>Ga0213881_10000186_pt1 | contig 49830 bp, 55 predicted proteins | sample BarmaccoBMER_R08_FD_160104 | JGI IMG/M metagenome (GOLD analysis project Ga0213881, IMG submission 160104) | Barbacenia macrantha exposed rock microbial communities from rupestrian grasslands, the National Park of Serra do Cipo, Brazil - ER_R08 ...
GTCAGTCCACCCACGCTGGTCACGATCGTGGTCAGTCCACCCACGCTGGTCACGATCGTGGTCAGTCCACCCACGCTCGTTGTTCCAGCCGTGCCACTGGTTGTGCTCACCCCAGTGGTAGCGGTTCTCCCAGCCGCGCCAGTCGTGGTCGCTGCTGTAGTGGTTGTTGCACCACCCGCGGTAGTCGTCGTGGTCCCAGTAGGCGGGCTGGTACCAGCCAGGTGGAGGCGCCCAGCCATGCGGAGGCTCCCAACCCTCCGGTACCACCCAACCGACCCCATCAGCCCAGACCGGACCGAAGTAATCCGCGCCCGGGACCCAACCGTGCCAGTTGTCGTGGTTTTGGAAGTGGTCGCACTGCTCCCAGCCGCGCCAGTCGTGGTCGCTGCTGTAGTAGTTGTTGCACCACCCGCGGTAGTCGTCCTGATCCCAGTAGGCGGGCTGGTACCAGCCAGGTGGAGGCGCCCAGCCATGCGGAGGCGCCCAACCCTCCGGTACCACCCAACCGACCCCGTCAACCCAGACCGGACCGAAGTAGTCGGCTCCAGGCACCCACAGGTGAGCGTCATGCAGGGCGTCGGCAAGGTCGTGCCGGACGTCATCGCGCACCTCGGCCGCTAGCCAGCGCTGGTTGATAGAGACTTCAGGCATTGCATGCTCCTTAGGACAAGTCGAACTCGCACTGCCAGTTATCTACCCGTGACCTGCAAACAACCTGCACACAACGTCACAGTTCCCTGGGAACTGACCACTCAGGGTGACAATGTGCGTGCGGGACGTTACACCGCACCCACCGCGTCGGTGGACCCACCCAAGGCACTCACCTCGCCACGACATGCCAACGCGAGGGCCGGCCTATTTCGGCTGCCCACTCCGTTGATCAACAGGCCGGTCTGATTCAATGCCTCGCCCTGGCCCAGGGTGCACTCCTCCATCGGCTGGGAACTGAGCGCCTGGGAACGCAAGGCGCCCGCGTCGCTGCATCTGCCTGGACTGCCATCGGCGGTGTCAAGCTGTGGATGCACCACTTGACACCACTGACGGACCTCCCGGACCGCTAGCACACGTCCAGAGCGGGTTTCGTGGGCAGATCACCACGTGACAGAAGAGGAAGATGAGCTCACAGTAAGGTGCCGCCCGCTGATTCGTCGGGTGACGGCTCGGAGCACGAGGACGTAGACCCCGACTACCACCGCAGCGCCTAGCGCGAAGAACGTCATGCTGGCGAGCCGGCCGCTGGCCTGGATTTGTTCGGTCCACCGCACTGCGCCGGCTAGCGGGACAATGGCGAGGGCAGCGACCAGCGCGGCGGCGAGGGATCGGCGTTCGAGGAACAGTTCGGGCCGGATCGCCTGCCGTAGTCGGGTGAGCACTATCCCAGCGGCGGTGAGCTCACCGGCGAGGTGCGCCATCACCAGCCACACCAGACGGGAGCCGTCGGCGGGAAGGAGTAGGCCCACGGCCGCGGCAATAACGATCACACCGAAGGCCACCTTGCTCGCCTGGCGCGGGATGCGATCGTTCAACCGCGCGAACAGCGCCTGGCGGCCAATGTCGTGCACTCCAGCGATCAGCTGACCTACCGCCGCCAATCCCATGCAGGTGGCGAGCGGACCGATCAAGGCGGCATGCCGGAACTGGTCAGATGCCAGCAGCTTCGCGGTGAGCCCGGAGTTTATCCCGAGCAGGACCAGCAGCGGCAGGCTGGCGATCAGGACGTAGGACAGACCCTGCCGCCATTGTGAGCCGAAGATGGCGCCATCGTCACGGTAAGCGGCGCGGGCCAGCTTTGGAAGCACAGCCATCGCCACCGCCCGACCACTGACGAAAGCCAGGGACAAGATAACGGTGTGGGTCAGCTGCACCACAAACACCCCACCGCGTACCGTGCCGGCCAGGGCGAACAGGAGGTACATCGCCGCGGCTGGCCAGGCCGCCACGCCGACCGAACGCACGAGCCGGCGGGCGACCAAGCGGACCTCGGGGTCGTGCCGCCCACGCATCGAAGGCCAGGTCAGCAGCCCCACCCTCGCGGTACCAGCGAGTTGGAGCGCGACGGTCACGGTAACGGCCGCCGTGCTGCCTCCGCCGAGCACGAGCACCAGCCCGACGGGCACCTGCTCGACGTCCAAGCCGGTCCCGTAGTACCAGCCGGCGACGATCACCGTCGGAATCAGGATGAGATTCTCCACCACCTGGGCACCGGCCGGCAGCGCAAAACGCCCCCTGGCTTGCTGGGCGACGGTACCCAGGTGCACCAGGGTGTACAGCACGACCTGGGGGGCCAGCAGCAGCACCGCCAGCGTAGCCAGCCACACTCCGCGCGCCCGGGCAGCGGGATCGGGGACGCCGAAATTCAGCGTCCACGCCACCGCGGGGGAAAGGATCATCAGCAACGCGCTCACCGCAGCCGCGATTGTGAGCAACCAGCCACTGACCCCGCCCAAGATCTCCCGAGCACGCGCTTGGCCACCGGCACCGATCGCGCGGACCACACTGGGGATCAACACCATTCCCAGCACTGGCCCCGCGATCAACGTGAACACCAGATGAGGAAGCAGGTAGCTGGTCTGGAAAGCGTTCGCGAAGTACGTCGCCCCCAACACCTGCCCGATGACCACCACCCGCAACACCCCGGTGATCCTGCTGAGCAGGGTCCAACCAGCGACGGTCACCGAGTTCCGCGCGAGAGTAGGGGCTTGTTCCTCACGTACCGTCACCGATGTGGCGATCACCGCCGGCCCTCACGGCCGGAAGCTGTGCCCAGAATGTGATCCACTTCGCCGCCTTCCCGCTGTCCGAGCGGCGTACCGTACCACTGGGCCTATCAATGGCATGCAGGATCAATGGGCATGCAGGATCAATGAGTCTGCAGGGCGTGCAGCATCCCGGTCACCGCGGCTGTCCAGGGGAACTGCTCGGCGCGCGCCCGGGCCGCCGCTCGGCGGGACCCTTCGGGCGCGTCGAGTAGCCGGCAGGCCGCGTCGGTGAAGGCTGGGGCATGGTCGGCGACGGCAGCGCCGCAACTGGGCAGGATGATCTCGGACAGGGCCGAAGACCGAGAGACCACCACGGGAATGCCGGAGGCTAGCGCCTCCAACGCTGCCAGCCCGAACGTCTCGTGCGGCCCCGGCGCGAGTGACAGATCGGCGGTAGCGAGCAGGGTGGCCACGTCGCTGCGCCGGGACAGGAAGCCGAGGAACGTGACCGGCAACCCGGCTGCCCGGCGCTGCAGGGCCGCCCGGCGCGGGCCGTCACCGGCGATGACCAGCCGCACCCGCTGCCTCGACTCGTGCAGGTGCGCGAGGGTGTCGACACAGCGCTCCGGATGCTTTTCCGGCGAGAGCCGCCCGCAGTGCACCAGAATCGCGTCAGCTCCCCGGGCCAGCTCAGCGCGCAGGGCAGCATCCCGATGCCAGGGTGCGAACGTGGCCAGATCCACCCCCAGTGGCACCTGGACCACATTGCGCACTCCGATCCGGTCGAACTCGGCACGGGCAAAGCGAGTGGTACACACCACGGTGTCATAGGAGTTCGCCATCCGCCGGTTAGCCCAGTCAGCCACCCGTCGGGCTGCCCGGTCGGGCAGCAGGAACTCCTTCAGTAGCCGATCCAGCCGTTCGTGTGAGATCACCACGCTGGGCACCCCATGCTCCGCGGCCCACCGGCCCATCCCGCGCAGGGTCAACCGGTCGGAGACCTCGATGCGATCAGGGCGCCATCCTGCCAGCACCGCCTGTACCCGGCACGGGTCGAGCAGGCGATATCCACCCGTCCCTGGGATCTTCACGGCGGGCAGCGTGATGCGCCGGACTCCGCTGGGCATCATCTCGTCGCTACGACGGGGTCCGGGGACCATCAGCAGGACTTCGTGGCCTCGGGCGGCGTACCCGGCGCCCAAATGGTGCAAGGCGGTACGCAGACCGCCCGACCGCGGACCGTAAAAGTTTGCCACCTGGGCGATGCGCATGAGTCTTACGCCGCTGGGCGCCTATCCGCTGGGCGCCTACCCGCTGGCAGGCCGGTGAGCTCGGCGTAATGGGCGAGCAGCTCATCGCAGAGCGCTGGCCAGGTACGCCCCAGCACACTACGGCGGGCGGCTGCGCCGTACCGGGCGCGCAGCGCTGGATCGTGGGCCAGGGTCAGGACCGCACGGCGCAGCGCGTCACCGAAGATGGCATCAGCGTCGGGCTTACCGGTCTCGGGAACCAGGAAACCGGTGCGGCCGTGGGTGACCAGGTCCCGGGGGCCGCCCGCGTCCGGCGCGATCACCGGCAGGCCGGAGGCCAGCGCCTCCTGCACCGTCTGGCAGAACGTCTCGAAGGGTCCCGTGTGCACGAAGACGTCCAGGCTCGCGTATGCCTGCACCAGCTGGGTACCGGTCAGAAAGCCGAGGAAGATCGCGGTGGGCAGCGCCTTGGCCAGTTGCCGACGGTCCGGGCCATCGCCCACCACGACCAGCCGGATGCCCGGGAGGTCCTGCAGCGCGGACAGCCGCAGGAGCTTTTTCTCCGGCGCCAGCCGGCCGACGAAACCGACGAGCACCTCGCCGCCTGGGGCCAGCTGCGCGCGCAGGGTCTCGTCTCGGCGGGAGGGGCAAAAACGTTCGGTGTCCACGCCGCGCGCCCAGCGATGCACCCGCGGCACACCGTGCGCCGCCAGGGCCGCGGCCGCGGACGTTGACGGGGCGAGCGTACGGTCGGCGCCGCTGTGCACCCGCCGGATCCAGCGCCACGCGGTGCGGGCCGCGAAGCCCAGCCCGTAGGAGTCGGCGAACCCGGCGATGTCGGTCTGGTAAACGGCCACGGTCGGCGTCCCGAGCCTGCGGGCAGCCCACAACCCGAGCGCCCCGACGATCACCGGGGAGGCCAGGTGTACTACGTCCGGACGAAAATCCCGCAGGGCGGTGACCACCTTGCGGGTAGGGACTCCGACCGGTATGGAGTCAACGACGGGCAGGTCCACTGCCGGCAGCCGGACCACCGGAACGCCGTGGTAGCTGTCCGGCCCCGCGCCGGGGGCGATCACCAGCGCCTGGTGCCCACTGCGGACCAGGTGCTCTACCACCGGGACCAGCGAATTGCTGACGCCGTTGATGATAGGCAGGAACGACTCCGTCACGATAGCAACGCGCATGCACCGACCGTGTCGGATCTTGCCTCCCTCGGGGGGAACGCACCATGTTGCGGCGCGGAACTCCTGGCGAACTCCTCGGGTTCGGCGAGGGTTTGGCGACCAAATTTTCCGAGCAATAGCTGTCCTCAGCGCGCTGCCCCACCGCGGCGGTACCGCCGTGACCGGCCGAACAGGTCCCGCAGCACCACGGCGGCGGCATACGGCAGCAAGTCCCGGCTACGCCGAACCAACCAGGGCACGCCACGGCACACCAACCAGGCGAGGTGGTCGGCGGCAGTCAGCTGCCGGCCGTCCGTGCAGGTGAGGTCGACCGGATGCGGCACCGCGATCCCGGCGCCGGCGAGCATGCTGGCCAGGGCGGCGGCGAGCATCCGGTGCCCGAGTTCCGAGGGGTGCAGGCGGTCCACGCTCCACGCCGCGGTGTCATAGGTACCGGGCGTCACGTGCAGATCCAGGCACAGCGCACCGCGGCAGGCCACCACCTGATCGATGGCGTCGTTGAGCTGCCCGATCCGCTGGTGCAGGGCACGGCGCAGCGGCCCAGGCAACCGGAACACCTGTCCATGGTGGTGGAAGCGGGTGATCAGCACCACGGCACCCGTGGCCTGCAGCCCGGTGACCGTGACATCAAGGTCGTCGCGGAGCGTGAGAGGATCGAAGTCCGAACGTAGCGTGTCGTTCATCCCAGCCGAGATCACCGCGACATCGGGTCGCGTCGCCACGGCACAGGGCAGCTGCCTGTACCGGAGATCAGCGACCCGCGCGCCGATGATAGACAGGTTGGCGTAGCGGAGCTCACTTGGCGCACCCAGTGCCGCCGCCAGCAGCGGACCGAAACCACGCCAACCACCAGCGGGCAGCGGGTCACCCACACCGACCGCGGTGGAATCACCTAGGACGACCAGGCTCGTGACTCGAGTGGCCCCGGGGAAAACGGGGACGGCGAAAAACGTTTTTACGACCACTCAATGATGATCACCTGGTGCGGCTCACTGAGGGTGAGCAGTTGATGACATGTCGAGGACGGCTTCGCGAACGATTGATCCCGGCTCGGCTGGCTACCCACCTGCTGGCGGAGCGACCTCCCGATCCGCCATCACGGATGGAGGCGGGAAGCGGCGAGAGCCCCGCCGCAGGGTCGGGGGGCCTGCACCGGGGCTCTCGGTACGTTCTGTCGTCATCCGGCCGCGGAGTGTTACACACCCGGTGCGGCGGTCAGCTGCTCGCTGGTCTGCCGCTCGAAGTGGAGCAGCTGCCGCTTGCGATCCAGGCCACCGCCGTAGCCGGTGAGATCACCGGTTGCCCCCACGACCCGGTGACACGGCACGATGATCCCAATGGGATTGCGGCCGTTCGCGAGGCCGACCGCCCGTGCGGCACTGGGGCGTCCGATCCGCTCGGCGAGCTGCCCGTAGGACGTTGTCTCGCCGTACGGGATCTTCCGCAGAGCCGCCCACACCGTGCGCTGGAACGGGGTGCCGGCGAGCGTCATCGGCAGGTCAAATTCGGTGCGATGACCGGCGAAGTACTCCTCCAGCTGCCTGGTTACCTCGGTGAACGGCGTGGGGTCGGGCTCGCCGAACGTCTCTGCCAGCGGCCGGTGCCGCTGCCGGTCCAGGTAGAGACCACGGAGGGTGCCATTGGCAGCTACCAGGGTAAGCGTGCCGACGGGGCTGTCCACCACGGTATGCACCCGACAGTCCATCGGTAACCCCTCATCGAGCCGGTCAGATCTCTTTGAGGGTACTATTCAAGAACCTGATCGTCTCGGCAGGGGGTTTGGCCTGGACACACAAACGATCCATGACCACCAGGTAATGCTGAACATCCTGGTCCTTATCCAAGTAAAGGGCGCTGGTCAGCTGTTCGAGGTAAACAATATCCGGCAGGTCGGGTTCGGAGAACCGCAGGATCGTGAACGGACCACCTACCGCCGCGTGCGCGCCGGAATAGAACGGTATCGCCTGAAGTGTGATGTTGGGGAAGTCTGCTATTTCAACCAGATGCCGGATCTGTTCCCGCATCGCCGAACGCCCATCAATTCGCCAGAGCGCCGCCTCGTCGATCACCGCCCAGAAGCTGGGTGCTTCCGGTTGAGTGAGAACTTTTTGACGCTTCATCCGCAGCGCGACCCGACGCTCGACATCCTCGGCGGATGCGCTTGAGTTGCCGAGCAGAATAACGGCACGAGCGCACTCTTCAGTCTGCAACAGGCCGGGTACAAGCTGAGGTTCATAGGTGCGGATGACAGAGCTGGCCTGTTCCAGACCAAGGTACATCTCGAACCAGCTCGGCAGGATATCGTTGTAGTGGTGCCACCAACCGGGCACGTTGGACCGCCGGGCCAACGCCAGGAACGCTCCTCGCTCTTGTTCATCGGTAATGCCGTAGAGAGTGAGCAGATCCGCCACGTCGCGCTCCTTGAAACCGACCCGCCCCAGCTCCATACGACTGATCTTGGCATGGGAGGCCCGGATCGTGTTACCAGCCACTCCGGTAGTAATTCCGCGCGCTTCACGGAGCTGACGTAGCTGATTGCCCAACACGATGCGTAGCGCGGTCGGTCCCTGCGGCCGTTCCCGAGCGTGATCGCTGGCCGAATCATGCGGCCGAGCCGCTCTCACTATTCCTCCTACGGATGAAGCACCACGGATGGCCCCACCATAGACGGCGACCGGGCTGCCCGAAACCCCGGCCCACCGTTCCGTGTCCCTACTAGACCGTAGGAATTACCTGGTTATCGCGTCGAGCTCGTCCTTCTTCACGGCTTGGACGAACACAGCTACCTCGGCACGGGGGTAGATCAGGGCAGGGCCGCTCGGGTACCGGGAGTTGCGCACGGCGAGCCGCCCGCCGATCAGCTCCGCCACCTCCACACAGTTCCCATGAGGGTTACTGTAACTGCTCTTCGTCCACCTGATTACCGACAGCAACGTGGCCGACGTACCGTCGCTGGTCCGCGGCATCTTCAGCCTCTCCATAGGCTCCAGCCGGCCAGCTGCCGCCCAGAGCGGTCACCACACCGAAAAGATGTGTGGAGAGTCTAGTAGATTGCATCTGTTCTTGCATTGGTACACGACGTATGCAGCCGCTCATCAAACGCGGCATTCCGGTGAATCACGCCAAGTATCTGCTTGCCCACAGAGTGCATCCAGCGGAAGCCACGAAAAGTAATCGAGGGCACACGTCGCGGCACAACCGACGGATTTGACTTGGCCCGCCGTCAGGCCCGCCTGGAAACCCCCCGCCCGGAAACCCAAAGCCGATGTCGCCGCAATACAACACACGGTGGCGACGTCCGCTGCTTGCTGGACGTCGCCACCGTCTGAGGCGCCGCGCTTACGTTGGGTAGGGCCCGAAAGTGCCTGTTTCGCGGTTAGCCACCGGCTGGACACTCGCGTCCCGCGAACCTGCTCCGGTGCGATCTGCGGCGATCTCCTCCTCGACCTGTTCCACCCGGCGCCGGTCTCTCATCCACACCACAATTGCCATCGTGAGGCCGTGCGCCGCAGCGAGCACCAGCAGGATTATGCCTAACCTGACCACAAGGTCACGTACTGGCATCCCGGTAGACACGCTGATCGTCGAAATCAACGCCAGCATCCCCAGCATTACCAGGTGGAAGAGCACCGTTACCAGCTGCATCACCGAGCGGGCGGGGCCCGATTGGTACACCTTATGCAGGTACCCCAACCCACTCCGGTAGAGAATTTGACCGTCGATCAGAACAAACGCAACGCCAATCAAGAGGAAGGCCACATAGCCATTCGCGTTCATCTGGGTGTCAGCCCCTCCACGAGAGTCGCCACGGTCAGTATTTTAATAGTCGCAACTTCATAAGTAGTCGTACACGAGCCCGCCGACACTCGCCGCCGGCCCCCGCAGCCCGTACAAATTCAGAGCGCCTCGGAACAGGCCCCACACGGTCCACCTTGCGACCAGCCCGCGGCCCACGGCATCCATCAGGCGGCTCTGCCAGGAAGATCGCCTAGGGACCATATCGGTTCCGGGGAGGACCGTATCGGTTCCGAGGAGGGCCATATCGGTTCCGGGGACTGAAGATGCTCTTGCCGACGTCCTTGATCTTCTCGCCGGCCTGCTTGAGGTTGCCCCTGCTCTGGCCCAGCTTGCCCTCAACCTCCCACCGCGGGTTGCCGGTGATCCTGCCGGCGGCTTCCTTCGCCTTGCCCCTCAGTACCTCGACCGTGTTTATGACCTTGTTCTGCCAACTCATCAGGACCCCTTAACCTTCCTGGGCTGAGACCCTCTTGGGGGACACTCTTGGGGGCGCTGCTACCCCGGGTACTACCCCGCCCTTACGTCGCTAAACCTTCTCTCTCCGCAGGCGACTGCACCCAGCCACTCCTGGCCCCTGCAGCCAACCCGGACAGCACGCCCGCTCCAGCTCGCCGCTGTGGGTACCTGCGGTACCCGCTGCCGGCTGCCTCGTTTGGTTGGGAGCCGCTGGGGGTATCCCGCCGCTCATGAGATTTCCGATGAGATTCCGGCATGTCCCCGGGCGGTTGGCCAGTGGTTCAGTCATCCTGAACTCGGGCCTGACCATACTTTTCGCGGATGACCAGACGGCGACTGGGCTGCATGAAACGGCTACCGGCAGCTACCCGATCTTCAAAGGGGTCAACTACCGGCTGTTTACCAAACTCCTGGCCGGCGGGGAGATCGCACTGGGTACCGCTCTGCTGCTGCCTGTGGTACCCACCACGCTGGCCGCGGCCGGCTTGGCCGCTTTCTCCGCCGGCCTGGTGGGCCTTTACCTCCGGACTCCCGGGATGCGCCGCCAGGGTAGCCTGCGGCCTACCGAAGAAGGCCTCGCCTTAGCCAAGGACGTCTGGATGCTGGGGATAGCCGCCGGCTTGCTCATCGACGAGCTCACCACCGCCTAGGGGATGGTCGATGTCGGCGTCGGCGGTCGTGCTGTCGCCGGGCCAGCTCCCCTCCCCCCGGGCCACGCCTCGGCTCAACCGCCCGGCCTGGGCCGCCGTCGCCCGCGACCGCGTTCGCTGGGCCCACACCTGCTTACCAAGCTCCTCGGGCAAGGCAGCCGTCACCGCGGCGGCCACGCTGTCCGGCAGCTGCTCCCCGAGGACCGCCAGCGTTGCCCAGACGGCGCGTTCGGCGTCTCCTCGATCGCTGAAACCCGCCCGCGACGCCACCTCGCTGATGAACTCCTGGTCGCGCACCTCATCCTCCTTTACTGCTCACTAGTGAGCACCGGCCGGCGCGAGATGCCGCTGGCCGGCCGGTGCTCAGGAGTCCGCGGGCGCAGCTGCATCAGCCCGCGGGGTGCTCTAGAGGCGGCCACTTAGCCGCCGCGACCGGAGAGGGCATCGCGCAGCCGGTCGACCAGCCCGGCCCCCGGGGCGACGGCAGCCAGCGCGGCGCCTTCGGAGGGCGAGGACGGGTGCGGCCGAGTCGGGGCGATCTTCTGGACCTGTTCAACCTTGCGGCCAAGCTCCTGCAACTGCTCCTCGGAGCAGGCCGCCCGGAGCTGCGGGAACAGGCTGTTCTCCTCCTCTGCCACGTGGTGAAGCACCTCGCTGATCAATGTGCGCACGGTGGGCCAGAATGCGGGCTCCTCCGGCGTGAGCGACTCCAGCCGTTTCATCGTCTGCTCCGCCTCGTTGTGCTCACTGATCTCATGCTCGGCGATGTCATCGCCGTCCGGCAGGACCTTGCGGACCGTCGGGTAGAGGTAGATCTCTTCGGCAACCGAGTGCTGGACGAGGGAGATAACGACCTGCTCGGCGAGGCGTTGCGCCTTGTCGTCCTTCGCTCCCTCCATTTTCTCCAGCTGGGCGAACATGTCGGCCACCTCGCGGTGCTGGTCAACGAGGAACGTGATCATGTCAGTGGACGCGGTAGGAGTACTCATGGTGGGGGTATACCCAGTGCGCCCGTGACCAAACAACGAAACGCGGACGGGTCTGGCCGGCGGGATGGAGTCACTCCGAACTGGCCATCCGTTCCTGCAAAGAGGCCAGTATCTGGCGGAGCACTCGCGAGACGTGCATCTGGGAGATGCCGACGCGTTCCGCGATTTGAGTCTGAGTCAGTTGGCGAAAAAATCGCAGCACCAGGATAGTCTGTTCCCGGGGCGCAAGTTCGGCCAACAACGGGCGCAGCGCCTCACGGTCGTCGATCAGGGCCAGCTCGGAGTCCAGGCCGCCGATGAACTCACCCAGGGTGGCTTTGCCCTCCCCGGAGCCAAGCATCTCGTCCAGCGAGCAGCTCCGGTACGCCTCCCCGGCCTGCAGCCCCTCGATCACCTCCGAGACCGGCAAGCCCAGCTGCTCAGCGATCTCGCTAGGCCGGGGAGCCCGCCCGAGCCGCTGAGACAACTCCGTCTGGGTGCCCCTGATGGCAAGGTGCAGGTCCTTCAGCCGGCGGGGCACTCGCGTCGACCAACCGTGGTCGCGGAAGTACCGGCGTACTTCGCCGGTGATCGTCGGTACCGCGAAGGAGAAGAAATCCGAACCGCGGTCAGGTTCGAAGCGGTCCACGGCGTTGATCAGCCCCACCGTGGCGACCTGGACCAGGTCCTCCAACGGCTCGCCGCGGCCGGTGAACCGGCGCGCGATGTGTTCGGCCACCGGCAGGTAGCCATTGATCAACTGCTCGCGCACCCGTTCTCGCTCAGGATCGCCGAGGGCAAGCTGCGCGTAACGGTGCTGCAACGGAATCAGATGGGCGTACTCACCGTGTTCAGTCCCCACCGGTGACACAGACGGGGTCACGGCCGCTGCGCTCTTACGGCCTGCTTGACCACGGTGATACACACCCGGTCATGGCCCTCAGAGCCAGCGGGCAGCGACAACACGCTAACCCCGTCGGTGAGGCACTCCAGAACTCTCCAGCCAAACGAGCCGGTCGGCAACGGATCCGCTATGTCTATCTCGACGTCCACCTCGATCCGCTCGGGCCGAACGGTGAAGGCACACCTCAGCCCGGTCTTATCGGCGGCGATCCGGACCACCATGGCGCAGAGGTCGTCCACGGCCATCCGCAGGTCATCGATCGCGTCAAGGTCGAAATCGGCGCGCGCGGCGAGATCGGCGGCGACCGTACGGATTGTGGGGATTACGTTCGTGCTCGCCGCGGTGCGCAGCTCAAGGACCAACACCAGCCTCTCCCGGGAGGAGCCTTCCCGAGAGGGGGCTGCCGGCCGGGTACCACTGTCCGGGGTCGAGCGGTCTCTCTCCACGTAGGTCACCGTGATCGGGCCGCGTCTGCGGTACGGGTGGACGCGACGCTTCCGGCTGCAGGGGCCACCGCTGTCTCCTTCACTCCTCAGTAACATCCCATGTGGGCGCATCAGTCCTGCCTGCGGTATTCCCGTTCCGATATCAGTCAAACCCCCATCAACGGCCCACGGACCACCCCTCAGAGCGGGTCCTTCACGGCCTCTGGCACGGTGTCGGCGAAGGTGAAGTGCTCTCGCAGCGCGGTGGCTTCCAGCGCCCGGTTAGCGATTCGGGAGTGGCACACCAGGCGCAGCGCACGGTGTTCCCGGACGGCGAGCTCGTTGGCCTCAAACAGCGCGGACAACCCGGCGGATCCCAGGAACTCCACCCCATCCAGATCCACCACCACAACCCGGGCCGCAGCCAGCTGCGTCGTCAGGAAACTGGACAGTCTCGGCGCGGTGAGCGTATCGACCTCCCCGGTCACCGTGACCACACGCGCGTCGGGCCCATGCTCGGCAACCTGCAAGCCGATGATGTCGGCGGTGAAGTCACTGTCCACCTTCGTCACGATAGAGGTCCGAGCTTCGGGGGCCAAAGAAGGGGTGTTGCGGGGTACCCAATCGGTGCCACCGGCTACCTACCACGTTCGACGGCGCGGATCGCCAGTACGGCAAGGTCGTCGCCATCGCTGCGACCCAGCCAGGCGGTGACGGCGCGCTCCACGCGGGTTGCCACCGCCTGCGCGGTCATCCCTGCGCAGCCGCCCAGGCAAGCGGCCAACCGGGCCGGGCCGAACTGTTCCTGGCGCTCGGCGATGCGCCGGCCGGCCTCGGTGACGCCGTCGCTGTAGAACAGGCACATCTCCCCTGGCGCCAGCGTGATCGTGGTCCGCCCGAAACGGGCGTCGGGCAGGATGCCCACCACCGTTCCGGGCACCCCGATCTCTTCGACGTGGCCGCTGCCGCGCAGCACCATCGGGGCGGGGTGGCCCCCGGTGGCGAGCGTGAGCTGGCACCCCACGTCCGCGGGCTGCAGCGCGCCGAGCATCAGGGTGGTGAAGACGGTCCGTCCGGCGGCCAGCAGTGCCCGGTTGAGGAGGTACAGCAACCGGGTCGGGTCCTGCTCGACGACCATCAGGGCAACCAGCGCGTGCTGCACCCGGCCGCTCTCCGCGAGGGCCTCAGCCCCCTTGCCGCAGACGTCGCCGAGCCCGAGCAGGGCGCCGCCGTCAGCAGTGGGACGGACCAGGTAGAAGTCACCGCCCACTGCCAGCTCACCGGCTGCCCGGTAGGCCACGCCGAGCTGCACCCCGGGCAGCTCGGGCAGTGAGTCCGGCCGTGGGGGCAGCAGTGGGGCCTGCAGCTGGGCGAGCGCTTTGGCCTGCTCGCGCCGCCGACGGCTGGCGCCCAGCGTCGGCCCGGCCAGCCCCGCCAGCTGGGCGAGTAACGGGGTTGCGACGGGCCGGACCACGATGAGCAGTCCCTCGGTCCGATCCGGTCCCCGCAGGGGTGCCGCAATGACCGGCACGCGCTCAGCGACGTCGGGCCCGAGCACCGCAGCCAACTCGGCCAGCTCGCCGGGCGGCACGGTGGTGGGCTCCGCAGCGCTGCCCAGCAGCGCGCTGGCCAGCACCGGGGCCGTTCGCAGGGCCGGCGCCCGGGCCACCCCATGAGCCGGCGCAGCCGCACCGCCGGCACGCCACCAGGACACTCGGGCTCGCTGTACCGGCAGGAGCACCGCGGCCTGCTCTCCCACGGCCGGGACAGCCAGCCGGACCAAGGCGGCCACCGCTGCCTCGTGACTCACCCCTGAGGCCAGTTCCCGGCTTGCCTCCAGCATGAAGCCCTGCTGGTCAACCGGCCCACCCGGGGCATCCGAATCCCCGATGCCCGGACCCCCGGTGTCCGCACCCCCCGGGTCCGGACCGATATCGCTGACCACCCAGGCGTGCCAGCCGCTGGCAAGCCGCCGCAGCCGTCCCCTGACCCGGCGCCCGCCGGCTTCGGTGACGAAGAACTCGCCACTGCCGCCCCACTCATCGCCTCCGAACTCATCGCCGAGATCCAGATCCGGAAATAGCCGGCGGGCCGCCCTGTTGATCAGTTGAATCCGGCTCGAGGCGTCGTGCACGATCACGGCCTGGTCGATGTCGTCCAGCAGTCCGGACAGCCCCGGCATGAGCAGATCGGCAACCGGGCCCACGTCAGATGCCATCGCATCTCCTCACCCGATTCGATCGCGTCGCGCCCAGGATAGCCAGCTCATCCGGGGGCTCGGGTCGCAGTCCACCGCTCATCGTGGCACGCTGCGCGCATTAACACTGTGACGTTTTCAGCACTGGGACGTTCTGGGAGGCTTACCGTGAGCGCGCAGCCCGTGTCGGCCGCAGAATCGCAGCGGCTCGCTCCGCTCGAGTCCGCCGTGCTGGAACGAATCCTGCAGGCTCTGGAGGAGCTTCGCGACGGCAACTTCCGCCGCCGCCTGATGGTCACCGACACCAGCCTCACCGGCCGGATCGCCACCGTGGTCAATCAAATCGCGCAGCGTAACCAATCGCTGGTCAGCGAGCTGATCCGGGTGCGCGAGGCGGTCGGCCGCGACGGTCGGACCGGCGAGCGGCTCGCCGATGAGGGCGCCGGCGGGTGGTCACTGGCCGCTTCGGCGATCAACGGCCTGGTCGATGACCTGACCCGGCCGACCACCGAACTGGCGAGGGTGCTGGCCGCAGTGTCCGAGGGTGATCTGTCTTCCCGGGTGTCTGACCAGCCGCTGCGGGGCGACTTCGCCCGATTGGGGCGTACTGTCAACAGGTTGCTTGATCAATTGTCGCTCTTCGCCGCAGAGGTGACCCGGGTGGCCCGCGAGGTCGGCACCGAGGGCCGGCTGGGCGGCCAGGCGCACGTCCCGGGGGTGGCCGGGACGTGGCGGGACCTCACCGACTCGGTCAACGTGATGGCCGGCAACCTCACCGCTCAGGTGCGCGACATCTCCCAAGTAGCCACCTCGGTAGCCCGCGGAGACCTCAACCACAAGATCACCGTCGAGGTCTCCGGCGAGTTGCTGGAACTCAAAGAGACGCTCAACACCATGGTGGACCAACTCTCCGCATTCGCTGCGGAGGTGACCCGGGTGGCCCGGGAGGTCGGCAGCGAAGGCCGGCTGGGCGGCCAAGCGCAGGTGCCCGGCGTGGCCGGGACGTGGCGGGATCTCACCGAGTCGGTCAACGTGATGGCCGGCAACCTCACCGACCAGGTGCGCAGCATCGCCCTAGTGGCGACCGCGGTGGCTCGGGGCGATCTCAGCCGCAAGATCACCGTAGCCGCCCGCGGCGAGATCCTGGAGCTCCGGGACACCCTCAACACCATGGTCGATCAACTCTCCGCCTTCGCTGACGAGGTCACCCGGGTGGCCCACGAGGTGGGCAACGAGGGCAAGCTCGGCAACCAGGCCCGGGTGCGCGGGGTGGCCGGCATCTGGAAGGCGCTTACCGACAACGTCAACGGCATGGCGGAGAACCTGACCAGCCAGGTGCGCAGCATCGCCACAGTAGCGACCGCGGTGGCGGGCGGTGACCTGTCGAAGAAGATTACCGTCGAGGCTCGGGGCGAGGTCGCCGCACTGGCCGAGACGATCAACCGGATGGTTGACACGTTGGGGGCGTTCGCCGACGAGGTCACCCGGGTGGCCCGTGAGGTCGGCACCGAAGGCACCTTGGGTGGCCAGGCTCGGGTACCCAACGTCGCCGGCATCTGGAAGGACCTCACCGACAACGTGAACTTCATGGCCCACAACCTGACCAGCCAGGTGCGCAACATCGCCCAGGTGACCACCGCGGTGGCCAGCGGAGATTTGTCCAGAAAGATCGACGTGGACGCCCGCGGTGAGATCCTGGAACTCAAGACCACGATCAACACCATGGTGGACCGGCTGTCCGCGTTCGCCGCTGAGGTCACCCGGGTGGCCCGCGAGGTCGGCACCGAAGGCAAGCTCGGCGGGCAGGCCGAGGTGATCGGGGTGTCCGGCACGTGGCAGCGGCTGACCGAGAACGTCAACCGCCTGGCCGGCAACCTCACGACCCAGGTACGCGCCATTGCCGCGGTGGCCACCGCGGTGACCGCGGGCGATCTGACCCGCCAGATCACCGTCGACGCTTCCGGTGAGGTTGCCGAGCTCAAGGACAACATCAACCAGATGGTCGCCAACCTCAAGGAGGCCACCCGGACTAACCAGGAACAGGACTGGCTCAAGACCAACCTGGCGCGGCTGTCCAGTCTCATGCAGGGCCACCGCGACTTGACCGCCGTCGCCTCGCTGGTGCTCAGCGAGCTCGCCCCCCTGGTATCAGCCCAGCAAGGGGCATTCTTCCGGGTCCGCACCGGGGATGACGGGCCGACGGTCCTCGAGTTCACCGCCGGTTACGGCATCCACGATCCCACGGCGATCCGTCGCTTTGCCCTCGGCGAGTCACTGGTCGGGCAGGCGGCGTTGGACAAGCGGACAATCTTGGTCACCGGGGCGCCCCCGGACTATGCCGCGATCAGTTCCGGCCTCGGCCACGCCGCACCGACCAACTTGCTGGTGCTGCCGTTGCTGTTCGAAGACCAAGCGCTGGGAGTGATCGAGCTTGCCTCGGTCAACGAGTTCCCCACGGTGCATCGGGACCTGCTGGAACGGCTTCGCGAGACGATTGGCTTGAACGTCAACACCATCCTGGCCAACTCCCGCACCGAGGCGCTGCTGGCCGAGTCGCAGCGGCTGACCCAGGAGCTGACCTTGGGTTCGCAGCGGCTGCAGGCCCAGCAGCACGAGCTGCAGAAGTCCAACACCGAGCTAGCCGAGAAGGCCGCCCTGCTGGCGACCCAGAACCGCGCCATCGAGATCAAGAACGCCGAGATCGAGCTTGCCCGCCAGGAGATCGAGGAGCGGGCCGCCCAGCTGGCCGCCGCGTCGCGCTACAAATCGGACTTCATGGCGAACATGTCCCATGAGCTACGTACCCCGCTCAACAGCGCGCTGGTGCTGGCGAAGCTGCTGGCCGACAACCTGGACGGGAACCTGTCGGACAAGCAGGTGGAATTCGCCAAGACCATCCACTCCGCCGGCAGCGACCTGCTTCAGATGATCAACGACATCCTGGATCTGGCCAAGGTCGAAGCCGGGCGGATGGAACCGTCGCTGTCCGATGTGACGATGACCGCCGTGGTGAACTACGTCAAAACGCTGTGCGAGCCACTGGCCGCCGAGAAAGCGCTGCACTTCACTGTGGAGCTGGATCCGGCGCTGCCAGCGATGCTGCGCACCGACGAGCAGCGCTTGCAGCAGGTGTTGCGCAACCTAATGTCCAACGCGGTGAAGTTTACCGACGAGGGCGGGGTGACGCTGCGGATCCGGCCGGCCTCACCGCAGGAGGTGGAGGGCGACGCGCTGCGCGCCGCACCCGCTCGGGTGGCCTTCGAGGTGGCGGACACCGGTATCGGGATCCCCGCGGACAAACTGTCTGTGATCTTTGAAGCGTTCCAGCAGGCTGACGGGACGACCAGCCGGCGGTACGGCGGCACCGGGCTCGGGCTGTCGATCAGCCGCCAGCTGACTCAGCTGCTCGGTGGCGAGCTGACGGTCCGCAGCGACCCCGGGGTCGGCAGCGTCTTCACGCTCTACCTGCCTGAAATCGCCGAGCCCTCCCCACCGGCGGGTCCCGAGGACACGGTCCAGGGCACCTTCCTCGACATGCCCGGCCCACCGGAACTGGCATCGGCGGCCCGGTCGCTGCCGCAACTGCGCCCGGCGCGCGGCGAGACGCCGCTGCGCTTCCACGGGGAGAAGATCCTGATCGTCGACGACGACCTCCGCAACGTCTTCGCGTTGAGCAGCATGCTGGAGGCCCACGCCCTGCGCGTCGTCTTCGCCGACAACGGAGTGGCCGGGATCCGCGCGCTGGAGCGCAACGAGGACATCACGCTGGTCCTGATGGACGTGATGATGCCCGAGCTGGACGGTAACGCGACGATCGCCGCGATCCGCAGCATGAGCCGTTACGCAGACCTGCCCATCATCGCGGTGACCGCGAAGGCGATGAAGGAAGACCGAGCGAAGAGCCTGGCCTCTGGGGCGAACGCCTATGTCACCAAACCCGTGGACACCGACCTGCTCCTGCGACTGATCCAGGCACACCTGGACGCCCCCGCGGAGGCCGAACCCACCGACGCCACCACCCCGCTCTAGGCCCCATATAGGCCCCATATAGGCCACAGCACCTCCTGCCGGGCTCCGCCATACCGGGCCTCGTGCATCCATCTGGGGGACGGACTCCGTCGCAGTGTGTGGAGATCTGGACACAGGCCGTACCCTAGTGCGTGTGGTTACGCACGGCGATCCGGAGCAGCGCCCAGTAGCGGCGCTGGGTGCCATGCGCCCGGTCGGCGAGTACAGGTGCCCGGCGCCCACCCAGGTCTCAAGGGCACACCGCGTCTGTGAGATGGTTCTCGTTGAGCTCACTATCCAGTCACAACGCCCGCGCAGGAGGAAATTCGATGGTAAGGGCAATAGAGAAGGTGTTCACTTTCTTCATCGTCATCATTTTGATCCTCCTTCTCTTGGACTTACTGGGAAGTTTCATCGCAAACTCCGTTCCGGAGGCCGCTGCCAGCCTTAGCGCAATTCTTCACAACATATGGTACGGGTTTGTGAATATCGTCCACTCGGGTGGTCGTTACTAATAATGTCGCCTTGGGGTCGTGGCCCTCGCCTCGAGGCCGCGGTCAGAGCTGACTGGCGAGCATCGCGGTGGGCGCAGGTACCAGCACCTCGGCTGACTCGACGAGCGCGGAAGTCGGTCATCCGCACCCTCAGCCCCTCCGCCGGGGGGGAACGCAGGCCAGGTCAATAAGCGAGGCCCGCAGCCGCTGCCGCAGGAAGGTGAACAGGTTCCTCGCCGCAGCCGGGTCCGGGGAGGGAGCACGGATGGTGAGGGGGCGGTCAAGGCGCAACCGCGCTGGGGCGATACCGGCCAGCATCCGGCAGTAGTTCCTCGCAGTATCGACCGCGGGGTTCAGCGGCGGCTGGTCCACCCCGGCTCGATACAGGTTGACCTTGGCTGCACTCGGCCTTCCGTGGACCCGCACCATGAGATCATTGGGCGGGACCAGCGCCATCGGCTGCGTCTGCGAGGCTGCGGCCTGCAGCTCGTTGAGCGCCAACGATGACCCGGGCGCCCCACCGGCGGTGAGGTCAGGGGCGGTGAAGGGAACACAACCCAGCGCGGGGTCGATGAACGCGGTCAACAGCTCGTTGTCGCTGGCGTTTTTGAGAACGGTGCGCACGGGCAGCGCCGCAATATTCGCCGCGTTGTACTGCGCGGTGCGCCCATTGCGCAACGCCAGGTAACGGGTGGTGAGGTTGTCACTCTGGTCCTGATCGACTATCGCGAAGTCGCGGGTGGTCGGGCAGGGCTGACCGTCGCGGGCCATGCCAACCGGCGGCACCCTCAGTTTGCCAGCGCCGATCGCGGCGTTGGCTGCATGGAAGAACTCTGCGGCGCCACAGTAGGCGAACTCCCCGAACGGTGAGCCCGGCAACCCGTTGACGCAGCCGCCCCTAGCGCCACGCAGGATTAAGGTGTTGCCCTGGAAACCGAACCACAACCCGACCACGGACCCCGGGGACAGCCTCGGCACGACCGGCCGGACCGCCGGCTGGGTCCCCCGGTCGATGACCAGCGGTCGGTAGATCGCCACTGCGCCCGTCGCTGGATCGATAATCGTGGCTTCGACAAACGCCGACTGGTTGGCGTTGACCTCATGGCAGGGACCGTTGCGGGGGTTTGTCGCCATCAACTGGTAGGGGGTGGCCAAGCCCTGCGCGGTGAGTGGCGCGGGCGGGACGATCAACGTGCAGTTCGGGTTGGGCGCCTTGCCTCCGCCGCCATTCGGCGCGGCCTTCAACTTGCGGTGGCGCTCATTGTTCCGCCCCTTACGAGCTGGGTCCGGGTTTGGGTCTGGTTTATCAGCGGTCAGGGCCATGGCCTCACCGTCCGTGGCTTCACCATCCGGTTGAGTCACCGGAATAACGTTACCCGCCGACACTGCGTTACCCGCCGACACTGCGCTGCCCGCCCGCGCAGCCGGCTCGGAGCCAGCCTGGGCCTGCCAGGGCGCCATCATCGTGATCGGCAGCGTGGCCGCGACAGCAGCCAGGCTCCAGCGGACGAAGCGTGGTGTGCGGGGAGTCACCAGCGCCACCTCTCTTGAGTCGGTGAGCCGAGCGGCGGCCACTTCTGGCCACCAGCTTTTCTTCGGCGATCGGCACCCGGCCAGCGCGCAGGGGCGCAAGCCCGTCGAACCGGGGTGCATTGCCGGACCTGCCTGGAAGGGGCCGTCGGCGCGAGTCCTGGTTGACCAACCGTTGCCGCGGCGGACCCTACGGCGCGCGGTCGCTGGCAGGTCCAGACCTGAGAGTCTCCGGTACTCGAAGGCGCCCACAGGTGTGGTCCCGACGACGAAGAGCCGCGCTTTACTCCGAACGCCGCGGCTGTGCGGCCATTTGCTGAGCGCCGTCCTCAGCAAACCTCCTCCTCGGCACCGGCCAACGGTCGGCTGCCTGGGACCACCCGCACGGCGCAGTCCCGGGCGGCCAGCCGAACCGAACCTGATCCACAGAGGTATGTTCGGGGAGGCGACAAATGATCACGCCGATGAGCCGAAAACGATCATAGAGACAGCTTTCTCCGGGGCGCGCGACGCGCGCCACCGCTCATTCTCCGTGTACGATGGGGAAAATATGGACCGCCAGAGCCCCCAGGTCAGGGCCAGTTCAGGGCTGCAGTCCAGGAAGGAGCCTATGAGCACCTACAGCCTTCCTGATCTGTCGTATGGTTACAACACGCTCGAGCCTTTCATCGACGCACGAACCATGGAGTTGCACCACATCCAGCACCACCGTCGCTACATCGATCAACTGAACGCGGCTCTGGGCACTATCGGCAGCCTGCCTTGGGTGGGCGAGCCATCCATCGAAGACGTGCTGTGGAACATCGGCAAGATCTCCGAGGACTCCCGCAATGCGGTGCGTAACTACGGCGGCGGACACGCGAACCACTCCCTCTACTGGACGATCTTGAGCAAGGACGGTGGCGGGAAGCCCTCCGGCCGCCTCGCTGCGGCCATCACGGAGGAGTTCGGTTCGTTCTCGGCGTTCCGGGAGCGGTTCTCGCGGGTCGCGAACGCTCACCTGGGCAGCGGCTGGGCATGGCTGGTGCGGGCGCGCGACCGGCTGGTGGTCTACAGCCTTCCCAACGAAGACTCCCCGCTCACCGCGGAAGAGGTCCCGATCCTCGGGCTCGACCTGTGGGAGCACGCCTACTACTTGCGGTACCCAGCCTCACGTGCCGACTACGTCGAGGCCTTCTGGAACGTCGTGAACTGGGCCGAGGTAAGCCGTCGGTTTGAGGAGGCGAAGCGACATCGCGCCGGGCACGGTACGGCTTTCACACTTGACACCGCCACACTTGACACCGCCACATCTACCCCCTGACCAGTTGCATCGGAGAGGGTGCAGAGACATGAGCCAAGAGCACGAGAACGAAAAGCCGACAAATAGCCTATCCGACGAGGGCACCCAAGCGCTCTCCGCGCTGCGTGGCATCTGGAAAGCCCAAGGTCAGACGAGCGCGGAGCTCGATGAGGCGTGTGGCAACACGAAGACGTGCAAGAACATGGAAACCGTCGGCTTCCAGGGGCTGGCCGATGAGACCGAGACACCGACCAAGGCCAATGCGCCGGTCGGCGGCAACATCCGCGCCGCGTGGAAGACGAAACTCGAGCGTGAGGGCAAGCTGAGTACCCAGGGAAGCAGCGTGCGGGATCTCGTCTTCGGCTCCTCTGACCAGGAAGAGTAGGCAACCCCGCTCCGTCCAGCGGAGGTCGAATACAAAGAGAGGGTAGGTCTCATGTTCGGACGCAAGGCACCAACGACTGCCGTACAACCCAGCGACAAAGCCCCCACACCCACTGATTCAGACCGCACCACCTCATACCGCGTGGATCAAGACACCGCACCGGCGACCACTGGTGCACTGAGAACTACGTCCTACATCAACGCCATGCAGCGGAATATTCGCGGATACGAAACGATCAACTGAGGTCCATGGGATCTCGCCGCACCCGCCTTGCCAAGGAGACCGCTCGATGAACTATCCGAGTACCGTCAGGGAACTTACCGAAACATTGCGCCGGGGCGACTACCTGGCGGACCGGGGCTTGGCGACGGCGATGTTCGTGGCGATGTCCCTGCAGCGGCCCATTCTCCTCGAGGGTGAGGTGGGTGTCGGCAAGACCGAGATCGCCAAAGTGCTGGCCTCAGTGTTGGGTCGTAAGCTGATCCGGCTGCAGTGCTACGAGGGCATCGACACTAACCAAGCCCTTTATGAGTGGGACTACGCCCGTCAACTGCTCTACATCCGAGCGCTGTCGGAACGCGACATCGGCGGAGAAGAGGCGGTCGAGAAGCTGTTCGGCCCGAGGTTCCTGCTCGAGCGTCCGTTGATGCAGGCCATCCAGGCGGGTGACCAGGCCGTGCTACTGATCGACGAGGTCGACCGTGCCGATGACGAGTTCGAGGCTTTCCTGCTAGAGGTATTGTCCGACTTCCAGATCAGCATTCCCGAGGTCGGCACCATCAAGGCAGAACGGCCACCCCTGGTGATCTTAACTTCGAACCGCACTCGAGATCTGCACGACGCCCTGAAGCGACGCTGTATGTATCACTGGATCGGCTATCCGGACCCCGACCGTGAGGTCGAGATCGTCACCGTCCAGGCGCCCGAAGTGTCCGCGTCGCTCGCCCGCAAGGTGGTGGCAGCGGTTAACCGGCTCCGCGAAATGGATCTAGTGAAGCCTCCTGGCGTCGCCGAGACCATCGACTGGTCACGCACCCTGGCGTTCCTCGGCGAAACCGAGCTGAACGCCAGTACCGCCGACGTCACCCTTGGCTCCATCCTCAAGGATCGCGACGACCTCGAACTGGCGCGGGACAATCTCAACGAAGTGACGTCCCATGCCTAACGGCTTTGTCACGGTGCTTGTCGAGTTCGGTCGTGCGCTGCGCTCCAAGGGATTATCCGTCGGCTCGGGTGACATCCTGACTTACTGCGCAGCAATGGAACCCCTGGACCCGACGGATCTCGTCGACCTGTATTGGGCTGGACGGACCACCATGATCGTTCGTCACGAAGAGGTGGCCGTCTACGATGAGGTGTTCAGGTCATTTTTCCTCGCGTCTGACAGCCCTGTCCAGAAGCTACTGAAGCTCAAGGCACAGTCCGCCGCTGAGGCGGAAGCAGCTTTCGAGGTCCCCGCCACCGAGCCGTCGGGTAAGGAGCAGGAAGAAGAAGCCCTCCTCGGGCTGATGGCGTCGAATGTCGAAAGCCTCAAACACCGGTCCTTCGGCGAGTGCACCGACGAAGAGCTCGCTGCAATACGACGCATCATGGCACGCATCAAGTTCACTCCGCCTAAACGTCGCACCCGTCGGACCCGGACGGCAGGCGAGGGGCGGAGGCCGGACATGCGCCGGACGATCCGCGAGTCACTACGCACGCACGGCGAGATGGTAGACCTGTACTGGCGGCAGCGCCGCGTGCGGCTGCGTCCGTTGACTCTCATCCTCGACGTGTCCGGATCAATGTCCGACTACTCTCGAGCTCTGCTGCAATTTGCCTATTCCGCCAAACGTGCCTCCCAGAAGGTCGAGGTATTCTGTTTCGGTACCCGACTGACTCAAGTGACCAAGCCACTTCAGACCCGCAAGCCAGACGAAGCGCTCGCGCGCGCCGCAGAGCTTGTCGTCGACTGGGAGGGCGGCACCCGGATTGGGGACTCGATCGACAAGTTCGTGCGCAAGTGGGGTCGTCGAGGCGCCTGCCGCGGTGGGGTCGTCGTGATCTGTTCCGATGGCCTCGACCGGGGTGATCCTGAACTGCTCTCCGACGCTATGGAGCGGCTCTCCCGGCTGTGCCACAACATCGTGTGGATGAATCCGCACAAGGGTAACAATGCCGACTATCAGCCGCAAACCGTCGGCATGATGGCAGCGCAACCACACATCGACGTGCTCCTGTCCGGCCACGACCTCAGCAGCCTTGAAGAATTCGCTACGCTGCTTCCCAAGCTCGGCTAGGAGGCCAAAAGCTATGTTGATGAGATGGAGCGTCGGTATCGAAGCCGAGGGCGACCGCATCATGAAGCTTGAGGAGGTCGTCGAGTTAGCTGATGCTGTCGCACCCATTAGCGGCATCGCGACTGGCATCGGCACCAACCGCTACGGTACGCAGGTCGTGGTGTTTGCAGACAACCGCGAGGAAGCGATCGAGAAGGGCAAGGAGCACTTCACTAGCGCCGTGCAGAAGGCGGGGCTGCCCGTCTATCCGATCGTACGCGTCGAGGCCATCAGCGAGGAAGAAGACGCAGCCGGAGACCTGTGAAGCCCAAGCCCTCCTATACTCAACACGATGCCTCAGGACAGAAGGACACCTCAGATGAACGCGCAGGTCGAGACATGATCCGCCTCGGGTCCCTCGCTGGCTACTCGTTCGAGGGGCCGCGGATCCTGGGCGGCTGGACGCCACCGACAAGGCCGGCGGTCTTCGCCATCATGTACAAACCGGACCCGGAGAACAAACCCGATCGTTACGCGGTCATCTACGTCGGCCACGCTGACAACATGGCCAAATCCGGCCTTCCGTTCAAGCATCCGCGGTCGAACTGCTGGATCGCGCGGGCTGGTTCACGATGGAAACTGCATATCTGCACCTACGAGGTTCAAGGGTGGGCGCGATCTCACCGCGAAGAGATCACCCAGGAGCTCACTGCCATCTACAACCCGTACTGCAACGAAGTGAAGTACGACAAGGCATGGAAAGACGAGTGGATCGGTGCCTACGAGTCCGAACTCACCGGTCCGCTGGCCCAACGAGGCCCCGACGAAGCCCCTCGGTAACCAATTTCCGACTGTAACCAATTTCCGACTGTGTGAATAGTGGGCAGCGTGAATAGTGGGCAGCGAGAGTCGCTGCCCACTTGCCGTTACACGTGCTATCGACGGAAGGCTGAATCGACGGAAGGCTGAGGGGAAGCCCCTAGTGCTGGCGACCCCCCTGGAACCCGACCGTGTCCATCAGACGAGACCGACGCCGACCGGTGACCGGCACACTGGTGTGCCCATTGACCGGAGATGATGATGGCACCGGAGCAGACAACTTAGTAGCGATACGCTCAGCACCCCCATACAGCAGCGGTAGCGCGCCTGCCACTACTCCGCCCGTTCGGTTGATGTGCTCGACACCAGGAATAATCGTCTCGGCCTGTTTGGCGATCGTCTTCACGTTTCCCAAGCAGTCATCGAGGTTATCCGCGATACGGTTGAGCAGCAAACCAATCGTGAAGAGATAGATCGCGAGGACAGCAATCAGCAAAGCGATGAGGACTACCGTCAGGACAACAAGAGTCATTGTCTAGCCCTTTCCAGTCGGTGTCCCGGACCCAGTCAGAACCCTGGTCAGGAACAGGTGATGCTGCAGGCCCTCGGCCAGTACCGCGTCGACCCCGTCAGCCGTAGGGGGAATAAGCGCACAATTGGCGGTATTCTCCGGAATAGCCCGCAGCGTGTCCCGAACCCCCACCACGCTCCGGTCGATGGACCGCACCATCGACACGAGGGAGGTGAGCAACAAGATCACGACAAGAACAACACCAAAGCCGACCAATATTGCGACCCACCAGAAGGTAACCTCTTCAGGCGCATATCCCTCAGGCCCACCCGCGTACCCAAGTAGCAATTCCATCACTAACCTCCAAGCCGAGCACGCCCGCGTTGCAGACCTCCGATGATGACCTCAACGTGGTCGATCGTGTGTCGTAGGTCCGCCAGCGGGAGCGTGTTCCGATATGACTGCTGCAGGGCCTGGTTGATCTGTGGAGCTTGACGGGCGATCCGCGCCGCGAGCACCAACACCGGCGCTACCAGTGCGACCACGACTGAGATCACCGCGACAGCGATCGCGAAACCCAGATACCAGCCGAACAGATGCGCCTCACCGGCCCCGGCCGCCTGTTCCGCAAACAACACCATCCCGCAGCCCTCCCTTCGGTAGCAGTTGTTAGTACAATCGCGCCACAAGCTCTAACGATTCGGTACCGATTTCACGCACATTGTCTCCAGGTAACCCAGAAGGGTCTGGGTCGCCGTCTGGACGTTGTGCGCTTCCTTAAGGTGATCGGCGACCTGCCGCATCAGAACGTCCTTGTCAGACGAGGTGAACTGCGAGCCGCATTCCTGATGACCGCACGTGAACTCGTGCATCTTCCACTCCTTCTCCGATCCCGACGCCGACCTGGCTGGTCGTCGCTGGGCACTTAAACCTGTTCCGCCATGGCGCGTACTGGCGCCAGGTTGGCGTTGACCGAAGTCAATGCCTCCGGAACCGTTCTCGTCTGATAGGCGATCGCGTTGACACCGACGATGACCGCGCCGAGCGTCCAGGCGACGTGCTTCAGCTGAAAGATCACCTTCAGCAGCGAGAGGCCGACAACGGCCACGATCAGCGCGATGGCCAACAGCGTAACCCACGCGACTGGGGGCATGGCTTCCTCCTCTTCCTCAATCGTTTCTCAGGCCTCCTCAGGCCATAGGTACTTGCTAGACACCCAGTGCGTTCAGGAGATGACCGACACGTTTCACGTAACGGGTCGCCCCGATACCGATCTCCTTAACCGTGTTGTCCGTTTCGGCCAACATCGCAGGAACGTTGTCGAGCTCCCCGGTCAGAATAACACCGTTATACAGAATGTCATCAACCGTCGCCCGAATTCGATCCACTGGCGCGACGATACGCATCATCAACACCGTAACGATAGGCAACACGACGAAGAGCAAAATAAGGGCACAAATCCACCACAGGATCATGTCCGGCCTCTCTTTCTTTCACGAATCGTTATCACGACTTCCCCCACCCAAAGAGCTTGCCGAAGAACCGCTTCAGCGCAGTTACCATCGCCTGCATGCCGATGCTGAAACCCTTCACTGGAACAGCTTCGCGCTGTGTTGGTGCCTCGCCGCGGGAGGCCCGCCCAATGTCGTCCGCGATGCACTTGGCAAAACTCTGCATAAGCACACTCGTGACGTCCTGGACCATTCCCCTGCCGAACTGGGCGGCCGCCCCGGAGAGCTGGAGGTCCTGGGCCACTTTCACGCGCGTCCCCTTCCCCGAGGGCACCATCGTCGATGTTACCGACATGGTAGCCTGGCCCTTACCTTTTTCCTCCGACCCCGATGCATTCATCACAATTCGCTTGGCATTTTCGTCGCGCGACACGATCTGAGCCGTACCGGCGAACTGGAGCTTCACCGGCCCCATCTTGGTCGTCACTCGCCCCTTATAGACGTCGCCATCGACATCGGTGAGCTCGGCACCCGGCAGGCAGGGCGCGATCCGGGGCACGTCTTGCATGTGCCTCCACACCTGCTCGAGCGGAGCAGCAACCTCAAATTCGTTCTCTATCAGCATCGATTACTCGCTCTCCTTACCACGAGCCAGGTACCGAAATTGAGATTCATGATTTTGCTCTCGACCCAGCGAATGCGGCGGGATCAGTTTCGAACGCCTTGAGGCATCCCGCGCAGCAGAAGTAGTACGTGGTTCCGTCATGCTCCACCTGGTGGCGTGCGGACCCCACTTCCACCGTCATGCCGCACACTGGGTCGACCGCTTCGGTGATCTCGGGTATTTTCGGCCGAACACCCGTCACCAACTCGCCAGCAGCCCTCAGTTGCACCAACTCAGCTAGCACCCCCACCGCGATCTCGCGGTGCGAGACTTTCCCCAGATCGAGACCCGCTGGCACCTTGACCCGGTCCAGCGTCTGCCTAGACAAGCCTCGGCTTTCCAGGTAATCGAACACCGATTTCGCCCGTGGCCGGGAACCCACCAGTCCAACGTAGGCGGGGCCGGCGATCAGCGCCTGCTCTACGGCTTCTTCGTCCTGATGACCCTGCGTGGCAACCACAACAAGCGAGCGCTCATTGACGCCAGCCGCCTTGAAATCAAGTTCACTGACCACGCACTGTGCCGAGGGATGATTCTCCGCAGTACCGCCGTCGGGGTCGACGAGCACTGTCCGCCAACCAATCGCCTGCCCCATCTGCACGAGGGCCTCAACCATCGGCGAGCGCCCCACCACAACAAGGTGAGTCCTGGGCTCTACGGGTTCAATGTAGATCTCCAGGGCGCCCTCGCTCTGGCAGGACATCGGTACGTAACTGATGCCTTCCCGCACCGCCACGGACTCGAGTTCATCCGGCGTGCCAAGGAACACGAGGCGTGGCACACCCTCAGCAAGGATGTGCCGGGCCTCGCGCACAACCACAGGTTCAGCGCAGGCGCCACCAATGAAGCCAAACACCTGCCCTGAGGCTGTGATGACGGCCCGGCAACCTTCCTTCCCTGAAGACGGGCCGCGTCGCCACACCACAGTGGCCAGCGCAAACGCCTCACCCCGCTCTGACAACTCGCGGGCATGCTCGAGGACGTCCCACCCGTCCATGGTCATCGACCTATCTTCTAATCTTGTCCCATTTAGTCGGCGTCGGTCTTGAGCGGAGGCGCTCCCGACACGTCGCGCTTGTACGTCAGAGCCTCCCATACCCGGTGAGGTAGCAGCGGCATGTCGATGTTCCGCACCCCGGTGTCGTCAAGGGCGTCGTGCACCGCGTTCACAAACGCAGCCGGCCCACCGACACATGCACACTCGCCGATGCCCTTAGCGCCGATCGGGTGGTGCGGCGACGGCGTCACGACCTCGTGAAGCTCAAACCCTGGAGTTTCCCACGCCGTCGGCAGCAGGTAATCCATGTAGTTAGAACCCACGCAGTTGCCCTCGGCATCAAACGTGATGAACTGCATGTTCGACATCGCATAGGCCTCGGTCATGCCACCCATGATCTGGCCCTCAACGATCATCGGGTTGATGCGCACGCCGCAGTCATCGACCGCGACCATCCGCAACACGTCCCACACGCCGGTCTCCGGATCGACCTCGACCGTCACAATGTACGCCGCGAACGGCCACGTCATGTTCGGCGGGTCGTAGTACGCGTTGTTCTCCAGCCCCGGCTCCAAGCCGTCAGGCATGTTGCCGTAGGCCGCCATCGCGCACTCCTGGATGGTCACACCATTGTTCGGCGCACTCCGTACGTAGAAACGGCCAAGCTCCCACTCCACGTCTTCCTCGGAGACCTCAAGGAGGTGCGCCGCCAACTTCCGTGCCTTGGCGCGGATCTTGCGAGACACCATGGCAGTCGCCGCCCCCGCAGTCGGGGTACTGCGAGACGCATAGGTCCCCATACCGAACGGCGTGTTATCGGTGTCACCGTGCTGAACAAGGATGTCGGCCGCCGGGATGCCGAGCTCGTGGCTGACGATCTGAGCGAACGTCGTCTCGTGGCCCTGGCCCTGAGTCTTCGACCCAATCTTCAGGATCGCTTTCCCGCTCGGATGCACCCGCAGCTCCGCACAGTCGAACATCTTGATACCGAGAATGTCGTACTCGCGGCTGTTCCCAGCACCCAGTGGCTCGGTCATGGTGGAGAGGCCGATCCCGAGCCGCCGGCCCTGCTTGCGAGCTTCCTCCTTTTCACGCAAGAAATCATGGTAGCCGATGGCGTTCAGAGCGACGTCGAGGCATTTTTCGTACTGCCCTGAATCCAGCAAGAAACCGTAGGGTGTACGGAACGGGAACTGATCGTCCTTCACCAGGTTAATCCGCCGGAACTCCGCCTGGTCCATGCCCAGATCGTTGGCGGCGGTCTGGATAGCGCGTTCCTGGAAGAACATCGCTTCGGTCACCCGGAAGGAACATCGATAGGCGACACCGCCGGGTGCTTTGTTCGTATACGCGCCCTGCGCCGTCATGTAGGCGTACGGGATGTCGTAGCACGCGAAGGCCGAGTGCAACAGCCCGATCTTGAACTTGGTGGGCTGGGCGTCCGAGAAGAACGCGCCGTTGTCGGTGTCCGCATGGAAGCGCACAGCGAGGATCTTGCCGTCCTTGCGGAGAGCGAGCTCGCCCTTGTAGTACATATCGCGCGCGTACCCGGTGGAGATGAGGTTGCCAGTCTTGTCCTCGATCCACTTGATCGGCCGCGCGAGCAGGATGGAACAGAGAATCGAGCAGACGTACCCCGGATAGACCGGGACCTTGTTGCCGAAGCCACCGCCGATGTCGGGCGAGACGATCCGGATCATGTGCTCCGGAAGCTCAGCGACGATCGCCACCGCCGCCCGGATGATGTGCGGCGCCTGAGTCGTCATGTACACCGTCAGCTTCGTGGTCGCCGCGTTGTAGTCCGCGATCGATCCGCAACATTCAATCGGCGATGGATGCGACCGTGGGTAGTGCAGCTCAATCTTCGAGACGACGTCGGCCTGAGCGAAGGCACGTTCGGTCCCTTCCCTGTCGCCGACGTCCCAGCGGTAGCAGATGTTGTCCGTCTGCCCTTCCTTGTCGTCCCGAATGACGGGAGCGCCCTCCGCGACGGCTTGATAAGGGTTGACAATCACGGGAAGCGGCTCGTACTCAACCTGGATCGCCTCACAGCCATCCTTGGCGATGTAGGGGTCATCGGCCACCACACACGCGATTTCCTGACCCTGGAACCGCACCTTGTCGGTGGCGAGCACCGCCTGGGTGTCGTAGGACAGCGTCGGCATCCACGCCAGGTTGTGCTGGGCGGCCATGTCGCCGGTGAGTACCATGTGGACGCCCGGCATCTGCCAGGCTTTGCTCGTGTCGATGGACTTGATCCGCGCGTGGGCTAAGGGGCTACGAAGGATCTCCATATGCAGCATGCCAGGCAACTTGAAATCATCGGTATAGTTGCCCTTACCCACAACGAAACGATCATCTTCCACCCGCTTGCGACTTGCACCCAAGCCACCGATCTTGACTTCGTCTAATGCCTGCGCCACGTCACATCTCCCTTGTCGTCGACTTGAGCCTCTCGCCGTCAGCGACTAATTGCTCCCGCCTCGGACTGCAGTTTTTCCGCGGCCCACAGGACCGCTTTCACAATATTTTGGTAACCAGTACAACGACAGAGGTTGCCGGACAGTCCCCAGCGTACGTCCTCCTCCGTCGGGTTGGGGTTCTCGTCGAGAAGTGCTTTCGCTGCCAGCATCATCCCGGGCGTACAGAAACCGCACTGCAGCCCGTGCTCCTCCCGGAACCCTTCCTGAATGGGGTGAAGCTCGCTGGGCATGCCGAGGCCCTCGACGGTCATGACCTCATGCCCGTCGACCATGACTGCGAACATCGTGCACGACTTCACGGGCAAGCCATCGAGCAACACGGTGCACGCACCGCAGTTCGTTGTATCGCAGCCGATGTGCGTGCCGGTCAGCCCCAGCACCTCACGGAGGAAGTGGGCCAGGAGTAAGCGAGGCTCGACATCGACAGACTTCGGTTCCCCGTTCACCAAGACGTTTATCCGCCGCTCTTCCACGCCGCCTCCTTGACGTCACCATTACTTTCTTCAGAATGTATCGAACCCGAGATGCCAGGCACGTCAGGCCGCTCGGGCCTGCTGCTGGTTGCTCAACGCACGCATGACGAAGGTGTGCACAATGTGCCGCTTGTACTCTGCGCTGCCGCGAACGTCGGTCTTGGGCTGGGCCGCCTGCGCCGCCAACCGAGCTGCCTGTTCTACCGTGCTGGCGTTCAGTGTCTTACCGGCCAGCGCCTGCTCCGCCTCGGTGCACTGAATGTTGCTCGGCCCCACACCGGTCAACGCAATACCTGCCCGGTTGATCGTGCTACCGGAGGCCTCCAGGGCCACCGCCACACCGACGGTCGCGAAGTCCCCTACCCGCCGTTCGAGCTTGAGGTAGGTTCCCGAACGGGTGCCTTTGGATGCCGGCACTCGCGCCCGGACCGCGATCTCGTTCGGCTCCAAGGCGTTCTGGAACGGCCCCACCACGAACTGGGAGGCTGGGATAGCCCGCTCACCCTTAGCGCTCTGGGCAATGATATCCCCGCCCAGCGCCAACATCACCGATGCCCAGTCGCCCTGCGGATCCGCGTGGCACAGCGAGCCGACCAAGGTTCCGCGCGTGCGGACCATGGGATCGGAGATGAGCGGCGCACACGCCGCCATGGTAGGATACCTGCTCCGCAACAGCGGGGACCGTTCCAGAGTTCTGTGCCGGCACAGAGCGCCAATGTTCAGCGACCCGTCGGAGTCCTCTTCGTGGTAGTCCAAGCCAGGAATGTTGTTAATATCAACGATTACCGCTGGCGCGGAGAAACGCAGCTTGATAAGCGGAATGAGGCTTTGCCCTCCGGCGAGCACCTTCGCCTCGTCCCCGTACGCCTGCAAAACGCTGAACGCTTCGGCAAGCGAGCGCGGGGCCTCGTAGTGAAAACGAGACGGGTACATCCAAACCCTCCTAGTCCTGAACAGTCCACGAAAAAGGCTTCACGGCCCAAACCTTGACCCGCCCGTAGGTACTCCTCTTCGGGCGCCACGAAGGACGATTGCCTGCTGTCGACCACATAAAGCCCCACATAAAGCCGCTGAGGAACTGGGCTACATGTCCATGAGGCCAACGTGACGAGTAGGAGGCTCGTCCGCCGATCCATATCCGTGACGCGGAGCGGGAGGAGCTTCCTCCTGAGGTTCGCGCCGCGGAGCTGGAGGAGCTTCCGCCCGAGATTCGTGACGCGGAGCGGGAGGGGTGTCCTCCTGAGGTTCGCGACGCGGGGGGGCAGGCGTGTCCGTCGGACGCGCTGGTTCGACAATCGCCACCGGGAGGCTCTCTTCCTCGGGGTTGGGTCGAGGCTTCTGGTGGGGCGGCCACGGCCCAGGCACTGGTTGTCCGGCGATTCGAAGCCAGTCCACGACTTCTGGCCAGGCCCAGATGGTGGGGCTCTTGCCGGTCTTCGGCGCGTTCTCGATCAATTCATAAATTCGGGGGTTACCTCGACTGTGTCCGCTAGACTCGATCGCCATCGTCTGTCCCCTCTAACTCTTCTCGCTCCCGTGCCGGCCTGTGGTGAGGTCGCTGGGGTTGGGTTCCCGGTGGAAGGGGCCCAGGCCTTTACTGTGACACGGACCACTAGAGTCCACACGGATACGCGCGGGCGTGTCAAGAGGATCTACGTGCTCCGAACGTGTGCCTGATGCGCCACAGACGCCCCAGGCAGGACCATGTGTTGGTAGTTGTTTTACAGTCCGCGGTGCGGGAGTATGGGGCATGGCTATCGCGGCTGCGTTGACCTTGCGCGAGGGAGACCGGGGCCGGCTGGAGGCATTGGTGCGCTCGGTGTCGGCGCGGCCGAGCCTCTCGCAACGAGCGCGGATCGTGCTGATGGCGGCAGAAGGTCTGACCAACACGGAGATCGCTCGCCGAACTGGCTCGACCCGCCCGACGGTGATCAGCTGGCGTAAGCGCTATGCCGCCGGGGGAATCAACGCTCTCGGCGACCTGCCCCGGCCCGGCCGACCGGCCGTGGTGGACGAACTCGAGGTGGTGGCCACCACACTCGCTGACGGCGGCCGTCCCCCAGCGAATCTGGGGATGAGCCACTGGTCATCCCGGCTGCTGGGCCAGCACCTGGGCATCTCCTTCACTACGGTCTCTCGGATCTGGCGCAAGTGGGGCATCCAGCCCGACCACGTCGAGACATTTACCTTCGGCATCGACCTGCAGTCCCAGGCGCGGGCCCACGACCTCAGTGGCCTTCACTTTAATCTGTCCCAGCGCGCCGCGGAGTTGCAGCGGGCGCTGCAGGCCAGCATCGCTGAGGGAGCACCCGCGACTGCGGCCGACCCGTGGCGCAAGCTCGTCGAGGTCTCCCTGGGCATCATCACCCAGCAGGCCATCCGCCGGGGAACCTTCACCTCGGTGCGCGACCTCATCGAGACCCTGGGCGCCCTCACCGACGGCCAGCCAGACCGTCAAACTACTTCTGACACGAATCATGACCCGCATAAAAGATCTTCACGATCGGCTGAAAGTGGTTTTTCGCGGGATCGGGAGCGTGATCTGGAGCGGTCAGCGGGCCGGACCCGGGACTCGAAGTCGGTGCGGGCGGAGTTCCACGGGACGCGTGGACGGCGCTCTCCCGCGGTTCCACCCCACCGCGGGAAGCCGGTGCCCGCCGGGCGGTCCTAGGGTGGACCCGCTGCGAGCAGTCATTTTCGATCTGGACGGGACACTGGCCGACACTGAGCGAGACGGCCATCGGGTGGCATTCAATGAGGCCTTCGAGGCGGCCGGCTTGAGTTACCGGTGGAGTGTCGAGGAATACGGCCAACTGCTCACAATCACCGGTGGTCGCCAACGCATTGAACGCTACCTCCAATCCCGGGGGCACTCCCCTACCGAGGCCGCTGCACTGGCAGCGACATTACACCGTGACAAAACCCGCCGGTTTGCGGCGCTGATCCGCATGGGCGCATTCGAGGCCCGGCCAGGCGCGGCAGAGCTGATCTCGGCACTGCGCGCCGAGGGCGTGGCCACCGCGGTCGCGACCACGGGTACCAGCGACTGGGCAGTGCCGTTGCTCGACGTGCTTTTTGGGCTCGATGCATTTGACGTCGTCGTCACCGGCTCAGACGTTACTGATCTCAAGCCCGATCCGGCCGTCTACCTGCAGACGCTGGTTCGCTTGGGCCTGACTGCCACCGGCGTGGTAGCCGTGGAGGACTCGGCGAACGGGGTGCAAGCCGCCGTGGCCGCAGGATTGCGGTGTGTGGCGGTGGTCAACGGGTACACCCGTGATCAGGACTTGTCGGCAGCGGTGGCAGTATGTGACGATCTGGCGCGCCCAGGCGGAGTCTCGGTACTTCGTGGCGAGGCGCGGTGGGCTGATGGCGTGACCGTCACGATGTTGCGACGCCTGGCCGCCGATAGGGCGTAACGTCGAGATGTCGAGCGGGAAAGATCTGTGTCTTGTACGCAGGAGGTGCGTCAGCCGTGTCTGAAACAGTTCGGGTGGCGGTGGTCGGGTCCGGTCCCTCCGGACTGTACGCGGCCGATGAACTGAGCAAACACGACGCGTTATCGATAGATGTCGTGGACCGTCTGCCCTGCCCGTACGGACTGTTGCGCTATGGCGTGGCGCCGGACCATCTGAAGATGAAATCGCTGGAGATCACCCTATGCAAGATCCTGGAGCGGCCGGCCGTACGGTTTCTGGGCGGAGTGGAACTGGGTTCCGGGATCAGCGTGGACGAACTGCGGGAACACTACGACGCGGTGGTCTACGCAACCGGGTCGCCGATAGACCGTCGACTGTCCATTCCCGGCGAAGACCTGCCCGGAAGCTTCTCGGCAACCGAGTTCGTGGCCTGGTACTGCGGTCACCCTGATGCCGAGGTGGACGCATTTACCCTGGATGCGCGCAGCGCGGTGGTGGTCGGGGTAGGCAACGTCGCGGTGGACGTCGCCCGCATTCTCGCGAAGACAGCGCACGAGCTGGACATCACCGACATGCCCGATCACGTGCTGACGGTACTCGGCGCCAGCGCGATCAGTGATGTCCACATCGTCGGCAGACGCGGCCCGGCGCAGGCTAAGTTCACTACCAAGGAGCTGCGTGAGCTGGGCGAACTAGCCAATGCCGATGTGATCGTGGATCCTGCTGAGCTGGTGCTCGATGAGGCCGGCAAGGAGCTGGTGGAGACAAACAAAACAGTGCGGCGCAACCTCGAGACGCTGCAGGAGTGGTCTACCCGGTCCCCGCTTGGCCGCCCACGGCGGATCCACCTGCGGTTCCTGCTCGCTCCGGTGGCCGTGCTCGGCACCGCGGCGGTGGAGGCGGTGCAGTGTAAACGCAATGAGCTGGACGGCTCCGGCGGCGTCGTGGGCACTGGTGAGACGGTGACGCTGGTGGCCCAGCTGCTGCTGCGCTCGGTGGGCTACCGCGGGCTGGCCCTACCCGGGGTCCCGTTCGACGAGCGGTCCGGAGTGATCCCGCACGTGGCCGGTCGGGTGCAGCGCAACGGTGGCACCGCATCCGGCGAGTACGTGGTTGGCTGGATCAAGCGCGGCCCCACGGGGGTGATCGGCACCAACAAGGGCGACGCCAAGGAGACCGTCGAGCAGCTGCTCACCGACCTCGACACCCTGCCCCGCGCTCCGTACCGCGACCCTGACATGATCATCGACAGGCTCACCCGGCGAGGCGTGGAGGTGATCACCTGGGCCGGTTGGAAGGCGATCGACGCTGCTGAACAGGCTCTCGGGCTCGCGTCGGGACGCAGCCGCATCAAGATTGCCAATCGGGCGGAACTGCTCATCGCCGCCGCGAAGGCGCTGGCGGACTGACATCCACCTATGCCCCAGATGGGTGGCTTCACACTCATGGCGGCGCAGGAGGGCTACGGTGCGAAAGCGAACACCTCAGAGAGGAGCCGCCGTGTTGCTAAGCCGCGTTGCCCGCCCGCTGATTGCCGCCGTCTCCATCGCCAATGGCGTGGAAACTCTGCTCAACCCTAAACCGAAGATCGAAGCAACCACGCCGCTGCTGGCCAAGACCCAAGGGATCGTGCCCACGCCCCCCGTCAGTCCAGCGGTGCTCGTGCAAGCGGGCGCTGCCGTGAAGATCACCGCTGGGCTGATGATGGCCCTCGGGTGGGCACCCCAGCTCGCGGCCGCTGTGCTCGCCGCGGACCTGATCCCGAGCACGGTGGCCGAGCACCCGTTCTGGGCTCCCGGCCCCCCCGACACCCGCAAGGCCCACCAGCAGCACTTCCTGGCCAACTGCGGCCTGCTGGGCGGGTTGCTGCTGGCGATCAGCGCTCCCAGCGGCAAGCGCCGCAGGCGGAAGCGCTGAGCCCGTTAGCCCACTGACCACGGGAGGTGGGCCGCGAGGCCCGGGAGGTCGAAGTGGGCCACGAGGTACGCGGGGTGGTGGCGCCCAGCAAGGGGGCGCCGGTGACGGTGACGACCGTGCAGGTGCCGGATCCGGGCCCGGGTGAGGCGCTGGTCGCGGTGCAGGCGTGCGGGGTGTGCCGCACCGACCTGCACTACCGCGAGGGCGGGATCAACAACGAGTTCCCGTTCCTGCTCGGACATGAGGCTGCCGGAGTGGTGGAGGCGGTGGGTGCGGGGGTCGAAACTCTCGCACCCGGTGACTTCGTCATCCTCAACTGGCGCGCGGTATGCGGGCACTGCCGTGCCTGTCGCCGGGGCAAGCCCTGGTACTGCTTTGCTACCCACAACGCCACCCAGTCGATGAGGCTGGCGGACGGCACCGCGCTGTCGCCTGCGCTGGGTATCGGGGCGTTCACCGAGAAGACCTTGGTCCACAGCGGCCAGTGCACCAAGGTTAACCCTGCGATCGCACCGGAGATTGCCGGACTGCTCGGCTGCGGCGTGATGGCCGGACTCGGCGCGGCGCTGAACACCGGCGGTATCATCCGCGGTGACTCGGTGGCGGTGATCGGGTGCGGCGGGGTGGGCGACGCCGCCATCGCCGGGGCTCGGCTGGCGGGCGCGACCACGATCATCGGCATCGACGTCGAGGAGCGCAAGCTGCGGTGGGCCAGCGACTTCGGCGCGACGCACACGGTCAACGCCCGGGAGTGCGACGTCGTGGCAGCGGTGCAGGCCTACACCGGCGGCTTCGGGGCCGACGTCGTGATCGACGCGGTGGGCCGCCCAGAAACCTGGCGACAGGCATTCTTCGCCCGCGACCTGGCGGGCACCGTCGTGCTGGTCGGGGTACCCACCCCGGAGCTGATGGTGCCCGACATCCCGCTGCTGGAGTTTTTCAGCCGGGGCGGGGCACTCAAGTCGTCCTGGTATGGCGACTGCCTCCCCGAGCGGGACTTCCCGATGCTGGTCGAGCTGCACCTGCAAGGCCGATTACCCCTGGAGAAGTTCGTCTCCGAAACGATCACGCTGGAGGACGTGGAAACGGCCTTCGAGAAGATGCAGCGCGGCGAGGTGCTCCGCAGCGTCGTGCTGCTGCCGTAGCCGGCACCGCACCCCGAAGTGGCCACCACCAGCAGCACCGCTTGGTCGGCTCGCTCGGCGGGGGATCGCACCAACCCGGCCAGCCGCTGCACCTCGCCACGGCGACTGCAAAACGCCCGATGCTCGGCGACTCCTGGCTGGCATAGCTGACGAAGGCCCTGGCCACCGCACCTCCCCGCTAGCGTCACGGCACCCTACCGTCCGCGCTACAGGTGGTCACCGGCTTGCGGGTCAGCCATCGCGGTTCCGCGGAACATGCAGGCTGCCGCGTTCGGCGGGGTCAGCTCGTGGACAGAGTCTTGAACAGGGCGTTGTTCACATCCCTCACCGCTTGACTGTCGACTACCCGTACCCGGCGCTCGAACACCGCTTTCGCAGTCCGCCCAATGTGATCCACCACCGCGACTTCATCCGCACCGATGGGCACACACCATCCAGCGCGCTGAAGGGGGAATGCCATCGAGATCGACCCAGACCTCCCGGTTCCGGGCCCGTAGCGCCGTGGTCAGCTGCCGGACGAAAGGCATGTCTTTGCGCGCATAGGATAGGAACGCATCAGCCACGGAATGTCTCATCCTCACACGACATCAGGCACGAACCCCCACCACGGCAAGGTCAGCGAAACCAGGATCCGGCTGCGAGCATAACCACAACGGCGGGTCGCACTTTTTAGACCCCAGGCCTTTATCCATCCCCTCTCAGGGCTTCTGGCGTTGTTTTTGCAGCCGCACTCATCGGACAAGGGAACTTGGTGCTGAGAGTGCTGGTTATCCGGGCAGGGTCAGGCGTTCGGCGGCGAATGCGTCGAAGGCGCCGGTCAACGCGATGGCGTCACGACCGGGGTCGGTGAGGCCGCCCAGCGCGGTACGCACCCGCTCGATCGAGGTCAGGATGGTGTGGTCGCGCTGAGCGGGGGGAAGGGCCAGCACCGGGCCGAGTGCTTCGGCCGCACCCTCCACTTCGCCCTGGGCCACCCGAGCCACCGCGAGAACGCAGCGGGCGTTCGTTTCGTTTCGGAAGGAACCGCCCTCGATGACCGCAGGGTAGGTGGCCAACGCTTCCAGGGCGAATCGTTCCGCCTGGCCCGCCTCCGGCGCACCGCCCCAGAAGAGCGTCTCGGCGGCGTAGGCGAGCTGGTTGGGTCGGCGGAAGGTGCACAGCCCGCCGAGGTCATCCAGGTCGTCGGGCTGCACCCGCTCCCGCGCCTGGGCCGCCCGGGCCAGCGCGGCCCGCGCCTCGGTGAACCGATTCAGCGCGCCCAGCGCCCGGGCCTCGCCGCTGGCCAACAACACCACAGCAGTGCCCCGGCTGCGGGCCGCCGGCTCCGCGCCAAGCCGGGCATAACGCACCGCATCCGCCCAACGCCCCGACCAGTGAGCGATATTGGCCTGCAAGCCCCGAATCCAAGTGCGCAGACCATCGTGCCCGGCGTTATCCGCGCACGCGTAACCGGTACGGGCCTGGGTCATCGCGTCATGGGCGGCACCAAGATCCCGGGAGGCCATCGCCATCAGCCCGCAGGTGATCCCGGCGACCAGGTAGAGATCCCGGGTCTGGGTCGGGGGTTGGCGTCCCTCCAGCAGCTCGAAGGCGCGGTCCTGGGTGCCCACCAGGTCACCGAGCAGGGTGGGCAGCGGCTGCTGGAGGTAGGCGACGACCAAACGGCGCAGATCATCGGCCAACTGGTCGAGCGTCTCGGCCCCGACGTTGGAGGCCTCGATGCGAGTGAGGAAGTCCCGAGCCCGACCAGCGCTCATGGCGATTACCCGCCCTTCCCAGCCCGGGCGGTGCCCCACCTCGGGGATCCCTGCAGTGTCCCTGAGTACCAGATTACCGCCATCGTTCTTCTCGGGCTTCGCGGCGGGCGGGCGCAGCAGCATGCTCCGCGATGCCCGTACGGGCTGGAAGAGCTGCTGAACCGTCCATCCCGAGAACATGATCTCCAAAATCATGCAGGCGTCAGGATACGGCACGCCACGAAGACTGCCACTGAGCCATCGATAGAACTGCGCGTGCCCCGGACAACTGCCGACAAGCCGAGGATCAATCGTCTTCGCGACGTGATCCCAGTGCCGTGCAAAAATCTCACGCTTCTGCCAATGCCGTACCTTGAGGAGCGCTTTGAGAAGAGTCGGCTCCTCGATGAGCGGATCCGCGGCTACGTCCATGGCCAGCATCGTAGTGGTCGCCTCCGGAAGTCCTTCGGGGGCAATCACTAAGTCAGGCTGCTGCCTTACTTAGTCAGGAGGCCCCGGCCATCCGCATGGCGGGGACCGTCAGCGCGCGCGCCATTCCCGTCGGCTCGGCCGCGCGAGAGGGCTCGATTACCCGGGACTCGGTGACGATGGCGGTCACCAGGTCGGCGGGGGTCACGTCGAAGGCGGGGTTGAGGGCGGCGGAGGTGGCTGGTGCCATCCGCCAGCCACCCACGAGGAGCACTTCGTCGGGGTCGCGGTACTCGATGCTCACCGCTGATCCGGTGGGCGCGTCCCAATCCAGCGTGGCGGTCGGGGCGGCGACCACGAAGGGGATGCCGGCCCGGGCCGCGGCCAGTGCCAGTGGGTAGGTGCCCACCTTGTTCACCACGTCGTAGTTGGCCGCGATCCGGTCCGCTCCGACGATCACCACATCGATCTGGCCGCTGGCGATGAGCCCTGGACCCGCGGCGTCGACCACCACCTGATGCGGCACACCCAGCTGGGCGAGCTCCACCGCGGTGATCCGGGAGCCCTGCAGCAGCGGGCGAGTCTCCCCGACTACTACCATCCGGATCAGCGAGTCGGCGTGCAGCGTCCGTACCACGCCGAGTGCGGTGCCCCACTCCACGCCGGCCAGCGCGCCCGCGTTGCCATGCGTGTGCAGCACCATGGGCCGGTCACCCACGTAACTGCGCAGCAGGGCGGCGCCGAGCCGGGACAGCGTCGCGCAGGCCCGCACATCGGCCTCCACCAGAGCCTGCGCGGCGTCGGCCACTGCGGCGGGTCCCCGCGACACCGCGGGCAGCACGTGCTGCACCGCCCAGCTCAGGTGGACCGCGGTGGGGCGGGCTCCGGCGATGCGACGGGCATCGGCCCGCACGGCCTGCGGGTCATAGCCCCGCTCCGCCGAGCGCGCCGCGGCCAGCGCGACACCGAGAGCGCCCAGCGCGCCCAGCGCAGGCGCGCCGCGCACCACCAACCGGCGGATCGCGTCCACCACCTCGCTGACGGTGTGCAGGGCCACCCGACGCTGTTGCGGCAGGGCCGTTTGGTCGATCACGTCGACGTGTCCGTCGACCCACTCGATGGTGCGCATAGCTACCTTAGCTCTCGGGAGCCCTCGGGTTAGTCTGCGGGCACCCTACGCGTCGGGCAGCAGCTCGCGCACCGCCTAACGGCTGTTCCCACGTGGCGGGAACTCAACGCTGAGTAATCGCGGTGTAGTCCCGTTCGGGGTAGCCGGCGTAGACCTGGCGCGGCCTGCCGATCTTGGTTTCCGGATCACTCATCATCTCCCGCCAGTGCGCGATCCAACCCGGTAGCCGCCCCAGCGCAAAGAGCACCGTGAACATCTTGGTCGGAAAGCCCATTGCCCGGTAGATCAGGCCCGTGTAGAAGTCGACGTTGGGGTAGAGCTTGCGCTCGACGAAGTAGTCGTCGGCCAGCGCCGTGGCCTCCAGCGCCAGGGCGATATCGAGTAAGGGGTCGCTGACCCCCAGCTTGTCCAGGATCTCGTCGGTGATTTTTTTGACGATCTTCGCGCGGGGGTCGTAGTGCTTATAGACCCGATGCCCGAAGCCCATCAACCGCACGCCGCCAACGTGATTTTTCACCTTGGTGACGAAGGCGTCGACGTCGCCCCCGTCGGCGCGGATGCGCTCGAGCATCTCGAGCACCGACTGGTTCGCCCCACCGTGCAGCGGCCCGAACAGCGCATTGATCGCCGCTGAGGTCGAGGCGAACAGGTTGGCCTGCGTGGACCCGACCATCCTCACGGTGGACGTCGAGCAGTTCTGCTCGTGATCGGCGTGCAGCATGAACAACAGGTCCAGCGCGTTGACCATCACCGGATCGACCTCGTAGGGTGCCGTGGGCAGGCCAAAGGTCATCCGCAGGAAATTGTGTACCAAACCCAGCGAGTTGTTCGGGTAGAGGAACGGCTGGCCGATCGACTTCTTGTAGGCGTACGCGGCGATGGTGGGAAGCTTGGCCAGCAGTCGCACGGTGGAGATCTCCACCTGGTCGTGGTCGAAGGGGTCGAGGCTGTCCTGGTAGAAGGTGGACAGCGCGGATACCGCGCTGGAGAGCACCGGCATCGGATGGGCGTCCCGGGGGAAGCCATCGAAGAAACGCTTGAGGTCCTCGTGCAGCAGGGTGTGTACCCGGATCAGCTCGGTGAAGTTCTCCAGCTGCCTTCTGGTCGGCAGCTCCCCGTAGATCAACAGGTAGCTGGTTTCCAGAAAGGTCGAGCACTCAGCCAGCACTTCGATCGGATAACCCCGGTAGCGCAGCACCCCTTCTTCGCCGTCAATATAGGTGATCTTTGACGTGCACTCGGCGGTGTTTACGAACCCGGGGTCAAGAGCGACCATCCCGGTGTCGGCCCGCAGCGTGCCCAAGCTGATCCCGGACGCCCCCTGGGTAGCCCGGACGATCGGCATCCGGTGCTCGCCACCCGGGTACCCCAACCTCACAGTTTTCTCACAAGACACCTCCCCACGGTAGCTCCCCCACGTTTCAGACGGGTGTACTAGGGGGCGAGCCGCTGCACAGCCCAGTCGCCGTCATCGGTCACGTGGTAGCGCAGCCGGTCGTGCATCCGGTCGGGCCGGCCTTGCCAGAACTCCACGTTCACCGGCCGGATCCGCACCCCGCCCCAGTGCGGCGGCAACGGGACCTGCTCGGTGTCGGCGAAGCGGGCGGCAGCGTATTCCAACGCCTCATCCAAGGTGCGCCGGTCGGGCACCACAGTGGACTGCGTCGAGGCCCATGCCCCCAGCTGGGCACCCCGCGGGCGGATCTTCCAGTAGGCCGTGTTCTCCTCCGGCGTGAGCACCTCGATCGGCCCGCGCAGGTGCACCTGGCGGTGCAGTGCAATCCAGGGAAACGTGGCCGCAGCGAAGGGGGTGGCGTCCAGGTCGTGCATCTTGGTGGAGGTGTAGTTGGTGTAGAACACCACGCCCCGCTCATCGAGACCCTTGGCCAGCACGATCCGGGAGCTGGGCAGGCCCTCAGCGTCCGCGGTGGCCAGCACCATGGCGTTGGGCTCGGCAAGACCCGCGGCGAGCGCGTCATCGAGCCAGGCTGCAAACTGCTCGTACCACGTGCCGGCGAGGTCGACTTCGTTCAGCGCGCCGGCAGAGTAGGCGACCCGCATCCGGGCCAGCTGCGCGCTCCGATTCCCCCGGGGTGTCCACTCAGCCGTCACGCCGCAACCTCATCTATCCCTCAGACCCCGTCCCTCGGGTCCGCCTACTGGCAACCTACGTCCTGCGACGACGGCGGGCTGCGACGGCGGCAGGAAGTCATGATCTACATTGCCTCAGAGTGGCTATCGGGTGCACTGTGTAGTCGTCTGCGCGGCGCCGCGCGTGCGCCTACCTCCGCTGGCCGGCCAGCGACCCGCGCGCCCGTGGTACGGGCACTATCGCGCGAGGAGGGATGACGTGGCGGCATCAAGTGGGCTGGTGGTCACCCCCGGTTTCCGGCCGGGGCTGGAGGACGTGGTCGCTTTCCACACCGAGATCGCCGAACCAGATCGGGACGGTGGGGCGTTGCGCTATCGCGGCGTGGACATCGAGGACCTGGCCGGTTACGTGACCTTCGGTGACGTGTGGGCGTTGCTGACCGATGGCTGCTTCGGGCACGGCCTGCCGCCCGCCGAACCGTTTCCCCTGCCGGTCCACACCGGTGACGTGCGGGTCGACGTGCAGGCCGCGCTGGCGATGCTCGCCCCGATCTGGGGCTACCGCCCGCTGCTGGACAGCTCCGACGCGCAGGCCCGCGCGGATCTGGCCAGGGCCTCGGTGATGGCGCTGTCCTACATGGCGCAGGCTGCCCGCGGGATCCACCAGCCGGCCGTCCCCCAGCGGCGGATTGACCAGTGCACCACCATCAGCGAACGCTTCATGACCCGCTGGCGTGGCGAGCCGGACCCGGCCCACGTCAAGGCCGTCGACGCCTACTGGGTGTCGGCCGCGGAGCACGGCCTCAACGCCTCGACCTTCACCGCTCGGGTGATCGCCTCCACCGGTGTTGACGTCGCCGCCTGCCTGTCCGGGGCGATCGGCGCGATGGCCGGCCCACTCCACGGGGGCGCGCCGGAACGGGTGCTGCCGATGATCGAGGAAGTGGAACGCACCGGCAACGCCACCGCCGTGGTCCGCGGGGTGCTGGATCGCGGTGAGCGGCTGATGGGATTCGGCCACCGGGTGTACCGGGCCAAGGACCCGCGCGCCCGAGTGCTGCGCCGGTTCTGCGAAGAGCTCGGTGCGCCACGCTACGAGGTGGCGGTGGCGCTGGAGCATGCCGCACTGGTCGAGCTGGCCGACCGGCGGCCGGAGCGGGTGATCGAGACCAACGTCGAGTTCTGGGCCGCGGTGATTCTGGACTTTGCCCAGGTCCCCCCGCACATGATGCCGGGGATGTTCACCTGTGCCCGCACGGCGGGCTGGTGCGCGCACATCATGGAGCAAAAACGCACCGGCCGGCTGGTCCGTCCGGTGGCGCTGTACGTCGGGCCCGCTCCCCGGCGCCGGCAGGACGTGCCGGGCTGGGAGGAGATCGGGTGCCCCTAAGCAGGTTGCGGCCGTAGCGTGTACCGGGCGAACAGCTGGCTGTCCGACTCCAGCAGCCACACCAGGTGCAAGCCGACCGGTTCGCGCAGTGGTGCCTCCTCGATGATGGAGCGCGACCCTGTGCTGCCGGCCAGGATGGGCGCGATGGACAGGAACAGCTCGTCCACCAGGCCAGCCGGCAGCAGGGAAGCGTTGAGGGTCGGGCCGCCTTCACACAGCACCGAGCGCACCCCGTGCTCGGTGCGCAACCGGGCGAGCATCACGGCCAGGTCCACCTCCTCACCCGGTGCCGGGCGCAGGTAGCTGACGTCCGCCGCACAGCCCGAGAGTTCAGCGTCGCTGGCCGTAATCACGACCACGCGGGAATGCGGGTCGGCTAGCAGCGGCAGGTCCGGGGTCAGGGTCAGCCGGCGGCTCACGACGATGGCCAGCGGGTCGGGCGCCAGCCCGCGGACGACCCGGCGCTGCCGGCGGGCCGGGTCGCGGACCAGGCGCCCGTAGCGCTCGGTGCGCACCGTCCCGGCACCGACCATGACCGCATCGACGTGCGTCCGCAGCTCGCCGAACAGTTGCCGGTCGGCGGGGTTGCTGAGCGGGGCGGTTCGGTGCCCCACCGTAGCCGCACCATCGGCGGTAGCCACCATGTTGAGCACCAGGTACGGGCGGTGATCGGCGGCCAGATCGGCCAACGCAAGCCCCTCCAGGGCCTCGATTGCGGTCACGGTTCCCGGCTCAGGCAGCAGCCGCCGCAGCACCACCGGGCGCGCATCCACACCCGTCACCCTACCGGCCTAGACCGACACTATGGTCAGCTCAGCGCACCAGGGCGACGAAGCGATCGAGCTGGCACGTCTCGCCGACGGGTCCCCATGTGGTTTCCGCCCAGGCGTGTGAGCGCAGTGGGTCAATCGCCACGCCGAGGCATCACCTCACCCGCCGCCCTTGACACGCAATGGCGCGCGCTGGTTGGGGCGACAGTGCGACGACATCATCATGGACGCCGTGCCCGAAGACTTCACCGGCTCAGTGGTCGAGCAACAACTCCAGGGGCACTGACGGCGTCGAGTGGTCACTCTGCGGGACGGGAGACGCCCGGCACGGAGGGGAGCACGCGGGGGCTCTACCCGGCCACCCGGTCGGAGGAGGCCGTCTGTGCGAAGACGTCGATCCGGTCGAAAAGGTATGCAGCGCGGACGCGGGTGTCGGCGAACATGTCTACGGTGGCGAGTTCATCGGCGGCGTACCACGTGAACGGCAGCTCGGCGCCGGGTGCGGGCGCGCTCGTTTCGGCGAGAGCGAGATAGAGGTGGTCGACGTGGATATGCGGCTGGGGTTCGCGTCGCTCGCCGGGCGCATGTTGCTCAACGATCCACCACGGCGCGATCACTGAAGGCTCGTTGGCTCCGTCGGGCTCATCGGGTCCTGGGCCGGGCATGAGCCGGGCGGCGAGGCCGGTCTCTTCAGCAACTTCGCGCAGCGCTGCCTCGGCGGGGTTCTCGTCGGGTTCGACGTGCCCGCCGGGCAACATCCACTTTCCCAGCCGGGGGTGGCGGATGAGTCCAATGCGCCAGGTGTTGTCGTCGCAGGCGAAGAGGAAGACACTGGCGGTAGCGTGTTTGACAGTCACCCGCCCCATGGTGCTCTGATTCGGGCAGCCTCATCGGTAGCGACACGCTCGTGGCAGGGAAACGTCAGCAGTGTCACAGCGAGGCGTTCGGCGTTATGGCACGGCTGGATCGGTGTGTAGCGGGCGAGTACCGGCGTCCGGTACAGGGGCTGGTAGTGGTAGCGCAGCACATTGGACTCGATCCCGGCCGCGCGAGATGGGGAACGGCTCCAACCCGGAGATCTCACTGGCCATGGCGGTCAACTTTTCGAGGATGAGGCTCCGTCGGGCGAGGCGGCTGTTGAGGCGGGAAAGTTGGACGCGGCCGAGCGCGGCCGCCAACGCGGGCAGCTTGTAGTTGAGGCCAAATCCGGTGCCGAACTCACCGCCACTGGGTGGCTTGCCGAGATTACGCAATGGGCGAAGCCGGTCGGCCAGCGCAGGGTCGTCGGTCAGGCAGAAGCCGCCTTCCCCGGTGCAGATCAGCTTGCGGGCGTGGGTACTGAATGTGCCGATCGCGCCGTGGGTGCCAACGTAGCGGCCAAACAAGGTGGTGCCATGGGCCTGCGCCGCGTCTTCGACGAGCGGCACACCCCAGGCGCGGCACGCCTGCGCCAGCTCAGGTCCGTCTGCCGGATAGCCCCACATCGGAACCGCGATCACTGCTCTGGTGCGTGGAGTGATTTTGCCCGCCACGTCGGCTAGATCGAGAGCGAAGGTGGCCGGGTGGGCGACATCGGCGAAAACGGGAACTTGCGCCGAGGGCAAGCACCGGCAGCGCGGTCATCACGGGCGCGGTAGCTGGAACAATCACTTCTGCGCCAGAACCGACGCCCAGCGCGAGCAACGCGAGGTGGATGGCCGCCGTACCCGAGGAGCAGGCAACGGCGAATCTCGTGCCAAACTAGCTGGCGAGTTCGTGTTCGTAGCGGTCGATGACTTCAGCGTTGCCGGATAGGTCCGCAGCCATGAGCGTGTCGCGGACCGCTGCCAGCTCGTCGTGACCGATCTGCACGTGCTTGATGTCGATGACTGGGGCGACCACGGTGTTCACCGTTCTTCGATGTGATCTATGAACAACGGTGAGACGTGGCAACCGATCGGGCTGAGCACCTTGCACATCGAGGCGCGTAAGCAGGTCGCCGACTATGTGATCCTGCTCGGCGAGCACCGCGGGGAGGGCCTGGGCACCGAGGCCACGAAGCTGACCCTGGACTGGGCCTTCCACGTCGCCGGATTGCGCAACGTCAAGCTGGAGGTCTGGGAGCCGAACAAGGCTGCCATCCGCGCCTACCAGAAGGCCAGCTTCACAATCGTTGGCGTGCGGCGCAATGGCGCGCGCTGGCTGGGCCAACAGTGCGACGAAATCATCATGGACGCTGTGCCCGAAGACTTCACCGACTCAGTAGTGGAACACCAACTCCAAGCATAGCGGCCAGGGCCGGGTGGTCCTCCGCGCCAGTTCCCGCCGCCACTATCTGAACGTTCCGAGCGACCACCTTGGCGGCTCAGACTGAGGTCAGCTAACATGACAGAGTCCTCGTTGAGGAACGTTTGCCTCGGGCCCCTTTTCGGGGCCCGTTTTTTGTCTTGATCGCCTCCTCCAGGCGCGGGTTCGGAAAGCACTTCGTGAGCAACGCCTACTGTGGCTTCATCGACGCGGGCTACCTCCACGCCCAGGGCAGCAGGGCATGCAGGATCCCTGGCGTGCAGCTGCGTCTGGGAAACTTAGCGAGGTCACTGACGGGGGTGACCACTTAGCAGCGGAGTGGGTTGTGGAGTGGTGTGCGGTCGGGGTCGATGATTGCTGGGGGGATGAAGGTGACGTGGTCGGGGTGGATGAGGATCTCCCACCCGGTGCAGTGCACGTGCCGGTGGTGTGTCTCGCATAAAAGGACGCAGTTGTCGATGTTGGTGTCACCACCGTCGGCCCAGTGCCGGCGGTGATGGGTTTGGCAGAGTCCCGGTGGCCGGTCGCAGCCGGGGAAAGCGCATCCCCGGTCCCGGGCGACCAGCGCCCGGCGAAGGGACAGCGGGACGGTCCGCATCGCCCGTCCGACGTCGAGTGGTTCGGATTCCCCGCCGAGGACGACGGGGATGATTTTCGCGTCGCAGGCCCAGCGTCGGGCCGCCGAGGCGCTCAGGTGGGTGCCGTAGTCCAGCGTCGCGGTCCCCACACCGGTGCGCAGAGCCTCCCAGTCCAGGGTGAGGGTCAGGTGTGGGGGTTCTCCGGCGGTGGTGGGGCAGGTCTGGGCGGCGCGGGCCAGCCCACAGACCTCCACCAGGGCGTCGGCATTGCACTGGACAGTGCTACGTGGATCGGGTATGCCCTCGGTAGCAGGACGGGGTGCGGCGAGTTGCTCGATCAGGGAGCGGAACGCGGCACCGTGCTCGGGTTCGAGGAACCCCTCAAGCCCCAGCCGCCCATCGCGGCGCTCCCGCAGCCGCAACTCCCCCGCCGCAGCAGCCGGTTCGGGCTTCTCCCCGGGCTGGGGACCGTCGGGGTCCAGGTGCGCCAGGATGTGTCGCCCGATCTTGTGCAGCGACGCGGGGGTGAACGACCGGGCATAGCGGGCCAGGTCGGCTTCCGCGGCCTCGCGCTGCTCAAGGCCGACCGAGGAGGGAATCGCGTTTATCGTCTCGGTGATCACCCGAACCTGCCCCAGCCCGATCTCCCCCGCCGCCAGCGCCGCAGCGGTGTTCGGCAGCGCTGGGGGGAGCACCTCGCCGCTTGGGGTGCGGCGCGCGGAGAGTTGGGTGGCGTGGGTGACTCGCATGCCGGCCTCGGTGGCCGACAGTTGCAGCATCCCGGCGAGCAGGCGCTTGGTGGTGCCGAACCCGCTGGTGGCCGCGAGGTTGCGGGAGTCCAGCTCGGCGACGGCATCCAGCATCACCGCATGCAGCATCCGACAGACGGCTTCGATATCCCGGATCTGATCGGGCAACCCCGTGTCATCACACCCGACGATCCCCGCGCGCCACTGATCCAGGCAGGCGACCATCGTCTGCCTGGGGTCCAGCCGGGTATCGAGCACGTCCTCATCATCGCCCCCACCCCTGACAATTTCCGGCGTTCCTC
>Ga0213881_10000187_pt1 | contig 49622 bp, 36 predicted proteins | sample BarmaccoBMER_R08_FD_160104 | JGI IMG/M metagenome (GOLD analysis project Ga0213881, IMG submission 160104) | Barbacenia macrantha exposed rock microbial communities from rupestrian grasslands, the National Park of Serra do Cipo, Brazil - ER_R08 ...
GTGGTCTGCTTCGTCTACCTGCGGAGCCTGCCGCGGGATCTCGAGGACGCCGCCCTGGTGGACGGGTGCACGAGGATGGGCGCGCTGCGCCGGGTGGTCGCGCCGCTCATGGCCCCCGCCATGGTGGTGAGCCTGGTGTTCGCGTTCCTCGTGGGGTGGAACGACGTGCTGTTCGCCAGCGCACTGCAGAACCAGACCGTCGCGGTCACGCTGGAGCAGTTCGGTCTGGCTCAGGCGGAGGGCGTAGGCGCCCAGCCGCTGTACGGCGATCTCATGGCGGCCGCCCTGGTCAGCGCCATCCCGGTGGTGGTGCTGTACCTGGCCTTCCAGCGCTACCTGGTACACGGCCTCGCCGCAGGCGCGCTAAGCGGAACCTGAGACCCGGCCGGATTCCTGACCGCCGGGCAATCATCGTGGAATAGGAGGAGCGGATGAGAAACTCCGGAAGACTAACGGTGGCACTGGGTTTGGCGGTGACACTGAGTTCTGGCCTGGCCGCGGCATCAGTTCAAGCCGCCGGGAACGCCGACGTCACGGTCGACGCGCACCAGGCCCACCAGGTGGTCAACGGCTTCGGGTTCGCCGAGGCGTTCCGCGAGCCGGTGATCAGTACGCTGCCGCAGGCAGAGATCCAGCAGATCGGTACGGATCTGTTCAGCACGAGCGACGGCGCGGGGATGAGCATCGTGCGCTTCGGGCTCGGCGGCGCGACCGACCCGGGCGATGCGATCCAGGGTCCCGGTGACGTCGCCGACCAGGTATGGCTCGGCAAGCTGGCCGAGCAGTTCGGCGTGCACCAGTTCTACGCGGACGCGTGGAGCGCCCCGGGGATCTTCAAAACCAACCAGTCACTGGACAACGGCGGCTCGCTGTGCGGATCGCCGGGCGCCAGTTGCGTGAACGGTGACTTCCGGCAGGCCTACGCGGACTGGCTCGCGGCGGAGGCCGCGGGATTCGCCGCGCAGGGGATCCCCCTGGAAGCGGTTGATTTCGTCAACGAACCCGAGATCGGCCCGGCGTACGCGAGCATGGAGGAGACACCGGCTCAGGCCGCCGACTTCGTTCCGTTCCTCGGCCGGGCCCTGGCCGAGCAGCACCTTCCCACCAAGGTCGCGTGCTGCGACGCCGAGGGCTGGCTCGACTCGACGGGCTTTGCCGGCGCCCAGTCCTACACCAAGGCGGTGCTCGGCAACCCGGCCGCCGCCAGGTACATAGGCATAATCACCAGCCACGGCTACACCTCGCCGCCCAACATCCCGCTGACCAGCGAGCGGCCGGTGTGGGAAAGCGAGTGGGCCAACTTCAGCCCGTGGGACGCCGCGTGGGATGACGGGACAGCCGGGTCCGGCATCACCTGGGCGCAAGACCTCGAGACCGCGTTCAGCCAGGCCAACGTGAACGGGTTCTTCTACTGGTGGGGCGCCTCGGCCAGCACCGCCAACTCCGGCCTGATCCAGGTGAAGGGCGCCACGATCAACCTGTCCAAGCGGTACTGGGCATTCGCGGCGTTCGGCCGGTACATCCGGCCGGGAGCGATCCGGGTCAGCGCCTCGAGCACCGACAGCGACCTTCAGGTGTCGGCGTTCCGCAACCGGGACGGCTCGCTGGTCGTGGAGGTCCTCAACAACGGGACGAGCAGCACGCCGATCACGCTCGCCGGAATCGACACAGCCCACGCGTCGGCCTTCCTCACCGACGAAGGGGACGCGCTGGCTCCGGAGGCGGCCGGTACCGGCCTTCAGGCACCTGCTCGTTCCCTCACCACTCTCGTCGTACCAGCAGACAGGTAGGCAGCCTGTCAGAACCAGATAGCCGGATCATCGGAGATCTCAGACCGGCGCGCGGCGTCCGTCGCGCGCCGGATCTCCTCTTCGGACGGATGGCGCAGCATGGTCCAGCCAAGAGATCCATGAATGTGCCACAAACGTAGCTCATCCAGCTCGGACCGCTTCAGGCCAGCGGGCGCGTATCCGTGCAGGAAGCGCCGGACGAGATCCCGCGTATGCTCCACGCTCCACTCGGCGAGCCCTTCCATGCAGATCGCCGCCTGCGCGCAGGGCCAGTTAGCCCCCGCAGTGGTCCAGTCGATCATTACGAATGAGCCGTCACCCCGGATCAGCATCTCCCCGAACCAGCCTCCGAAGCCGGGCGGCCGGGTGTTCAGCCGTTCCAGGATGCGGCCAGCCCACTGACGAGCCGCGGGCGGCCAGCGGTGGTCCTCGAGCAGCGCCCTGTACCTGGGCCGCCACCATTGCGATGGATCGCGGTTCCACCGCAGACCGCCGGGAATCGCGTCGGCTTCGAGACCTTCGAGCCGCCTGACTATCTCGCCGAGCCCAATGGCGAGCCGATGGCCAGCGGACGGGTCGCTGGTCACCAGCTCCGCGCCGGTGACATGCGCCACCTCCCGGGTAACGTGAAAATCCGTCCCGGCATCGGCCAGATCATCCGTGGAGTGCTCGAACTCAAGGACCGGGAAGCCACGAGCGCGCAGGACGGGGAGCATCGCGACCTCCCGTGACACGACGCGAGTTCCCGGAAGGGGCACCTTCAGGTAGCGCGGCTCAAGCCCGGAAGCAAACGTCAGCCGGAAGACATCCGCTTCGTCCGACGGAACCCACTCAACGGCCGCCACGCGGTCGTACAAGCGCCGCGCGATCCTTTCCGCTATAGCGAGCCGCGGCAGACGCGACCGCCGACCCGGGCTACCGGCCGTCACACGGTCATGCTAGGCGTCTACAGGTAGCCGAGGCGACGGAGTTCCTCGCCGGCCACCTTCTGGATCTCGGCAATCTGGTCAATGGTGAGATTCCTGCTGGATGGCGCCTTCCGTACCGGGATCAGCGTGTGGGACAGCTTCACTCCGATGAACTCCGACAGGTCCGAAACCGCGTCGCGCGGGTGTTTGAGCAGGTGCTCGTACCGTACCGTCTTGAGCTGGCCGCTGCGCAGTTCCCGGTGCAGCCACGCGGCCAGCCGGACGGACCACCGCCACCGCATCGCGCATTTGGCGGCGGGGGAGAGGGACGGCCACAGCTCGAGGTCTTCGGCGGTCTCGATGCCGAAGAACGGGTTGGGGAACTCGGTATCGGTGTTGACGAAGCTCGGCCGGAACCACGTCATGACGCTGGGGTCGTCGAGCATGCTGGCCACCACGTCGCGTCCGTCCCTGATCACCTGCACGATGCGAGCATCGCCGAACGCCGCGGTCAGCGCCTCGGCGCAGTAGATGAGGTCCGGGCTGGCGTCGCCGTACCGCTCCAGCCCACGCTGATCCACACACGGGCCCACGGTGTCCGTGCCGAAACCGGCCGCCGCCCGGCAGTCCCGGCTGCATTCCAGGCAGCTGGCCGGGCTGATCTGCCAGGCCTGGCCGAAGGCGTCCCGGAGCACAGCCGCGGCGGCTTCGGAGCGGCCCTGGTGCATGGACGGCCGCCGCGCGAAGGCGTACACCACGCGCAGCACGCTGGGCTGCCCGATTGTCAGGTGAAAGCCCGGCGCGGCCTTGAGGGTGCGGCCGATGAGGTCGATGCCGGAATGGGGCGCACCGATGACGAACACCGGCTGATTGACGTTGCGGGCGTTGACGATGAGGATGTGCCGAGCCGATGGCACTCTTGTCTGTCCTGGCACGACGCTGTCTACCCCGACACGATGCGCCGCACATCGGAGACGATCGTGCTCCGGCGGTGCTCTTCGGCGTGGCCGCTGAGGTTGAGGGCGGTCTGCACCAGCGGGACGTGACTGAACGCCTGCGGCATGTTGCCGACCAGCCTGCCGTATCGCGGATCGTATTCCTCGCTGAGCAGGCCAACGTCATTGCGAAGAGCGAGCAGCCGTTCGAAAACGGCTACCGCCTCCTCCGTCTTTCCCGCGAGGTCAAGGGCGTTCGCCAGCCAGAAGCTACACGCGAGGAACGCGCCCTCGGAACCGGCCAGGCCGTCCACCGCTGACGTCTGGCCGGATGAGAGCTCGTAGCGACGCAGGAAGCCATCCTGGCTCAGGTCACGCTGCAGGGTCCGGATCGTCGATACGACCCGCGGATCGTCGGCGGGCAGGAACCCGACATCCGGGATGAGCAGCACGGCGGCGTCCAGCTCATTGGCGCCGTAGTACTGGGTGAAGGCACCGCGGACCGGATCGTATCCCTTCTCGCACACCTGGAGGTGGATCTGGTCGGCGATATCGCGCCATCGCCGCGCCAGGCCGGCCTGGCCCTGGCTCTGCGCGTACCGGGCCGCGCGGTCGAAGGCCACCCAGGCCATCACCTTGGAGTGAACGAAATGCCGCCGTCCGCCGCGCACCTCCCACAGGCCCTCATCCGGCTCCGCCCAATGCTCCTCGAGGAAGCTGAGCAGGGCGCGCTGGAGAGCCCAGCTGTGCCGGTCGTCATGCAATCCTGACTGGCAGCTGAGCTGCAACGCGTCGATGACCTCGCCGTACACGTCGAGCTGGAGCTGGCCGGCCGCCGCGTTGCCGATCCGGACCGGCGCCGATCCCTCGTAGCCGGGCAGCCAGCCCGCTTCCCATTCGGCCAGCCGCCGTTCACCGGCCACGCCGTACATGATCTGCACGTCCGCCGCGTCACCCGCGATCGCGCGGGCGAGCCACATGCGCCAGGCCCGGGCCTCGTCGGTATAGCCCGTGCGCAGCAGGGCCTCGAGGGTGATGGTGGCGTCACGCAGCCAGCAGTACCGGTAGTCCCAGTTCCGGACGCCGCCGATGTCCTCGGGCAGTGACGTCGTGGCGGCGGCCACTATCCCGCCGGTGGGCCGGTAGGTGAGCGCCTTCAAAGTGATCAGGGAGCGGACCACGGCGTCGCGGTATTCACCCTTGTACGTGCACTTGGCTACCCAGCCGTCCCAGAACCTACGGGTCTCATCCAGAGACTCGAGGGCGTCCGTGACCGGCGGTGCGCTGCAATGGGACGGCTGATAGGTGAGCACGAAAGGAACGCGATCTCCGGCGCTGACCGGGAAGGTCGCCTGGTGGCTGCGATCGCGGCCGATCAGTTCCAGCGGCGTACGCAAGCAGATCGAGTCCGGGCCAGCGATCGCCCGGATGCCCCCGTCAACCCGGTAGACCCACGGCACGATCGAGCCATAGCCGAAACGCAGCTGCAAGCTAACGGTCATGCTGACCGTTCCGCTCAGGCCCTCGACGATCCTGATCAGCGTGGGCGGGTCGTCGCCGCGCGGCGGCATGAAATCGGTCACCCGGACGGTTCCGCCGGCGGTCTCCCAGTCGGTCTCCAGGATGAGCGTGTCACCGGCGTACCGGCGGGTCACAGTGGCCTGGTCAGCGCTTTCGGCCGGGGCGATCCGCCAGTGGCCGTGCTGGTCGGTGCCGAGCAGCGCGGCGAAACAAGCGGCGGAGTCGAACCGCGGCAGGCACAGCCAGTCCACTGAGCCGTCCCGGCAAACGAGCGCGACCGATTGCATATCGCCGACGATGGCATAGTCTTCAATCCGCCCGGCCACGTCTTTCCTCCCGGTAGTTACCTACGCGATACCGTACTAGGCGCGGGTGCCCTTTAGGCTGTGAGACATGCCAGTACTACCCCGTGTAGTTCATCTTGCCGCGGTGGCGCCGATGAGACGCGCCGCGCTGGCCGGGATCGCGGGGCTGCTGGCCATAATGGGGCTGGCGGGCTGCTCGCAGTTCGACAAGGCCCTCGGGCAGCAGCAGGCGATCGTCTCGTTCCGCGGCGGGACATCCACGGCGCAGCGGCTAGCCATCCGCACGGCCTGCGCCAAGGCGCCGGAGGTGTCCCCCCAGGCCATCCCCGATCTGAAGAAGTACCCGTACGCGCTCCAGCAGCTGACCTTCACTATCAGCAAGGCGTCCGACGCGCAGATCGCCATGCTGGAGAAGTGCCTGCAGAAGTTCCCTGCCGTGGCCGGCGTCACCATCCAGGACTCCAGCGACACCGGCAGTTAGGGCTGCGCCGCGGGGTGTCGCGGGTTACCAGGGGATGCACAGCCGTCGTTTGTTATGACATCGCGTATTTCCCACTTTGGGAGTCGCATGTATAGTGAATCTGAACAGATTTCCTATAAATTCGATAGAGATTGGGAATTGTATGCGACGTGTTATGGCCGCCGCGATTGCCGGCGGCGCGATGCTGCTGGCCGGCTGCTCGTCGTCCGCCACCGGCAGCGGTACGACGACGGGCGCCACCGCGGGGAGCTCGAGCACGGGGGCGGGGAGCGGGAACACCGCGCCGGTGACTGTCCGGCTCGGGTTCCTGGAGAACATCACGCACGCTTCGGCCCTGGTCGGGCTGAAGGAAGGCTTCTTCACGCAGGCCCTGGGCCCGGCCGGGACGCTGAAGCCGACGGCGTTCAGCAGCGGCACACAGGAAACGACCGCGATCCTGGCCGGGCAGCTTGACGCCGCGTACGTCGGACCGAACCCGGCCATCAACGCCTGGCAGAAGTCCGCCGGCGCAGCGATCAAGGTCGTCTCGGGCTCGGCCACCGGCGGCGCTTCCGTCGTGGTCAAAGCCGGCACGACGTCCGCGGCGCAGCTCAAGGGCCAGACGCTGGCCACCCCCTCACTCGGCAACACCCAGGACGTGGCGCTGCGCTACTGGCTCAAGCAGAACGGCCTCGCCACCAGCGCGACCGGCGGCGGTGACGTGTCGATCAAGCCGACCGCGCCGAACTCGGCGGCGGTACTCGAGTTCAAGTCAGGCCAGATCGCCGGGGGCTCGGAGCCCGCGCCATATGACGTGCAGATGGTCAAGGACGGCGGAAAGGTCCTGCTCAGCGAGTCAGGCGTCACAACCCTGCTGGTGGTGACCCAGTCGTTCCTCTCCGCCCACCCCGACATCGTCGCGGACCTGGTGAAGGCGCAGATCAAGGCCAACGACTTCATCAAGAACAACACCGCCGCGGCGGAGGCGGACGCCAACGCGGAGCTGGCCTCCTACACCGGCAAGCCGTTGTCGGCGAGCATCGTGTCGGCGTCGTTCAAGGAAATCACGTTCACCAACGATCCGGACGCCACGTCGCTCATCGCGGACGCGACACAGGCCACCTCGCTGGGCCTGCTCAAGACCGTGAGCAATCTCAGCAACGTTTTCGATCTCAGCCCGCTCAACGCCGCGCTGACGGCGGCGGGCGAGCCGGCAGTGAGCTCATAGCCATGTCCGACACAGCGATCACTGAGAAGGCGACCCAGACCAAGACGGTCGTGCGGCTGGCTGGAGTATCCAAGGTGTTCGGCCGCGGCGCCCACGTGGTGCCCGCGCTCGACAACGTTACGCTCGACGTTCCGACGGGGGAATTCACCTGCCTGATCGGGGCATCAGGGTGCGGGAAGTCCACGCTGCTCAGCCTGGTCGCCGGGTTGGAGCGGCCCAGCGCCGGAGAGATCAGCGTGACCGCGCGGCAGGTGGCGCTGATGTTCCAGGAGCCGGCCCTGTTCCCGTGGCTGACCGCGCAGGGTAACGTCGAGCTCGCGCTGCGCGCTCGCGGCACCGGCAAGAGCGAGCGGCGGCAGCGGGCGGCCGAGCTGCTCGACCTGGTACGGCTCAACGGGTTCGGCGCCAAGCGTCCGCACGAGTTGTCCGGCGGCATGCGGCAGCGGGTCGCCCTGGCCCGCGCCCTGGCGCAGAACGCCGACGTGCTGCTGATGGACGAGCCGTTCGGCGCGCTGGACGCGATGACCAGAGACGTCATGCACGATGAGCTGGACCGGATCCGGGACGGCCGGGAGCTCACCGTCCTGTTCGTCACGCACAACGTCCGGGAGGCGGTCCGGCTCGGTGACCGGGTGGTAGTGATGAGCAGTCACCCGGGCCGGGTGGCCGCGGAATTCGCGGTGCCGATCCCGCACCCGCGCCGGACCGACTCCGCGCCCGTGGCCGAACTGGCCGCGACGATCACCGACCGGCTGCGTGCGGAGGTGGCCCGATGATCGAGACGCTTGACGAGCTGGAGCTTATCCCGCCACCACATCAGGATCGGCGGCTGGTGGAAAGGGTGTGGACGCCGCTGTGGCCGAAGCTGCTGGCTGTCGTGCTGGTGCTGGCCATCTGGCAGCTCGTTCACCTGACCGGCTGGAAGAAGGCGATCTTCCCCGGCCCCGGCGCGGTGCTGTCCAGCCTATGGGATCAGGCGCGCACCGGATTGCTGTGGCACGCCATCGGCACGACAGTGCAGCGGGCGATCATCGGATTCGCGCTCGCGGTGCTGATCGGCGCCGTCATCGGTGCGCTGGTGTCCAGGATCAGACCGCTGCGCGCCGCGGTCGGGTCGCTGATCACCGGGCTGCAGACGCTGCCATCGATCGCGTGGTTCCCGTTCGCGATCATATTGTTCGGCATCACCAACGCGGCGATCATGTTCGTGATCGTCCTCGGCGCCGCGCCGTCGGTCGCGAACGGCCTGATCACCGGCGTCGATTACACCCCGCCGCTGCTGTTGCGCGCGGGCAAGATGATGGGGCTGCGCCGGCTGTCGCTGTACCGGTACCTGATCCTGCCCGCTTCGCTGCCGGCCTTCGTCGCCGGGCTGCGGCAGGGCTGGGCGTTCGCGTGGCGCAGCCTGATGGCTGGCGAGCTGCTGGTGGTCATCGCGAACCGGCCGTCGCTCGGCGTGCTGCTGTCCACCGACCAGGATCAGGCCGACATGGTGAGCGCTACCGCGATCATCATCGTGATCCTCATCCTGGGCATCATCGTGCACACCCTGTTCAGCGTCGCTGACCGGGCCATTCGCCGGCGCTGGGGGCTGGACGTCCAGGTATGACAGCTCCTGAGTTCCGCCCGCATCCAGCGGACCCGGGTCACCGCGAAGAATTTATCCAAACAATTAAGCTGAGCTGACGAATTGGCCGGATCGGCCAAGGCTGTAATGGGTGGCTATTTACGTCGTCGCAGGATCCCCGCCGTCGCTGGATTGCCCTGAATGTGCGATAAGTCTCAAATGCGAGCCGGACTAAGGTGGAACTTCCGTGCTGCGTGGAAATTTAATGTACGAATTCGGCGGGTAAACTTCCGCGTAGCATGAAATTTCCGTGCTATATGGAGGCGAAGGGGCTCGACCTGCGTCCGTGCCGATGTCACCAATGGCACGCGCGCTGTAGTGCTCGATCCGCCTATCAAGGAACTCGATCCGCCTATCAAGGAATGGGTGGCGGTCAGGCAATCCGCGCCTCGGGGGTCGTGGGTCCAGGACTCCTGACATAGAGGGTCACCAGCGCGGCGATCATGTTCGTCATAGTCCTCGGTGCCGCGCCGTCGGTCGCGAACGGCCTGATCACCGGCGTCGGCGTCAGCTGAACCCTCGATTCGTCTCTGAATTAACTATGAGGTAATCGGCGACATACAGAATAAATGAGGATATGTCATGCCGGGAACCTCGAGCATTACCACTAATCTGGTTCCTATTTAAATTCGGTGAGCCAAATCATAGACAAGTAATGAGGCGGTCACCTAGAGTTAATAGGTCATCTACTGGCAGCGCGAAGGAGGAATCGATGAGAGGCAAAAAGGTGCTAGGCGCCGCGGCGCTGGCGGCGACAGCGGCGGTGGCCGCCCTTATCGGGTCAATGCCCGCGATGGCCGCGACCACGGCCCGCGCCGACGCGGCTGTCGTCGCTCTGCCCCTTCCGCCCGGCATCTTCCAGATCCAGGCCTATGACGGCAATTGCGTCGATTTGCACCAGTACAACCCCTACACCCGTACGGCTTTCATGAATCCCTGCGATCCCGCGAACGTCGACGAGCAGTTCACCTACGACCCGCTGACCTCGCAGATTCTATCAATCAGCCACCCCGGCAATTGTCTTGACGCGACCGAGCACAGTGTTCAATGGCTGCCCTGCGACACCACCAAACCTTTCCAGCAGTTCCAGTCGACCGCGCCTACCTACTACGGCTGGTACATGGTCCTCGTAGGACAGGCCCCTAATCAGAACTATCTCAATGGAGGCTACCGAGGCTTGGTAACTTCCCCCAGTCCCGTGGGGTATGGCAACGACCTGTACTTCCGGTTCCCGCCCTTGTAATCACACGGGCGGTGTCTCAGCCCCGGCAGCTCGCGGACCGGACGGCCCCGACGGCCGGCCAGGCGCGGGTCTCGCATCTTGATGACCGTTACAGTGATCGTGGGGTGTGGCCCGCTCCCGCCCCGGTTGACGCCGGGGATCGCCGGGAGCGGGCCCGCTTGATAGTTACCGGGGTCAGTGGGCCGGGTGGAGGTGGAGGATGACCACCTCGTCCGTGCCGGAGCCCGGGCCGTTGTTCGTCCCGGATGGCTGACCGGTTTCGTACGGGTTCTGCTGGGTGGGCCAGCCTACGTAGTGCTGCGAGTTGTACTCGAACCACTCGGATGCGGTGGTGGTGGGAATGATCGGCAGGTTCTGCGCGACGTACTGCTCCAGCGGGACCAGATCGGTGGTCTGCTGGGGGGTCGTCTGGTCCCCGGCCAGCTTGGCCAGCGCGGAGTCGATCGTCGGGTTCTTCAGCCGCTCGTAGTCGCCGGTCGCGGGAGTGGTGGCGGCCAGCGAGCTGTCCAGCCAGTTGTCGTACATGTTGTACGGCGTGATCCCGTTGTTGGCCCAGTGCATGGTCAGCTGGAAGTTGCCGTCGGCGACGTCGGCGTTCCACGCGTCCACGGACAGGCCCTCGAACGTCGCGTCGATACCGGCCGCCTTCAGCTGCTGGGCGACCAGTGCGTCGTCCTGGGCGTAGTCGGTGTAGGCCGCCGGGTCGACGATGGTCAGCGAGACGCTCTGGCCGCCCTTGGCGAAGAAGCCGTTGCTGCCCTTGGTGAAGCCGGCCTTCTCGAGCGTCTGCTGCGCGGTGGCCGCGTCAGCGGTGGCGGAGTTCGTCATGGAGGCCACGGGTGCGCTCCACGCCTGGAATGTGGGCAGCGTCAGGCCGGTCGAGTTCAGAACCGGAGCTTCGAGGCCAGCCTCGCCTTCGTTGGCGATCGTGGTCCGGTCGATGGCCTCGCTGATGGCCTGCCGCACGGCCAGCTGGTTGGTTGGCCACTTGTTCAGGTTCGGGAACAGCGCGTTGCTGGCGCCAGGCGCCTCCCAGTAGTGGTGGTGGGCGGGATCGGTGTTGACGAAGCTCTTCTGCAGGCCCGGGATGAAGTTACCGGTCCAGTCGATCTGCCCCGAGAACAAGGCGTTCAGCGCGCCGGTGTTGGACGTGTAGACCGGGAAGTAGACCTTGGAGACCGGAACAGGCTGCCAGTAATAGGGGTTCTTGACCAGGGTGAACCCTTGCGGGGTGAAGCTGCCCAGCTTGTACGGCCCGGTGCCGACGGGGTTCGCGTCGGTGAACGTCGCCGGGTTGCCGACGCCGCTCCACTGCGCCTTGGGCAGGATCGCGCTGCCAGCGATCTCCTCGAGGTTGGCGTACTGCGGTGTCGCGAAGTTGAGCGTTACCGTGTTGCCGGACGTGCTCACGCTGGAGATCTTCAGCCCGCCGATGTTGATCGATGCGTTGGTGTTGACCAGGTTGAAGGTGAAGGCGACGTCGGCCGCGGTGAGCGGCGTGCCATCGTTCCACTTCACGCCCTGGCGGATGTTGAACATGATCGTCTTACCGCCGTTGGACCACGTGTACGACGTGGCCAGCCAGGGGTACTGCGTGGTCGGGTTGGCCAGGTCGAACTCGATCAGGGGTTCGTAGATGAGCCCGGTCGCGCCCATGCCGTAGGCGTCGCCGGTGGACACGTACGGGTTGAAGTCCTGGTTAAGGCTGGTTTCCGGTGAGCTCTCCATCACCAGGGCCGGTTCCGCGCTGGTTCCCGACGATGATGACGACGAGCCCGCGCTCGGCGAGCTTGACGAACAGGCGGCGACTCCGGCCGCGAGCAGCCCCGAGGCCGCCACCGCCATGAACCGTCTATGGTTCAGCAATCTCCTCTTCATACTGTGCTTTCCTCTCGGGTTCTTAGGATTCAGGAGCTAGCTGATGTCCCCCCTCCGGTCTTCTCCAGGTGCCAGCAGGCGGCGGCCCTGGTCTGGGACAGCGTGGTGAGGGCCGGGTTCTCCCGGCGGCACCGGTCGTCGGCGAGGGGGCAACGAGGACTGAACGGGCAGCCCACGGTGGCGGCCTCCTCGGACTTCCGGGGAGGTTGCGATCGTTTCCCCAGGTTGTCCGGATCGGGAGCCGAGGCGATCAGGAGCTGGGTGTACGGGTGGCGCGGCTGCTGGGTGACCTCCTCGGCGGGGCCCCGCTCCACGATCTGGCCCGCGTACATGACCAGCACCTCGTCCGCGAAGTAGCGTGCTGAGGCGATGTCGTGCGTGATGTAGAGCATCGCTATCCGCAGCCGCTTGCGCAGGTCATCGAGCAGCGCCAGCATCTCCAGCCGGATCGACACGTCCAGCATGGAGACCGGCTCGTCGGCGAGCAGCACGCTCGGCCGGGCCGCCAGGGCGCGCGCGAACGAGACCCGCTGGCGCTGGCCGCCGGACAGCTCGTGCGGGTACTTGGCCAGGAACTGCCGGGCCGGGGTGAGCCTGACCTGCTCCATCAGGGTGTCGAGCTGCTGGCTGACGTCAGTCCTTTTCTGGGGGGAAGCCATCCCCCCAGACCCCCCTGGCCGCTGGTGCAGGCGCACCGGGCGCTCCAGGTGATAGCGCACGGTATGGATCGGGTTCAGCGACGCGAACGGATCCTGGAAGACGTACTGGACGCTGCTCTTGTACCGGCGGAACGCCCGGCGGGTCGACACGCTGACCGGCTCACCGTCCAGCCGGATCGTGCCGGACGTGAGGCGCTCCTGGCCGGCCAGCAGCCGCGCCGCGGTGGACTTGCCCGATCCGCTCTCGCCGACCAGGGCGACCACGGCGCCGCGGTACAGGTTGAACGAGACGTCACGCACCGCGTGCAGCACCTGCCCGCGCCCCAGCCGGAAGTCCTTGCTGAGCGAGATCGCTTCCAAGGCTTTCGCTCGCTCGCTCATGAGGTCACCACCTGGGCTTTGTCCGGGAGGACGAACGGGCAGGCGGTCACGTGCTCGGGATCGCCGGATGAGCTGACCGGCTTGAGACCCATGTCGATCTCCTGGCAAGCGTCGGTGGCGTGCGGACATCGGGGAACGAACGGGCAGCCCGGCGGAAGGTTACGCAGATCCGGCGGCGAACCGGGGATGCCGGCCAGATCCCGGCGCGGTCCGTGCAGCGAGGGGAACGAGTTCAGCAGGCCCTTGGTGTACGGGTGGGCGGGCTCGCGCTTGATCCCGGCCGCCGTGCCTACCTCCAGAAGCTGGCCCGCGTACATCACCGCGATCCGGTCGGCCAGTTCGAGCAGCAGCGACAGGTCGTGGGTGATGAACAGCATGGCGAAGCCGAGCTGCTGCCGGAGCTCCGCGATCTGGGTGAGGATGTCGCGCTGCACGACCACGTCGAGCGCGGTCGTCGGCTCGTCCATGATGACGACCTCGGGGTCGGTGGCCAGCGCCATCGCGATCATCACCCGCTGCCGCATGCCGCCGGACAGCTCATGCGGGTAACTGCGCAAGCGGTTGCGCGGTATCCCGGCCAGGTCGAGCAGGGAGGCCGCCTTCTCCCGGGCGTCGGCCCTGGATATGTCCATATGAGCATGGATCACGTCGAGGAGCTGGTCACGGACGGACAGCACCGGGTTCAGCGCGTTCATCGCGCTCTGGAACACGATGGCGATCTCGCGCCACCGCAGCCGCTGCAACTGGTCGGCGCGCAGCTTCAGCAGTTCAGCGGGACCGGGTTGCCCGTTCAGCCGCCGTCCGCGATAGCGGATGCTGCCGCCGGTGATCACGGCGGGCGGACGGAGCAGCCGGCAGGCGCCGTAGGCGAGCGTGGACTTGCCGGAACCGCTCTCCCCGGCCAGGCCCACGACCTCACCGGCCCCCAGCGACAAGCTGACGTGGTCCACCGCCCGCACATCGCCATGGGGAGTCCGGTAGGCCACGGAGAAGTCGCTGACCTCCAGAACCGGCGTGTCACTCACTGCTTAGCCCCTTCCTCAGACCGGGGGGAGCCGTCCTCCCGGGCCCCCGGGGCCTCATCGAGAAGGGAACTCCGGGAGAAGGAGTGCAGGAACGACCCGACCCGGCTCCGTTCGGCCGGAACCTCATGCAGCACCGGCGTCGGATCGGTGGGCCGGACCAGGTGGCCGGCGATCCGGCTGGCGCTGCGGGCGTCGCGTAGCCGCGGATTGCCGAGCTCGTCGATGCCGGTGTTGAGCAGCACCAGCGCGGTGCCCATCAGCGCCACGGCCAGCCCGGGCGGGACGAACCACCACCAGGCGCCGAGCTGAAGCGCGTTCTGGCTCTGCGCCCAGTACAAGATCGTGCCGAGGCTCCAGGTGTTGAGGTCGGTGAGACCGATGAACGCCAGCGCGACCGAGGTCCCGATCGCGTACAGCACCGTGTTCACGAAGCTCGCCGCGATCAGGCTCACCTCGTTCGGCACGATCTCGAAGGCGATGATCCGCCAGGTGCTCTCGCCCGCCTCCCGCGCCGCGCTGATGAAGTCACGGTTGCGGATGGCGAGTGTCTGGGCGCGGACGACCCGGGCGCCCCACGGCCAGCCGAGCACGCTGAGCACCAGGATGGTGGCGGTCTGGCCCTTGTGCGACAGGTAGCCGAGCAGGACGACCAGCAGCGGCAGGGCGGGGATGACCAGGAACACGTTGGACAGCAGGGAGAGCACCTCGTCCCAGATGCCGCCGAGATAGGCCGCCGTCACCCCGACGATGACCGCCAGGACGGTGGCGACCACGCCGACGATGAACGCGAGTTCCAGAGTGAGCCGGATGCCGACCAGCAGCTGGGCCAGCACGTCCTGGCCGGTCTGCGTGGTGCCGAGCAGGTGCGCCCCGTACGGTGCGTGCATCGACAGCGACGGCGCGGGGTTCTGGTAGGAGGGATCGTAGGGCGAGACCATCGGGCCGATGATCGCGGCGAGGATGAAAAGGCCCAGCGTCACCGCGCCGGCCTTGGCCTTGACCGGCAGGCGCCGCCAGCGACCCGGATGTTTCTCGATGGTGGCGGTCGGCTCGACAGTAATGGGCACAGCGGTCATCGGGTCGCCTCCCTGGACCGGGCGCGGGGATCGGTGAACACGATGATGATGTCCACCAGCATGTTGGCCAGGAGCACCGCGAACGTGATCACCAGGAAGATGGCCTGCATCATCGGGTAGTCGTTCGAGGTGACCGCGTTCACCAGGAGCAGGCCGATGCCCGGGTAGGCGAACACGATCTCCATCACGATCGCGCCGGACACAACGAAGCCGAGCGCGAGGCCGAACCCCTGGAGCTGCGGCAACAGCGCGTTGCGCGCCGCGTAGGTGAAGATGACCCGGCGGCTGGACAGGCCCTTGGCCTGGGCGGCTATCACATAGTCCTCGCCGATCGTGGTCACCATCACGTTGCGCATCTGGAGCATCCAGCCCGCTATCGACGTGATCACGATGGTGAAGGCGGGCAACAGCGAGTGGTCGATGGCGCTGCTGATGAAGTCCCAGTGCCAGCCCGGGATCAGCCCGCCGGTATAGCCCTGGCCGACCGGGAACAGGTGCAGCCGCTGGGCGAACAGCTCGAGCAGGATCAGCGCGAGGAAGAAGTACGGGATCGCCTGGAGGAACATCAGCCCGGGCAGCATCCGGTCCAGCCAGCCGCCGTGCCGCCAGCCGGCGATGATGCCGAACCCGGTCCCCACCAGGAACGCGATGACCGTGGCGGTGCCGACCAGGGTGAGCGTCCACGGGATCGTCGCGCCGAGAACGCTGCTCACCGAGGCGGGATACTGCGAGACGTCGGTGCCGAAGTCCAGGCGGGATACGTCCGCGAGGTACCTGCCGTACTGGCTCGGCAGCGAACCCGGGTGGCCGACGCCCAGCATGGCCTGGAGCGCCTTGAACGCCGAGGGCTGGAGATTCGGGAACTTCGCCATGATCGCCTCGACGGCGTTTCCCGGCATGGCGCGCGGGATGAAGAAGTTCACGGTGAGCGCGACCCAGGCCGCGACGATATAGAAGGCCAGCCGGCGGACGATGAAAGCCATTGGCTACTCCCGCGAGGAGGACACAGGCTGGCGGACCATGGTGCCGTGCGGGCAGCCGCAGCTCTGCCGGATCACCAGTTCGGTCGGGAGCAGTTCCACCGCGGGCGCCAGGTCCGGCGCGGCGATGCGCTCCATCAGCCGGGCGCAGGCATGCTCGCCGAGCATGCGCATGGGCTGGTAGACAGTGGTCAGCGGTGGCTCACACAGACTGCCGGGAAAGATGTCGTCGAAGCCGACCACGGCGACGTCGGCGGGAACCCGGATCCCCGCCTTCGCCAGCGCCCGCAGCAGGCCGATCGCCATCTGGTCGTTCGCGCAGACGATCGCGTCCGGCAGGTCATCACGGATGGCCGGCACTATCCGCCGGCCCGCCTCCTCGCCGCTCTCCACGCTGAACGAGCCGTGCGTGGAACCGGTCAGCCGGACGTCGCGATGTTCACGCAGCACCTGGTTCAGGGCGAGCCGCCGCTCGTCGGCGTCGGGGGCGTTGCGGGGCCCGTCCAGGTGGTACAGCCGCCGGCTCCCGTGCACCTCGATGAGATGCCGCACGACCGCGACCGCGCCGGACCGGTTGTCCGCCGTGACCACGTCGACCTTGCGCTCGTCGGGCGGCCCGGCGATGACCGTGACCGGTACCCGCGCGGTGAGGCGATCGAGCAGGCGGGACGGAAAGCTTCCCTCGCCGATCAGTATCCCGTCGACCTTGCCGGACATGGCGTCCAGCCGGGGGAAATCCGGATCGGTCGCCTCGTTCCAGAACGTGATCAGCAGCGACCAGTCCAGCGCGCGGATGTGGGCCTCGACGCCGTGCAGCAGCTCGTCGTTGTAGGTCAGGTTCATGTTCTCGCGGTGGTTGGCCGGCCGCTCGACGCAGACGATCCCGACCACCTCCTTCCGCCGGCGGGACAGGCTCTGCGCCGCGCTGTCCGGGACGTAGCCGAGCTCCTCGATGGCCTTCTTGACGCGCGCCCGGGTGGACTCGCGTACCCGGTCCTGACCATGCAGGACCCGGGAGACTGTCGCGGTGGAGACGCCCGCCAGGCGCGCGACGTCATAGAGCGTTGCCACGTCTCGAAGTCCTCGTTAACGGCTTATTTATGAAATGTAAGCGTTTACATTTCGAGATCTAAGCGCTTACACTAGCCTCGCGGACGGGGCCGGTCAAGGATCGATCCGCAACAGGGCGTTAACAAATCCGCTAAGGAGTGATCGATGACCGCAACGGCCGCCAACCAAGGGCCGATGACCGCGACGGCCGCCAACCAAGAGCCGATGACCGCGACGGCTTCCAATGGTGTGCTGAAATTCCCGGCCGGATTCACCTGGGGCGCGGCGACAGCCGCCTATCAGATCGAAGGCGCGGTGCACGCCGACGGCCGGGGACCCTCGGTATGGGACACGTTCAGCCACACGCCGGGGAAGGTCCGCGGCGGCGACACCGGTGACGTCGCCTGCGATTCCTACCACCGGTACCGGGAGGACATCGCGCTGCTCGCCTCGCTGGGCCTGAACGCCTACCGGTTCTCGGTGTCGTGGCCCCGGATCCAGCCGGGCGGGACCGGCGCGGTGAACCAGAAGGGCCTGGACTACTACCGGTCGCTGCTCGACGAACTGGCCGAACACGAGATCGCCGCCGCCCTCACCCTGTACCACTGGGACCTGCCGCAGGAACTCCAGGACGCCGGCGGCTGGGCGACGCGGGATACCGCGCTGCGGTTCGCCGACTACGCGGCGATCGTGGCCGACGCGCTCGGCGACCGTGTCGCGCGCTGGATCACCATAAACGAACCGCAGGTGGTGGTGGAGAACGGCTACCGCCACGGCTACCACGCGCCCGGCCTGTGCGACGCCGAAGCGGCGGCCGCGGCCAACCATCATCTGCTGCTCGGGCATGGCCTGGCCGTCCAGGCACTGCGGGCCGAAGGGGTGACGGAGGTGGGCATCACCCTGGACCTGCATCCCGTCCGGTTGCTTGATAACAGCAACAGGCTGGATGATAACAGCAACATGCTCCAGCGGGCCGCGCAGATCGCGGACGCCGACATGAACGGTCTCTACCTGGAACCGCTGCTGCACGGCAGGTATCCAGCCCAGGCCTCACCCGCGCTCGCGCCACCGGACGAACTCATCGCCGACGGCGACATGGCGGCGATCTGCCAGCCGCTGGACTTCCTCGGCGTCAACTACTACTCCCCGGTGTTCCTCCGCGCCGGAGACCCCGCCGACCTGCGGCGGAACGAGGAACCCGCCCGCGGCGACGTGCCCGGGGTGGTCGTCTACCGGCCCGACTGGATCGAGCGGACGGCGATGGACTGGCTGATCGACCCGGACGGGCTGTACGAACTGCTGCTGCGGCTGACCGCGGACGCCCCTGACCTGCCGCTTTACATCACCGAGAACGGCTGCGCCGCCGAGGATTACGTGAACCCCGAGGGCGTCGTGAACGACGTCGAGCGCGTCAGTTACCTGCAAAAGCACCTGCACGCCGCGGCGCGCGCGATCAACGACGGGGCCAACCTGGCCGGCTACTACGTCTGGTCGCTGCTGGACAACTTCGAGTGGGGCTGGGGTTACCAGAAGCGGTTCGGGATCGTGTTCGTGGACTTCGGCACGCAGCGCCGCATCCCCAAGGCCAGCTCCCGGTTCTACTCGGAGGTGGTGCGCAGCAACTCGGTCGCCCCCCCGCCGGACGCGGCTGACTGAACCGGGGAACCACAGCCGTTCCATATAAAGGGTTCTTGAACTTCGCTTCCGACCAGGCGGTCAGGACGCGGGTGTCGGCGATGAAGCGGACCTTGCTGCCCGGCGCCCAGCGGGAGGCGGTCTCCCGCAGGCAGTCCTCGACGAGCCGCGCCGTTTCCTGCGCCGCCCCGGCCGGCGCGTGCAGCAGCAGTTCGTCATGCAGGCACAGCACGATCCGGGCGTCCAGCGAACCGGCCCGGGCCCGCACCGTGACCGCCCACATCTTGAAGAACTCCGCCGCCGCCCCCTGCACCAGCGCGTTCCGCCCGTACCGGCCGCGGGCTGCCGCCCTGGCCGGCGTGTCGGGCCCGGAAGCACGAGCCATCGACACCAGCCGCCCGCCGTAGGTGCGCAGGTCGCGTCCGGCCTGGCCGGCCCGGTCCCCGGCGTCCAGGTACGCCATCGCGACCGGATAGGCGGCCTTGAGCCGCCGCAGCGTAACCGCGCCGTGACCGGTCGTCTGCCCGTACATCGCGCCGAGCACCGCCACCTTCGCGATCGGCCGCTCCACCTTCAGGGCTTCGGCCACCGGCGCGTACAGGTCATCCGACAGCGTCGCGGACGCCAGCGCGGCGTCCCCGGACACCGCGGCGAGCACCCGCGGCTCGATCTGCCCCAGATCCGCGCGGACGAACACGTGCCCCGGCTCCGCGACCACCGCCGCACGCAGCACCGAAGGCATGTTGTGCAACCCAGCCGACGCCGTCATCCGCCCGGCCGCGCCGTCGCACCCGGTCCACTCGCCGCGCAGCCGCCCGTCCGCGCCGAGATGCGCGTCCAGCCACCCGTAACCGTAGGTCGTCGCGATCCGCTCCGCCTTCCGCCACTCCAGCAGGGCCTCGACCAGCGGATACTTGTCCTTCAGTTCTCGCAACCGCGGCGCCCGGGTGTCCGGCACGTCGATGCCCATCTTGCGCAGCAGGTCCTTGACCTGGACCGGACTGCGCAGGTCGGCGACCGTGCCCGCGGGCAGGTGCCGGAGCACGATCTGGTCCCGCTCCGCCCGCAGCGCAAGCGCCTCGGCGTCGCTGCGTGGGCGCGGCCCGATGAAACCGGCCAGCAGTTCCTCGGCCAGCGCGCGGTTCACCGGCAGCCCTTCGTGGGACAGCTCGGCGCAGAGCAGTTCGACCGCCGACTCCGAGATGGCGACTCCTCCGATGGCCGGCCGTTCGGTGGCGACCTTGGCCAGCTCAGCGCGCTGGAGCGCCGCCACCTCGACCGCCAGCGACGCCCAGCGTGCCATCCGCGCCGGGCTGGCCGCCCACTCGCCGTTCACCCACGACGCCCGCAGCGACCCGTCGGGCGCTACCGGATCATCGGAGTCGTCGGTCAGATCGAACAGATCCGGCCCCGCATGGGCCGACCCCGCATGGGCCGGCCCGGCGGATCCCTCGGCCAGTCCATGCAGGCGAGCCCACACCAGCGCCGGATCGGCCCGCCAGCCACCGAACAGCACGCGATGGACCGCCGCGATATCCCAGCACGTCGCGAGCCGCACCCCGGCCGTCCTGGCCGCGGTCGGGCCCGGCCAGACCACCCATCGCGGGCGCGGTCCGGCGTCCGCGAGCCTCAGCTCGCCGGCGTCGTCGCCGGTCCAGGTGCGGCCCGACGTGGTCGCCACGGCGATGCCCGCGCCGCCGGGCGCGACGGCCAGCCCCACCGGGTCGCCACGCTTTACGCCCGCCTGTTCCAGCCAGGCCGCGAGGGGGGTCCGGGGGGACGCCTCCCCCCGGTAAGGACCGAGCTTCGCCACAGATCAGACGCTAGTAGCTCATACCCATGGCCGAGCGCACCTCCGTCAACGTGTCCGTGGCGATGTCGTTCGCGCGTTCGGTGCCCTGCCGCAGCACGGCGCGGACGAAACCCGGGTCCGCGGCGTATTCGGCGCGCCTGGCGCGGATCGGCGCGAACGCCTCGTTGACCGCGGCGATGACCGTTTCCTTCAGCGCCCGTGCGCCGCGTCCGATACTGGCGGCGACCTCGTGCGGATCGCGGTCCAGGCACAGCGCGGCGAGCAGCACCAGGTTGGACACCTCCGGCCTGCGCTCCGGGTCGTAGCCGATCTCCGGGTCCAGGTCGGTCTTCGCGCCGCGGATCCGCCGCGCGGTCTGGTCGGCGGTGTCCGACAGCGCTATCGCGTTGCCCCGGCTCTTGCTCATCTTGCCGCCGTCCGTGCCGAGCAGCAGCGGCGCCTCGGACAGCATCGCCTCCGGCACTCCGAACACCGGCCCGTACCGCTGGTTGAACCGCCGGGCGATGACCCGGGTGAGCTCCACGTGCGGAAGCTGGTCCTGCCCGACCGGCACCAGGTTCGCCTTGCACGACAAGATGTCCGCGGCCTGGTGGGCCGGGTAGCTGAACATCAGCCCGCTGACCGATGATGTTCTCGCGTGGGCGATCTCATCCTTGACCGTGGGGTTGCGGTTGAGTTCGGGCACGGACACCAGGCTCAGGAACGGCAGCAGCAACTGGTTGAGCGCGGGCACCGCGCTGTGGGCGAAGATCGTGGCCCGAGCCGGATCAATGCCGATGGCCAGGTAGTCGACCACCTGGCCGTAGACGTATTCCTCTAGGCGCTCGGCGGTATCGCGGTCCGTCAGCACCTGGTAGTCGGCGATCAGCACGAGCAGGTCGGCGCCCTGCTCCTGTAGCCGCACCCGGTTCCGCAGCGTGCCGAAATAATGGCCCAGATGCAGCGGCCCGGTCGGCCGGTCCCCGGTCAGGATCCGGGGCGGTGCCGCGGTGCCGATGGCTTCGTCACGCTCGGCTGTCACGGTAGTCATTGTGTCCCTCCTCGGGGAAACGGGTCCGGGGGCAGCCCGTCCCGAGAAAGAACAAAGGCCGTCCATCCCGGACGGCCTCGATGCGCGAGGTGTTACAGCGGCCGCCCTAAGCCGGCCGCCCACCACTGCGCACACATCAAAATCACACGACCATCATAACTGAACGGCGGTGGTTCGTCCCGTCCTGACCGTGCATGCCCGCGGTGCCAGCACCGCCTGGTGCCAGCGCCATCCATACCGTTCGGCGGGACCTTCAGGACCACGGCCGCCATGAATGACGCCATCCATACCGGCAGCCGAGCCGGGATCCGGGCCGCGGTCCATCCGCCACCGCCGCCTGCCTGCTCCGCCCGCCGCCAACTCCGCTCCCCGCCGCCCACTCCGCGCCACGCCTGCTTGCTCCGCCCGCCGCCAACTCCGCTCCCCGCCGCCCACTCCGCACCACGCCTGCTTGCTCCGCCCCGTCCACCACCCTGCCCCCGGCCGCCCCGTCCCCCGCCGCCTGCTTCCTCCGCCGCCGACCAGTCCGGCACAAATCGTGACTATTCAGGTAGCGTCGGCGGTTCGATTCGGATCCTGTTCGGATGGATGTGGCAGCCACCCGGTTGTAACCGGGTGGCTGCCACATCCATCCGGGCGCCTCCGGGCGCGCCCTGATGCAGGCGGGATGAGAGTGGCGAGATGTGTACCTGGGCTCCGTGTGCCAGGATCTGTGGGACTGGTACAAGCCCACGACGCTTGGTGAATGGCATCCGCAAATCCGATATATCCAGATTTGTGGAATAGGGGGGCGGCGGCGCAACACCATGGATGTGACAAGGGTGCGGCTCCTCCAGAGTGGGCAACATGCCGGTGGTGCCATCGGTGTCGCTCAAACCGATCAGTAGCGCTATTAGAGCGTGCCCGATGGTGCCATCGGTGCCGCTGGCCAGGGAGCAGCACCTGGCTGGCTGTCACTTTAAGGGAGCCACACCCATGTGACAACCAAGGGGTTATGACGCCATGAATGTGACATTCAAGGGGTTGGGTGGGTGAGAGTGGGCCGACGAGGGGTTGGCGGGGTTCGCGGGGATGGTGGAGGCGGACCGGTGGGGTTGGCGTGAAAGGCTATGAGCATGGAATACACGCATCTGGGGCGGTCCGGTCTTTCCGTCAGCCGCTTGTGCCTGGGCACGATGAACTTCGGCCCGCTGACCCCGCCGGGAGACGCGCACGCGATCATGGACCGGGCACACGAGGCCGGCATCAACTTCTTCGACACCGCGAACCGGTACGGCGGCGGCCACACACCGCCGGGCCAGGTGGCGCAGAACGAACAGGCGCACTCCGGGTGGACCGAGGAGATCATCGGTGAATGGTTCGCATCCGGCGGCGGGCGTCGCGAGCGCACGGTGCTGGCCACCAAGCTGTACGGGGCCATGGGGGAGTGGCCGAACGAGGGCAAGCTGTCCGCGCTGAACATCCGGCGCTCGTGTGACGCGTCGCTGCGGCGGCTGCGGACCGACCACATCGACCTGTACCAGATGCACCACGTCGACCGGGAGACCCCCTGGGACGAGATCTGGCAGGCCATGGAGGTGCTCGTCGCGCAGGGCAAGATCCTGTATGTCGGCTCGTCGAACTTCGCCGGCTGGCACATCGCCCAGGCCAACGATCTGGCGGCGGCGCGCGGGTTCTTCGGCCTGGTCAGCGAGCAGTCCATCTACAATCTGCTGACCCGGGAAATCGAGCTCGAGGTGCTGCCCGCGACGATCGAGTACGGTGTCGGCGTCATCCCGTGGTCGCCATTGCACGGCGGCCTGCTCGGCGGCGTGCTGCGCAAGGAACGGGAGGGCCGCCGGCGGCTGGCGGGCCGGGCCCAGGAGGAGGTCACGCAGAACCGGGACCGTCTGGAGGCGTACGAGGACCTGTGCGCCGGGCTCGGCGAGCAGCCCGCCAACGTGGCGCTCGCCTGGCTGCTGCACCGGGACGGAGTGACCGCGCCGATCATCGGGCCGCGTACGGCGGCTCAGCTCGACGAGTCGCTGCGCGCCGTGGACCTGACGCTGGACGCCGATGTGCTCAAGCGCCTCGACGACCTGTTCCCCGGTTACAAGACCGCGCCGGAACACTACGCCTGGTGAGATGATGATGCTGCTGCGTGACCGCTCGGCGGCGCAGCGGGTCACCAACATCGAGCTGTTCTTCGACCTGGTCTACGTTTTCGCGGTCACCCAGCTCTCCGGGCACCTGCTCAGCTCACCGACGGTGGGCGGCGTACTGCAGACGGCACTGCTGCTGGCGCTGGTGTGGCAGGTATGGGCGTATACGACCTGGCTGACGAACTGGCTGGATCCGGACCGGATGGCGGTCCGTCTGCTGCTCGTCGCTCTGATGCTGGTCAGCCTGGCCATGTCGGCAGCGCTGCCGAAGGCGTTCGCGGGGCTGGGTCTCCTGGTCGGCGGCGCGTATGCGGCCATGCAGATCGGCCGCGGTGTGTTCATGGTGATCGTGCTGCGTGGCAACCGGCTGCGAGCCAACTTTGAGCGCATCCTGGTCTGGTGCACGGTCAGCGGATCGCTTGCCCTGGCGGGCGGCTTCGCGTATGGCCACGCCCGGGAGGTATGGTGGCTGCTGGCGGCGGCCATCGATGTGGCGGGTGCGGCAACCGGGTTCGTGACCCCGGGACTCGGCCGGTCGCGCACCTCGGACTGGGACATCGAAGGCGGCCACTTCGCCGAGCGGTGCCAGGCGTTCATCCTGATAGCACTGGGCGAATCGATCGTCAGGATCGGCGAGGCGCTGTACGAACGGGAATCCGTCACCGCCGGCGGCGTGGCCGCCTTCGTGGTCGCGTTCGCCGGGGCGGTCACGCTGTGGTGGCTGTACTTCGACAGGTCGGCCGACGCCGCCGCGGGTGTCATCGCGGCATCGAATGACCCCGGGCGGCTGGGCCGGTCCGCCTACCACTGGATCCATCCGGTCATGGTGGCGGGCATCATCGTGGTCGCCGCGGCCGACCAGATCGTCGTGCGTGACCCCGGAAAGATCGCGAGCGCGGCCGCCGCGTGGATGATTCTCGGCGGCCCCGCGTTGTACCTGGCCGGCCACGCCGCGTTCAAGTGGGAGGTGTGGCGGGTGGTGCCGCGGGGGCGGCTGGCCGGCGTGGTCGTCCTGGCGCTGCTGGCGCCGCTGGCTCGTTCAATCCCGGAACTGGGCCTGGCCGCGTGCGCCGCGGCGGTGGTCATCGCTGTCGCGAGCTCTGACCACCAGCGGCTCTTTGACCGGGGGACCCCTCCCCCGGACCCCTTGGGCTTAAGAAAAGTTAGGCGACCGCCTGCGGGAAGGCGGCCGGGCTGCGGTGGCCGGCCTGGTCGACCGCGCGCACACCGAACTGTATGTTGTCCTTCGATATATCGAGCGTGACCGTGGTGACGTTGCCGACGTTGATCGCCGAGGTCCAGTTGGGCGACGTGGTCTCCCGCATGACGATCTCGTATCCCGCCAGGTCGGCTTCGGGGTTGGCATCCCAGGCAAGGCTGGAGAGGTTGGTGCCAGAAAAGGTGCCGGGCGGCGTCGTGTGGATCACCGCGTTCTTGGGCGTGCTGGGCGCGGTGGCAAGAGCCCACAGCGCCGCGCCGTTCACCTTGGCCACGCGGGCCGTGTAGTTGAAGTCCACGAACTCGATCAGGTCGCCCAGTTGCACGCCGTTGACGACCTGCGTGTCCTGGTGCTCATGATTGAAGTTCTCCCGTGGCTCGGTGAACCTGGCCGCCGGGTAGCCCTGCTGCTGGAACGAGATGTGGTCGCTGCCGCGCAGGTACCGGTCGCGACGCCAGATCACCCGGATGTTCATGCCGGTGAGGTCGAACGGCGCGGCGTCGCTGACGAACCGGGCAAGCTGATGGGTCGCGCCGTCGTTCTCGCCACCGACCGACTGCATGAGCGCGATCTGATTGGCCGTCGCCGCGGTCGGGATGCCCTCCACGAACAGCCGCACGCTGTGCGGGTCGGGACGGGTGCCGTCCCACGCCTGGCTGGCCCCCACGATGTCGTTGCTGAACATGCCCTGCACGTCGTTGCCGGCCGCCTTCATCTGCTGCGCCATGAACGCCGAACCGTACAGGCCCTGCTCTTCGCCGGCCACGGTGGCGAAGACGAGCGTGCCGGGAAACTGCTGGGTCGCGAACAGCCGGGCGAGTTCCATCACGACCGCGACGCCGGACGCGTCGTCGTCGGCGCCCGGTGCGTCGCTGGTGAAGTTCAGCACGTCGGTCACCCGCGAGTCCAGGTGGCCGGTGACGACGTAGAACCGCTCCGGAGACGCGGTGCCCTTGAGCGTGGCGATGACGTTGGTGATCGTGGTCGGGACCGGGATCCGCGACGACACCGGCTGCACGAACGTCTGCTTCTGCACGGTCATCCGGCCGTTGGAGGGCGCGGCGTTGGCCTGCATCTGCTGGAACACCCAGTTGGTGGCCGCGCCGATGCCGCGCACCGGGTCGGTCTGGCTGGAGGCGGTGTGCCTGGTGCCGAACTGGGTCAGCCGCAATATGGTGGCATGGATCCGGTCGGGATCGATCTGGCTGAGGACCGTCCGCAGCCCATCGTCGGGTTCCGACCGGGGAAGGGCTGAGAAATCATCGGCCCGCGCGACCGTGGAGGTAAGTAGGGGCGCCGCGACCGCGGTGGCGGCCGAGGCGGACAGGAACGCACGTCGCGTTGAAGTGACGCGTCCTGAATCCACGTTTTTCTTCATGCTCGCATCAATCACCCTGCCCGATTGTTTGTCAACCGGTATCGGCGATCAGGCCGCGTACCCCGCCACGTGATCTGGAACGATGCGGATAACGATCCGGACGACCTCTGGCGGAAGCTCGAGGTACTCCTTGCCCGCGCCCGGCCCGTGGTACTTCTCGGCCAGCCGCACCGCCAGTTCGCGTCCCACGTCCTCGGTGATCGTGGCCCGGCCGCGGATCTCGGCGTACCGCTCCGGATCGTGACGGTCGAAGACGGTCAGGCTGACCCGTGGATCGCGGCGGATATTACGGTCCTTCCGCCGCCCTCGGGCCGAAGAGATGACCACGTGGCCGCCGTCCAGGCCCATCCATACCGGAGAGCTCTGCGGGCTGCCGTCGGCGTTGCTCGTGGCCAGCACCGCGACGTTCGGCTCATCGAGGAGCGTCCGCACGGCTTCGTTAAGCGTGACTGTCATGACCAATAGGTATCACCGGACCTCATAAAACCGGCCACCGCCGTCCGTTGCGGACGGCGGTGGCCGGCTGGGTGGTGCGGTGAGTAACCACGCACCTACGCGAAGCGGTCTACCCCCATGATGTGTTCGCATCCAGATGGTGCCTGGCAGCATACGCTGAGTTAAGTGCAGTCATTCTGTGCTCCCGTAAAGTCGGCTGCGCCTTCCAGGCGACGCCAATGTGCTTGATTCCCGCTTTGGCCAAAGGAGGATGCGTAACTAGTATTACCCGGCGATCCTGGCTGGGAGAATGGCGGAAGAGCGGCGCAATAGGTCATGGCCGGAAACGTCCTACTGGATCTTCATCACGAGGGAGCGAAGCCTTTCGCTGTCCGGTATCACCATCTTCTCAACTCTGGTTATACCGATCATTAACCGCCGTTTAGGCATCGGTGAACTGGGATATGCAAGCAGCGCTGAAATGCGCATCACTTAAGTAGGAAAGGGGTGATGGTGATAAATTGCAGTGGCTATGTCACAGGAGGCTATGTGGCAGGACGCTATGTCACAGGGGGCTCTGGTCAAGCAGTCCGTTGCGCTCGGCAAAGACTCCGGCCTGGAAACGGCTCCGGGCGCCAAGGCGGCGCATCATCGATTCGACGATCCGCCGGGAAGTCCGCGGGCTGACACCGAGCCGCTTCGCGACCGTCTCGTCGGTGTAGCCCTGGGCGAGCAGCCAGATGGCTTCCATCTCCTGCGAGACACCTACGTCATCTCGGTTTGCCATCTGCAGGTTGATCGGAATCGCCCGCTCCCAGATCCAGTCGAAGAGCGAGCAGAAAGCGGTCACCGTCGCCTTGCCGTAGAGAACAACCGCACCCATCCTCGAGTCGTCGGAACTCATCGGGAGGACCGCTATCTTCCGGTCGAAGATAACCATTCTGCTGGGCAAGGCGGGGGTGGTGCGGATCTCGAAGCCCTGTCGGGCAAGCCACTGGATGTATTCGGCGGTCGGCGGATGCTTCAGAGCGCTGTGCAGATAAATAGATCGGGACTTGACAGAGGAGCCAACGTAGCGGATGGTCGACTCTTTTCCGGCGTTAATATCGGCTTCCGTCTGCTTGGTGGGAGAAAAGTTCATGACCTCACAGGCGACGCTGGCCGCGAGGGTATCAAGCCGGAGCCTGATGGCATCGATTCCAACCAGGTACTCAACCTCAGGCGTGTCATTCTGAGCGGCGATCCTCGTATGTTCCGCGATAAGCCGCGCGGCGGCCGCGCGGGAAAGCTCGATTCGCTGCTGGAAAGACGCCAGCTCGGCCTGCTGAACCGCGAGGAGGATTTCCATCCCGCGTTCCGGGCTGATCGCGTAAAGTTCACCGTCGCTGCTGCGCCGCTGGAGCAGCGTCAGCTTCTTCAGCTGCTGCAGCGCACGGTCTACATCACTTTCCGGAAAATCAAACTGCTTGACCAGTGATTCCGCCCGGACTCCGGGCTGGTTGAGAATCGCGACATACAGCGCTTCGCAGATGTCGTCAAGTCCCAGCGGTTCCAGCATGGCATGCTCGCCCCCTTCAGCAGGAACTCCCCTCTAACTCCCCCCCATATGTAAACCGCTAGGCGGATAACATAGTTGCGTACAGCAACCAGAACTTAACTCCCCGACATGCGCATACCTCGTGTAAGTAGCTATACCACGCCGGAGCACTACCGGGCAATTGTATACCGTCCGGTGCCGGAACAGTTAGCATCACTTGCGGATGTGTGCGGACGCGTGGGCGCGGAGGAAACGGGAGAACCGCCGGGAAGGTCAGAACAGCAGTCCGCCGATGGTCATCGGTATCGCCATCCCGGCCTCGTGCGCCTCCACCTCCGCGTCCATCCGCACCTCGCCGATGCGCTCCCTGATGTCCAGCAGGACGGTCAGCTCCCCGTCGCTGAGGGCCCCGAGGAGTTCGAGCTGCTGCGGATCGAACATGCCAAGGTCGAACCCGGCGGCGTGGAGCCGCTCCAGCGGATCCCCGGCATCGTTGGTGTCGCTCATCGTGAGCTCCTTTCCGGACGGGGAGACTCCATCCCCCGGCGTCCTTACTGACGGGGACGCCAGCCCCCTGTGCAGATGATCATCAGCGCTGGCGCTTGCCCCGGACTTTGCTGGTGATTGCGGGCCGGTATGGTGCACCGGCCCGGCCGTAATACCGGGAAACAAGCCGTGCCAAGCCCGCCATAAGCACCGCTGCCTAGCGTTACCTGGACGGGGAGACCGGTCTGACGTCCCCGTTCGTAAGCCCGGACAGGGCGGGTGGGGGGTCGCATCCCCCCAGTCAAGGAGCGAGGGAGGCGGGATGCACCTAGCCGACTTGCTCGAACGCCGTCCGGTCCCCGCCGCGGCCATTTTCCTCACGCTCACCCGCCGCTGCCCGTTGCACTGTCAGCACTGCTCGACCCGGTCCGCACAGACGTCGCAGCAGCAGCCGGCCGCGTCGCTGCGGCGGTTCGCCGGCTCGTTCAGCACCGCGGATCACCCCGAGTTCCTGCTGCTCACCGGCGGTGAGCCGCTGCTGCGCCCGGGGCTGGTCCGCACCCTCGCCGAGACGGCGCGGGCGGCCGGCACGCGCAGCTACGTGCTCACCGGCGCGTACTTCGCCAGCGGTGGCCGGACGCCAGGCACGATCCGGGGCGCGCTGGAGTCCGTCGACCATGTCGCGATCAGCATCGACGTCTTCCACGAGGCGGAAGTCCCGCGACCGCAGGTGTTCCGGGTGCTGCACGAGCTCCTGGACGCTGGCATCGATGCCAGCGTCCAGGCATGCGGTGCCGGTCCCGGCGACCCTTACCTGGTGACGCTGGCGGAGCAGATACGCCAGGAGTTCGCCGATCGCGTGCCGATGCTCGCCACGGTGGTAAGCCCTGTCGGCCGGGCGCGTTCCTGGCTGGTCTCCAGCGCCGCGGGCGAGACAGCTGCCGAGGACCGGTCGGGCGGGCGAATCGTGCCCGCGCTGCCCTGCGACATGGCGTCCTGGCCGGTCGTCGGCTTCGACGGAACGATAACGGCGTGCTGCAACACCGACGTTCTGGACTCCCGGCCCGCGCCGGCCCACCTTCGGCTCGGCCACATCGCCACGACGACCTGGCCGGAAGTGCGCCATGCCTGCGTCTCGTCGCCGGTGCTGCGCGGGCTCCGCACCGAAGGACCACTGCGGCTGGCGGCCCGGATGGCCGGGCCAGGCCAGGTGGGGCGCGGCGATTATTGTCAGACGTGCCGGGCGCTCGCGGACCGGCCGGAGATACTGCGCCGCGTCGGGGCGGACGCCGCCCGTCCGGTCGCCGTGCTCATCGAGCAGCAGGCCATCGCGCTTCAACTGCGAGCGGGCCCGGTCGCCTTCGCCCGCCGCCACGGCGCGCCGGCGCTGGCTGACCTGGTGCTGCTCGGCCGGCCGACGCTCCCCGGGGAACAGGATCCCGAGGCGGCGGCATGCTGACGCTCGCTCAAGCCGACCAGATCCGCGCCCAGCGGCACCGCGCCGTCCTGCTCTACATCACCGACCGCTGTCCGGTCGGCTGCGCGCACTGTTCGGTGAACGCGCTGCCCTCCAGCGCGCGTCCGTCCGACGCGGCGCTGCTGGAGCGCCTGGTCGACGGGTTGTGCGGGATGGAGCGCGTCGGCTTGGTGGGCATCTCTGGCGGAGAGCCATTCATGGAACCTCGAGCCCTCCAGATGGCCAGCGCCAGGCTGGCCGACGCCGGCAAGCGGCTGGTCCTTTATACCAGCGGAAACTGGGGCCGGGACGACGGTACCGCGCCACGCTGGACCGGCGCCGTGCTCGCCCGCGCCGCGTGCGTGGTGCTGAGCACCGACAGCTACCACGCGGCGCGCATCCCCGATGCCCGCTTCGTCGCCGCGCTGCGGGCGGCCGCCGAGGCCGGCAGCTGGGTCGCGGTGCAGGTGCTTGGCAGCCATGCCCGGATAACCGCGGCCGAACGGCTGCTGGCCAGGGCGTTCGGCTCGACGTGGGCTGAGCGGGCGGAGATCCGGCCCACCGAACTGCTGACCCGCGGCCGTGCGGCCCGGCTGCGCGCCGTCCGCCAAGGTGCGGCGGGGCAGGTCGCCCCGGGCCGGTCCTTCGGCCCCTGCAACCTGGTCCAGGCGCCGGTGGTCCGCTATGACGGACGGCTGACCGCGTGCTGCAACGAAGACGTGGTGACCGGTGGTGGCCCCGCCGCCCTGCACGCCATCGGGCGCGACGCAGGGGAACTGCGCGACGCCCTCGCCGGCATGGAGCACGATCCCTTCCTGTCCGCGCTCGGCACCGCCGGGCCCGGGGCGCTGACCCGCCTGCCGCGCTTCAGTGCGCTGGGGGAGCGGGACTATCCGGACATCTGCTCGCTGTGCTGGGCGCTGCTGGGTCAGGGCGCCGGCACCGATCCCGCCGTGCAAGCGGTAGGCACGGTGTTGCGATGAGCCACGATGCTGTGACGAGCCAGGATGGGATGCTGGGCACAGCCGCCCTGGTCCGGCCGGCGTTGTGGCTGACGATTCCCGCCGTGCGGGGCGCCGCCTACGCGATGTGGACCGCGCCGGGGCTTCGAGAACGCTATCCCGCCTACCTCAGCGCCATGCACCTGCTGATCCGCGCCTCGGTCCCGCTGATGGAAGCCGCCGCAGAAAGCTGCCGCCACCTGCCGCCCGGCGATGCGTCCGCCGGGCCGCTTGCCGAATACTTCGGCGCGCACATTCCCGAAGAGCGGGGCCATGACCAATGGCTCCTGGAGGACCTGGCGGTGCTCGGCGTCCCGGAGCCCGACGCGCTGCCCGGCACCGCGGTGCGAGAGGACATCGCCGCCATGGCCGGCACGCAGTACTACTGGGTCCGCCACGGTCATCCCGCCTGCCTGCTCGGGTACATCGCGGTGCTGGAGGGATGCCCTCCGCAGCCACGGCTGGTGGACCGGCTGCCGGCGCTCACCGGTCTGCCGGTGAGCGCCTTCCGCACCCTGGCCTGGCACGCCGATCTGGATCCGCGGCACCATCGCGAGCTGGACCGGCTGTTCGAGGTGCTCCCGCTGAGAGCCGTCGTCGCCGCGGCGGTCGCCCGCAATGCCGCCTGGACCGCGGCCCGCGCCGCCGTCCTGCTACGCCGGCTCGCCGGCGAAGACGGGACAGCACGGCGATGATATGTACCGCTTGCCAGTCAGGCGTACCGGACGGGGCGCGCTTCTGCCCGAGTTGCGGCACGCCGGTCACGGTCCCGGTGCCGCGCCGTGAGCTGCGGAAGACCGTGACAGTGCTGTTCTGTGACATGACGGAATCTACCGAGCTCAGCGGCAGGCTCGACGCCGAGTCGCTGCGTGAGGTGATGGTCCGCTACTACTCCCTCATGCGGGGCTGCCTGGAACGTCATGGCGGGACCGTGGAGAAGTTCATCGGAGACGCGGTCGTCGCGGTGTTCGGCGTTCCCGTGCTGCACGAGGACGACGCGCGCCGTGCGCTCAACGCCGCGATGGAGATGCTCGATGCGGTGGAATCCCTCAACGGAGAGCTGAGCACGCTGATCGGGGTGCGCATCGGTATCCGGATCGGCGTGAACACCGGGGAGGTCGTCGCGGCCGACGACGTCTCGTCGGGGCAGGCGCTCGCCGCGGGCGAGCCGGTCAACGTGGCCGCGCGCCTGCAGGGGGCGGCCGCACCGGGCGAGATCCTGATCGGCCCGGTCACCCGTGCCCTGGCCGGCCCCGGCGCCACGCTGGCCTCGGCGGGGGAGCTCGCCCTGAAGGGTGTCGCCGAACCGGTACCGGCCTGGCGGCTCATGGCGCTGGAGCCGCCCGAGGGCGGCGGCCTCTCCGGCTTCGACGAACTGTTCGTCGGCCGTTCGGCCGAACTCGACCAGCTCACCCTGGCACTGGACGAGGCCATCGGCTCGGCAAGCTACCGGCTCGTCACCATCCATGGCGAGCCCGGCGTCGGCAAGACCCGGCTCGCCGCCGAGTTCGCGGCGCGGGCGGCCGGGCGCGGTGCGCTGGTCGGCGCCGGCCGCTGCCGCCCCTACGGCGAGGGAAGCACGCTGCACGCTCTGGGAGAAGCCCTGCGGCAGGTCGTTGACGCCGCGACCCCTCTCCTCGGCGTGGCGCCACCTGACGTCGCAGACGCGCTGGCGTCGCTTGAATCCGGGCTGTTCCGTGACGGAGCACCAGGGGAGCTGCCCGACCAGCTCGCCTGGGCCGCGACCCTCTTGCTGGAAACGGTGGGCCGGGTCCGTCCGGTCCTGCTGATCCTCGACGACCTGCACTCGGCGAAGCCGGAGCTGCTGCTGATCGTTGACCGGCTGGTCAGCCGGATCACCGGCGCCGCCGTGCTGGTGCTCGGGCTGGGGCGTCCCGAGCTGCTCGAGGTGGGTCCCGCGTGGGCCGGGCCGGGTGCCAGCCTGCTTCCCCTCGGTCCGCTGAGCACTCAGGAATCGGCCCTGCTTGTCGCCGCGCTCAGCGAGGTCAGCCAGACCAGCGAGGTGACGTCGCATCGAGCCGGGCTCGCCGAGCGTATCGTCGAGCGGGCCGGGGGTAATCCTTTCTTCCTGGAGCAGCTCGTCGCGATCACCGGCCAGGCTGGCGGCGACTCATTGCCGCCCACCGTTCATTCGGTCATCGCCGCCCGGCTGGACCTGCTCGGCGCGGCGGAACAGGATGTGCTGTTGCGGGCCGCCGTCCCGGGAGCGAGGTTTTCCGCGCCCGAACTCGGCGCGCTGCTGGAAGCGGAACCGCCATTCACCGATCCACCCGACCAGGCGCTCGGTACGCTGGCCCGTCGGCGCCTGATCGTGCCGGAACGTTCAGCGGACGCGTTCCGCTTCTCCGGTGTGCTGATCCGCGACGTGGCCTACCACACCTTGTCCAAGCGGGCCCGGCTGCTCTACCACGAGGTACTCGCCCGCTGGCACCAGCACCAGATGAGCGGACCCGACCTGGTCGGTATGCACCTCGAGCGCGCCTATCGCCTCGCCGCCGAACTGCATCCGGCCGGCCGGCAGGTCCAGCTGCTTCGTGCCGACGCGGCCCGGACCCTCGCCAACGCCGGCGCGCTCGCGCTGCGCCGCAGCGACCTGCACTGGGCCGCCGACCTGCTGGCCAATGCCCTGGAACTGTACGACGGGGCCGCGCCGGAACGCATCGCCATCGGACTTTCCCTGGCTGAGGCGCGGCTGCTGCTCGGCACCGATCCGGACGCGCGGCAGACCCTGCGGAACCTGGCCAGCCAGGCGACGGCGGCCGGAGATCAGCGCACCGCCGCGCACGCGCGGCTCATGCTGGCCGCGCTCGAGCTCCCCGGGCCGTCCGCGGCCGAAGAGGCACTCGCCACCGTCCCGGTATTCGAGCAGGCAGATGATCATCTCGGCCTGGCCCGGGCCTGGCTGCGGGTGGGCCAGCTCCGCCAGCTCAGCGGACGCTACGGCGAAGCGGAGGACCTGCTGCGACGGGCGCTGCGGCACGCGCTCGCGACCGACACGCAATTCGAGCTGGCCACCGTGATCGGCGGGCTGGCGACATCGCTGTGGCGCGGCCCGGCGCCGACCGGGTGGGCGCTGGCCGACTGCCGCGCGCTGCTGGCCGAGCACGGTCGCGGCCGCCGGGCCGTGCGGGCCACGGTCAACTGCCCGCGCGCGGTCCTGTTCGCCTATCGCGGCGAATATGACAAGGCCCGTTCGCTGGTGCGGGCCTCGACCCGGATCATCGCCGAGCTCGGCCACTCCTATGGCGCGGCGACCATGCAGATTTTCGCCGCCATCGTGGAAGGAGCGGCTGGCCGCTGGCAGGACGCCGAGGTGCTGCTGCGTTCCGCCGCACAAGGCGCGGAAAGCCACGGCGACACGCTCAGCAACGCCGCGGCATCGGCTGGGCTGGCCCGCGCACTGCTTGAGCAGGACCGGGATGATGCCGCCCTCGACGCCGCCGGCCTGATCGTGTCCACCGGCGATCCGTTCCTGGACGCCGACATCATCGGGGTCCGGGCCCGGGCCCTCGCGGCACGAGGTGAGCGGGAACCGGCGCTGCGCGAAGCCACCCGCGCCCGCGTCACCGCGGCTGTCACGGACTCCACCGTGTGCCAGGCGACCGCCGAGCTGGACTGCGCACACGTCCTGCGCGCACTGGACGATGACGAGGGCGCGGTCGCCGCGGCGGCTGCCGCCCGGCGGCTGTTCGAGGGCAAGGGGCACCTCGTCGGCGTCCGGCGCGCGACTGTGTTCTTGGAGACTCCCTTACTTCCGGCGACTGAAAGGGGTCCAATGAATGAGAATCACAATGTGCTAGCGGCCGCGGTAGCGCACCTCGGCGAGGCGGAGCGGGACCACTCCGCGCTGCTCGCCGCCGTGGTGAATGTCGCGCGGGAACTGTTCGGCGCGGCGGCCGCCTCGGTGTTCCTCCTTGACACGGCATCCGGCGAGCTGGTCTTCGAGGCGGTTTCGGGCGTCGGCGAAGACCACCTGCTCGGGGACCGGTTCCCCGCCACGCGCGGCATCGCGGGCTGGGTGCTGACCGCCCAGGAGCCCGTGGTGATCTCCGACCTGGCCGAGAGTCCGGTCTTCGCCAGGGATATCGCGGAAGTCACCGGCTACGTGCCTGCGTCGATCATGGCGGCGCCGCTGCTGTGCGGGGAGGACGCGATCGGCGTGATGGAGGTGCTCGATCCAGCGCCGAGCACGGTCAGCCCGCTGGAGACCGCACAGCTGCTGGGCTTGTTCGCGGGCCTGGCCGCCGTCGCGCTCAACGTGCTGCGGCGCAACCGGATCGCCTATCTGATGCTGACCGGTGACGGAGCGGAGCGCAGCGAGCTGGTGCAGGTGGCCAGGCTGCTTGACCAGCTCGGCGCGGATCAGCGCGCGGCGGGGGTGGACCTCCTGGATTCCGTGCACCGGCTGCTCTCGATGGCCAGATGAGCCGGCCCAGGATCTCGCTCCGGATCCTGGGCCCGCTGACGGCCGAACTCGTGCCGGCCGGATCCGGGGCCCGGCCTGCCGAGCTGGATGCCGGCCCGTTCAAGCAGCGTCTGCTGCTGGCCCTGCTGCTGTGCCGCAGCGGAGGCGTGGTCCTGGCCGAGCAGCTTGTCGACGCACTGTGGTGGGATGGGCCGCCCCGCACCGCGCACAAGAACATCCACGTCTACGTCACCCATCTGCGGAAGATGCTCGCCGCGGACGGCCAGCCGGGCCGGCTCCGGTACCGTCCGCCCGGTTACCAGTTGCGGATGAACGCCGACGAACTTGACGCGCTGCGATTCGAGGATCTGTCGCGGACCGGCAGGCTCGCCCTGCGGCAGGGTGACGCCCGTGGCGCGGCGGCCGCCACGCGGAAGGCACTCGGGCTCTGGCGCGGGCCGGCGCTGGCGGACCTGACAGCCTCGCCCGCGCTGCGCGAGGAGGCGGCGCGGCTGGAGGACCGCAGGCTCGCCGCGTTCGAGGACTGGTTCGAGGCGGAGCTGCTGCTGGGCAACAACGCCGAGGTGCTCGAGGAGATCGAAGCCGTCGTGCGCGCGCATCCGCTGCGGGAGCGGCTGCGCGGCATTCAGCTGACCGCGCTGTACCGCAGTGGCCGGCAGGCCGAGGCGCTCGCCGAATACGACAACCTCAGGCAGTTGCTCGCCGCCGAACTGGGGCTGGGACCGAGCCCGGTGCTGCACCGGCTCTACCAGGACATATTGTCCGGGGATCCGGCGATCGCCGGGGTGGTGCCAGTCAGCGGCGTGCCGGTCAGCGGCGTCCGGCCGGACACCGACGTCCCGCCGGTCACGGCGCTGGCGGCCGCGGGGGATGTGGTCGCCCACCTGGCTGACCCCGCGGACCCGGCGGACGCCAGGGACGGTGCGGACGTCGGGCGGATCGGCGGGCTTCCCCGGGCGGCCGACGACTTCACCGGCCGTCGGGACGTGTTGCGTGAGATGCTGGATTTTCTAGGTGACCGCGCCAGCCCGCGCCGGTTCGCCGCGGTCGTCGGACCGCCAGGATCGGGCACGACGACGCTGGCGCTGCGCGCCGCCCACCTCCTGGCCCCGCGATTCCGCGACGGCGCGGTCCTGCTGCCGCTTCGCGCCGCCGACGGTACGCCGCGGTCTCTCGCGGAGCTCACCGGCGACCTGCTGAGCCGGCTCGAGCCGTTCACCGTCCCGATGGCGGACGACCGGACGACCGCCGTGCGGAGCCGGCTGGCCGCCCTGGAACTGCTGCTGGTCCTGGATGGCGTCGCGGACGAGCGTCAGGTCCGGCCGCTGCTGCCCGGCGCGGGCGGCTGCTCGGTGATCATCACGAGCTGCCGGAGCCTGGGCGGCCTGGACGGGATCACCCGGTTCCGGCTGGGCCCGTTCACCGAGGACGAGGCCCTGGAACTGCTGGGCCGCATCGCCGGCGCCGAACGGATCCGGAGCGCCGAGCCGGACGCCCGGCGGATCGTCCGCTCCTGCGGCTTGCTGCCGCTCGCCGTACGGGTGGCCGGAGCACGGCTGGCGGGCCTTACCCACCTGCCGGTGGAACACTTCGCCGCCCGGCTGGAGGACGATGACCGGCTGCTGGATGAGCTGTCGGCGGGGGACCTGTCGGTCCGCGAGTGCTTCGACCGGTATGTGCGCGGACTGGACCCCGCTGAACGTCTGGCGCTGACGCAGGTCGCCGCGGCGTGGGGGCCACTGTCGAAAGGGCCCGGGGAACTGGAGCGGCTGCTGGAACGCCTCACCGAGGTACACGCCCTCACCATCGCGGACGGCGGGCGGCGTGCGCCGGTCCGCCCGCTGCCGTTCGCGATGCCCGCCCCGCTGTGGCTCTATGCGCAGCAGCTGGTCACCGCCGATGCCCGCTGCTGATCGCGATCCCGCCCCTTCCCACGCCCTGTATTCGTGCGCCGGTTATGTGCTGCTGAGGTCGGCACTGGTCCCTCATCTGCGCACGCCGTCAGCTGGCAGCGATGCGCGCACGCCCGAGGATCCCGGGCGGCTCGATGACCTGATCCAGGCCTTCACGGCCAACCCGGCGCTGTCGGCGGCCGTCGAGCTGGCCAGCCCGGACCTGGCCCGGGAACTGGCCAGGCGGCCGGCCGCCGCCGCCCGGTCGGCCGGGGACCGGAGGCGGATCGCGATCGCCCTCACCGGATACGAGCTGCGTTCCCGGCATCGGGCCACCCCCTCGGGACTATTCGCCGGGACCGCCCTGATCGGCTGGGCTCCAGCCACCGCGGGGAACCTGAGCAGCGGGCACCGCCTGCTGCTTCGCCCCGGGCCACGCTGGCTGGCGCGTCTGGTGGCGGCGCTGGAGGCCGACCCGGGGCTGGCGGACCTGGCACCGGGGGTGCGGATAGCCACGGCTCCCGCACTGAGCCGTATCGGCGCCGCCCACGTCCGGGTAAGCCGCGGCACCGGCGGCCCCGGGAGCTGGGAGGTCGCCCGATCCGCCCGTCGTTCCCGGCTGCTGGACGCCGTGCTCGCCCTGGCCGGCGGCGAGCGCGAAGGACGCCGCGGCATCCGGTACGCCGAGCTGCTCGGCCTGCTGGGCGTCAGCGCGGCCGGCATCGAGCCAGCGGAGCTCGCCGGCTTCATCGCCGCGCTGCTCCGCGACGGGTTCCTGGTCACCGACCTCCTGCCGCCGCCCGGAGACGCCGATCCGCTCAGCCATCTGACCCGGCGGCTCGCCGGTCACCCGATCGCCGGACCGCTGCGCCGCCTGCGCGACGAACTGAGCCACGCCCCATCGTCTCCCGTGGCGGCGGATATCCGCCGGCTGCGCGCTCAGGCCCGCGCGGTATGGCCGCCGCGAGCGGATGGGGATCTGGCGGCGGACGGGGTCCCTGAGATCGTCGCGGACACCATCCTGAACACCGGCCTCACGCTGCCCATGCTGGTGGCCCGCGAGATCGAGCGGGCCGCGTCAGTCGCCTGGACGTGTGCCCCGCCGCTGGCTGACCGTCCGCTCGCCGGGCTCCATCGGGCGATGCTGCACCGGTACGGCGCCGATCGTCCCGTCGCGCTGAGCGAGCTGCTCGACCTGACCCGGTCCCTCGGACTGCACTACCCAGCCCAGGCACCCCCGGCCGCGCCCTCGGCCCTGGCTGCCGATCACGCCGCGGCCGGAGGCCCAGGCCAATTCAACACCGCCCGCGACCGGCTGCTGACTGGTTTCGCCCTGGACGCGCTGGCCGCCGGGCGTGCCGAGCGGTGCCTTGACCGGCCGCTGTGGCGGCGGCTCGCCGCTCTTACCGGGGGTGTCACGAGCAGCCCGCCGTCGGCGGATGTCTTCGCCGAGATCGTGACGGCCTCGGGGGCGGCGCTGAACCGCGGGGATTTCCTGGTCGTGCTGAACTCACCAGGCGCCGATGGCCCGGCCGGATGCGTGGCCGGCCGCCTGTCGGGCTGCATCGGACCCCGCGCCGTGGCGTTGAACTGGCGTGCGCCGGAGGCTGACAGCCCAGTCGACGCGGAAGTCGTGTTCCGGCCGCCGGAGGCCGCCGCCGCGAACCTGGTCAGCGAGACCGGCTGGACCGCGTTCCGCATCGACCTCACCGCGCACCCGCCGCGCGGCACGGGCCGGGACATCGCCCTGACGGACCTGTCGGTCATTGCCACGTCGCGGCGGCTGATGCTGTACTCCGAACGGCTGGGCCGGCCGGTCCGCCCGGTCAGTTATTCGACGCTGCACCCACGGCGGGCCGACGCGGTCGCGGCGCTCCTGCTCGCCCTGGGCCGGGACGGCGCGGCGCGGTGGCGGCCATGGGACTGGGGAGCCGCCGCGGCCATGTCATGGCTGCCCCGCGTGCGGGCGGGGCGCGCCATCCTGGCACCAGCCCGCTGGGCGCTGCCCGCCGGGCTGCTGCTGGCCGCCACGCGGGGCACCGACCGGCAATGGCGAGATGGCCTGCGCCGCTGGCGCGACGCGGAGGAACTGCCCGAGGTCGTCGTCGCCGGCCCGTGGGATCAGCGGCTGCCGCTCGATCTGACCGATCCGGTCCACGCGGCGCTGCTGCGCCGGGAGTGCCGCGACCGTGGCGTCACCGCGGTCACCGAGCCGCCTGGCGGCGTCGCGGCGTGGCGTGCCGCTGGCTGGCCGCGCGGGACCGACGGACCGCATGCCGCGGAGGTCGTCGTCTCACTGCACCCCCGCTCACCGCGTCCCGGCCGGGCTCAGCGTGAGCGCGGGTCCGTCGCGATGCCGCCCGGTCTGTCACCGGCCCGGTTGTTCCTGCCCGGCGGTCGCTGGCTGTGCGTGAACCTCACCGTGCCCCCGGCGCTCCAGGACGACGTCCTCGGCCAGATTACGGACGAGACGCTGATCGCGGCGGCCGGGAGGGCCGAGGTGGACAGGTGGTTCTTCGTCCGGACTGAAGACGAGGCCGGCCTGCCGTGTCTGGTGCTCCGCTACCACGGTCCATCGCACGGCCTGAACGCAACGCTCCTGCCGGCCGTGCACAGCTGGGGCACGCGTCTGGTGGAAACGGGACTAATCAGGCAGTTCTCGCTGACCGGCTACGCTCCCGAGGTGTCGCGGTACGGTGGCGAGGGCTGCATGGAAGCGGTGGAGCGTTTCTTCCACCTTGACTCGCGGCGGTGCCTGGCGACGCTAGCGTCGATGCCGGTACCCCCCATCCGGGCTGAGGTCACGGCAGCCCCGGCCCTCCTGGACATTCTCGTGGTTCTGCTCGGTCCCGAGCGCGTCGTGGCCGAGCTGCCGGAGCCTCGGCTGGCGAAGCCGGAACGGCGCCTGTTCGCCCGGCTCCGTCCCATAGTGCGCGACCGCACGGCCAAGCACGACTGGCCGGACTGGCATGCGGCGCTCAGCGAATACCGGTCCCGGCTAGACGGCGCGGTTCGCGCCAGCGACCGCGTGCCGGTCGCGTTGTCCGTGGCGCACATGCACTGCAATCGTCTAGCGGGGCTGAGCCGCCCGGCGGAGCGCGTCGTGGTCGCGCTAGCTCGCGACCTGGCGATCACCGGACCCGAAGCCGCGTGGAGGAGTAAAGATGACGGCCAGAAGCACCGAGGACGTTCTGAGATGGAGGACTAATAAGCGGCGGATCAGTTCCAGGTTTCGCAGCTCAAGCTGGCCGGCGATCAGGCGAGGCGGCGCGGGAAGCCGCCGGTGGCTACCGGACCCCAGCTCACCGGGGCCACTCGCAGCAGCGACTTGCCCTGGCGGAGCATGGCCTGGCGGTATTCGTCCCAGTCGGGATGCTCCCCGGAGATGGAGCGGTAGTAATCCACCAGCGGCTCGACGGCGGCCGTCCCGTCGATCACCTCGGCGGTGCCGTCGACCTGCACCCATGGGCCACCGAAGTCGTCCGACAGCACGAGCACGCTGACCCGGGGGTCCTTCCTGGCGTTACGCGTCTTGGCGCGCTCCGGGTAGGTCGAGATGACGATCCTGCCCTCGGCGTCCACACCGCAGGTGACCGGCGAGGCCTGCGGCCTTCCGTTCCCGCGGGTCGTCAGCACGATCGCGTGATGCCGAGGTCTGATAAAGGCAATCAGATCTTCCCGGGTGACGGTGGTGTTCGTTGCTATCTGAGGGCTCACGCCACCACCATAGCCACACTGTTCCGGTTATGAGGTGCCTCGGACGTTGGCGGCGGTCAGGTACAGCAGGTTCTTGACCTGGAAGGCGGTGAGCTCCGGGTTCTTGCTCAGGATCAGCGCGCAGTAGCCGGCGATGTGCGGCGTGGCGAAGCTGTTCCCGGTGCACCGCCTGGTCCCGCCGCCGGGCCATGCCACCTCGACGTTGACCCCGTGCGCGAAGAACTCGACCGGCGGGGAAGGGTTGTAGAAGAACTGGCCCGGGTCTCCGGTGCCGTGGCTGCCGACCGAGACCACCGACGAGAAACGCCACGGGAAGCTCTCCACCGGCAGGTTGTGCGCCGAGGCCACGAGCACCGATTTGTGGAAATATGCGTCGTCGGTCAGCGCGCGCAGCGTGTCCACGAACTTGCGGCGCGTCGTCGAGATGCTCATGTTGATCACGTCAAACCCGTGCGCGACCGCCCATCGAAGTCCGGCCAGCAGCGCCTCGCCCGAGCCGGCCAGGCCATGGCCGAGTACCCGGATGCTGTGGATCTCGCAGTCTGGCGCGACGGAGCGGACGACGCTCGCACAGGCCGTGCCGTGGCCGCTGAGGTCTCCTGGTTCGGCCGGAATGACTTCGCAGCCGCGATCCGGATGCTCCTGGACGATGTAAGAGGCCTGAACCGGTCCGACCCGGGGATGGCCCGGCTCAACCCCGCTGTCCAGGATGCAGACCCGGGCGCCATGCCCGGTCGCGCCGCCCCAGGCCAGGTCGGGGGTGACCGCCGCGGGCCAGCGGGTGGTCACCGCCAGGTCAGCGAGGTCGCGGCCCACCATGTTCCAGGTGAGCGGAGGCCGGGCAGTGTTCATCACCGCCATCCTGGCCATCCCCGGTTTGCGAACGGTTCATGGCTGGCTGGGCGCTGGTATGCCCGGTCCGGGCACGAGAACCAAGGCGGCCCAGCAGGTAGCCGTGACGGCTGGGCAGCAGGACATCCACCCCGCCGAAGCCGCTGATGACAAGTGCGCGCATAACACGATCGTCGGATATCGCAGGTGCCAGTAAAAGAACGAAAATATGCCGGCTAAGTACGAGACAGCCATTTCCGAACCGGCCATTAACTCATGCGAAAGGTACCAGTGCCTCGATGGAATCGTTCGCGGAGGTGGTGATGACCGAGCACATCGCGGTAACGGCCGGGCTCGCAATCGGGGCGATTATTGCACTCTCGGCGGCGCTGACGCCATTGTGCAGGATGCTCAGGCAGCCGGTCGTGGTAGGTCAGCTGGTCGCCGGCGCCGGCCTCGGCATGCTGCCGCGCAGTATCACCGGCGCCGTGTTCCCTGCCGCGTCGCTGCCGTTCCTGAACGTCATATCCCAGATCGGGCTGGCGTTGTTCCTGTTCCGCGTCGGCTACGAGATCGACCTTCGTTCCCGGCGCGACTATCGCCGCGGTATCTTCGCGGTCGCCGTCGGAGGCTTCGTGCCCTCGATGCTGCTTGGCGTCGGGCTGGCGGCGCTGCTGGGCGGCACGAGCCGGTGGGCCCCGCTGCCAGGCGTTCCACGCGGCTCGTTCGTGCTGTTCATCGCGGTGGCCATGTCGATCACCGCGGTGCCGGTGCTGGCGTGCATCCTCGCCGAGCACGACATTGTCACCACCCGGCCGGGCATCGTGGCCATGTCGTCGGCGGGCATGCTGGACGTGGCCGGATGGCTGCTGCTCACGGTCGCGATCTCGGCAGCCGGGATGAAGGTGTCGCCAGCCAGCGTGGCGATCGGCCTGCTCGGCTACGTGGCCGGGATGCTGTTCGTCGCCCGGCCCGCGCTGCGGCGGCTGATGCTGGCGGCCGGACCAGCCCGCATCCTGCCCGAGACGGCGGTCATCCCGTTCGTCCTGGTGTCCGCCTGGTGTACCGCGCGGCTTGGCTTGCATCCGTTCTCCGGTGCTCTGCTGGCGGGCATGGTGATGCCGCGGAACGCCAACGGCGGGCCGGATGCCGGGCTGGTCACCACCGTGGAGAAGACCAGCTCCATCCTGCTGCCGGTGTTCTTCGTCGTCACCGGGATGGCCTTGCGTGCGGGTGCGCTCCGCGGCCCGGACCTGGGGCTGCTGGCGGTGGTGTGCGTCCTGGCAACGGCGGGCAAGCTGGGCGGCAGCACGCTCGCCGCCCGCGCCAGCCGGATGGCATGGCGTGATTCGCTCACCGTCGGCGTCTTGATGAACACCCGCGGCCTCACCGAACTGATAGCGATAAACGCCGGCCGGCAGGCGGGGCTCATCGGCACGTCACTGTATACGATCCTGGTGCTGATGGCCCTCGTCACCACGGCGCTCACTGGTCCGCTGCTGGCCCTATTGCGTACCCAGAAATTTAACATTATGTATCTGGAACGGCATGAAATACTTACGCCGTGGGCTGAGAAAAGTAAGTCTTTACAATTTCCGGCACACCATGGGACGCTCAAGGTAAATGCTAGCTGAACGGGTGGATTATGCCGGATCCTGTCAATGTACTCGTCATCGGTGGCGGCCCGGCCGGGTCGATCGCCGCGACTCTGCTCGCGCAAGGCGGTGCCAGTGTGCAACTGCTGGAGCGGGAATTCTTCCCCCGGTATCACATTGGCGAATCGGTTTCCCCGTCGTGCCGTTCGATAATCGACTTGGCTGGTGCGCACGAAAAGATCGACGCACGCGGCTACATCGTAAAGAACGGCCTTCTGCTGCGCTGGGGGGCCGACCGGGACTGGACCGTCAACTGGCCCGACACCTTCGGCGGCGACGTACGGGCATGGCAGGTCGACCGGGCGGACTTCGACCAGGTGCTGCTGGAGCACGCTGCCAGCCAGGGCGTAGCCGTACAGCAGGGTGCGACCGCGAAGGCGGTGACCTTCGCCGGCGGCCGGGCGGTCGGCGCCGAGTGGCTGCACGCGGGAGAGCGTCGCAGCGGCCGGTTCGACTACATCGTGGACGCCTCGGGACGGTCGGGCCTGCTGTCGGCGCAGCACTTCAAGAACCGCCAGCCCAACGAGGTCTTCCGCAACGTCGCCATCTGGGGTTACTACCAGGGAGGCGAACTGCTGCCCGGGACGCCCGCCGGCGGAATCAACGTGATCTCCTCACCCGAGGGCTGGTACTGGGTGATCCCGCTCAGCGGCGACCGGTTCAGCGTAGGGTTCGTCACCCATCAGACCCGGTTCCTCCAGCGCAAGGCGTCCTACCCCAGCCTCACCGCCATGTTCGCCGACCTGGTCGCGCAGTCCGGGACCGTCGCGGACCTGATGCGAGGCGCGCGGCACGACGGCAGGGTACGGGTGGAGCAGGACTTCTCGTATTCGGCGTCGCGCTACTGCGGCCCCGGCTACTTCATCGTCGGCGACGCCGCCTGTTTCCTGGACCCGTTGCTGTCCACCGGGGTGCACCTGGCCCTGTACAGCGGGATGCTGGCCGCGACGTCCATCCTCGCCACCCGCAACGGCGACGTCACCGGACTCGAGGCCCAGGGGTTCTTCGAGTCGCTTTACCGCAACGCGTACTCGCGGCTGTTCGCCATGGTCTCCGGCTTCTATCAGCAGTACCGTGGCCGGGCTGGCTACTTCTGGCTGGCGCAGCGCCTGGCCCGCGGACAGCTCGTCGGCAACGGACATGATAACAGCAAGACTGACGGTAGCAGGGTTGATAACAGCAAGAGGCCCGGGAACGGGAACGGCAACGGCGCGCGTGGTGGCGCGCGTGGTGGCGCGTTCGCGGCCATCACCGCGGGCCTGGCCGACCTGCACGACGCGAGCCGGGCCGGCGGGACCGCTCCGATGGCGGAACTGGCCGCTGCCGCGGTCCAGGCGGGGCAGCGTGCCAGCGCCGCCGTGCCGGCCGCCGGCAGCACCCTCGCGCCGATGATGATGGACGCGAACGACCTGTACGACGCGGCCACCGGCTTGTACCTCGTCACCTCGCCCACGCTCGGGATCCGCCGGGCGGACCGGGTCCCGGCCGCCGAGGCTGCTGCCGCGTCCGCGTCCCGATGAGCTAAGGCGTGCTCGCGGAAGGGGATGGTTGGCGCAACGTACCCCTCAGGTGGGGATGGTTGGCGCAACGTACCCCTAATGCCGTGAGCTGGCACAGTCGCCCCTTCATGCGGCGTGATAACAGCAAGAAGCGAGACGCTGGCACTGGACCGGTGCTGGCATAGGCGAATTCATGCCGGCGCCATACCGGTGACCAAGATCAGCCCCCTAACTTTGCGATCACTCACCCCTGTCGTGGCCGGGCGGGTTACAGAGGAAGGTTCGCAGAGCAGATCAGGATCAAGGGGGCATTGATGCGGGATATCCCGGTCTTTCATCGCGAACAGGAGATGGCGGCCGTCACCGAGGAACTGGCCCGGGCTCAGCAGGGGCAGCCCGCCGTGCTGGTCATCGCGGGCGGTCACGGTATGGGCAAGACGACGCTGCTTCAGGCGGCACTCGATCAGGTCCGCGCCACCGCCGTCATCCTGCACGCACGTTGCCACGAGGCTGAACGGGACTTCCCGTTCGGCGTGGTCAGGCAGCTGTTCGACACAATGACGAGCGCGGCGGAGGACGGTCCGGCGGGATCGCTCACCGCGGGCTTCGCCGGTCCTGGCGGCGGTCCAGGCGGCGGTCAGGAGCAGGACCTGCACAGTCTCTATCAGGCCACCCGGTCGCTGGCGGCCAGCAAATCGGTGATCATCGCCGTCGACGACTTCAACTACGCCGACGCCGCGTCCGCCCAGTGGTTCTCCTATATCGCGCGGCGGCTTGACGGCCTGCCGGTCAGCCTCATTCTCGCCGGTGACACCGATTATCCCGGCGGCGCCCAGGTGGCGGACGAACTCCGGCCGCTGCCCTACTTCCGGGCCGTGAACCCGCGGCCGCTGTGCGGCAAGTGCGGGGAAAGCCTGGTCGCCACCGTCTTCTCCAGGCCGGTCGACGTCGAGTTCGCCGCGGCCTGCCACCAGCTCGCCTGCGGTAATCCGCTGGTGCTGCTGGAGCTGTGCCGGCGGCTGCGCAGCGCCGGGGTCGCTCCCGAAAAGGCGCGGCTCGATCGCGTGGCCGAGATCGGGGCGACCGCGCTGTGGGAGACGGTCAGTCCCGGGCTGCGGCTGCGGCAGCGCAGCACCGTGGAACTGATCGAGTGCCTGGCCATCCTGGGCGCCGACGCGAGCCTGGAGACCGCGGCTATCCTGGCCGGGCACGGCGAGCTGGCCATCGAAGGCGCGCGGGAACTACTCGGCCGGGCCGGGCTTCTCGCCGGGCAGCCGCCCAGCCGCTTCGCGCACCCGCACCTGGCGGCCGCGATCGTGGCGCGGATGGATCCGGAGCGCCGGTGCGAGCTGCACAGCGAGGCGGCCGCGCTGCTGGCCCGGCTGGGCGCCCCGCCCGCTGACGTGGCCGCCCACGTGATGTCGGTCAGTCCCTCCGGCGCCCTGGGGAACGTCCAGGTGCTGCGCGCGGCGGCCCGGGAGGCGGCCACGGAGAAGGACTGGCCGGAGGCGGCCAGGTTCCTGCGCCGCGCGCTGGCCGAGACAACCGAGCCCGATCTGCTCGCGGCGATCAGCGGCGACCTGGGCGCGGTGGAGACGCACCGCGACGTGCCCTCCAGCCTGCGTTACATGCGTGCCGTCGTGGGCCAGCCGCGTGCGCCACGCGACGCGGCCGCGGCGCTGGTCCCGTTCACCAGCCTGGGGCTGACGCTGAACTCGGCCGCCGCGGGCCAGGCGTTCGCCAGCGCGTACGGCCAGCTGGTCTCGGCCGGACCCGACGCGGGAGACCGGCTGGCGCTGCTGCGGCTCGGAACGCAGGCGATGCTGTCCGGGCACCGGACCGAGATCCGGCCGGCCCTGGCGATGCTGGCCGACCGCACGTCGGCGCCGTGGCCGAAGGCCCAGGTCAATTCAGCACTGTGGCCGAAGGCCCAGGCCAATCTGGCACCGCTCCGCCGGCAGGCGACGCCGGTCGATGCGGCCGCGGCGGACCTGCGCTGCGCGCTGGCCATCGCCACCGCGGCCCGCGGCAAGGCCCGGCGGCGGGTGGCCGGCTGGGCCGGTCACTGCGGTGAGGTGGGGGAGACGCCGGACCGTCACGCCGGCTGGCTGCCGACGCCGGGGTGCGCCTTGGTGCTGACGTGGGCGGACCTGCTCGGCGAGGCGTCCGCGCTGGCGGAGCGCCACGTCGAACTGGCCCAGAGCCGCCGGTCGACGGCGGAGCTCGCGCTGACCCGGGTGGTGGCGGCGGAAGTCGCGTTCCGCCGCGGTGATCTGGGCGCGTCGCTGGCCGCGGGCCAGGCGGCGATGGACGACGCCACGGCCGTGGGCGCCTACGGCCTGCGCGTGGCCGCGGCCGCCTTGTCCGCGCGGGTGCTCATCGAGCGGGGCGAGGCGGACGCCGCGGCGGCGCTGCTGGCCGGCAGCGATCCCAGCACCGGCGTACACCACCTGATAGCGGGGTTCCACCGGTACGTACGCGCGCGGCACGAACTCGCCAGCGGCCGGCTGCGCGAAGGGCTGGCCCTGCTGATGGACGCCGGGCGCTCGCTGTCGGCACACGGGATCACCAACCCCGCCTGCGTCGGCTGGCGCAGCCGCGCGGTGCTGACCCATGCCCGGCTGGGCCAGGGCGTGCTGGCGAGGAAGCTGGCCGCCGAGGACATCGCCGCGGCCCGGGCGTGGGGTGCGCCGGTCACCATCGGGCGGGCGCTGACCGCGGCGAGCGCCGCCCATCCGCCCGCGGAGGCCCTCGGCATGCTGAGCGACGCGGTGGCCATCCTGGACGGGACCGGCGCGCTGCTCGAACAGGCGCGTGCCCATGTCCGGCTCGGCGCGGCGCTGAACAGCGCCGGACGGGACCGGGACGCGCGCGAGGCGCTGCACCGCGGGCTGGATCTGGCCACCGGCTGCGGCGCCGTCCAGCTGGCGGCCCGGGCGCGGGACCGTCTGCTGGCCGCGGGGGCACGGCAGCGAGAGGCGACCGGGTTCCAGCCCGCTCCGCTGACCGCGGGAGAGCGCAGGGTCACCGAGCTGGTGGTGCAGGGGCTGACCAACCAGGAGGTGGCGATCAAGCTGTGCATCAGCAAGCGGACCGTGGACACGCACCTGGCGCATGTGTACCGCAAGCTCGGAATCCGCAGCAGGTCACGATTGAGCGAAGCCGTGCGCAGCATGGCCGGCAACGGCGTGGCGGTGCATGTTGAACCGCGCCCGGCCGAGATGGCGATGAGGATCTGAGGATCTGAGGTGAAACCCGCAATGGAGTCCGGCGAGCGCTGCGCGCTGCTGTTCATTCTCACCCCGCCGCGGTCGTATTCGACCATTACGACGGCCATCCTGGCCGGGCATCCGCTGATCTACGGACTGCCGGAGACCCGGCTGTTCAACGCGGCGACGGTCGGCGAGCTGCTCGACGAAGCCAGCGGGCGCTCACCGCTGCCCCCGATCGTGTTCGACCTGCGGTTGAGCGGCCTGCTCCGGACGGTCGCGGAACTGCGCGAAGGCGATCAGGGCAGCGCCGCCATCGAACGGGCGCGCCAGTGGCTCGGCGGACGAGCGGACTGGCCGACGGTCACGCTGATGGAACACCTCAGGGAGCTGATGCCGGCCGGGATCGGGCTGGAGAAGTCGCCCGACACGGTGTCGGCCGATGACCGGATCGCCAGGTGCGTACGGTCGTGGCTGCCGCCCGATGCCCGTTACCTGCACCTGACCCGCCATCCGGTGCCGTCGCAGCAGTCCATGCGGCGGCGGTGGCAGCGTACCCTGCGCGGTGACGACGGCCCGCTCATCGCCAAGGCGGCGTCGGTCTGGTACGACGGTCATCTCCGGGTGATGCGGGCGCTGGACCGGCTGCCGGCCGGCGCGTGGATGCGGGTCCGGTCCGAGGACCTGCTGCGTGAACCGTATGTCTGGCTGCCGAAAATCCTGCAATGGCTGGGCGTGGAATGCGATGGGCCCACCATCGACCGGATGCTGCGCACCGAGCAATGGCGATTCGCGCATACCGGCGAGGACGGCAAGCTTTTCGGCGGCGATCCGGATTTCATGGTGTCACCGGCACTGCGGGACATTCCAGACCCCGGGCCTGTCTCGTTCGAGCCCTCCGCGGCGTTGTCCGCGGACATGTGTGCCCGCATGACAAAGCTCGCCGCCGAACTCGGCTATCAATAAGCAAACCCGGCCCGTAGGAACCACCGCCGTTCAGTCAAAAGATCTGATTATCCCGAACGGCGGTGGTACCACGCGCTGTGTCTTAGCTTGTTATTTAACCTCTGCTGTCCGGCTTACCTTGTTCTGCCGCTGTTGTCCGGCGTGTCGCTGTGATATCAGGCGGCCACCGCGTCATCATCTTCGGGTTCTTCCCAGGGAACTTGAAGACA
>Ga0213881_10000189_pt1 | contig 49469 bp, 39 predicted proteins | sample BarmaccoBMER_R08_FD_160104 | JGI IMG/M metagenome (GOLD analysis project Ga0213881, IMG submission 160104) | Barbacenia macrantha exposed rock microbial communities from rupestrian grasslands, the National Park of Serra do Cipo, Brazil - ER_R08 ...
TGCTTTGGAGCGCCGCTTTCAGACCGTGTTTGTGGATCAGCCGACTGTCGAAGACACAATCTCGATATTGCGGGGGCTGCGCGAGCGGTATGAGTTGCATCACGGCGTCCGCATCAAAGACACAGCTCTGGTGGCCGCTTCAGTGTTGTCCAACCGTTACATCACCGATCGCTTTCTCCCCGACAAAGCCATCGATCTGGTCGATGAGGCGGCGGCCAAATTGCGAACTGAGATCGACTCCATGCCAAGCGAATTGGACGAGATCCTGCGCCGCACTATGCAGCTTGAAATCGAGCGAGAGGCCCTGAAAAAAGAAACTGACGCCGTTTCCAAAGAGCGGCTGGGCCGCATTGAAAAGGAGCTGGCCGAGCTGAAGACGCAGTCCACGGCATTGCAGGCGCAATGGCAAACCGAGAAGGAAGGCGTGCAGCGCGTGCGCGCGCTACGTGAGCAGATCGATCAGATCAAAATAGAAATCGCGCAAGCCGAACGCGCCTACGATCTGAACAAAGCGGCGGAGCTGAAATACGGGCGCCTGACCGAGCTCGAGCGTCAGTTGAATACCGAACGGGAGCGCGTCTCGGGAAAGCAGGGCGGAACGCGTCTGCTCAAAGAAGAAGTCGACGAGGAAGATATCGCCGAAGTTGTGAGCCGCTGGACCGGCATTCCAGTTTCGAAGCTGCTCGAAGGCGAGATGAAGAAATTACTCGCGCTCGAAGACGAATTGCACCGGCGCGTGATTGGACAAGACGAAGCTGTCATGGCGGTTGCCGAAGCCGTGCTCAGAGCCCGTTCGGGATTGAAAGATCCGAAACGCCCGATCGGAAGTTTCATCTTTCTAGGCCCGACCGGCGTAGGCAAAACCGAGCTGGCTCGAGCGCTTGCTGAATTTCTTTTCGATGACGAGCGGGCCATGATCCGGATCGATATGTCTGAGTATCAGGAAAAACACACGGTGTCGCGATTGATCGGTGCGCCTCCCGGGTACATCGGCTATGACGAGGGAGGACAGCTCACCGAAGCAGTGCGGCGCAGGCCATATTCGGTCGTCTTATTCGACGAAATCGAAAAGGCGCACCACGATGTATTCAACACGTTGCTGCAAGTACTCGACGATGGCCGGCTGACGGACGGTCAGGGACGCACGGTTGACTTTAAGAACGTAATCGTCATCATGACGTCTAACATTGGCAGCCATCGCATTCTGGATTACCGCGGCGCGTTTGAAGGCGAAGAATACCGCCGGATGAAGGAAACTGTGCTGGCCGAGCTACGCCAGGCGTTCCGGCCAGAGTTTCTGAACCGGTTGGACGAAATCATCGTCTTCCATGCGTTAAGCGAGGACCATTTGAAGCAGATTGTCGAGATCCAACTCGCAGGTTTGCGGGCGCGCCTCGAAGAGCGGCATATTGAGATCGCTCTTTCGGATGCCGCGACCACGCGGCTGGTGCGCACCGGGTACGATCCCCACTACGGGGCGAGACCGCTGAAACGCGCCATTCAGCGCGAGATTGAGACTCCGCTCGCTAAGCGTATCTTGGCAGGCGAGATACGGGCCGGCCAAACCGTGAGAATTGATGCGGAGCCCGGCGGCTCGAGGCTTGTATTCCGGGCGGAAATCAGCCAGCCCCAGGAAGCGGTAGCGGTCTAAATGAAACCACGCATCGAAAAGGAATCTGGCACGTCAAACGTTATGAGAATGCGGCCGCGCTTCGTACAGGAATCGGTCGCGCAGTAAGAAAGGATTGGGAGGAAATGTCACAAGTTATTCAATTTCGCCGCACAACAGCGATTCTGACGCTGATCGCGGCTTCTATCGGCGGAGGTCTCGTCGCGGCACTCGCCGTAGCAACACACAGTAAAGCGCCCGTATATGTAACGGCGCGAGCGGCGGATACGAAGGATGCGAATACCCAGCGAGTGACGCAGCTCTCAAATTCTTTTGCCGACATTATCGAGAAGGCGTCGCCTGCGGTCGTAAAGATTAGCATGACGCGAATCATCAAGGCGTCCGATCAGCAGCAGAATAATCCGTTCATGTCAGATCCATTCTTCCGGCAATTCTTTGGCGGACCGATGGCGCGTCCGCGCGATCAGCGCGAGCAGGGCTTGGGATCGGGCGTGATTGTCAGCGGTTCGGGTTACATCCTGACCAACAACCACGTGGTCGAAAAAGCAAACAGTCTCAAGGTCAGCTTGTCGGATGGACGCGATTTCACGGGCAAGGTAGTAGGAGCGGATCCGCAAACCGACGTCGCGGTCGTGAAGATCAATGCTTCGAATCTGCCCACTCTTCAGTTCGCGAATTCCGATGGCGCGAGAGTGGGTGATCTGTGCTTCGCGATCGGGAATCCTTTCGGCCAAGATCACACCGTAACCATGGGAATCGTGAGCGCGAAAGGACGCAAGCTCGAAGGCGGCACATACATTCAAAATTTCATCCAAACCGATGCGGCAATTAACCCGGGCAACTCGGGTGGCGCGCTCATCAATGCTCGCGGTGAATTGATCGGCATGAACACGATGATTCTCACCGGCAACTCCGGGTTTGGCGGAGAAGGCGGCAACATCGGCATCGGATTCGCCGTTCCATCGAACATGGCGAAGCAGGTCATGGATCAGATCATGAAGACCGGCAAAGTGTCGCGTGGCTATATGGGCGTGAGCTTGCAGCCTGTCACTCCAGAGCTGGCGCAGCAATTTGGTCTGAAGACGGGCGAGCGAGGCGCAATCGTAGCCGACGTAACCCCTGGCGCTCCCGGCAGCAAAGCAGGGTTGAAGTCCGGCGATGTGATCACGGCGATTGATGGAAAGAAGGTCGAAGGCTCGGACGACCTCACAATGGAGGTCATCTCGCACAGCCCGGGAAACACGGTTACTCTGGATGTGATCCGAAACGGCGAGCCAATGAAGGTCAGCGTAACGCTTGGGCAGCGCCCGGGCAGCGTTGATCTCAGAGACTGGAACAAGCGCAATGGTCAAGGTGAGAACAACAACGAAGAGGAAGACAACGGGAATACCGGAAACGCCTCTGCGCGCGGAATCAGCGTCGAAACGCTGACCGGCGACCTCGCGCAACAATTAAACGTACCGGCGAACACGCGAGGAGTGGTAGTCGACGAAGTGGACGAGAGTAGCCCCGCTGCGGACGCGGGAATCGGTCGGGGCATTGTGATCACCGCCGTCGATCGCAAGCCAGTGAGCAACGCGCAAGACTTCAAACGCTTGATGTCTCAGGCGCAAAACAAACCAGTCCTACTGACAGTCAATCAGGGCGGTCAGACGGGATTCGTGGTTGTTCAACCGAAATAGATCAAGATAGCCAGTCAGTTAAGGCCCGAGGCGGATTTTGATCTTCCTCGGGCCTTTTTGTCGCTGTAGAAATTTGAGTGGTTTGACCGCAAGGAATCGCAGCAGGAGCTTTGCGCATCGAAAGAATAGGTGAAACAGTGAACACGATAGGAGAGCATGAATTTCAGGTTCTACCGGCATTGCCGCTGAAAAACACGATCCTGTTTCCGGGACTATTACTGCCTCTTTCAGTCGGCCGCGAGAGCTCGATCACAGCAGTACAGGCGAGCTTGAAAACAGAAGGAAAGGAAGTCATCCTGATCGCCCAGCGCGATTCTCAGATTGAATCTCCTCAACAAGACGATCTCTACACGATCGGCACCAGGGCTGTCATTCGCAAATCGTCGCGGCAGGGCGATGGAATGATGGAGATACTTGTTTTCGGTATTGAACGCGTTGTACTGGTCAAGCTCGAGCAAACAGAACCGTACTTAAACGCTAAATTTCGAGTGCTTCCTTTACCCGACGACGGTGGTTCCGAAGTTGAAGCGCTTTCGCGAGCGTTGTTTGAACTATCTGCGAAAGCAATTGCTTTGGCACAGCCCCAATCTGCGGCCGAACTAACGCGAATGCTCGCCGGCAGCGATGACCCGTTGCGATTGGCCTATCTTCTGGCCAGCATTTTCAGCCTGGATCTGGCCCGCGAACAGAAACTGCTCGAAGCCGAAACACGCGCGGATGCCCTGCGCCTGATGCATTCTTATCTCACGCATGAGCTCCAAGTTTTGGAATTGCGGCAGAAGATCGCATCAACGGCGCGTGACGAGATGTCAAAGGAGCAGCGCGAGTATCTACTGCGCCAGCAACTCCGCGCCATTCAGCAGGAATTGGGTGAGAAGGACGGCGAGAAGGCTGATCTGGATCTTTTGCGCGAGCGCTTCGAGAAGGCGAATCTCCCCGAAGAACCAAAAAAAGAATTCGAGCGCGAAATGGCGCGCTTGGAGCGGCTTCCTTCGGGAGCACCTGATTATCACGTAACGCGCAGCTATCTCGAGTTTGTTCTCGATCTACCGTGGAATGCGCAAACGGAAGACAATCTCGAAATCTCTCATGCGCGGCAGGTGCTCGACGAAGATCACTTCGGATTGAAGGAAGTAAAGGAACGCATTCTCGAGCACTTGAGCGTTTTGAAGCGCAATCCTGAAGCGAAGGCGCCCATTTTGTGCTTCGTCGGACCTCCAGGCGTCGGCAAGACTTCTCTCGGCCAATCGATTGCCCGTGCGCTGGGTCGAAAATTTGAACGATTCAGTCTCGGCGGCATGCACGATGAGGCCGAATTGCGAGGCCACCGGCGCACCTACATCGGAGCAATGGCGGGCCGGTTACTGCAGGCCATGCGGCGCGCTGGAGCGAAGAATCCAGTCTTGCTACTGGATGAAGTCGACAAACTGGGACGCGATTTTCGTGGCGACCCGGCTGCGGCGCTGCTCGAAGTATTGGATCCGGAACAAAACAAGAGTTTCCGCGATAACTATCTCGATCTGGCCTTCGATCTGTCGAAAGTCCTGTTCATCACGACGGCAAACTCGCTCGATACGATCCCGCAACCGCTGCTCGACCGGATGGAGATGTTACGGCTCTCCGGCTACAGCACGGAAGAGAAACTGCAAATCGCGCGGCGTTATCTGATTCCGCGGCAATTGAAAATGGCCGGATTGACCGAAGAAGAACTGGAGTTCACCGATGCCGGCCTGAATGCGATTATCTCCGGATACACGCGCGAAGCTGGTCTGCGCCGTCTTGAGCGATCCATTGCGCGAGTTGCGCGCAAAATTACGCTACGTTTCGCCGAAGGTCAAGCCGAGAAGGTTGCTATCACACCCGAAATTTTGGGTGATTTGCTAGGCCCCGAGATGTTCCTGCCCGAGGAGATGCGCAAGGCAATGCCTGCAGGTGTCGCAACGGGGCTCGCGTGGACTGAGACCGGCGGCGATGTTTTATACATCGAGAGCAGCTTGCTGCCAAGCGGAAAAGACCTGACAATTACAGGGCAGCTCGGCGAGGTCATGCAGGAGTCCGCAAAGATCGCGAAGAGTTACATCTGGGCGCACGCGGAAGATCTCGGCATCGATCCCGAGGTAATTAAGAATAACGGTGTTCACGTTCACGTTCCCGCGGGAGCGATTCCGAAAGACGGTCCTTCAGCCGGTATCACGATGACGACCGCGATGACTTCGCTTTTCACCGGTCTGCCGGCGCGCAGCGATACTGCCATGACAGGCGAAGTGACTTTGGCTGGCCTGGTGTTACCGATCGGCGGCGTCAAAGAAAAAGTTCTGGCGGCAAGACGCGCCGGTATCACCCGCGTGATCCTGCCGAAAGGAAACAAAAAGGATTTGCGCGAGTTGCCCGACCATGTCCGCCAGGAGATGCAGTTTCACTTTGTAGACCGGGTCGAAGAAGTGCTTTCGCTCGTGATCCCGAATGTAAAATTGAGGCCGCTAGCTCTCGCGAGCTAACGGCTTCTATTCCAGGCGATAATTCGGGGCTTCTTTGGTAATGATGACGTCGTGCACGTGACTTTCGCGGAGACCGGCAACTGTAACGCGCAGGAATTTGGCCCTTTGCTGAAGTTCCGAGATGGTCCGGCAACCGCAATAACCCATCCCGGCGCGCAGCCCGCCCACCAATTGATAAGCTAAATCCGCCAGCGGACCTTTATATGGGACGCGCCCTTCAATTCCCTCCGGCACCAGCTTTCCGTCGGGAACCTGGGAGTAGCGGTCGGAGCTCCCCTGAGACATCGCGCCTTGGGAGCCCATACCCCGGTAGCTCTTGAAAGTCCGCCCCTGATATAGGATCGTTTCGCCAGGGCTTTCGTCCGTCCCGGCGAAAAGGCTGCCAATCATTACGGCATCTGCGCCCGCCGCGACCGCCTTGGTAATGTCGCCCGAAAATTTGATCCCGCCATCGGCGACCAGCGGGACGCCGACATCTCGAGCCGCCCTCGCGCACTCGGCAATCGCCGTAATCTGCGGGACACCCGCGCCACTCACAACGCGCGTGGTGCAGATGGAGCCAGGTCCTATTCCGACTTTAATGCCATCCGCTCCGAGCGCGATCAGGTCGCGCGCGCCTTCGTAGGAACCCACATTTCCCGCTAAAACCTCAACGTTCGGGAGAGATCGTTTTACGGTTTTGACCGCATTCATCACTCGCTGGCTATGGCCGTGAGCGGAATCGAGCGCAATTACATCCACCTTCTTGCGGACCAGTTCCTGCGCGCGCTCGAGAAAATCGCCTGTCGCTCCAATTGCTGCGCCTACGCGCAACCGCCCCTGCGCATCCTTCGCGGCATTGGGATACTTTAGTCTTTTCTGGATGTCTTTGACAGTGATCAGACCCTTAAGCGCGAAGTTTTCGTCTACCACCAGCAACTTTTCCACCCGATGCTTGTGCAAGAGCTGTTGCGCATCCTCCAGCGTCGTGCCGACAGAAACGGTGATGAGATGCTCCTTCGTCATTACCTCGGAGATCGGAAGATCATAGCGGGTCTCAAAACGGAGATCCCGATTCGTAAGAATCCCGACGAGCTTTCCGTTGCTCGTCACTGGCACACCTGAGATCCTAAAGCGGCTCATGAGCTCCAGCGCTTCGGAAATTCTACGCTCCGGCTCAATCGTTACCGGATCCACGATCATGCCGCTTTCGCTGCGCTTCACGCGATCCACCTCTTCGGCCTGCTTGTCAATGGGCATGTTGCGATGAATCACGCCGATTCCACCCTGCTGCGACAAAGCAATTGCCATGTGCGACTCCGTAACCGTGTCCATGGCTGCGCTCACAATAGGAATTTTCAGGTGAAGATTACGAGTAAGCCGCGTGCTGGTGTCAGTTTCCGCAGGAGAAATTTCACTGTGCGCCGGCTGTAGAAGCACATCATCGAAGGTGAGACCTTCTGGAATTGCATCTGGAATCATTCGCGGATAACATCATCCTAGCAAGCGCGCACATTTCACCATTCTCAAGCGGCGTTTTGACTGAATTGAGCCTGTAAATCCGCCGCTATACTGAAGTAGCGTGAAGCAGGTAGGCCGCTATCAGATCTTGGAAGAGCTGCATCGCGGCGCGACCGGCACTATGTTCAAGGCTCTGGATCCTGCCGACAGCCGAATCATAGCAATCAAGACGATTTGCCTCACCGAGCTTCCTGGCGACACGCAAGAAATCCGAGAGCGTTTGTTCCGCGAGGTGCAATCAGCCGCCCTTCTTTCACACCCGAATATCGTCACGGTTTACGGCATAGCAGACGAAGGCCAATCTGTTCATATCTTCATGGAATTCGTCCAGGGTTCTTCTCTCGAAGAGATGCGGCGCATCCAAGCGCTCCCTGAAAATCCGGCGCTGCTCGAATCTTTCAAGCAAATCGGCGATGCTCTCGACTACGCGCACCGCAAAGGCATTGTTCACCGTCACCTGGAACCCTCGAACATCATCATTTCTGAGCGAGGAACTGAGTTCGAGCCGCTTGCGAAAATCGCCGATTTCGGTGTCGCAAAACTAGTTTCACCTCAGATAACCGAGGGCGGAGCCATGATAGGAACGCCCAGCTACATGTCGCCTGAGCAAATCCAGGGCACGCCTCTCGACGGGAGATCGGATCAATTTTCGCTTGCCGTTATCATCTACGAAATCCTCTCGGGAACAAAACCGTTTATTGCCGAGAATCTCCCTGCGCTGTTCTATCTGATCTGCAAGCAAGATCCACCGGGAGTGCATCTCGCGAATTCCAAGCTGAATGCGAGCGTGAGCCGGATTCTCGAACGCGCGCTGGCCAAGGATGCCAATGACCGTTACACCTCTTGCGGAGCGTTCATTGATGCCTTGTCAGTTGAGCTCGAAAGCCTGCCCGAATGGATTGGCAGCCGCGAACCAGTGGTGGTCGGCAGGACAGTAGCTGAAGAAAAGAAGCTATCTGGTGTCGCTCCGGCGAATGGCAGCATTTCCGCGTCCGGCGCTGTGCCTACGCCGCATGAAGGTCCGCTTCTAACGCCCCCACCCAACGCGTCTGGTTACGAACTTCCGCGGCTTTCGCGGCGCCGCAGGGGCTTCGACGAGGCACCGGACGAATCTAAAAGACGCACCTCCTCAGGCAAAAAACTTCTACTCCTGCTGGCGTTTTTTCTCGCGGTTGCAGGAGCGGCCGTTTTCGTCAAGCAATGGAATCCAGCACCGCAGGTGCCTGTTCAAGTGCTCGATACGAAATCAGGACCAGTGAGCCCACCACCCCAAGACGCCGGCACAGCAAATCCATCCAGCGCTCCACCAAAACAGCACCAGGATAGTTCTCGTTCCCCCGCGCCAGCAAGAAAAACGACCGAACCTGCTCGGTCCGCGAATAGTACCTCTCTTCATACTTCCACGCCCCCGCCTCAAGCCGCTCCGGACACAACCGCAGAAGCGGCAACCCGCGATGTCGAGCTTCTCACTGATCCCCCCGGCGCGAAGATTGTGGTCGACAATCGATTCGATAACGTGTGCACATCTCCCTGCACTCTGGGTCTGCGAAGTGGGCGGCACACCTTGACTGCCGATCTGAACGGATATACCGAGGCCCGCCGTATTTTTACAGTTCCGCAAGACAGCAGCTTGTTTGTGACGTTGAACAAAAGCGTGGGTGTTCTGATCGTTACTTCGTCGCCTCCGGGCGCAAGCATTTTTGTCGATGGCAAAGATTATGGACATACGCCGTCAACGCTGCGCCTGCCTGCAGGACCTCATCGTTTGGTGCTTGTAAATGGCGCGTTACGTCATCAGGAGACGATTCAAATCGAAAACGAGGGTTTCTCTGCCCGCAATTTCCGATTCGACAGATAAACGATTCCAGGATTATTGTTTCAGGCACTCTAATCGGACATTGTGCCGGTTATTTACCAACTCCCAGCGCAGCTTAGGATCTATCGGCAGGATAGAAATCTGGGTGGAGTTTCGCTCGAGCTCCTGAAGCGCAGTCGTCTCTAGACAAACACGTCGGCCGCTTGAGCTCGATTCGCGAATTCTCCTCAAATCGTGAGATCCCGACACCTTTCGCCAGTTCCGTCCCGGTGCGAAGTAGTCCAAATACCAATCGTCGGGATCGAGCGCGCGGTAATACACAATCGCGTTCTTGGGCAGTTCGCGATCGATCTTTTGGGCGAGCGTAAGCACTGGATCGGCGCTCGCATGGGAATGTGGATAGATGAAAGCTCCGAAATTCCATGCAGCCATTGCAATTACAAGCGCAGTAAGAGCCGGCGCGTGTTGCTGAAGGCTCCTCCTAGAGGCAAGATAGGACGCAACAAGTAGCACGATTGCCGGCCAGATGAACAATTTGTGATGGGTCACACCTGGGTCCCAGGAAGCGAGAAAGATCGCGCAAGGAATGAGCCATGCCCAAAAAATCGCGAGGGCTCTGGAATCTCGATACGTGACTTCAAACTGGCCACGCGATCGCAGCAGTATTACTGCATAGATGCACATCCCGATTGCAAGCGCCAAAGCAAAACCAACCGTGACTGAAAAATAATCGCGTATTAGAGAGAGCTTTCCTCCAACAAACAGCTTTATAAAGCTACTTAGATTTGCATTTACAAGCTGCCCAAAGGAGCGAGTAAATCCTGAATCCGACGGATAATTCGTTATCCACGCAAATAAGGATGGATATGCAGCGTGGTCTTGTGAAGAATAACACGCTGCGTAAGCAGCGGTTACGCACGCACCCGTAACTCCTGAGTAAGCACAAGCAGTCCAAAATCTTTTCCCTTTCGACCAACGACATTCCAGCGCGATGCTTACTAGTAACGGAAAATATGTGAAAACAGCAAGCTCATGAAGCAGCATAGCCATGACATGACATACCGCGGTTGGGAAAATCCTTGGAGGGCTATCCAAAGCAAAGAAAACCGCCAGAACCAGAAACAGAACGGCCAAAATGTAAGTGTCGGTGTCCGTTGAAAATTTCCACCACGTCGCCCCAAAAGCGAAAAGCGTAGCGCCAAAAAGCCCGATCCGTTGAGATCGTGTGCAGCGCTTTATAAGAGCGAATAAGACCCATGTAGCTGCGAGGCTCGCACATACATTCAAAATCTGCAGAACTGTAACTGCACGAATCTGCAGATTAAGGCCGAGCGCCGCATCATATAGGACATAGCCGAGCGCTGAATATAGAAGATGATTCTGGTGAAACAGAACCGTATACGGCAGCTCGCCGCAGCGCACGCCTTCTATGTTGAGGGCCGACAAGACACCGTCCCAAAAATAAGTCTTCGTCAGAAATGCCCCATATATTATGGATAGGCAGATAAGAAGCAGACCAGTCCATTTAAACGCTACGGAACGCTGTTGTGAACGCGCGTCAATCTGCATCGGATGGCTTCGCGGCCCAGATTGCATCGGCCTGAGGCGTATCGCGGATCTGCAACACTCTGGGCTAGTATGTCACCCACCTTAACAACTCGCGAGAGGTCCGCAACCGAACGCAGTCCGGCTGGAATCTTGCTGATCGGACTATTCAAGTTATTAAAAGGCGTCTTGCTGGTCGCGGTTGGGATCGGCGCTTTAAAACTACTTCACAAAAACATGGCCGATGTCATCACGCAGTGGACTGGGATCTTGCGCGTCGACCCTGAGAATCGGTTTATTCATCCGCTGTTGGCTAAGATTCTGCCGGTTACCCCGAAACAGTTAAAAGAGCTCAGCGTGGGAACGTTCTTCTATGCCGCATTGCTTCTCACCGAAGGCATCGGGCTGCTCATGCGAAAGCATTGGGCAGAATACTTCACCGTAATATCAACAGCCGCCCTCATTCCGCTCGAAATTCATGAGCTCGCTCGACGCGTCACGCCGGCGAAGATCGCCGTAATTGTGATCAACGTCATAATCGTCCTGTACCTCGCGGCGAGATTGCGCGGCTATAGAAGACGCCCTCAAGGAAGCCGTTACCGCTGATCATGAATTAAGTCGCGCGAAGCTGGATATCCTGGGATCCCGGCCGCAGTTATTACCGCGCGAACCACGGCGCGCGCCACGACTTCTGCTGCTATTGAGCCGATCGTTGTCGTGTCAGCTTGTATCTTGCTGCTAGACGAACCAGCGACGAAAATCGTATCGCCATCCCACATCGTGTGCACTGGATTGATTGTGCGGGCAAGTCCGTCATGCCCCATCTGGGCAATTTTTGTCGCCTGATCCTTATTTAAGGCGGCATTCGTGGCAACGACCCCAATAGTCGAGTTTTCGCCAGGTCGCGCCTCTTGTTTTTGGCCGCGCACCATCTGAGCCATCGTATTTAAGAATGTCTTGCCATCCTTACCGCGCGCGCCCGCAAGCAGTTTTCCCGTCTTCGCCTCGAACACATCTCCAACTGCATTCACGGCAACAATGGCACCTACAATCAGTCCGGTCTCGCGAATCTTAACGCTCGCGTTACCGATACCGGATTTCATTGCCGCTTCCATGCCGAAGAGTTTCCCGATTGTTGCTCCGGCACCCGCGCCTACATTTCCTTCGGCTACATTTGAATCCGAAGCTGCCCTGCAGGCGGCGTAGCCGGAGTCTGCATTGGGACGAACTTTTGGATCGCCGACAGCTAGATCGAACAGAACCGCAGCCGGCACTATGGGTACGACAATTGGCCCCATGTGAAACCCTGAGCCCCGCTCTTCGAGATAGCGCGCTACCCCACTAGCTGCATCTAGTCCAAACGCGCTTCCTCCCGAGAGCAAAATCGCATTGACCTGCTGCACCATATTGATCGGGTTCAGCAGATCGGTTTCGCGAGTTCCCGGTGCAGAGCCGCGCACATCCACTCCCGCCACTGCGCCATCCTCGAATATCACGACCGTGCAGCCGGTGGGTCTGCGAGTATCGGTACAGTGACCTACCCGGATTCTGCCCACATCGGTAATGCTCCCCGCCGATTCTTCCGCGCGGATCTTCTTTTGAGTTTCCATAAACCCCTCAAGCTGCGCTGCTGCGCCAAACAACATAGCTTGTCTGATGAAGCTTCGTCTTCGGAGGTCGTCCTTCGCCTCTCTCGGCATAATTCAATCCCGATCATAGACGTTTCGAGATGAAGCGCCCCGATACACTGCGTTGGCTGGCATTCGGGGTATTCGTGATTTCCTCCACCTTGAGTTTCCTAGATAGGCAACTGATAGCCACACTCGCTCCGCTCATCATGAGCGATCTGCGTTTCAACCAGACTGGTTTCGGATTTCTGATTTCAGCATTCTCGATTACATATGCGATCAGCTCACCTATTGCCGGGTGGTTTCTCGATCGTGTCGGCATAAATCGCGGAATCTCCGCCGCGGTGAGTTGGTGGTCCGCCGCTGCCGTGAGTACGGGGTTCACGCGAGCACTCGGCTCGCTCACGGTGTGCAGAGCCGCTTTAGGACTTGGCGAATCGGCCGGAGTTCCGGCGGCGGGCAAACTGAACGGGATTTACTTGAAGCCCGAAGAGAGGGCACTCGGAGCTGCAGTGAATCAAATCGGCATCAGTCTCGGGTTGACACTTGCGCCGCTCTGGATCTCTGTAGCGAGAGCCCACACCTGGCGCACACCGTTCGTTATTACGGGACTGTTCGGCTTTGCGTGGCTTCCGATTTGGCTGACGACCAGCCGGTTAATTCCGCCACAATTTGGCTCGAGCGAATCCCGCCGCAGCTCACGCGAGCATCCTGGATTTTCATTGTTGCGTGATCGTGCGTTGCTCACCGTTGTGGTTGCGAATGTGCTTTGGATGGGGAGCTATTCCTTATGGTCCAACTGGACCACGCTTTACCTCACGCGAGTTCATCGGCTGACCTTGCAAGAATCCGCGAAATACGTCTGGATACCGCCGCTGATCTCAAATCTCGGCGGTTTTTTTGGGGGCTGGATGTCGCTGAAATGGATGAAGCGTGGGATCGCGGCGATACCCGCGCGCCAAAAAGCAGTCTGGGCCAGCGCGCTGGGCTCGCTGATGACGCTTTCTCTTCCGCTCGCGCCCGATGCACGTTGGGCGACTGCCGTGATTTCAATCAGTTTCTTTTTCGCCCTCGCGGGCAGCGTCAATATTTATGCGCTCCCCATTGATCTATTCGGCCCTGCTCGCTCTGGACTTGCCGTTGCCGCGCTCACCTGCGCTTACGGACTTCTTCAAACCGTAATCTCGCCCCTAATCGGGTACCTGTCGGATCACGCGCTCTATAACCAAGTGATTTGGCTCGTAACCTTGCCTCCCATCCTGAGTGCGCTCGTGCTGATGGCCATCCGAGGTCAGCCCGTCAATGTGCGCTCCACCTGATTTGCCTGTAAACTTAAGAGGACCACTACTCTACGCGCCTATGCAAAGTCTGCGCACACTGGGAAACGGGCCCTTAGAAAATCTCGACGAATGGGACGATTTCGTCGCTTCCCGTTATCGTGAAGGCAAATCGGAAGACGATTTCCGAAGTTACTCTGCCGAAGCGAATCCTGGCGTGACGGAGTTCTATCGCCAGAACCACACACATCAAACACTGGATTTTGTGCTCGAGAGGAGAGCCGAATTCCTGAAGCTCAGCCGTGGCAAGAAAAGCATCTGGGAAGTAGCCGAGTACCTAAACACTCTCGTCGATGATAGCGATCCCGATACCGACCTCTCCCAAATAGAGCACTTATTGCAAACCTCCGAAGCAATTCGCCGGGACGGCCATCCGCGTTGGTTCGTCCTCGCCGGTTTCATACACGATTTGGGAAAAGTATTGTGCCTCTATGGCGAACCGCAATGGTCCGTGGTAGGCGATACCTTTCCTGTGGGCTGCGCGCATTCAGACCAGATTGTATTTCCAGAATTTTTCGCAGCCAACCCGGACAGCAAGATGCCCCAATATCAAACGCTTTACGGAATTTATGCGCCACGCTGCGGATTGGATCAGGTCTACATGTCGTGGGGACATGACGAGTACATTTTCCACGTCACGAAGAATTATCTTCCGGAGCCGGCGCAATACATGCTCCGGTATCACTCCTTTTACGCCGCCCACAAACACGGCGCTTACCGTCACCTGATGAACGAACAAGATGAGCGAATGTTTGAGTGGGTGAAAAAATTCAATCCCTACGATCTGTATTCCAAAAGCGCCGAGCGGCCCAATTTCAAAGAGCTTAGGCCGTATTACGAAGACTTGGTCGCGGAGTTCTTCCCGGCCCAGATCGATTGGTAGAGCGACACGTCAAAAGCGTAGGAGATTCTCGCCCTCGCGAACAAGATCTTCGATCTGCGGCAGAATCTCATATTCCAGTTGTGGGTTGTACCCCACCCACGTGTCGAGTGCAGCCACGCGGCGGACCGGAGCATCGAGTTCTGTAAACAGCTCGTCCGCAATTCGCGCGGCGATTTCGGCGCCATAGCCCCAGGACAGCGTATCCTCATACGCGATCAGTACACGATTGGTCTTTTTGACTGATGCGCAAATCGCATCCCAATCGTAGGGAGACAAGCTTCGCAGGTCGATGATCTCTACCGACGCATCAGGATGCCGCTGCTCAATCTGTAATGCCGCCTGGAGCGATTTCTGCACCAGCGCGCCATACGTGATAATCGTCAGCGTTTCGCCTGGTTTCACCGTCTTCGCCTTTCCAAACGGAATCGTGAAATCGGGGCCTGGATGCGGAGCGCGGTTGTACGGCTCGCGATAGAGCTTCTTGTGCTCCAGGAAGAGCACCGGGTCGTCACACCGAATCGCCGTACGCAATAGGCCACAGGCATCCAACGCGTTCGAAGGAAACACAACTCGCAGACCTGGAATATGTGTAAACGTCACCTCGCCGCACTGGCTGTGGTAAATCGCGCCGCCGGTGAGATAGCCGCCAATTGGAACACGAGCCACAACCGGACAAGAAAACCCGCCATTTGACCGCCACCGGATGGTCGCGAGCTCATCGCGGAGCTGCATCATTGCAGGCCAGATGTAATCGAAAAACTGAATTTCCGCTATCGGCCTCAGTCCGCGCACAGCGAGCCCAATGGCGCGGCCCACGATTCCCGCCTCTGCGAGCGGTGTGTTGAAGCAACGCTTCGCCCCGAACTGCCGCTGCAAATTGGCGGTCGCTTTGAACACACCACCTTTACCTTTCACTTCAGACAGATACTGCTCGCGGCTGCAATCAGCGACATCCTCACCGAATACAACAATACGTTCATCGCGCGTCATCTCCTCGTGCAGCGTTTGATTGATCGAATCGATCATCGTGCGAGGCTCGCCTTTGAACCGAGGCTGCGCATCGAAAGCGTCCGAGGCCGGATCGACCTTGTCGGAATACAAGTGCGTGAGAGCCGAACCCTGGGGTGGCGGCGCTTCGCGAAGTACGCGGTCTGTAATCTCGGCAACCTCGCGATCAATCTCCCGAGTCATCCGTTCGAGACCGTGCTTATCCAGCAATCCTTCCCGGAAAAGAAATTCCGGATACGTTCTGAGTGGATCCCGAGCCGCCTCCTGCTCGCGCTCGGCTTGCGGCTTATACAGGCGCTCGTCGTCCGATAGTGAATGCGAATACGGACGGATAACGGAAGCATGCACTAGGGCCGGCCCGTATCCACTCCGGCAATAATCGGCAGCTTGCGTCAACGCGCGGAATGACTCAATAAAATTTGTGCCGTCGACTTCCATCCGGAATAGTCCCGGAAAGCCTTCGAGCAAGCGCGCTACATTTCCACCCGCCGTTTGGCGCTCCACCGGTACAGAGATTGCATACCCGTTATCCTCGACCAGAATGAGTAAAGGCAGGCGCTCCAGGCAGGCTATATTCACGGTCTCCCAAAATTCGCCCTCACTCGTAGCGCCTTCGCCGGAACACACGAGCGTAATTTCGTCCGAATTAGGATCGAGATAATTTTTTCCTTGCGCGCAACCGGCAGCTTGCAGAAATTGCGTCCCTGTTGGCGAAGAGCCTGTGACGATTCGCAGCGACGCCGAGGACCAATGCGACGGCATCTGGCGGCCTCCAGAGCTCGGGTCCCGCGCCGCCCCGACTGCTTGCAGCAACATATCTTCAGCCGTCATGCCTAGTGTCAATGCGAGCGCACGATCACGATAGTAGGAGAAAATCCAATCCCGTCCAGCGTGTAGCACCATGCCCGCCGCAACACCCACGGCCTCGTGCCCAGCGCCGCTGATCTGAAAAAAAATCCGGTTCTGCCGTTTCAGCAAAATCTCCCGGTCATCCAGCGAGCGCGCCAGATACATGATGCGAAACGCGCGAATCAGTGCTTCGCGATCAAGCTCGCCCGGTAGAGCAACTGAAGGTTCAATAGAAGCTTGTGGAGACTGGGTCTGGGTAGCCACCATCCGCATTATCTCCTGAGATTGAAATTCTTCCAAGCCGCGTTTAAGTGTGGGTCCGGTTCGAGTACTAACCCAAACGGGGAGGACAAGTTATGGGGTGCTATCCGCATTGCGAACAGCAAATAATGGCTCGATTCCTAGTCTTCGATCAGAACGCTGAACAGACCGAGCAGTTGTTGTAAGTTCATGTCACCGCTCCGTACCGGCGTAGCACTTCTCGAAGACGAGTCTCGGGGGCGCCAAGCCGCCCGCTCTGCTGCTCCAGCCATGCCAACCATCCATCCCCAACCTTGGCGCCAGCCGCCAACAGCACTTCGAATACTGACAAGTAGTCGTTGGCAGGGCCGCCATTGGCGAAAGCCCACCCGGCATGTTCCAGAACCGTTCCGCCCCACCGGTTGACTTCTTCCAGCGGAGCGCCGCGTCTGATCAATAACTGGACGATGCTGACGTGGCCGCCGGCCGCCGCCCAGTGCAAGCCGGTCCCGCCAAGGTCGGCTTGGTCGCGAACGTCCGCACCATGGGCCAGGAAACTCCACAACCTCATGCCAGCCGTACATACAAGCCCACAGAAACCCGCGCTGTAGCTGCTGTTTGCTCGCGGTTGGCTCAAGCCTGCCGTCCTCTTGAAAGAAGGTTTTGACGATATCAGCTCTTCCGGCGCCCGCGGCCGTTTCCAGATTGAGCCGGACGCCGCGGGAGGCGAGAAACTGGGCGGCTCTGGCCCGGCCATTCGCCAGACAACCCTCGATGACGGTGTGCCGGTTACCCGCCGCGCAGGGCTTATCAATCACCGCGCCGCGCTCAAGAAGGATCTGCATTAGCGCTTCTTGCACCCCGGCGCGCTCAGGGTGAACGCTGGTTGCAACCAATCCAAGTGCGGTGCAGCCGCCGCTGTAGACATCCGATTCAGCGTCTACCTCGCCGCCCGCATCCAGTAACAGTTCTGCGATTTCGACAATGTTGTTTGGTGTCTTCTGGCGGAAGTCCTCAATGCCATTGGCCGCAACATAATGCAGCAAAGGCGCCCGATGTTTCCGCAACGAGCGCATACGGACTAACTCTGGTTGATCGCGAAGCAGTAGCTTCAATCCTTGAATGTCGCCCGAAGTGATTGCGTCCGCTGCTGCCTCGAAGCTCGCTTCCTTGGAATTCGCTCTTTGAATCGTTTGGATCTGCTTGGCAAAGCTCGGCCAGCTCTCGAATCCGTGTTCCCGGGCGATAAAGAATTGTGCATCGGCAAGCACGGGACGGGGCTTCGAAAGCTTGCTTGCCTGAATCTTCTTCTCGATGCGCTCGATCTCTTGATGCCGCACTGACGCACGCAACTTCGGAGTTACGGGAACACCTCTTAAGCGCCCCTCGGTCTCTACCGATTGGGCTGCGCACCGATCAAACCATCGTTCAGCCCATTCTTGGATAGCATACGGGTTGGCCAAGGCGCAGGCCTTCAGGAGATCCTTTGCGTCTTTCTTGTAATGCTCCAGGTTCGGGCGAGGGGGGAGCGGTCTGGCTTGCATACGAATCTCCTTTCACGCTTGCCTGGAGTCCGCCCTGATCAGGCTGAAAGAAGCTCGTACCTTCGAAATAACAGCGGTGGGTGGGCACGGCCCTTTCCGCGGACTGGATGCGCCCCGAACGCCGATTTCATAGTAACAGCAAAAGGCCAGCCGGTTGCCAGATCGCTTGTCGAGTTGTGGTCCGGACACGCCCGCGTTAACGCGAGAGTTATATAGAATCAAAAACGGAGAGATACCACAACTTCATGCCGGCAGCAGGTGCAGGTCTCGAGGGCGTAGTTGCCACTACTTCGAAAATTTGTTTCATCGATGGCAACCGCGGCATATTGAGCTATTTCGGCTATAGCATTCACACCTTAGCCGAGAACGCTAGCTTCGAGGAGGTCATTTATCTTCTATGGAACGGAAAGCTGCCAAACCGGCGTGAATTATCGGAACTCAAATCCTCACTGGTCGCCGAGCGCGATTTGCCGCACGAAGTAACAGCGTTTTTGAGGAACGTCCCTAAGGGCAGTCCGCCGATGGATGTGCTACGCACTGCGGTCTCCATGCTCAGCTTGCACGACGCTTTAGCGGGGGACAACTCCGAGCGGGCGAATGTGCAAAAAGCCGTCAAGCTGATGGCGCGAGTCGCCACGATTGTCACCAGTTTCGACCGGCTTCGCAACGGGAAAGAAGTAATACCCGGCGATCCGGGCCTCGGTTATGCCGCGAATTTCCTTGCGACTCTTAGCGGAAAGAAGCCCGATGATGTCATGGAACGAGTCTTCGATGTGGCGCTCATTCTCCACGCTGATCACGAGCTGAACGCATCCACATTTGCTGCTCGCGTGACCGCCGCTACACTATCCGACATCTATTCTGCTATTACTTCAGCGATTGGTGCATTGAAAGGCCCGTTGCACGGCGGTGCAAATGAGAACGTCATTCGCATGCTGCTTTCTACGAAATCGCCCGCCGATGCCGCCGAAAAAGCCAAGAACGATCTCGATAAGAAGGTCAAGATCGCAGGCTTCGGGCATCGCGTCTATCGCGTCCTCGATCCCCGCGCGATTCACCTTAAAAGGATGAGCGAGGAGCTCGGCAAGCGCACGGGTCACACCGACCTGTATGAGAAATCCGCTCGGGTGGAGCAAACGGTCCACGATCTTAAGAATTTGAACGCGAATGTGGACTTTTACTCGGCATCTACTTACTACTCCCTAGGTATTCCGGTCGATCTGTTCACGCCGATTTTTGCTGTCAGCCGCATGGCAGGATGGACGGCTCACACGCTCGAGCAATACAGAAACAATCGATTAATTCGGCCGAGAGCCGATTATACCGGCGTCCCTGATGGTCAGAAGTGGACGCCTCTCGAAGAGCGTTCCTAGAACCGCCTTTGCGGGCGCGTAGAGTCTTTGGGGATGCACGATCTCACTTTCTTTCGCAATAACTTGGATCTCGTTCGAGAGCGGCTGGCGACGCGAGGATATGCGCTCGATATCGACGCTTTTCGTGAGCTTGATGAGCGCAGACGGCAGTGCGTGACAGAGAGTGAGCAACTGAAAGCGGAGCGCAACCGAGCGACGGCTGCTATCGGAAAGCTTCGCCAGTCAGGCGCCGACACTGCCGGCCAACAACAACAAGTCCGCGGAATCGGTGAAAAAATCGCGCAACTGGATGAAGCCGTCGCGAAGCTCGATTCGGAGTTCCACGACTTTCTCTCGCGGATTCCGAATCTGCCGCACGAGAGCGTGCCTGTTGGCACCAGTGAGCACGACAACGTGGAAATCCGGCGATGGGGCATCCCGCCGGAGTTTTCGTTTGTTCCGAAAGCGCATTGGGACCTCGGACCCAGTCTGGGCATTCTTGATCTTGAACGCGCGGCAAAGGTAGCCGGTGCCCGTTTTGCCGTATACTGGGGCCTCGGTGCGCGGTTGGAGCGCGCCTTAATCAACTTCATGCTCGACTTACACACAAAAGAGCATGGATACCAGGAGGTCTTGCCGCCTTTTCTGATCAATTCCGCGAGCCTCTACGGTACCGGTCAGTTGCCAAAATTCGGCGCAGACTCATTTAAGTGTGAAGCCCACGATCTCTGGCTAGCGCCTACTGCCGAAGTCCCAGTTACTAATCTGTTCAGAAGCGAAACTCTGAACAGCGACGCGCTTCCAATTTCCCTTTGCGCATATACACCCTGTTTCCGTAGTGAAGCAGGGTCATACGGACGTGATGTCAGAGGGATCATCCGGCAACATCAGTTTCAAAAAGTTGAATTAGTAAAGTTCACGCGGCCTGAACAAAGCTACGCAGAGCACGAGAAGCTTACTAGAGACGCAGAAGAAGTCTTGCGCCGTTTAATCCTTCCATTCCGCACCGTAGTGCTGTGCACCGGCGACACGGGATTCAGCGCGGCAAAGACATACGATATTGAAGTCTGGCTGCCCGGTCAAAGCGCCTATAAGGAAATTTCGTCGTGCTCCAATTTCGAGGCGTTTCAGGCTCGGCGCGCAGAGATCCGTTCAAAAACCGGCAAGGCAAAGCCAGAGTTCGTGCACACACTCAACGGGAGCGGACTCGCAGTTGGCCGTACTTGGGTTGCGATTGTCGAAAATTACCAGCAAGCAGACGGCAGCGTGCTCGTCCCTTCCGCCTTGCAGCCGTATCTCAATGCTGAGCGAATCGATGTCTCTGGTGGTAGGCTGATTTAACCAGCGAAAATCCAAGTCTAGCCGCACGCACTTCACCCGTTCACAGCGTTGGCAAGAATTTTCTAGAACCTCACAACCCAAAACACGCCAGATACTTATCGGGAATTTGAATCCCCTTTCCTGCTTCAGTTGCAAACAGTGATTCAGGCTCCCATGCTTGACTGAAATCGCCCAACGAGAGGGCGAATTTTCACCCGAGGCATCATGCTGAGACTGCTCCGACCGTTCTTCCTAATTACCGTGTGTGTGGCTCTTTTTGCATATTGCGCGTTCCCGCAATCGAATCTTACTCAAGTGCAAGATACGGTCACGAATCCCGACGGCTCGCCCTTTAACGGCACTGTGGTGATTACGTTCAACGGCTTCACAAGTCCTGGAAATACGGCCCCACAAAGCACCTCGGCGCAAATCTACAACGGCGCTCTGTCAGTTCTGTTGGTTCCTTCAACGACTGCATCACCGGGCTCTTACTATCAAGCCGTTTATAATAGCAGCAATGGCCTGGTGACTTGGACCGAAACCTGGTCAGTGCCGCCCAGCACTACTCCGGTTACCTTGAGTCAGATTCGAACGTCATCTTCACTCTCTGGCTCCAATGGCGGCTCCGGTGGCGGGTCGGGCGGCATCACATTGCCGATCAACATAAGTGACGTCGCGAACCTCAGTTCCACGCTGGCCGCGATAAATAGCTCAATTACCGGCCTCACTACCACAACCAACACTCTGAGCAGCACGGTTAGCGGCGATACAAGCTCGATCGCGACTCTTAATACCACCGTAAACAGCTTCAACACAACTCTTTCGGGACTCGGAAACAACGTGAACTCGATCAGCAACACGGTCTCTGGCCTGAATACGACTGTGAGCGGTCTGGGCAATACGGTGGCCGGAGTCAGTAGCACCGTCTCCGGGCTTTCAACCAATATGACGGGGCTGAGTAATACGGTGTCCACCCTCGGGGCAACGGTCAGTAGTCTTAGCAATCAGCTGAACGCGATTACTGCAGGTACAACCACTGCGAATTTCTCAGATGCGGAGGTTCCAGCCGGAACAAAGAACGGAACCAACGCAGTTTTCACATTAGCTGCGAGTCCGGCGCCGCCCGTGAGCCTTGAGATTTATCGGAACGGGCTCGCGCAGATGTTCGGAGTCGATTTTTCGCTTTCAGGAAACACAATTACATTTCTAAACGGCAATGTTCCGAAGTCGTCCGATATCATTCAGGCGTTCTATCGTATGGCTGGAACCGGCCAGACGGCAACATTCTCTGATGATGAAACCCCAGGGGGAGCTATCAATGGCACCAACCCAACGTTTACTTTAAGCGCAACTCCGAATCCGGTGCTTGACCTAAAGCTTTATAAAAACGGCTTATTACTTCAGCAGAACGGCGACTATACCTTGAGCGGTTCGACAATCACGTTCACGCAAATGGCGATGCCTCAAACGGGTGACTCTCTAGTCGCTTACTATCGGCATTAAGAGCCCGGAGCACCCAGATACTTTCTTAAGTCTGGATGTACTTGAGTCTGAATGTCGGGATTTTTGAGGTTTTCTATATCGACTATGCGGGGCGCCAAAAAAAGCGTCTTTGGAGTTTTCTCGCCGCGCATTGCTTTCACTGCTTCAATGACGGCTGTTTCTCCCATCCTGAAGGGATCTTGGATCACGAGCGAATCTATTAAGCCGGCTTCAACCTCATTGAGTAACATTGGACTGAAATCGAATCCAACTAACTTTACGCTCGTACCTCCTCCTTTGAGCGCTTGAACGGCACCAGCGGTTCCAGACTCATTCGAGCAGAAGATTCCACTCAGGTCTGGATGGGCAGTAAGCATATTTTCAGTAACCGCAAGCGACTGAGCGATACTCGCCATGCCGAATCGCTCATCCAGGATCTGGATTCCGGGAAACTTTTCGTCGAGCTCATGTCTGAAGCCGCTTTCCCTAGCCGTCGTTGAAGCGCCGCCCGGTGTCGTCTTCACCATTACAATTCTTCCCTTGCCTTTCAAAACCTTACCCATTCGGTCGGCGCCTAGCTCGCCCGCGGCATAGTTATCTGTCGCAACGAACGTCGCATATTTGTCTGTATCCACACCCGAGTCATAAATAATGACCGGAATACCGGCGGCTGTAGCCCGGTCGACAACAATTTTGAAAGCTGATCTATCCGAAGGCGCCAATGCAATCGCATCCACTTGGCGATTGATCATTGTTTCCACAATCTGCATTTCGCCCGCAATGTCCGTCTCGTTCGGAGGTCCATTCCAAATAATCCCAACCTTGTTCTCCCATGCGCCTTTAACCGCGCCCGCATGGACGCTCTGCCAAAAAAGGTCAGCGCTTGCTTTGGGAATCACCGCAATTACTTTCTTGGTGTGACTCCGGTTGCAGGCCCCCATAACCAAGCAGAAGCCCAGCCAAAATAGTGCGCCGATTCGGGTCATCACATCCGGTAAGCTATCAGGGGAGGAAACGAAGATGCAACTTGGCCTTGTTGGTCTTGGCCGAATGGGCGCGAACATGACGCGGCGTCTGATGAAAGGCGGTCATCAGCTAGCGGTCTTCGATCTGAACACCGCGAACGTACAGAAGGTCTCGGCTGAAGGGGCGCAAGGAGCGCTATCACTGGAGGATCTGGTCAAGAAGCTCTCGAAACCGCGCGCCGTTTGGGTTATGGTGCCTGCCGGGAAAGCAACAGAAAACACTGTTCAAAGTCTCGCAGCCGCCATGGAACCGGGGGACATCATCATCGACGGCGGAAACAGTTTTTACAAAGATGACATCCGCCGGGCCGCGGACCTTTCGCAGCGCAAAATTCATTATGTCGATGCAGGTACTAGCGGCGGAGTTTGGGGCGTCGAGCGAGGCTATTGCTTGATGATCGGCGCGCATCCCGATGCGTTCAAGACCTTGGAACCAATCTTCAAAACTCTAGCGCCCGGCATTGGGGACATTCCGCGCACCCCCGGCCGTGAAAAGCTCAACTCCACAGCCGAATACGGATATCTCCACTGCGGGCCGCCGGGAGCTGGACACTTCGTGAAGATGGTGCACAACGGCATCGAGTACGGGATTATGCAAGCCTATGCCGAGGGTTTCGATCTGATGGCGCACAAGGATTCAGAAGAACTCCCGGAAAACGAACGCTACAAGTTGAACGTCGCGGATATCGCCGAAGTATGGCGGCGTGGAAGCGTTGTGGGATCGTGGCTGCTCGATCTTACAGCGATGGCACTCGCGGAAAATCCCGATCTTTCGAATTTCAGTGGCTTTGTCGAAGATTCAGGCGAAGGACGCTGGACCATTAATGCCGCGATTGAGCAGGCAATTCCGGTCGAAGTTCTGGCCTCAGCGCTTTTCACACGTTTCCGTTCGCGAAAAGACCACACCTTCGCCGAAAAAATCCTTTCAGCGATGCGTTACAAATTCGGCGGGCATGTCGAGCGAGCCGCCGGAGGGTAACTCAAGCTCCGGCCCCGTTGGAGTAATCGCGATCGCCATAACGTGCGTGGCGAGAATAGTTGAGCCAAGAAAGGAAACCTCGGCAATCTCGCCATGCTGCGTTTCTTTGCGCTGATACTGATCAAAAACACAATTTCCTAGCGAATAGAAGATCACGCCCCCGCGATACTCCTCCATTTTTTGGATCACGTGCGGGTGATGGCCGATGACGAGTGTGGCTCCGGCGTCAATGGCCGCATGCGCGAACTCAATTTGAGCCTGCGTGGGCTTGGGCATGTACTCGACGCCGTGATGCATCGACACGATCACGACATCCGCGCGCTTTCGGAGTGCGGAGACGTCGCGCTGCATCGCTGAAACATCCGCCATCGCAATTCGCTTGTCAATGTCGTGCCAGTTGCCATTTTGCTGATCGAATGTGTAGCCGAGGAAACCAAATCGCACACCGTGGCGCGTCAGCACGACGCCTTCGTGCGCCACGGATTCGGATTCGCCACTGCCTAACGGCGAGATCCCGTGCGAACGCAGCCATTCAACCGTGAACTCAATTCCGTGCGGGCCGCAATCCCGTGAGTGATTGTTAGCTGTGGAGGCGATTGCCACTCCCGCTAGCCTCAGCCCTTCAATCGCCGCAGGCGGAGCATGGAAGATCAATCCGTGTTCGTAATATGGGCCACGATCTGAAAACGGCGATTCTAAATTTATAAAGGCGATGTCGGCGGCGCACATCAGCGGGGCAATTTTGCGAAATGGCAAAGCCGGATCATGCGCGGCCAATATCTGCCGCCGTACATCGCGGCAGAACATCACATCACCTGCAAACAGCAGCCTGTTGAAGGCCTGCTGAGCACACGCGTAAGGCGCCCAAAGCAGGCAAAGCGTGATGCCTAAATATCTAAAGCTTCGCCGCAGCGGCTTTATCCAGAAACCAAACGGCTTTATCGGAACCTCGCGTCGCAATCTGGCCGGGGTATTTGTGCATATCTTCGAGACCCTCGAGGACTTTGTGCACAGCCTCTGCTTTATCTTCACCTGAGACTTGCATCACGGTGCGGCGCGCAGCAAGTAAAACCCCCGGCAGAAGAGTCACACGGTGGCTCTTCATTTTTTCAACCCACACAGCAGCCGCGATGCCAGTCCGATTATCAATCAAAGGCTCGCCCGGAAACAGGCTCGCCGTGTGAGCGTCCGGCCCGAGGCCCCGATGGACGAGATCGAAGACTGGCAGTTGATGCTCGCCGAGTGAGAAGAACTGCTCGATTTCTTCGATATATCGGGACGCGGCTTCGTCCGGAATCAACTCGCCGTGAACCCGATGTATGTTGTTCTTCGACACGCGGGCCGGGAGAAGTAGCGCATCATTGGCAAGCTTGAAATTGCTCTGATTGTCGGTTGGAGGCACGCAACGCTCATCGACCCAGAAGAAATGAACCTGGGACCAATCGAAGCCCGACTTACCCATAATCGAGAAAAGCAAGCGGGGCGAGCTGCCTCCTGAGATTGCAATCGTGGCGCGCGGCTGCGATTTCAACGTATCCGAAAGCGCATCGAGGATGTATCGCGCGCACGCGTCCGCTACGCCTTGCGCATCGTTCTCTATGTGTCGTTGCTGCCTGGCCGCGGTACTCAAAACACAAACTCCTGCGCACGCGTAAAAGCTAAATCAAAAGCTGGGTCCGGCCCGAGTATGGATAGCTCCTCGTTCAGAAGTGTATAAAGACTCGCTTCGTTAAAGCTGTATTGCCGCTCTCGTCCGTTGCTGCTGCGCAGCGTCATGCAGTCGCAGCTCGTGCGATCAAGCTCGATCATCTCTGACTTCGAGCGCATGCGGATACGCTTCAGCCCTGGGGCGGGACCTTTGGTGTTAATGACCAGTACGTTTGCTCGATAGGGTGCAGAGAGCCATCCAGCCATGTACAGAACGGATGAGGACGGCTTTTCTCCGGTGTACGCGATTTCGATTGCATTGAAGTTTGAAAGACCATTCCCTGCAGCAGGGTTGTCGAATAGGTGAGCAATCGGCTCGCGCCACCGCGTTAGCCGAGTCCACTCGAGATCCGCAACCACCCGGCCTCGCGCGCGCCATTCTCCGAGAATGCCCAACGCGCCGGATGGATCCTCGTCTTTACTGTCGACGATCACCTTGCTCGACAAATTCATAACGGCTTCGAGCCCGGCTTTCTGATCGGGCCCCGCAGACGGTTTCAATGCCGCACGATGACGGCACCACAATATGACCGGAAGATCCGCAGGAATGATGCCGATGACAGTCGGGCCTATATTGGGCCAGCTAGCAGGCGCGGACGTAATCTCAATCTGTTCACAACAGATTTGTTCCGCTTTTCCAAAGGGTTTCCAGCATTGGGCCAGGACACGAGCTTCAAGATCTCTCTCAGCTTTCTCGGACACGGCAAGAACAATTCCCCTGCTTGGGTGCGATTGCATCAGATCAGCTATCGTTTGGGAAGCTGAAAATCCGCCGTCCTGCTCATCGGTCGCAACAATCAGCGTCATGGAAGAAGCGCGAAGAACAGTAGGCTTGCCCTGCTGTTTTTGTTCCTGACCGACAGAAGTCCAGACTTTGGTGAGCGCCTTGAGAATTTGTTCCGGCTGCGCTGGATGAATAATGGCGGTGCTCATGGAATCCTCCACGTATGGCCTTGCCGCGCGAGCATCTCATCCGAAGCTTTCGGACCCCAGGAGCCGGCCGGATAATTCGGAAAATCGAATTTCTCATGCGCCCATAGATCGAGGATTGGTTGAACAATCTGCCAGCTCGCTTCAACCATGTCTTGGCGCGTGTAGAGCGTTGCATCGCCGACCATTGCGTCCACTAAGAGCGTTTCGTACGCCGTAGGCGAGCGCTCGCCAAAGCTGGAACCATAATTGAAATCCATCGAGACGGGGCGGACGCGCATTCCGCTGCCCGGACTCTTCGATAGGAAACGCAGCGAAATGCCTTCTTCCGGCTGAATTCGTAGGATCAGAAGATTGGGCCGGGGCGGCAGAAGCCCGGTCTTCGTCTGCTGTTTGAAAAGCGGTAGCGGCGGCGCATGGAATTGAATGGCGATATCTGTTACACGTTTGGGCATCCGCTTTCCAGTGCGGATGTAGAACGGCACACCCGCCCAGCGCCAGTTATCAATGAAGAATGTGACTGCCGCGTATGTATCTGTCTGAGAGTTGGGATCGACGCCTGGCTCCTGGCGGAATCCGGGCAATTGCTGACCTCCGACAATTGCTGGCCCATACTGACCGGCTACTGCGAATTTATGCACTTCCTCTGGATTCATGATGCGAACTGCGCGGAGAAGCTTGGCGCGTTCATCACGCACATTATCGGCGTCGAAGACTATGGGCGGCTCCATCGTCACGGTCGCCATGACCTGGCTTAAGTGATTTTGGATCATGTCGCGCAGCGCGCCGGCTTCCTGATAATAAGCGCCGCGGCCTTCAACTCCGATTGACTCGGCGGCGGTGATCTGCACGTGATCGATATACCGGCGGTTCCACAACGGCTCGAATATGCCGTTACCGAACCGGAAGGCGAGAATGTTCTGTACCGTTTCCTTGCCGAGATAATGATCAATGCGATAGACAGCAGATTCATCGAGCACCTGGTGAATCTGCTCGTTTAGCTTGCGAGCGCTCTCGAGATCGTGGCCGAACGGTTTTTCGATAATGACGCGGCGCCAGCCGTTTCCGTGCTGGAGCCCGTGCGCGCCGAGCTGCTCGACCACTTCGGCATAGTAGCTGGGCTGTGTCGATAGATAGAAGACGACATTGCCCGCTGTCTGATGCGATTGCTCGACCTGATCCAGTTTTTTGCGAATCGCGTCGTAAGCGGCCGGGCTATTGAGGTCGCCCGGCACGTAGAACAGGCATTGCGCGAAAGAATCCCAAACCGCTTCATCAAAAGGCGCGTCCTCGAGAAATTTCGAGACGGATTCCTTCATGCGATCTCGAAACTGATCGTCGGACATGGGTGTGCGAGAATTGCCGATTACCCCAAAATTTTGTGAAATGCGGCGCTCGTAAAAGAGCCGGTACAGCGAAGGAAGCAGTTTTCTTTTCGAGAGATCGCCGCTAGCGCCGAAAATCACGATTGCGCACGGCGGAACGCGGCGATCAAACCGGAGCTGATCTTGGAGGGGATTGACCTCTGGCAAGGGCTGAACGAGAACACTCATACTCTCTCCGTGCGCTTATCCTATCAACCTTGAAAGATAGAATCTGGTGGGGATTATTTGGATACAGATTCGATGCCCAATCAGAAGAAGATCATAGCGGTATTGAGCGATTTGATGTTTACGGTGAAGATCCAGGATGCCGCGAAGCGCGCTGGGCTGGAGGCGGTATTCGCGAAATCGGAGGACCAGGCGATCGCGGAAGCCCGGCAGCATCCGGCGGTAGTGATTCTCGATTTGAACGATAAGGCGGTGAACGCGCTAGAGGTCATTTCGAAGCTGAAAGGCGACGCGGCAACGGCGACCGTGCCGCTGCTGGGGTATATGTCGCACGTGCAGGTCGAACTGAAACGCGCGGCCGAGGAGAAAGGCTGTGATTCCGTGATGCCGCGATCGGCTTTTTCGGCCAGGTTGCCGGAGATTTTGGCTCGCTATCGCGGGGACGACGGGCGCGAATAGGGCGAAAGCACGGAACGAAACCCAAATCCGGCCGTTTTTTGCGAAACGAACTCGATCAGCTTTGAGGCAGCTTCGAGGTCTCCCAGCCGCCGCCGAGTGCCTTCACTAACAACACGGTTGCATCCATGCGACGACGTAACAAATCGACTTCCGTGCGCTCGTTCGATAAGGCAATGCTTTGAGCCGTCACGACTTCGAGATATGTGACCAAGCCGCCTTTGTAGCGATTGACCGAAAGCTCGAGCGAGTTTTCGGCTGAGGCCGTGGCCTCGCGCTGCTTGGCGAGTTCCTGCTCCAAAATCCGCAACGTTGATAGGTTATCCTCAACTTCCTGGAACGCGGAAAGGGCCGTCTGGCGGTAGGTGGCGACTGTAGCATCATAGGCTGCCTGCGCCTGTTCGACTTGAGCGCGCCGCCGGCCCGCATCGAAGAGGGTCTCGAGCATCTGCGGACCGACCGCCCAGAACCGGCTCGGCCAATTGAACCAGTTCACGATGCTAGAACCTTCGAGCCCTCCGCTTGCGCTGATCAAGAGCTGCGGGAAAAACGCGATGCGCGCGATGCCGATTTGTTCGTTGGCGGCGGCCATGCGGCGCTCTGCGGCCGCGATATCGGGACGGCGTTCAAGGAGCTGAGAGGGCACACCGATCGGGACCGGAGGAGGAGCTTCTTCGAGCGGCTTGGGCAAAAGTTTGAAGGATTCCGGTGTCTTGCCCACCAGCACCGCTAGAGCGTGCTCATACTGAGCGCGAGCAACACTTACGTCAATCTCCTGCGCTTCGGTGGTGCTGAGCTGCGTTTGCGCCTGGGCGACTTCGGCTTTTGATGCGATTCCGCCCTCGAAACGATTGCGCGTGAGCTGCAATGCCCGCCTGTATGCGGCGACTGTGTTGTCGAGGAGCTGCTTTTGTGCATCGAGGCTGCGCGCTTCGAAGTAGTCGGTACCGACTTCGGCGTGCAGAGAGAGTTTCGCATTTTCGAGATCGGCGGCGGAAGCCTGAAATTGCTCGCGGGCGGCTGTGATGTTACGCCGGATGCGGCCCCAAAGATCGACTTCATAGGAGAGATCGAGGGGAAGGATGAAATCTCCACCGGTTCTTGCGCCGAGGCCGACGAGCCGGTTCGCAGATGTGTGCTGGGCAGTGATCTGCGGAGCGGCCGTGATGGTTGGGAAGAGAGATGAACGGTTCACGGTGATGGCAGCGCGCGCTTGCCTCAGATTCGCTTCGGCGGCTTTGAGCGTTTGATTCGCAGGCTCGACTTGCTCTTCGAGAGCATTCAGGCCCGAATCGTGAAACAGCTCCCACCATTTGCCCCGGATCGCGGCATCGCTCGGCTGGGCAGGTTTCCAACCGTTTGCTTCGCGGAAGCCGGCGGGCGCCTGTTCGCTGTAGCTGGGAGCCGCGGGGACGGACGGCTTTGTGTATTTCGGACCGACGGCGCAACTGGTGAGAGTGAGCACCAGGAGCGTGAAGAGCAGGGTTTGGGGGTGGAATGGTCGGGACAAGCGCTTCTATGAATGAGAATATCGGAGCAAGTTCCTTGACTCAGTATTCCGAGAAAATTCCGCCAGTTCGAGGAGAAACTTATTCGCGCGAGATGATTTATCAAGACCAAGATTGATGGTCCTGATAGATGCGAACGTTTTGCTACGGTTAACGCGGCCCCAGCAACCGGAATACTTGCTGATTAAAGTGTTGACCCCCAGCTATGGACCGCGGTCTTGAGCGGCGTGATAGATGCGCAACACTTCAACCGTCTCTTCTTTGACACGGTAAACGGCGATATAGGGCATGGGTGGAAAGAGAAGTTCCCGTGTTCCTTCCTCTACTCCGGGGCGGCCGCGATGCGGTGCGTGTTTCAATGTACGCATAGTCTCGTACAGTTTGCGGAGAGTGGGCTGCCGGTAAATGGGATGATGCTGTTTGAGGTAAACGCTGATCTGCTGCAAATCCGCCAGAGCAGCGTGCGTCCAGCGGATTCGCATTTATGAGTTCAACATCTGTTCAAAGCGCGCGTTCATCTCTTCTTCGTCGATGAGCTCACCGCGGTCGGCTTGTGCGATGCCTTCTCGCACCGCTGCACGAAGATGATTATTGTCTTCGAGCAAGCGCAACGCAGCGTTCTTCACAAGTGCCTCGGGCTCGACTCCCACGGTGCTGGCAATTCTGGCAAGCTGTGCTTCTTCTTCGCGAGTAAACTGAACTTCCATCTTCTTCACCATAGGGGAAAAGTCGGAACTGAGCAACCGCCTGCTGAGCAGCGCAGGCGAGGCCTGGCTCGCCGTCCGCCGAATCGTATTGTGAAGAGCGGAGCGAAAAATAGATGAAGTCGATCTAAAAAGGACCCAGGACCCCGGTCGTTCTTAGTATCTGTTTATTGTGTCTAAAATAGACGATAACGAACTCATTTGCGACGCCAATTTGATGTAGTGATAGAACGCGACGAAGAGGGCTACTATCTCGCTTCTGTTCCACAGATTCCCGGATGTCATACGCAAGCGCGAACACTCGATCAAGTCACGGAACGAATTCGTGAAGCGATTGAGTTGTGTTTGGAGGTCGATGGAGCACCTGAACAGAGTCTCGAGTTCGTCGGAATCCAGCGAATCACGGTCGCAGCTTGAGCGCACCCTGCGTTGGTTCTGACCTATTGGCCCGCTCGGTCGGACAACTAGAGAGACATGAAAACTTACAAGTTCAAAGCCAAGATCGAGACGGGCGATCGGGGCGGAGCTTATGTGCTCTTTCCTTACGATGTCGAGAAAGAATTCGGCACGAAGGGGAACGTACCGGTGAAAGCGACGTTCGATGGCGTGCCGTACACGGGATCGCTAATTAAGTATGGGCAGCCGAAGCACATGCTGGGTCTGCTCAAATCGATCCGCGACAAAACCGGCAAAGGGCCGGGCGATACGGTTGAAGTCGAGCTTTCAAAAGATGAGGGACCGAGAACGGTTGAGGTGCCCCCTGAGTTCAAACAAGCGATGAAGAGCGGCGGCGTGCTCCCGGCCTTCGAGCGCCTCAGCTACACGCATCGCAAGGAGTACTGCCGCTGGATCACTGAAGCCAAGAAGGAAGAGACGCGATTGAACCGGTTGCAGAAAGCCGTTGAGATGCTCAAAAAAGGAGTGCGTACTCCCGGGTAGAGCGCATTCAGCTTTGCGCGGTTAATGCGTGTTCACCATTTCGATCACATCCTTGCGTAGAGCAAGATCGCTTGCAGGCCGCGAATAGTACATGTGGCCGCCGGGATACATGTGAACCTGGACGCGCGTGGGATCGCCCATAACCGGGATTTGACTAACCGTAAGGATGGACCCCATGAAGGGGCATGAGAGATCGGCCCAGCCGTGCGCGATGAGAACGCGCAGCTTAGGATCCGTTGCGACAGCGACTCGCAGATCTGTTGCAGAGGCGGCTTCGGCGCCGAATGCGGTCGAATCGTTCCGCTCCCAAGCCTGGTTCACTTCATAAGACAATGCGTTGTATCGCGCATCGGTTTTCCAGCCCACCACGCGAGTCACGAAATCGACCATCGCGGTGGTCGTCGGCGCAATGATGCTCAGCAGAATCGGGTCATTCGTTCGTTGCGTGGGATCGAACGGAAACGGGTCAAACGCTGTGACATTGGGATCGTAGCGGCTGCCCAGCTTGCCTGTCTCGCGGAACTCCTCGCGCAAAAAGGCCTGCGTCTCAAGTCTCCCGCCGGCCTGCTTCACGAATGTCGGATCGAGACCGGTAAGCTCGGTGACTTTCTTGACAATGCGCGGCGTAGCGCCGGGATCGCTCGTTCCCTTGAGCAAATCCGTCGCGTATTCACCGCGTGTGTATTCGATTACTGGAGCCATGTTTTCTGCGGTCAGCTTGTCATGCCGCTCGTAATTCGCGGCCACGATCGATGGCAGCGTCAGCATCCAAGGGATGGGCGAGAGGTCGCGTGAGCCGCCGTCGGGCATCAACGCCGGGGACACCAATATCAGCCCGTTAATGGCTACTCCGATCTTCGATTGCAGGTATTGCACCAGGCGGGGCCCGCGATAACCGCCGTAGCTCTCGCCGACGATGTACTTGCGGGATGCGAGCCGGCCATTTTTCACCAGCCAGTCGTAAATAATTTGCGAAAGATAGGCGATGTCCTGATTGGGGCCGAAGAAAAGCTTTTTGCTTTCGTCAGGAGAGACGAGCGAGCGGCTGAAGCCAGTGCCGACAGGATCGATGAAGACGAGGTCCGTGAAATCGAGCCACGTTCCCGAGTTATCGGTTAGGGTAGCAGGATCCGAGGGGCTCTGGCCCTCAGCTCCGAACGCTACTCGCTTCGGCCCGATTGCGCCGAGATTCAGGTAAACAGATGCCGCGCCTGGGCCGCCGTTAAAAGCGAAGGTAACAGGCCGGTTGGGCGCGTTGACTATATAAGAGGTGAAGACGACCTCACCTGTGGCTTTGGCCTCCGCGTTCTTGGTGTGGAGGGTACCGACGGTCGCCGTGTAGTTGAGTGTCTTGCCGTTCAGTTGAATACTTTGGGCGACATGCGCGTCTGCCGGGAGGCTTGGAGGCAGCGGAAACTTGGCGGCAGGGGCTTCGGGCTTGGTCTCCGGCTTCGGGTCTTGCGCGGAGAGGGCTGGCGCAAGCATCACTGTGAGGGCACAGGCGAGAGAAATTCGCGAAAAAGTCATACGTTCGACAGTGTAGCGGGTTCACATGCGCTGATAGATTGTGTTACGGTCAAGATCTCCGAAACGCGATATCTTTTCATTGTTATGCCACTATCCGCCGAGTTGAAAGAACAGCTTCGGACACTATGCGCGAAGGACACGAATGATTGTGAAGAAATCCTCGCGGCTTTGCCTCCGAACGTCCATGACGAATTGTTGGAGAAACGGGTAAAGGCGCTTGCGGACGAGAGGGACCGGGCGGAAGCGAGACTGAAGAAGGTGCGAGCCATCGCGGTCAACCTAACAGAGGACAATTTACGGATGGCATACAAAGAATATAGCGATGAGATGCGTCATTTCAGCACAGTGCGCTCGGCCCTGACAACATTCCTGGTGACGGTGTCGTTAGCGGCGTTTTCGGCGTATTTCAACAAGAGCCAGAGCCACCCGTTCCTGATTGCCGCGGCTCTGATATTTGCGGTAGCGGCAGTTGCCGTTTGTTTCGAGTTCTCGCGGCGAACGTCCAAAGCGTACTTGCGGCGCGGACGCATCTGGAAGCACTTTACGAACGCCAAGCCGGTAACCGAGTTGGAACAGAAGGATTACCCGGGGCCGGGGCAAGTTGTCGGGAAAATGTTGCAAGATCCGACGAACTATTTCCTGCTGATCGGTTTGGGGCTGATCGTTTTGGCGTTTTACAATCGGGATTCGCTAAGCGCCTTCCTGCCCGCACTACATTCGAATTTGAACTTTCCTAAGTAACGTGTCAGAGCGCTGGGAGCGGCGCAAAGATCCCATAGACCGGCTCGTTCGTTCTTAATTCACTGTCCCGCCGCTCGTTCCGCATGTACTAACTTCTTTTCCGGCTTCACCGGCGACTTCTCAAACTTCTGTCCCTGTCCCTGTCCCGGCCTGCGCCGCTTCTCAAATGGCCCCAACTTGACTGGACGTCCGGATCGCATCGACTCCAACAGCCCCTGGACAATTCGCACATCCGCCAATCCCTCAACTCCGGAAGGCTCCGGCTCGGCATCATTCAAGATGCATTGCGAAAAATATTCAATCTCCGCGCCGAACTGGTCCACCTTGTCGATTGAAATCTCCTTCTCTTTGCCTTCGATCTTCAATTGCAGCTTGTAAGGTTCGTGATAATCGAAACCCGGTTTCAACCTCAGCTCGCCTTTCGTGCCCACCACCTGGTAAGCATCAGCGGCCGACGCCCCGAAACTGCAAGTGAAAACCCCCAACCGGTCACCCGGAAAGCGCAGAATGCCCGTAGCCATTTCGTGTACTTCGCTGAACCGCGGGTCGCCGCCGTTGGCGCCCACGCCGGTCACTTCAGTCGGCTCATCCTGGAACAGATACCTCGCTGCATTGATCGGGTACACGCCCATGTCCATCAGCGGCCCGCCTCCCAGCGCTTTTTTCAACCGTATGTTGCCTTCTACTACCTGCTGGCTGAAAACCGAGCTGAAAATTCGTGGCTCGCCAATTTCGCCGCTCTTGATGATCTCGATCGCCTTCAAATTGGCAGGCTCAAAATGCAGCCGGTACGCAATCATCAGCTTGACGCCGCCTTCCTCAGCGGCGCGAATCATTTCCTCGCATTCCGCGACGTTGTCCGCCATCGGCTTCTCGCACAAGACATGCACACCCGCTCCCGCCGCGCGCATCGTGTAGTCTTTATGCATGTTATTCGGGAGTGCGATATAAACTGCGTCAATCGAACCGCTCCGAAGCAGCTCGTCATACCCCTCATACCCGACACTCTGCGAAACATCGTATTTCTTCCCCAGTTCCTGAGCTTTTGTCGGATCTCCGGTGACGAAGGCCGTCAATTCGGAGTATTTCGTCTTTTTGAATGCGGGCAAGACCACCTCTTGCGCGATCCAGCCTAGCCCTACAACGGCATACCGGATTTTCTGTGAATCGTCCTTCTCTTGACCAAATAGCGCCATTTCGAACTCCTGCTGAAAGAATGCTTCATCGACTGGATGCGCGCGAATCAGCCATGTTTCAGTTGATCGCTACTTCTCATTCCGAATTCACATCGAATACCTGGTGACCACTCTCCCAAAAGACCCGGTTTGCGGAATGCAAGTGGATCCGGAGAAGGCTTCAGCTACAGCCGAGTTCGACGGCCGCACTTATTATTTCTGCTGCCCTCGCTGTCGGAGCAAATTTCAAAACCAACCAGGCGCGTACACGGGGAGCTCGCAAGCCCTCCCTTCAAGACCGCAAAAAGCCACCGGCGAATACACCTGCCCGATGCACCCCGAAGTTCGCCAGATCGGTCCCGGCCCTTGTCCCAAGTGCGGCATGGCTCTTGAGCCCGCTGGCATTCCCACCGGCGCCGCCGATCCCGAGCTCGCGGCCATGACGCGCCGCTTCTGGATCAGCGCGCTGCTTACCCTGCCGCTGCTCTCCCTGATGCTTCTTAATTTCCACGCTGCGCGCCCGTGGATCGAACTCGCTCTCGCCACACCTGTGGTTCTCTGGGGTGGCTGGCCCTTTTTCGAGCGAGGCTGGACATCCATCCGAACCGGCAATCTGAATATGTTCACGTTAGTCGCTATGGGAACCGGCACTGCGTACCTCTTCAGCGTCTTCGCTGTTCTCTTCCCATCAAGCCTTCCCGCCGCCTTTCGCAATCAAGCCGGACAACTTCCCCTCTATTTCGAGCCCGCCGCAGTCATCACGGCTCTCGTGCTTCTTGGTCAAGTGCTCGAGCTTCGTGCCCGCGCGCGCACAAGCAGCGCGATCAAATCTCTGCTCTCCTTACTCCCGAGGACCGCGCGGCTCGTCGCGAGCTCTGCTGATCGAAACAGCCCTTTCCCGCAGGTCGTCGTTGAACGTGATATTCCAATCGAACAAATTCGAGCCGGAGACCGGCTTCGCGTTCGCCCCGGTGAAAAGATTCCTGTGGACGGCATTGTCCTCGAAGGAACCACCTCGGTTGATGAGTCTATGCTCACCGGCGAATCGATTCCCGTCGAGAAGCTCTCCGGGTCAAAAGTGATCGGCGGGACCATCAATGGCACTGGAAGTTTCATCTTCGAAGCCGAGCGCGTCGGCAGCGACACGTTACTCAGCCAAATCGTTCGGCTTGTCGCAGAAGCGCAACGAACTCGTGCGCCCGTTCAACGCTTGGCCGATATCGTCGCATCCTATTTCGTGCCGGTTGTGGTGCTGGTGGCGATTATTACCTTCATCGCCTGGGCCATCTATGGTCCGGAGCCACGCTTGAGCCACGCTCTAGTCAACGCAATCGCGGTGCTGATCATCGCTTGCCCGTGTGCACTCGGACTCGCTACGCCAATGTCGGTCATGGTCGCTACCGGACGCGGCGCAACCGCCGGAGTTCTGATCCGCAACGCCGAAGCGCTCGAGGTGCTTCACAAAATCGACACATTAGTCATTGACAAAACCGGCACACTGACCGAGGGCCGGCCAAAACTAACCACCGTCGAGATACTCAGCGACTTCTCCGAAACCGAGGTGCTGCGACTTGCCGCGAGCCTCGAACAAGCGAGCGAACATCCGTTAGCCGCGGCAATTGTGACAAGCACACGCGAGCGAGGCATCTCGCTCCAAAAGCCCGATAGCTTCAACTCCACCACGGGCCTCGGAGTAAGCGGGATTACCGGCAATCATTCCGTATTGATCGGCAATCGCAACCTGCTCGATGACTCGAACATCCCAACAGGAGAACTTGCATCCCGCGCCGAAACTCTCAGAATTAGCGGTCAATCGGTCGTCTTTGTCGCCATCGACGGAAGACCCGCGGGCCTCCTTGGGATCGCAGATGCTGTCAAACCGTCGACATTCGAGGCCGTCTCACTGATTCATGAAGAGCAGGTCCGCATCTCCATGCTGACGGGCGATAACCCTGTCACGGCGCTTGCAGTCGCCAAACATCTCGCCATAGATGATGTCCAACCGGAGAGCCTTCCCACCCAAAAGGCAACCTTCGTGAAGAAACTTCAATCCGAAGGTCACATCGTCGCTATGGCGGGCGACGGCATCAATGACGCCCCCGCAATCGCGGCAGCCAACGTCGGAATCGCAATGGCAACCGGTACCGATATCGCCATTGAAAGCGCCGGCATCACTCTTCTGCACGGCGATCTGCGCGGCATCGCTCGTGCGCTCCGCCTGAGTCGCGCTACCATGCGCAACATCCGCCAGAATCTATTCTTTGCTTTCGTATACAACCTGCTAGGCGTGCCCATCGCAGCCGGAATTCTCTATCCCTTCTTCGGAATCCTGCTGAGCCCAATCATCGCGAGCGCCGCCATGACCTTCAGCTCCCTTTCGGTCATCACAAACGCTCTCCGCCTGAGAAACGTCAAACTCTAATTATTTGTCCTGTTCCTGCTTACTCTCAAACGCGCGTATCGCCGAATCTAAAATCGCGACTGCCCGCTCGGGTCCGGCAATTCCCTTCACTTCGTCCTGTTTATCCGAGTTCTTGTTGTACAGCTCCAAAAACTCTTTCACCTGCTCAACAAATGAACGCTGAAGTTTTGAAACCGACTTCACCTCTCCATAGTCGAAGGAATCCACCGGAACCGCGACAAGCCGGTCGTTCTTTGATCGCTTTCCGTTCTCCGTCTGAACTATCTCGACCACGCCGATTAGCCGGACCTGTAATATGCAACCGACGTGCGCGGGTTCATCCATCAGCACAATGACGTCAAGCGGATCTCCATCTTCACCCTCCGTGGACGGAATAAATCCGAAATCAAATGGAAAGCTGAAGCCTTGCGGAAGCACGCGTGAAAGCGAAAACAATCCGGAGTCAGGCTCGTATTTGAATTTGTTTCTCCGCCCTTTCGGAGTCTCAATAATCGCCTTGCACTCTTTCGTTCTCTTGTTCAGTTCGTGCGGCAGCCTGCTGATGTCTTCCATATGCGTCTTGATTGTAGTCCCTTAATCCGACCTAAAATGGTATCCATGCGGCCCAGGATGCTTGTTGCGCTGTGCTTCTTGTCCGCGGCATCATTCAGCCAAGAAGTGATGAACCCCACCGGCCCGGATGCATCCTACGCGCCCTGCTTAGAAGGACAGAAAGGTTCGCGTTTTTACGAGAGTCCGATCCTTACATCGCCTGACGGCCTCTGGCGCGCACGCGCCAGTGTCGAAGCTGAAGCTGATGGAAAGCGGGGTTGGTGCTCTAATACCTCGACACTTCTCGTTCAAGGTCCCGACCACAGCGACTATCGGCCGGTTTATGTAGAAAAACCGACGAGTGATTTGCTGGGCAACTCACTCAAGCTCATCGCCTGGTCGTCCCAAGGGCATCTTTTAGCCATAGCGAATTTGCAGTTCCAATACGGTTCCGATGTTGGTGGTTTTTCCCCGCTGATATATGACGCTGACCAGAACCGCGTAATCGAACCAGAGCTTGAGAAACTGTTCGCTGCAAAATTCCACAAGAAAAATTGTGCTGTTAGCTTCGGTGAAGTGCTTGGGTTCGACTCACGAAGTCGCCTTCTTTTTGAAGCCGGCGATTGGTACGGATATGCGCCGGAAGAGGGCGAGCAGCCAGACCCGCAAACCCGCTGCCTCGGTTCGCCGGGCGTTTGGGCTCTCGATCTCCGCGCCAACTCCCTCGAGCTCGTCCGTTCCCTCGAAGATTCTACTGCGCAACCGCTTTCGGGTACTTCTCTTCCCGCTCACTGATTACGTGCCGCGAAGGCGTACTGGACTTTCCTTCCAGGAATTGGACCCCAAACAATTTCTGATACGTCTCGCAGCTCGCGAGCAGCTCACGATGTGTTCCGATTGCCTCAATCCCGCCCTCGGCGAAAACCACCACCAGATCTGCATCTTTGACCGTTGAGAGCCGGTGAGCGACGATGAAGCACGTCCGCTCGCGAATGAGCTGCTTCATTCCAGCCTGAATCAGCCGCTCGTTCTCCGTGTCGAGGTGACTGGTTGCCTCGTCAAAGATGAGGATATTCGGATTACGGACAATCGCCCGCGCGATTCCTATCCTCTGCCGTTCGCCGCCCGAAAGCTTGGCGCCTCGCTCCCCGACCTGCGTTTCGTATGCGTGTTCGCATCTTTCAATAAAGCCTTCGGCTTGGGCCACTCGCGCCGCTCGTTCCACTTCTTCCGCCGCGACCTCATTCCGCCCGTACGCAATGTTCTCGAAAATCGGACGGCAAAACAGATCCACCTCTTGGGGAACAACCGCGATCTGCTCCCGAAGGCTCTGCTGCGTTACATCTCGGATATCGATGCCGTTAATCAATACGCTGCCGTGCTGCGGGTCGTAAAGTCGCTGCAGCAAACTCATCAGCGTGCTCTTGCCCGTCCCGCTGGCGCCCAATAAGGCAACCTGACTGCCTCCGGGAACATAAAGGTTTGCGTCCTTTAAGATCCATCGATCGCTCGTTTCATACCGGAACCAAACATTGCGGAACTCTATGGAATCTGCGCGACCGCGTAGCCTCTTCGCATGAGGCGCATCGCAGACGGTCGAACCTCGCTCGAGAATTTCAAAGAGCCGTTCGGCCCGAGACAAATTGCGCCGCAGCTTAGGCAGAATGATCGAAAGCTGAGAGATAGGCCCGTACACCATATCTTGGAGAGCCATGAACATCACGTAGTCGCCGACCGTGCATCGCCGCGACAGAACAAAATACCCGCCTAGCGCAATCACGCTCACCCGCCCCGCAGTCGCGATCCATGTCTGAACGTTCTCAATCAGCGCCCAAACTCGCTCTCCCCGGTATTGCTTCACCCGCGCCAATCGCATCAGCTTGCGCTGCGTCGCCGCTTCGTGGTGTTCCCGGCCAAACTTCTTGACCACTCTCACATTGCTGGCGATGTCGTAAGATTCTTTGCTCACGGCTTCAAAGCCCAGGCTGACCTCGCGCTCGAGCTGATGCATTTGACGCCCCAGCCGCCCTACGGTCATGACATACGCCGGCAGCGGCAAGAAGACGGCCATCGCAATATAGAGGTTCTTCGCCAAGAGCGCGACCATGACTCCCGCGAACACAAGAAGCGGCGGAACGAGGTTTTGGCCCAGAATCTCGTAGAGCACCACAAAAATCGCCGTGCCCCCCCGGTCGAGCGCTCCCACAACTTCTCCTGTATTTGCCTTTCCCTGCGACTCGGTATCCAGGCGCAGGAAATTCAGAAACGCCGCATTCTTAACCTCGTCTTCACAAAGCGATGCCGCATGATAGAGCCGGTAATTATAAAAGGACCGAAGGACCCGTGTCGCCGCCGTGATCGCAAATATCCCTAGAGCGGATTGGAGGAGCGTCCGTATCGCTTCGCGGCCCGCGCCCCCAAGCGAGTGAACGATCTCATCGATTAGCCGCCTGGCGATGAACGGCACCGCCAAATCAAGCAAAGCGGTAATCAGGATCAGCGCCGAAAGCCCGATGAGCGTCTTTCGGTGCCGCCCTAATAGCGAAATGATCTTCCAGGCAAGCGACGCCTCACTTCCGCTCGGGACTTCCGCGGCTTGCACGACTTTTGGCACTTTCAAATAAAGTTGCGTAGGATTTTTCAACCTCTCAAAGGAACTACTTAGATCCTTCTTTGCGGTCTCAGCGCATTTCGCAAAAACGAACCCACTTTGGGCAAGTACCTGATTCCAAAAGCCTCGGTCCACCACAGTTCGTTTCGCAAAACGCGCATCCCTGGGTTCGTTTCGCAAAATGGACTGCTATACTTGGGTTTTGTCAGCCGGAACGTTTGGCCGACTCCCCATCGGTCGCCGGAGGATAGGAATGTTCATCAGCCTCCAGGAACTGCAACTTCGTACCGTCCGTTTTAAAGTTGATATCCCCCAAGGCGAAATCGAGTACGACAACAACATCACGCAGAAATCCACGCTTCACGCCGAAGGAACTGCACAGTTGCTGAATCACTCGCTCGGCGAGATTCGGGTCTGGGGAAAGCTTGCGGTTACGGGCGAAGCGCTCTGCGATCGTTGCCTCGAATCGGCCACTTTTCCGATCGACAAGACCTTCGATCTCGTTTACATGCCTGCCGATGAGGCGTCATCCGCTTCGGAGAACGAGGTGGATGAGGCGGGGATTGAGGTCGGCTACTACGAAGGCGGGGGTCTGCCTCTGAACGATGTTCTTCGTGAGGTCGTTCTTTTGGCGCTTCCGATGCAACTCGTCTGCAGCGAGGCCTGCAAAGGAATCTGCCCCGCTTGCGGCGGAAACCGTAACCAGCGCGATTGCGATTGCCATGCTGAGGCGATGGACGATCGCTGGAGTAAACTGAAGAATTTTCGGGCCGAAGTCGGTCCGCGCAACTGAACGGCTTGCCGCTCGGAGCCGTAACCATCATATTGAGAGACTAGAAAGAGTATGCCGAATCCAAAACGTCGACATTCGAAGCGCCGGACCTCCACCCGCCGCGCCCATGACGCACTGCGAATCCCGCACCTTGCTGAGTGCCCCAACTGCCACGAAAAGGTGCTTCCGCACCGGGTCTGCCCGCACTGCGGCAAGTACAAAGGCCGCGAAGTGCTTGAGGTAGTCGAAAGCTAGAAGTTAAGAACACCCGCGACATGGTGACCATAGCCCTCGACGCGATGGGAAGCGATCACTTCCCGAAGCCCGAAGTCGAAGGCGCGCTCCAGGCAGCAAAGGCGTTTGGAGTAAAAGTGATTCTCGTTGGACGCGAGGACATCGTCTGCAGAGAGTTAGATCGCCATCCGGGCTGGAAGGCGCTCCCCATTGAGTTTAGGCATGCCAGCCAGCAGATCACTATGGAGGAAACCGCTGGAAAAGCCGTCCGAGCTAAGAAAGATAGCTCGATTCGCGTATCCTCCCGGCTCGTGCGCGAAGGAGTGGCACAGGGCCTCGTCTCTGCCGGTAATACCGGCGCTGTAATGGCAACAGCAAAGCTGGTTCAAGGCATGCTTCCCGGTGTCGATCGCCCGGCTCTCGCCTCCGCCTTCCCGACCCTCGGCGGTACGCCCGCTGTCATGATCGACGTCGGCGCAAATGTCGATTGCAGTCCCAAGATGCTCGCTCAATTCGCCGTTATGGGCAACATCTATTCCCGAGTCATATTTCGCACTCGCGAGCCGCGAGTCGGTTTGCTTTCCATCGGCGAAGAAGAACATAAGGGCAACGCGCTCACGCACGAGTCTCTTCCGCTGCTCAAAAGCCTGAAGCATCTAAACTTCATCGGGAACGTAGAAGGTCGCGACGTCTATACCGGCTTTGTCGACGTTATCGTCTGCGACGGTTTCGTCGGAAATGTCGCCCTAAAAGTAAGCGAGGGCTTGGTCGACGTTGTCCGCCAGCTTCTCAAACAATCTCTCAAAACGAGCATCACTCGAAAGGTCGGCGCCTATCTCGCGCAGGGCGCTTTCAACGAATTCAAGAAGCGGGTCGACTATTCCGAGTACGGTGGCGCGCCGCTGCTCGGCCTGAACGGCATTTGCGTCATTTGCCACGGCCGTTCGAACGCTAAAGCCATCAAAAACGCGATTCGGGTCGCAAAAGAGTTCGCGGAAGGCAAAATCAACGAGCGAATCGCAACGGAACTCGACGACTGGGCATCAGCACAAGCAGGGTAGTCCTTTATGCGTCTTTACCTTCGTCTTTTGGGACTGTGCGCGTTAAGTGTTACCTGGCTTTTTGCCGCGAAAGAAGATCCAATTCAATGGAATCTCGCGCCCGCGGACGGAAAAGCTGAAATCGCGCGCGGCGCAAAAAAATATTTCGATCTAAAAGCGACCATCCAGCCGGGTTGGCACCTGTACTCGCCCACGACGCCGCCCGGCGGCCCGATCATCACAAAAATCAAGCTCAGCGAAAATTCGGCAATCGCCGGATATCACGTCTACCGCCCGCAACCCGTCCGTAAACTGGATCCCAATTTTCAGCTCGATACCGAAACGTACACTGGAAGCGCAACATTCCTCATCGAAGCCGAAATCAGTAAATCTGCAACGGGCAAATCAACCGTCGAGGCGATTGCGCGTTATCAGGCGTGTTCCGAAACCAAGTGTCTCAATCCGGTTCAGAAGACTGCTGTCACAGACGTGAGCTTCAGCCCCACAGCGACGATACCTGATTTCACAATCCCCTCCGGTTACGCAATGGTCGGAGCTCCCCAGTCTTTACCTTCATCAACGCCTCGACCGGCCCAGGAGCGAAGTGAGGCTTCATTACCTTTCCTTCTCGCCGCTTTCGGCTTCGGTCTTGCAGCTCTGTTCACGCCGTGTGTCTTCCCCATGATCCCGATCACGGTCTCATTCTTTTTGAATCAGAGCAGCTCGGCTGATCCGGCAAGTAGAGAAAGCGGCTGGAAGCAAGCTCTCGTGTTTTGCCTCGGCATCATCGTTTTGTTCACCGCGCTCGGATTCTTGGTAACCGCCATTGCCGGACCATTCGGGGTCGTACAGCTCGGCTCGAGTCCTTGGGTGAACGGTTTCATCGCCATCGTGTTTTGCATTTTCGGCCTCAGCCTCCTGGGTGCCTTTGAGTTGCATCTTCCATCAGGTGTGCTCACGAAACTTGACCAGGCTTCGCGCGGCGGAGGGTACGCCGGCACGCTGCTGATGGGCCTGACGTTTTCTCTCACGTCGTTCGCTTGCATCGGCCCCATCGTCGGCCCACTTTTGATCGCGACCGTCCAATCAAAAGGAGCCCTGCCCGTACTCGGAATGCTGGTCTTCGCAACCGGATTAGCCGCGCCTTTCTTCTTTCTAGCCCTTTTCCCTTCCTATTTGAATCGGCTTCCCCGGAGTGGAGGCTGGATGGCGCGCGTGAAAATCGTGCTCGGCTTCATCGTTCTCGCCGTGATGCTGAAGTATCTCAGCAACATCGACCAAGTTCTTCAATTACATCTGCTGACGCGCGATCGTTTTCTTGCTGCCTGGATCGTGCTCTTCGCCTTGCCTGGCCTCTATCTGTTGGGATTGCTCCGCATGGAGGGAATCAAGAGCGATGAGCCGCTCGGTGTCGCGCGCGCGCTCGTCGCTGCCGCGTTTTTGATCTTTTCGATCAGCTTGGTCCCAGGTTTATTCGGCGGCCATCTTGGCGATCTCGATGCCTTCGTTCCCGAAGCATCAGGCAGCATTTTCGGCGGCCCCTCGGCGCAGACCGAAGCCGCTCCTGCCAACTACTATAAAAACCAACTGGACTCCGCCCTCGCGGTAGCTCGCCAGCAAAACAAGCTCCTCCTCCTCAATTTCACCGGCTATGCCTGCACCAATTGCCATTGGATGAAGGCCAACATGTTCCCCCGCCCCGAGATCCAGTCGGCGCTCAAAGATCTCATCATCGTCGATCTTTACACTGACGGCACAGATGAGGAATCGGCAAAGAATCAGAAGCTCGAAGATCAGAAATTCGGAACAGCCTCGATTCCGTTCTATGCCATTGTGGACGCCGATCAAAACGTAATCGCGACGTTCCCGCAACTAACTCGCAATCCACGCGAATTTCTAAGCTTTCTCGAGAGCAAGCCAGGGGCAAAGTCACAGACCGCGATGTTACGCTGAGAAAGCATTCCTCCAGATGATGCGGATGTGGCGGAATTGGCAGACGCACTGGACTTAGGATCCAGCGGGCGCAAGCCCGTGAGAGTTCAAGTCTCTCCATCCGCACCAAAATTTAAGCAGACCGGCATCGATGTATATCATTGTGGCTCGTCTCAGCGGCGATACGATTTAGCGCGGCAATTTCGCTGTTAGTTGTCGCGCCAAAGAATAGCCGAGATGGTGCCCTCGTCCTGAAACACACGAATCAGATCGTTCAGATTGTGGAACGGCACATTATTCACGACCACTTCATAGACGAGCTCACTTCCGCTCTTGGCATGAATGTAGCCTGCAAAGGCCTGACCTCTGATCAGTGAACCTTCAAGGAAGGTTCCGGGTTTCGCGTGCACCCGTCCCTTAGCGGGCGCGAGGCTTGGGTTGCACTCGAATTCATTGACGCTTGCAAGCGACCCATCGACCGCAAGAATAGGAAAGCTGGCAAGATACTGGGCAAAGCCGGACTTAGTGTACATATCGGCTAAAAAGCGCGTGACTGCCCGCGGTGTTGCAGTAGATTCTCCGCCACCGCTGCCATCGATGAAAAAGTATTCGCTGGGTTCGATCCCATACTTCGTTTGTAAGTTTTTCCTTTCCGCCGCGAGCGCCGATTCCATGTTGTCGACACCCTGAGTCAGGCCGTACAGAACGATGCTCGTGTCCGCGCCGATGTTGTAACTGACCTTGTTGATCAGCTTGATGTCTTCAGAATACGGAAGGCCGCGAAGCTCCGCGACACGCATATCGCGTTCGTAACTATCCTTCGGAGGGAGCAGCTCACTGGGATTACGTTCAACTGCCGGCGCTTTCACAATCACACCGGCGGCGCGGAGTTTTTCGATAAGCACAGTGCGGACGTAACTCGACGGGTCGACGATTCGGAATGTCCGGATGAGAGGATAACGGCCAGTGAACGGTGGTACGAAACCGACAGGAAGATTGCCGCTGATCGTAACAGTGCAATCGGGTTGTCCTATGCATCGAGGAAGCACCGGCTCAATGTTGACGCTTGTACCGGGGGGCGTCATGAGGATATCGTTGTCGATCGCCAGCGCGGCAGATCGGGGACGGTGCTCGATATGGGCTAATTCGCCAAGGTTTGCGGGATCGATAATAACGTCCACTACGTCGTCGTTGACGAAGATGGGTTTAACATCAAACTCACCGCGAAAGTTAAAGGGCTTGAAGAGCCGGTCATCGATCACAATCTCGCCGCGGATCTCCTTGATCCCGCTGTCTGCGATTTGATTGGCGAGAGCAGCATATCCGCGCAAGGGATCGGGTTTAGTAAGTACAGCGTTGCCGAGCGAATTCGCTTCGTTGTGATCGAAATCGCTGTACGCGATGGTGCCATTCTGCTTTGTGCGTCCACCCATGGTGAGGTCGCCCGAGGCGACTAGGATGAGATCGCCGTCCAAGGTGCCCTTATCGCTGACCGTGCCTTGGCGGTACGCGGGAGTGTTAAACGTGTGGGCGGGGCCGATCTGATTCAATAGCTCACCTGTTGAGAAGACCTTACGGACGGATCCAAGGAGGAATTTGTGGCCGGGATCGAGATCGATCACCAGCTTGCCGGTTTTGAGATCAATGACACGAAGGCCCCAAGTGGCCCCTTTATAGCGCGGCGCATCTAAGATGGCCTTGATTTCAGGAGGAACACTAGCCGCGTTGTTGGCATCCTGCGCGCTGACCAGGCGCATACCTGGGCACAAGGCCAGCAGAGAAATGACGAGCGGGAATAGACGATGTCGAATGTTACTCATTTAACTCTCTCCAAACAGATAATTTAGCCTTACCGGCGCTGGGAAACAGTGACATAATTTGAGAATCCTAAATCTCGGCTTCACCAACCCGAAGGAGGTGTAGAGTGTTGTCTCCGAATCGCGCCGTTGCGCTATTGATCGCGCTCTTTAGTGTATGCTCTTTGGTTCGAGCTCAAACAGTAACTGCTTCAGAGCCGGATTACAGCAAGGTGAATGATTTCCTTGACGGCCGCCGGACTCTTCTCGCGATCAACGACCTCATCATTGGCGGATTGGTTTTGCCGACAAGTGATGGCACGACAAGAGCATTTATACGCTACCTGGGTATGATCCGAAAAACGCAGGTCCGGAGATCTCGACGCGCGTGTTCAACTCGAGTTACGACACGTTGGTATACACCAATGGTGACACGATCTTCATGCAGGATCTTGTTTCCAAAAAAGTGGCATCGTTCCGCTGGGCTGGGCAGGACTTAAGATCTGCGCTTATCGCTGCCGGCGATTTCCGGGGTGATGGCTTCAATGAGGTTGTAATTGCCACAAACGGCGGATCGATGATCGTCGCCGTTGCGGTCGAGTTCGACAGCCGCGGACGCTGCTTGCGCGGCGTATGCAGCGCCTTCGGCGTTGGCCGCTATTGTCTTCAGCTCTAAGTTACATACCGCCGTAAGAGCGGGCAATAAAAGGTACCTCCACTTCTTCATGTCCTAGGCTTCGCATCCATACTCTTCGCAGCCACACGCGGCCGAGCTAGGTTTCAGTCGCGGAGGAGAACATCGCATGCTGGAGGCTATGCGCATCGCTCAGCAGCGCTACTTCGACAGCGGCCAGTCCTCCGGCTTCGAGCTAGCTCGCACCTGCGCCCTGCTGGGAAGAAGCCGGGACGCAGTTACGGCTCTCAAAGGAGCCCTCCCCGCGCACGACTACGCCGTCTTGGAGACAGCCACCGATCCCAACTTCAACGAGCTGTCTGGCGACCCCGCCTTCCAGGATCTCGTTCGTCAGGTCACCGAGCGCGCTTACCGCCCCTGAGCCCCAACGGAGAATCTTGGTCGGTGGATTGGCCCCGAAATCGGCGGATTACGACAATCGGACGTTTGGGGACGCGAATCCAACTCATGCTGAAGGGCTCCAAATCGCTCGTGCAGGTACGCTTGATTACTGATTTCGTTTTGGATATCATCTACTGATTTCCCCAGGAGGGAGTTCCCATGCATCACCTCAAGGCCATTCTCTTGAGTGTTGCCTTGCTGGCCGTTCGTGCGCCTTCACCTGCACTGCTATTCGCAGCGGGATGTCATGCGGCCCAAGACAAGACTCAGATTCATGTTCCAATTCCCCAGCCGATGAGCTCGCCGTTCGTGATCCATCTGCTCAGTCCCATCCATCCCGTAGCCGGAATCGACGGCATGATCCATCTCTCTTATGCGGTGCAAGTGACAAATACTACGTTCAATAGCGGAAAAGAGTTCAAGGCAATTCCTGTAGATCCGTTAAATAATTTCGAAGAGACCGGTCACAACTTCGTCGAGACTGACGACGGCAAGGACATCACCGGGCTGATCAGACGCTTCAGCGTAAACCCAAACGCAGGCGCTGGCGGGGCACTCGCGCCTGAGGATGTTGCCGCTGAAACCGACACGCCACAGTACCTCAATGCATTAGGTCCCGGACAGTCGGGTGTCATGTTTTTTGACGTGACCTATCCAGATCCCACTCAGGTGCCTTTGTTCTTCTCACATCATCTTTTTGTCGAGGTCGCGGATCTTGGTCAAAATACCCACAATGCATTCACAATACCTGTCCCGGTGAGCTGCGAAAAAGCTGTAACACTCCGGCCACCGCTCGCTGGAGCCGGATGGTTTGACGCGAATGGATGCTGTGCCATCGTGAACGGGCATCGCTCCGCTGTGATCCACTTGAATGGCGATCTCTGGGTACCCGAGCAGTTTGCGATTGACTGGCTACGCCTGGATGCTGAAGGTAGATGCTGCAACGGAGACCCGGCCGACCTGAAGTCCTGGCAGTATTACGGCGTGCCGATCTACGCGGCAGCTTCAGGAACTGTTGCTAAGGTGCTCGCGCGTGACTTGCCCAACCAAAAGCCCTTGCACCCTGAACCTCCCACGCTCGACACCCTTGCGGGTAACGGAATTATCGAGAACATCGGAGACGGCCGGTTCATCATGTATGCGCACCTTGCACCGGGGAGCATTCCGGCGAACATCATTGAGGGCACGCATGTCGAGGCTGGCCAAGTGATAGGAAAATTGGGGAACTCCGGCAATAGCGCCGCGCCGCATCTGCACTTTCAGGTGATGGATCGTCCGTCGGCGCTCGTCTCTCATGGCCTCCCATTTGTTTTCGATCATCTCAAAGTCGAAGGACATGTGATTGGGAAAGAGGGCCCGGTTGTGGATGATTTCCTGGCTGGAAAAGCAGTGCGGCTCAATACCAGTAATGCAGGGCCGCAGAGCGAAAAAATGCCTCTTTCCAGTAACGTTTACAGATTTCAGTAGAGTTGGATCTCGCCATTAAACGACGGAGGCTGAG
>Ga0213881_10000190_pt1 | contig 49388 bp, 37 predicted proteins | sample BarmaccoBMER_R08_FD_160104 | JGI IMG/M metagenome (GOLD analysis project Ga0213881, IMG submission 160104) | Barbacenia macrantha exposed rock microbial communities from rupestrian grasslands, the National Park of Serra do Cipo, Brazil - ER_R08 ...
GGAGGCCAGAGCCGAGGGAGACCAGTATGCCGTTGCATAAGAGGATCGACGAGGATGCCGAGATCGAGGTCAACCCCATGTGCATCCGGGAGATGAGCGCCGAGGTTCCTCGCTTCCGCATCCCGCCGAGAGGAATGCTGCCCAGCACCGCGCTGCAGGTTGTGCGGGACGAGCTGATCCTGGACGGGAACGCCCGGCTGAACCTGGCCACGTTCGTCACCACCTGGATGGAGCCCGAGGCGGAGCGGCTGATGGCGGAGTGCTTCGACAAGAACATGATCGATAAGGATGAATACCCGCAGACCGCAGAGCTGGAGCGGCGGTGCGTGAACATCCTCAGTAACCTGTGGCACGCGCCGGACGGCAGCGACGCACCCGGCTGCTCCACCACCGGATCCAGCGAGGGGTGCATGCTCGGCGGCATGGCCCTGCTGTGGCGGTGGCGGGCCAGGCGCCGCGCCGCTGGGCTCGACGTGAGCAAGCCCAACCTGGTCATGGGCGCGAACGTGCAGGTCTGCTGGAAGAAGTTCTGCCGGTACTGGCAGGTCGAGCCCCGGCTGGTACCGATGGAGCCCGGCCGGCTGCACCTGCGCGGGGCGGAGGCCGCGGCGCAGTGCGACGAGAACACCATCGGGGTCGTCGCCATCATGGGGTCGACGATGGATGGATCGTACGAGCCGGTCGCCGGGATCTCGGCCGCCCTCGATCAGCTCGCCGCCTCGGGCGGCCCCGATGTGCAGGTGCATGTGGACGCGGCGTCCGGCGGCTTCGTCGCGCCGTTCATCCAGCCGGGCCTGGTGTGGGACTTCCGGGTGCCCCGGGTGGCGTCGATCAACGCGTCCGGTCACAAGTACGGGCTCGTCTACCCGGGCGTCGGGTGGATCGTGTGGCGGGATTCCGGCTCCCTGCCCGAGGACCTCGTATTCCGGGTGAACTACCTGGGCGGGGACATGCCCACGTTCGCCCTGAACTTCTCGCGGCCGGGCGCGCAGGTCGCGGCGCAGTACTACAACTTCCTCCGGCTCGGCTTCGAGGGATACCGGAAGGTGCAGCAGACCTGCCAGGACGTGGCTATGTACCTGTCCGGCGAGATCGCCAAGATAGGGGCATTCGAGCTGCTCACCGACGGCAGCGAACTCCCGGTGTTCGCGTACAAGATCCGGGACGACGTGACCGGCTACAACGTGTTCGATGTATCGGAACGGCTGCGCATGCGCGGGTGGCAGGTGCCGGCCTACACGTTCCCGGAGAACCTGACCGGCACAGCGGTGATGCGCATCGTGGTGCGGAACGGATTCAGCAAGGACATGGCCGGGATGCTGCTGGACGATCTGCGACAGCAGGTGGCGCTGCTCGACGCGCACCCGCACTCCCACGTGCCGCTGGCGGCCCAGCGGGCGGGCTTCGCCCACTAGGCCAAGGGCCTGCCCCTCGTCCAGCCGCTATGGTGTCAGGACGATCTTTCCGATGGCGGTGCGCGCATCGAAGCGCCGGTGGGCTTCGGCCGCCTCCTCCAGCGGCTCGACACGCCACGCATGCATTATGCATAATAGATGCATGGCGTTGATTCAGATCCGGGACGTCCCTGAGCCCGTCCGGGACGAGCTTGCCAGGAAGGCCGCGGCTGCCGGGCAGTCTATGCAGTCCTACCTGCTGGGTGAGCTAACCAGGCTGGCCGAGCGGCCAAGCATGGCCGAGATCGTCAGGCGAGCACAGGCCCGGGCCAAGGCCAGCGGGTCGACTGTGACGATGGGCGATGCTGTCGCCGCGGTGCGGGCCGCCCGGGACCGGCAGGAGCCGTGAACGGCTACGTTCTTGACGTGTCCGTCGCGGTGACCGCGCTTACTGAGCCGGGGAGCCCGGCCGCTGAATTGCTCTCCGGAGACGACGCGGTCTTCCAGGTTCCCTCCATTTTCGACGCCGAGGTGCTCAGCGCCCTTCGCGGCCTGGTCCGGGGCGGGAAGTTCGACCGCGCCGCGGCAGCCGACCTCGTCACCGACCTGATGGTGCTTCCCGTCGAGCGGTGGCACATGTCCCCGCTGCTCCCGCGCATGTGGGAACTGCGCGAGAACCTGACACCGTACGATGCCGCCTACGTGGCCCTGGCTGAGATGACTGGAACTGTCCTGGTCACGGGGGATGAGCGCATCACGGCATCGCCCGCAGCCCGCTGCGCCATCCAGATCATCAAGTAGCGCTATCGAGATCACCAAGCAAGCCGGTTGAGCTGGCCGAGGAAGTGCTGCCAGCCCGCGGCGTGGATCTGTTCCTGACCGGGCGGAAGGCCGCGGTGAACGAGGCGCAGGCGGGTGCCGACGCCGGCCGGAGTGAGGGTGAACTCCACCTGGGTGGCGCCCGGCGGCATCTCGGCGTTGCCGGCCACGCCCCAGCTGACCAGGATGCGCCGCGGCGCGTCGATCTCCAGGTACTGGCCGCGGACGGGTACGCCGTTTATGTCGACCTCGAAGGCACCGCCGGGGACCGGCTTGAGGACAGCGTGCTGGCCCATCCACCGGATCATGGCGGCCGGGTCAGTCAGGTGCCGGAAGACCTCCCCGACCGGGGCGGGAAGGTCTACCTCGGTGACGAACTGGTCAGTCACGGCTCTGTTCCTGCCCGGCGGCCTGGTCACCGGGCTGCTGGAGCGCAGTGCCGAGCCGGGCCAGGTGCTCGGCCCAGAAGCCGGCCAGGAACTCCTGCACCGCGGCGAAGCCGGCCGGGTTGACGACGAACAGGTGGCGGGTGCCCTCCCGTCGCTCGTCGACCAGGCCGGCCTCGTGCAGGACCTTCAGGTGCCGGGAGACCGCCTGCGGCGTGATGTCGAGGTGCCCGGCGATATCGCCGACCGGGCGCGGATCGTCGGCGACCAGCGTGAGGATGGCGCGGCGGTGCGGTTCGGCGAGCGCCTTCAGCGCCGCGTCCGGGTTCACGGCTGGCGGCCGAGGAAGGCCACCAGCCGGTCGGTCACCGGGGCGCCGGCTGGGACGGCCAGGGCGGGGGCGATCCGCGAGGCCCGGCTTTCCGGGGTGGCAAGAGCTTGCCCAGCGAACTCCAGCACGTGCGCGGCCAGGCGGCCATCCAGGTCGGCTGGCTGCCCGGTGGCCCTGGCCAGGTCCCATCCGTGTACGAGCATGTCCAGCGTGGTGAATCCGGCCAGGGCCGGGCCGGGCATCTCGCCCAGCGGGGTGACATGGATCCGGGTGAGGGCATCGCCCGCGCTCGCGGCGGCCAGCGCCGCGGCGGAGGCCTCCGCGTAGGCCGCGACCGGGTCGTCGCCGGCCAGGTCGACGGGGGGCAGGCCGCCGGGCGCCATCGGATAGCGCGGCGCCTGATCGCCGAGCAGGCCCTCGGCCAGCCACAAGGTGCCGATCACGTGGCTGAGCAAGGCGCGAACGTCCCACTCGGCACACGGGGTAGGGGCATCCAGCTGGCTGGCGGACGTTGCCTTGACGACATCGGCGGTCGAGGCGACCGCCCGCTCGAACGCGGTGAACAGTTCCATCGGGACTCCTGATGAGTGGTATCGGAAGGATCGGCGCCTGGCACCGCACCTTACTACAATCAATCGATTGCGCAACAGTATGATTTATAAAAGAACTGGTTGCGTTCCGCGGTCACGCCAGCCCGATGGCCGGGTCGCGGGCGCATGGGAAAGGATGGGTAGGGAACGACGGCGACGGCAAGCCAATGGCAAAGGAGCCGATGATGACGACGCTGCGCAGCTACGTGTATGGCACTTGGATAACTCCGGCGGACGAAGGGCGGCCGGTGCTGGACGCGGTCACCGGTGCCGAGGTCGCCCGGGTGTCGTCCAAAGGCGTCGACTTCGCCGGCGCACTCAGCCACGGCCGGGGCACCGGCGGTCCGGCTCTGCGCGAGCTCACCTTCCACCAGCGCGCGGCGCTGCTCAAGGAACTCGGCCTGAAGCTCCGCGACCACCGGCGGGAGCTGTACGACCTGTCCGCCCGCGCCGGCGCCACGCTCTACGACGCCAGGTTCGACGTCGACGGCGGTATCGGGGTGCTGCTCAGCTATGCGAGCAAGGCCAAGCGGGAACTGCCCAACGACAGGATCTACACCGAAGGCGCGCCGGAACCGCTGGGCAAGGGCGGCACCTTCCTCGGCCAGCACATCCTGTCGCCACTGCGGGGCGTGGCCGTCCAGGTGAACGCGTTCAACTTCCCGGTCTGGGGTCCGCTGGAGAAGTTCGCGCCCGCGTTCATCGCCGGCGTGCCGAGCCTGGTCAAGCCCGCTACGCAGACCGCCTACCTGACCGCCCGGCTGGTCGAGCTGATCCTCGAGACCGGTCTGCTGCCCGAAGGCTCGCTGCAGCTCGTCTGCGGTGGCCTCGGCGACCTGTTCGATCATCTGACTGAGCAGGATCTCGTGTCCTTCACCGGGTCGGCGAGCACCGCCCAGCAACTGCGCACCCATCCGGCGATCGCCAGGAACTCGGTCCGGTTCAACGCCGAGGCGGACTCCCTCAACTGCTCGGTGCTCGGGCCCGATGCCATCCCTGGCACACCTGAGTTCGATCTGTACGCCGACCAGCTCGTCGCCGAGATGACGGTCAAGGCGGGGCAGAAGTGCACCGCGATCCGCCGGGCCCTGGTCCCGGCCGGCCTGGCCGGCGACGTGACCGAAGCGGTCCGCGACCGGCTGGCCAGGATAACGGTGGGCAGCCCGGCGGAGAAGAGCGTCCGGATGGGCGCCCTGGCCAGCATGGAGCAGCGCGAGGAAGTCCGCCGGAGCGTCAAGGCGCTGCTGGCCGCGGGACGCCTGGTGTTCGGGGACCCGGAACATGCCGATGTGACCGGCGCGGACCCCGGACGAGGCGCGTTCATGTCGCCGCTGCTGATCGTGGCCGACGACAGCCACCGCCAGGAGCCGCATGAGGTGGAGGCCTTCGGCCCGGTCAGCACGATCATGGGTTACCGGGACACTGCCGACGTCATCGAGCTGGCCGCCCGCGGCCGCGGCAGCCTGGCCGGCTCGATCGTCACCGCCGACCCGGGCTTCGCCCGCGACGTGGTCCTGGGCGTGGCCCCCTGGCACGGGCGCCTTCTGGTCCTGGACCGAGGCGACGCCGCCGAGTCCACCGGCCACGGCTCACCGCTGCCCATGCTGGTCCATGGCGGCCCCGGGCGGGCCGGCGGCGGCGAGGAGCTGGGGGGCATCCGCGGCGTCCTGCACCACATGCAGCGCACCGCGATCCAGGCGAGCCCGCGAGTGCTGTCGGAAGTCACCGGCCGCTGGGTACGCGGCGCGGAACGGGACACCGAGCGCGGCCACCCGTTCCGCAAGTCACTGGCCGAGCTGCGCGTCGGCGACACCGTGGCGGCCGGTCCGCGCCGGGTGACGCTGGCGGACATCGAGCACTTCGCCGAGTTCACCGGGGACACGTTCTACGCGCACATGGACGAGGAGGCGGCCCGCGCGAACCCGTTCTTCGACGGCCGGGTCGCCCACGGCTACCTGATCGTGTCGTTCGCCGCCGGACTGTTCGTCCAGCCTGACCCGGGCCCGGTGCTGGCCAACTACGGCCTGGAGAACCTGCGCTTTCTCACCCCGGTCTCCCCCGGCGACGAGCTGACCGTGACGCTGACCTGCAAGCAGATCACGCCGCGCGAGGACGCTGACTACGGCGAGGTGCGCTGGGATGCCGAGGTCGTCAACTCCGGCGGTAAGCCGGTCGCCACATACGACGTCCTCACGCTGGTCGCCAAGACCTGGCCGCCGGCCGTGCAGACGGGATAGGCGATCTGGCAGACCGGGTCACCCGGCGCGGCCGCGGCTATGTCGATACCGCGCGGGTACACCTCCCGCGGCGGACCCGCCACAGCCAGGCCGACCGTGCCGATCCAGTCCGCCACGGCGTCATAGGCGGACAGGATCTGCGGGAATTCGAGCTGGGCCCGGGTGACGGTGACGTATGCCTCCCGGTGCGCGTCCTCATGCCGGACAACCAGGTCCGGCGGGAGGGCGGCGGAGGACGGGACCGGAGCGCAGGCCTCGGCCGGCCCGTCGCTGTCCTCATTCACCTCGCCATGGAAGATGACGAACAGGTCCCCGTCGAGGCCGCCGTGCCGTCCCGCTGTCTCAGCTAGCCGGCCCAGGACGTCGGGCAGCCACTTCTTCAGTTCGGTGATCCGCAGGGCGCGCTTCTCGGCCAGCACCAGCTGCCCGGGCACATCGCGCTCCCGGACGTCACAGTCATGGCCGGATCCGGCACTGGTGCCCGACACCAGGCTGGTGCGCAGCCGGGCGACCAGCTCACGCTGAACCTCGAACCGGCTCTCCACGTCCGCCCAGTACGCCGCGAGCAGATCGGCGCCCTCCGGCCCGGGCGCGGAGATGATCTCGGCGACCTGCGCGAGCGGGATCCCGACCCGGCGCATCATCAGGATCAGCCGGGCGCGCAGCAGCTGGCTCTCGCGGTAGCGCCGGTACCCGGTGGCGGGATCGACGTGGGCGGGCCTGAGCAGGCCCGACCGGTCGTACAGCCGCAAGGCCTTGACGGACAGCCGGGAGCGGCGCGCGAACGCCCCGATGGTCAGTAGCCGATCGCGCGCCGCCGGTCCGGCGTCGCTCACGCATCAGACGTTAGCGCACGTCCTCGTCCTCGAGGCGGAATGCGAGCTCGGTGACCCATTTGGTCATGTCCGGCTCGCTGACCGGGTCGGAGTGATGGATCTCCAGCCTGCAGCCCCAGCGCTCGCCCTCCGGAGAGGGCGAAACGTCCCACTTCAGGCCCTTGGCCGCGGCCCAGTCGAGCAGTGCGGCCGTCGCGGCGCTCAGGGTCTCGGGGTGTCCTACGTGCCGTACCGTGGCGTACCGGCCCGCGGGCAGCACCCCGGCCCGCACCCGGTCATCCCCCGGCACGGGGGCCGCCACCGTGGTACCCGCCTCCACTTCAAGTTCCCGATCCATGTCGATCAGGTTGTACCTCCAGAACGGCGGCCCCGACGGCGGCGCGCCGCGGGCCGCCAGCCAGCCGAAGACCTCGCGGTTGAGCGGAGGAACGACGGTGCCCAGCGCCCGCATGGTGACCGACGCGGCGATGGCGACATAGGGCCGCTCGGGCAGTTCTACGATTTCCGGCTCTGTGGTCATCGCCCCATAGTCGACCCTGCCCCTGGGGCCGAGTCAACGGCCATTGACCTGGTATGCGATCTGCGACCATCGCATCGGGGGTGTCGTATGACCGACATCGGGAGCGTTCGCAGCACCACCGTCACCGAAACCGCGCCGCCGTGATCTTCGCCGCGGACATGCCGCTGATCATCGCGTTCACCGTGGCCCGGTACTCGTCACCCCCGTACAGCCGTTAGGCCGAACGCGACCGCGTAGCGAGGGCCGAGCGTGCCGCCGACGTCGCCACGGCCGACCGCCACCGCGGGCGGCAGCGCGCGGGCGAGAACGCCGAGGAGTTCCTCGTCACCGGCCGGCCCGCCGACCGCGATCGCCTGGCTGGGCATCTCCCCGGAGGTCCGCAGAGCGCGCTTGATATTCAACTCAAGAACGGACTGTTTGATACCGAGCCGGATAGCCCGCCACTCGCCCGGCCCGTGGTCACGGTCGAAGGGCAGCAACCCGCCGGGACCGCGCACCGCCAGCATCCCGGCGGCTGACGCGGGAGCGCTCACATCCAGGAAGCCGCGCGTCCCGTCCTCGGCCTCGAACCGGGTGCCGCCGTCCACCCGGACGCACGGCCCCCGTTTGACCCAGTCGGCCGCCGCCCGCGGGATGCCGAGCGTCTGCGCCACCGCAGCGGTCAGCAACTCCCCCGCCCCGGCCAGCACCACATCCTCACCGGGGCCGATCAGGTCGATGGTCCCGGCGCCGAGGTCGATGACCAGCGCGTCGTGGCGGGCGCCCGGGGTGCTGAGCGCGCCCAGGCGGCTCGCCTCGGGTTCGGTGCACGGGCAGCGAACCGGCAACCCGAGCAGTTCCGCGAGGGTCTCGTCCGGGCGGGCATCGGCGGCCTTGCTGAGCGTGGCCACGAGCATGGCCCGCCCGATGCCGCCGCGCCGGGCCATGACCGTGTCGGCGATGGCGGACAGGTCCACCACGAACCGGTCGTCGACGGCCAGGTCGTTCACCCGCGGCTCATCCGGTTCATCAACGGCGGCGGGGGCGGGGGCGGTGCCGAGGCCGGCCACGGCGTTGGAGTAGTCGGCGAGCGACCGGCACAGGGCGGCGACCTCCCCGGAGTCCACGCCCAGCCTGGCGCCAAGCGCGACCGCGTCGGTCAGCAGGCCAAGAGGCTGCCCGAGCGGCCTGACCTCGACGGCCAGCAGTTCGCAGGCGGCGGCCGCGGCCACGTCGACCTGGTCGATGACCGGCACCTGGCACGGCCCCCCGTCCAGCGTCCTTCGCGGTCCCCGCTTCTTGCTGTTATCAGCGGGTCCCAGGCGGTTGGCGATCAGCACGCCCTCATCGCCCGCCACCAGCACGGCGCCTATCCTGGCTCCGGAACCGAACATGGCACGCAGCCGCGCGGCGGCGTCGGCGTACCCGATGCCATCCGGCACCAGCGCGACCGAGGTCTCCCCGTCGCGGGCGGATGGTGCGGAGGAAAGCAGCCACGGCTTGCCGACGCAGGCACCGATGCCGCCAGGCGTCGGCACGCCCGCCGCGAGTACCCGGAGCCGGCCGGTGGCTGAGGCGATCTCGGGGATGGTGATAACCGAGGTGTCTACCGGGCGCAGCGGGGCGATGCTCGCCTCGCCAACCGTGCAGCCGGCCTGCCGTTCGAGCCGGCGGACCAGGGCGGCGGCGGCGCGCAGCGAATCCGCCGAACCCTTCCGGCCGCGGGTCGGCACCCGGCCCGCGGCAAGGATCTTCTTGTCCGCCGCGAGCACCACCTCGGTGGTGGCGTTGCCGACGTCGACCCCGGCGATCACCGTCACGCCGACAGCCCGCGCCGGGCGTAGACCTCGGCCGCCTCCGCGATCAGGGCGGCGCAGCGCGGCAGACCGCGATCGGCCAGTGATCCGGCCAGCGCGGTGAGCTGCGCCCCGGTGGACCGGCCCGGTCGCAGCGCCTCGTAGATCGCGAGCACCTCGTCGTCGGGAAGCCGGGTAAGCTCGGCGGCCCGGCGCAGGTTCTCGGCCAGCTGGGGGTTCGCGTGCCGTTCGGCCACCCGAGCCTGCCGCTCCAGCGTCTCCGGGTGGATCCGCAGATCGGCTCCGGTTACCTCGCCCGCCACCATAGCCTCAACCGTCACATCAGCCACAGCCCGCCCGGACAGCGTCCGAGCCGGCCCGGGCGGATGGCTGTGGCATCCACCCGCATAGGACCGGGTGGATGCCACATTCATCCGGTTCACGTCGGACATCGCAGCTCCTCGGGGGGTGCGCCCGGGCGGACGTGGCGGCGTTCGAGTTCCATCAGGGCGATCACCACCGTGTGGTAGCGGGCCTCGATGGCCTCGTCAGAGTACGGGTTGCGGGCCGGGTCGGGCGTGCCGCCCTTGGCGTGCCGGGCCGCGTTCGCGCCCAGCAGGCGATACAGCTGCCGGGTGATGGTGGGCGCGACGGAGTAAAGCTCCAGGTTGGCCAGCGGCGCCAGGTCGCGGCGGTGGATGAGCGCCGTTCCCTTACCCTGCAAGCCGACGCCGATGCCCGATCCGGACAGGCGGGCGGCCGCGAGGCCGATCTGCCCGAGATCGACCGTGTCGCTGAACCGGACGACCCGGCCCGCGCAGCCCTCTTCCTCCAGGCCGACCAGGATCTCACGCAGGACATCGGGCACGGTGAGGCCGGACAGGCAGCGCCACACATCCCGGCCCACGGCCGGCGAGACACCGATCACCACGTCACGCGGATCGGCGCCGGACGCGGCCGGCCCGGCCGGGACCAGCAGCGACGGCTGGGCCGCCCCCGCCTGCTCCTGGAGCAGGTCAGCCACGCCGCGTTCCTGCCGGATGGCGTTGATCTCCGCCAGCCGTGGTCCGGATGGTTCATAGCCGGTCCCCGGGCCGGAGTAGTCGTTGGGATCGGTGACCAGGGAAAGCACCCGGAGCCGCTCATCGAAGATCGCGGACGTCTGCAGATGGTCACCGAGCAGGCGGGCCTGGACGAAGGCCACCGTACGTTCGGCCAGATCGGAATAGCCGCATTCATCCAAGGCGGTCACGATGTCGGTCACCATCAGCCCGCGCTGCCGGATGGACTGGGCGGCGGCCAGGACGGCGAGAGTGTCGGTCTCGCCGAGGTCCTTGGAGCCGGCCGCGTCCACCGCCCGCGCGACATGCTCATCGGTGAAATCGGCCAGGCCCAGGTAGGCGTAGACGGCGCGGCAGGCCTGCGCGGCCTCAAGGCGGACCGCGGCGATCAGGTCCGCGGACGCCGTGCGCAGACCGCCGTCGACGCCCCAGTCGCGCTGCATGGCCAGGAAATCATCGATGTCTTCGGCGTTGAAATTGCTCGGGCCGAACATGTTGTCGTAGCGCTGGATCGACCCGAAGCCGCTGAACGCGAAGTCCGAGCCGGCCAGCACGATCGGCAGCGTGCGGGAGGTGCGGCGCATGTCGGACTCGCTCATCAGCGCGTCGTTGCCGGAGCAGGACTCCAGGTTGCGCATCATCACCATGACGTTCTCCGCCATGAGCTCGCGCAGCCCGTTGGGCACGCTCGCGGCCACGCTGGCGCCGTCGATGCCGCCGTTCTGCACGCCCTGCGCGCCGATGGCCCGGGCCAGCGCGACGCACCTGGCCTCCAGGTAAAGCATGGACTTGCGCTCCGCGCCCGCCATGAGGACCTCGGCGCCGGCTCCGGACGACACCCGCATCTTCAGGCCGCGCGAGGCGTAGGCCGACGTCAGAAACGCCTTGGACCACGGCGTGTCGTCGCCGTCGCGGAACACCTGCTCGGTACCGTAGAGGGAGACGGTCTCGGCGTATGAGGTGAGGCCGCGCATGCCGAGTTCCAGCTCCTGCGCCTCCTCGACCGAGCACTGGATCAGCACGCCGGGGCTCGCCGCGACCGAACCGATCAGGCAGGCCACCGCGTTGCTCGGCGCGTCGGCCAGGACCGGCACGGTCGTCTCGATCTCACGGAAGCCGAACGCCGCGGCGGTGGCGGCGTCCGCGGCGAGCAGCAGCGGGTCGTCGAGCCGGTTGGTCACGTGGGCCTGGTTGGACGGCGTGCGGCGCGCGCGCAGCTTGGCCATGGCCATGCCGAGTTCGTGCGGCTTGAGCAGCGCGAGAACGCGGGCCAGCTTGGCCGGGGTGGCGCCGGCGCTCAGCCGGACAACCTCGTCGCGGGGCACCCGCGGATCGACCAGAAGCCGGGCGAACTCCACGTCGTCCAGGCCCATAGCCGCGGACGCGGCTTCGACGTCGATGCCGTGCCGGGCGATGAACGTGTCGATCGAGTCGAAGTCCGCCTCGGCGATGCCGTCCAGCTCGGTGACGCGGCCATCGGTGATGGTCAGGCTCGGCTCCGGGTCATACGGCGAGCGGAGCGCGACCAGGCCGAGGTCCGGGTTCTCCACCGCGAACCCGTCCAGGTTGACCGGCTGCCGGTCCATGAACCGGATGCGGCCTATTTCCCTCCGCGCCAAGGCCTCGCTGCGCTCGGCCGGCTTGGAGCCACGGCGGGAATCACCGCCCCTCCGGGACGGCAACCGCCGCGGCGCTCGCTGTCGCTCGCTCATTTCCCCCTCCGCGCCAAGGCTGTGTTTTCCTCCGCGCCAAGGCCTCGCTGTGTTGAATTGGCCTGGGCCTCCGGCCGCGGCGCTCGGCCGGCTTGGAGCCGCGGCGGGATTTGCCGCCCCTCCGGGACGGCAACCGCCGTGGCGCTCGCTGTCGCTCGCTCTTGCTCGTTCATCCGGCGACCTGCGCTCTCAGCTCGACGACGCGGGCGCGGTTGGCGGCGGTGGCCTGGGCACTGCCCGGGCCTTCGGTGGTGACCACGATGCGGGTGCGGTCGGCGCGGAACAGGTCGCGGGAGAACTCGATGGGCTCGCCGTCGGCGTCGGTGACCGTGCGGGTGATGGCCAGCAGCGGCGCGCCCGGTTCGATGTCCAGGATCATGGCCTCGTCCGGGGCGGCCAGGACGACCTCGATGCGTTCGGTGGCCTTGGCCGGCCTGACCTCGAAGTGATCCTCGATCAGCTCGTAGACCGAACCGCCGAGCGGCAGCTCCAGCAGGCCGGGGAAGCGCTTGGCGGGGAGCTTGCAGTTCTCCAGGGAGAACGGGCTGCCATCGGCCAGCCGGATGCGGACCAGGTCGACGACGAGCTCACCGGGCCGGGTGCGCAGCGCCTGGGCGGCGACGTCGCCGGGCTCGGCGAGCCGCGCGGACAGCACCCGGGTGCCCGCCACCACGCCCTGGCTGCGCAGCAGCGCGGGGACGCCGACGATACGGGACAGGTCGCGCTCGATCTTGCCCTTGGCCACGAATGTGCCGCCGCCCCGGCCCGGCACCCGGCGCACCATGCCGCTCTCCGCCAGGCCCGCCAGGGCCAGCCGGATCGTGGCGCGGCTGACCCCGAGATCAGCGGCCAGCCTCCGCTCGTCGCCCAGCCGCTGGCCAGGACGGTACTGGCCGCTGGTGATGCGGTCGGCCAGCGTGCGCCGCACGTCGTCGGGGGTGATCGTCATCCGACGGCCTCGGGGGACTCGGGCAGCACCTGGCCGCCGTCCACCACGATCGTCTGCCCGGTGATGTAACCGGCCTCGTCCGTCGCGAAGAACAACGCGGCATAGCCGATGTCGTCAACCGTGCCCAGCTTCTGCATCGGGATGGCCGACGTCATCTGGCTGGTGTAGTTGGCGCCGAGGTCGCCGAGGCCTTCGGTAGCGATGTTGCCGGGCAGCACCGCGTTGACCGTGACGCCGCTGGACGCCAGCTCGATCGCGGCGGTGCGCAGGAACCCGAGCTGGCCGGCCTTGCTCGCGCCGTAGGCTGTCCAGCCCGGGAAGCCGGTGATCGGCCCGGTAATCGAGGAGGTCAGGATGATCCGGCCATGGCCGGATTGCTTCAAAGCCGGCAGGCAGGCCTGCACGGTGAAGAACGTGCCCTTCAGGTTCACGTCCAGCACCAGGTCCAGCATGTCCTCGGTCAGTTCCTCCAGGCCTGCGCCGGGGAAGATGCCGGCGTTCGCGCACACCACGTCGGTGCCGCCGAACAGCTCGAGCGCCGTGGCGGCTATCCGGTCGCAGTCGGCCTTCCTGCTGACGTCGGCGGGGACGAAGTGCACGTCGCCGGGCAGGTCAGCGGCGGCCTTCTCCCCCGCGGCGGCGTCCCGGCCAGTGATCAGGACGCGCGCGTCGTTGCGGGCGAAGACGGCGGCGATGCCCTTGCCGATGCCACGGGTCCCGCCGGTGACCACCACCGCGCGGCCGGCGATCGAAGTGAACATGTCTTCTCCAGATATCAGTGCGTGCTCAGGTACCATTCCGCGAGGTCGCAGCTGTCGCGGGTGTAGCCGGCGCCGAGTTCGGCGGCGATGTCCACCGCCTGGTGGGAGCCGATCCAGGCGACCAGCAGAAGCCGGCGGAACAAGATGAACGTCCAGATCTCGGCCTGGTCGGCGGCGGTTATCCGGCCGCGGGCGCGATAGCCGGTGAGCCAGCTGTCGATGAGCCCCGGGACCATGGGATCGTGCTCGAAGAAGCTGACCGAGGTACCGAGGTCGTACAGGTACCAGCTGAAGCCGGAGTCGTCGAAGTCGATGACGCTGACCGCGCCGTCATGCACCAGCAGGTTGGCCAGCCGGGTGTCGGCGTGGACCAGTCCGTACCGCTCCGGGCCGGTGCCGTAGGCGGCCAGGCGCCGTTCGAGCTTCTCGTCCAGCCGGCCGAGGATCTCGCGTTCCGCCGGCCCGACGCCGACACCGTCCTGCCAGCGGCCCCACCGTGCCTGTTCGCCGAACGCCGCCGGGTAATCCCAGTGGAAGCGGGTGAACCACCCGGGCCGTCGCCATTCCCGGGCGTGTTCGTGCATCCGGGCGGTGATCTCGCCCAGCTCCGCGAAGTGCGTCACGCCGTCAACCGCGGACTCGGAAGGCTCGGTGCCGGGCAGGAACTCGAAGCGCACGCAGTGCCGCGAGCCGGTGCTGAATTTGCCTGGGCCTGCGGCCGCGGCGGTGACGACCCGGCGCCCGTCACGTGCGGCGAGCACCCGCGGCGTGCGCACCCCGGCCTCGGCCCGCAGGGCATCCATCCAGGCCAGCTCCGAGGCGATCTCGTCCCCGGTGTGGTAGCCGAGCCGGTGCACCCGCAGCACCGACGGGCCGTTATCGGGGTCCGTCACCAGGAACGTCGCGTTCTCCGAGACGTTGAGCAGCTCGATAGAGCTGTCCGGGTGGCAGTCGTACTCGCCCAGCGCGGCCCGGGCGCAGTCCCGCACCCGGTCCAGGACGTCCCCGCCCGCCGACAGGTCATGCAGATTACCCCTCCGCGCCAAGGCCTCGCTGTTTTCCCTCCGCGCCAAGGCCTCGCTGTTTTCCCTCCGCGCCAAGGCCTCACTGTTTTCCCTCCGCGCCAAGGCCTCACTGTTTTCCCTCCGCGCCAAGGCCTCACTGCGCTCGGCCGGCTTGGGGCCACGGCGGGAATTGCCGCCCCTCCGGGACGGCAACCGCCGCGGCGCTCGCTCTCGCTCGCCCATCGTCAACGACCTTCGAGCGAACTGAGCACGGTGTCGATCTCGCGCTGGGCGCGGCGCACGGCGCCGGCCGGGCCGCTCAGGTAGAGCCGGCCCGCCGCGCCGATCATCGACACGTCCACCAGCGTCACCTCGGGTGCGGCACGTTCCGCCTCGTTGGCCGCGACCGCGGCGAACAGCGCGGGCGTGACCTCACACACCCCCAGCGTGTCACCAGGAAGGATCATGGAGCCAGCCCGGTTCCTGTTGATGATGATCGCGTGGGCGTCGGTTATGTCCTCGATCACGTCGGCGTAGAGGATCCGGGGTTTCAGCTGGTCCTTCTCGCTGGCGCCCAGCCCGTCGAGGATGGCCCGTCCGGCCTGGCGGACGTCGTCGAGCGACGGGCCGTGCACCTCCAGCACGCCGAACTGGCGCTCCACGAACAAGATCCCCGGCTCGATCCCGGGTACCGCACGCAGCGCCAGGTCGGTGACCCGCTCGATGGCCAGGGCGGGCGCGACCTCGGCGATCAGCGCGTGCTGCCCGGCGAACGGCGGATAGCCGCGGGCCCGGGTCGGCGTGCCGAGGTAGGCGGCGAACTGCGGCTGGAGGTCCCGGATCAGCAGGTAGACCCGCAATTCCGCCAGCGGGGGCCGATCAGTCACCGCTGATGTTGAAGTGCCTGCCGAGCTCGGCGTGCGGCCTCGGGATGACGTGCACCGAGATGAGCTCGCCCACCGACGACGCGGTCTCCGCGCCGGCCTCGGTGGCCGCCTTCACCGCGCCGACGTCGCCGCTGATCGTGATCGCGACCAGGCCGTCGCCGACCTGATCGCGGCCCACGATCGTCACGTTGGCCGCCTTGACCATGGCGTCCGCCGACGCGAGCGCGGCGACGTAGCCCTTCGTCTCGATCAGTCCGATCGCGTTGTCCGCCATTTACTGGTCCTCCCTGTCAGGTGTGCCGGCCGGGTCGATGGAGCCGATGATCAGCGCGTCGATGGGCGGCGGTGCTGGCTCCGGGGGGGACGACCCCCCCGTGCCCCCCCGAGGCTGCGCCGACAGTCTGCCGCTGAACCACGCGGCCGCGACCGAGCCCTGGGCGATGAGGACGCGTTCCCCGACCCCGGAACCGAGTACGTCGAAGGCGATGAGGCGCTGCCCAGTGCCTTCGGCTTCGACCTCGAGGAAGGCGCCGTTGGGCAGTTCGGCCAGGCGGCGCGTCGCCCATACGTTCCCGATCACCGTCGCGGTCAGCATCAGCGCTCCCTCTCGATCTGGACGCCGCTGGAGCGGGCGCGGTCCCGGGCCAGCGGGGTGAGCACGGCGCCGCGTCCGAGCACCAGCCGCTCCCCCGCCCGCGCCGCGTCCCGCACCACCCGCTCGGTCACCGCCCCCCGCTCGATCCGCCGCACCGCGCTTGTCGTGCGGGGTGAATGTGCCATCGTCCCCCCTGGAGGGGGTGCGATGGCACATTCACCGCCCTGGACAGGGGCGGGCGCGGGGCGAGACAGGCGGAAGCGCTTGCGGCCGGATCTCAGCTCGTCGCGCTCCTCGGGGCTCATATTCAGCAGGCGGGTCACGAACTCGGCCAGGTCCTCGTCGGTGGAAAGGTTGACCGTTTCCATCGAATCGGTCGCGCCAAGATCCGCCAGCTGGTCCCGGATCACCTCTCGGATCAGTGCCCTGAGTTCGTCCCGCTCGCTCATGCGCGGCTCCGGAGCGCGTCTTCGGCGGCGTCGGCCGCCTGGCGGATATCGGCTTCGGAGCCGGCCAGGTAGACGCGGCCGGTCGCGCCGATCATCCGGTAGTCGACCAGCTTGATCCGCGCCGCCTTCTCGGCCTCGTTGGCGGCCATGATGGCGTAAGAAGAAGGCCGGACCTCCAGTGTGAACAGCGAATCCCCGGCCAGCGCCATGGATCCGATCTTGTTCCGGTTGACCAGGAAGGCCTGCTGCGGGTCGATCCTGGTAATGATCTTCCCGGACAGGATCTCCGGCCGGGCGCAATCGCGGGCCGTGGTGCCAAGCGCATCGAGGACGGCTGACGCGGCCGCCTGTACTTCGTCGTTCCCGCCGTGAATCTCCAGGTAGCCGAACTGCCGCTCGACCACGAGGATCCCGGCCCGGACGTCGGCGTGCTTGACCGCCACGTCGGTGAGCGGCTCGATGTCCAGGCCCGGCGCCACCTCGATGACCTGCGCCGCGACGTCGCTGCGCGGCAGCGAACCGCGGATCCACGAACCCAGATAGCACATCGTCTGCGGCTGCAGGCGGCTCAGGAAGATGAACGACCGCAGTGTTAGCCCGGCTGAAGGCTCCTCAGCCACGGCCGCCCCCGCCAAGAACAACAGCCAGTTCCTCGATGACCAGGCGCCGGATCTCTTCCCGCAGCGACGTGACGTCGTGGCGGGTGGAACCACCGCCCGTTCGTTCGAATGTGTTCGACGGAACTGGGTACGGCGGGACAGGGCCGCGGGGAGCCTGCCACGGCTCGACGCCGGTGAAGTCGCCGAAGGCCTCGGCCGGGTCGCGGTTGTAGGCCAGCCGGGTCCACTGCACCAGGTGCCGCGGGTGCAGGTTCTCCGCCACCGACGACCGGCCGAAGAAGCCGGTGCCGATGGTCATGGACGGGGCGAGGTTGGTCTCCAGCCCGGAGCTGCCCAGGCTGCTGCCCGCGTTGACCGCGACGCGCAGCACCTCGGCCGACGCGGCGTAGTCCATGATCGTCCGCGGGTCCGCGCTGTGGATCGCGGCCGAATGCCCGCGGCCGGACAGCCGCAGCACCGCTCGCGCGGCGGCGATCCCGCGCTCCGCCGAGCGGACCTGGACCAGGCCGAGCACCGGGCACAGCTTCTCGTGAGCCAGCGGCTCCTCCGGCACCACCAGGTCGAACGGGGCGAGCAGCACCCTGGTGCGGGGCGGCACCCTGATGCCCGCCCGGTCGGCTATCCAGCTCGCGTCCCGGCCGACGAATTCAATATTAAAACGGCTGTCGTGAAACAGCATGGGAACCAGCTTGTCCCGCTCGGCCGGCGTCAGCAGGTGGGCGCCGTTGCTCTTCAGGTGGCGCAGCAGCGCGGGAGCGGCGCGTTCGGTGACGATGAGCACCGACTCGTTGGTGCACAGGACCGAGTTGTCGAAGCTCTTGCTGTCGACGATCCGCTTGGCCGCCTTGGCCAGGTCGGCGGTCTCGTCGACCAGCACCGGCACGTTGCCCGGGCCGACTCCGATGGCCGGCGTGCCCGAGCTGTACGCGGCCCGGACCACCGGCACGCCGCCGGTCGCCACGATGACGTCGGTGCGCTCGTCGGTCATCAGCGCGTTGATCAGCGGCACCGAGGGCTCGTCCACGACCTGGATGACACCGTCCGGGGCGCCCGCCTCGACGGCCGCCGCGGCGATGGTGCGGGCGGCGCTGGCGCAGCACTCCCTGGCCATCGGGTGCGGGCTGACCACCACCACGCTGCGCGTCATCAGCGCGAGCAGCGTCTTGAAGTACACGGTCGCGACCGGGTTCGTGGACGGGGTCAGCGCGAACACGATGCCGGCCGGGCGGGGGATCTCGACGATCTTCGCCGCCGCGTCGATGCGCGGCGTCACATAGTCGTCCGGCGCGTAGTGGTCGGCGAGGCCGGTGCTGCAGGCGAGGTTCTTGATGACTTTGTGCTCGACGACGCCGAAGCCGGTCTCCCGGACCGCCCATTCCGCGTACTCCCTGGCCTTCGCCGCGCCGGCCTGTGCGGCGGCGCGCACGATACGGTCCACCGACGGCTTGTCATAGGTGGCGAACGATCGGGCCGCCCACTCGGCTCTTCCCAGCATCGCGCGGGCGCGCGGCACGCCGGCCGGGTCGGTCGCGAGATCGATATCGATTGCTGTCATGACCGGCCCTTTGGGAGGTCATTACGGGCTTTGCCGATGGCCACCTCGGTGCGTTCGAGCAGTTCCTCGGTGAGCCCGGGATCCAGCAGGATGCCCGGCTTGTACTGCAGCACCCGCGGGTCGAGCGTGGAGAAGATGGCCCACACCCCGTTCTCGTAGAGCCGCTTCATGACGAACCTGGCCCCCTGCGGGTGGGCGAACTCCAGGCCCATGACCAGCCCGTCCTGCCGGACGCCGGTGAACCAGTCCGGGTACTGCTCCTGTATCCGCGCCAGGCCCGCGGTGAACCGCGCGGCGATGTAGTGCACCATCGACCGGACCTCGGGGCGGGTCGTGATCTCCAGCGTCTTGAGTGCCGCGACACAGCCGAGCTCGGCGCCGCCGAATGTCGACATATGGCCAAAGCCATCCTCGGTCAGCCACCGGGCGGCGGTCTCGGTGGCCAGCACCACGCTGACCGGGTACATCCCGCCCGAGATGCCTTTGCCGGACACCAGGATGTCCGGTGTGACGCCGTGCTTGGTGATGGCCCACAGCTCCCCGGTGCGCATCAGGCCGGTCTGCACCTCGTCGGCGATGTACAGGGCGCCGTACCGCTCGCAGAGTTCTTTGACCGCGGCCAGGTAGCCGGGCTCCGGCAGCGGGAAACCATAGGTGGCCGGGATGGTCTCCATGATCACCGCGGCGGCGTCGCGGCTTACCAGAGCCGCTTCCATCGCGGGCAGGTCGTTGAACGGCACGTGGGTGAACTCGTCCGGGCGATCGGCGAGGAACAGGTTCGCGAACCGCTCGTCACCGGTGGCGACGGCCAGCCCGGTGTGGCCGTGATACGCCTTGGCGACCGAGACGATCCTGCGCTTACCGGTCGCGTGGCGGGCGCTCTTCAGCGCGATGTCGATGGCCTCGCCGCCACCGCTGCCGTACATCACCTTTGACAGTGCTGGCCCGGGGGGACGACCCCCCGGAACCCCCCGCTGACCGGGCGGTGCGGTGCTGACCAGTTTCTCGGCCAGCGCGGTGCGGGCCAGCGAGGGGAAGTGATGGTTGCCGATGTCGAACCGCTGCATGGCGGCCGTGACCGCCGCGGCCACTTCGGGGTTGCGGTGCCCGAGGTTGTAGGTGCCGCCGTTGAGGTGGACGTCGATCAGCCGCTTTCCCTCGACGTCGTAGATGAAGTAGCCCTCCCGGCGGTCGATGACCAGCGGGACGCCCGAGTCGATCCAGAACTGGGTCTTGTCCGGGTTCCAGAACTCCTTGGACTTCGCCAGCATGTCCTGTTTGGAGGCGAAAGCGATGAGCTCGTCGCTCACTATCACCTCCCGCGGCGGGTCGGCCCTGCCGAATTCCGGCACTTCGGCTAACCAATTAAGTACCCATCCAACCGTTTACTGTCAAGCGGTTGTGTACCAGGCATGTTAACTCTAACCGTAACTCTTGATCATCAACCGGACGGCTGTTACGCTCCGGGCAACCTGCTGTGCTGGGAGGATAGCGATGGCCCGATCCGACACTGAAGCCGGCGCTTCCGCAGGAGCCGCCGAGGACTACGATGTCTCGCGGCGCAGCGAGGTGGCCAAGCTGCGCAAGGGGGCCATCGGACTCGGCGGCGTGCTGTTCCTGACCGTCACCGGCTCCGCGCCGATCACCGCCATGATGCTCAACGTGCCGATCATGGTCGGTAGCGGTCAGGGGACGGGCGCCCCGGCGGCGTTCCTGTTCGCCGCCATCGTGCTGGTGGTGTTCTCGGTCGGCTACGTGGCCATGGCGCGGAAGAAGACCACGGCGGGCGGGTTCTACTCCTTCATCAGCCACGGCCTAGGGCGCGATCTCGGATTGGGCACCGGCTTCGCCTCCGTGGCCGCCTACTCGGTGTTCGAGGCGTCGCTGGCGGGCGGATTCGCGTACTTCCTGGGCGGCAAGCTGAACGCGTTCGGCGTGAACGTCAGCTGGCCGTGGCTCGCCCTGGGCATGGTCGCGCTGATCGGGGTGCTGACCTACTTCGACGTCAGCTTCTCGTCCAGGATCCTGGCGCTCGGGCTCATCACCGAGGTGCTCATCCTGATCGTCTTCGACATCGTCCTGTTCGCCCGCGGGCACTCCCCCAGCGGGAGCGCGCTGAACCCGGTGAACGCGTTCAAGGCGCTCCCGGCCCAGGGCAAGCTGGCCGCGGGCTCGGTCGGCCTCGGCCTGTTCTTCGCCTTCTGGTCCTGGGTCGGGTTCGAGATGGCGCCGAACTACGGCGAGGAATCCCGGGATCCCAAGCGGAACGTCCCCCGCGCCCTGTACATCTCGGTGATCGGCCTCGGCGTGTTCTACACGCTCACCTCCTGGGCTTCGCTGTCCGGCTACGCGAACATCCACGACGCCGCGACCCAGTCGCTGAACAGTGCCTACAACTACTTCCTGGCCCCGGCGGGCACCTACGGCGGGCGCTGGCTGGCATCGGTGATGAGCTACCTGATCATCACCGGCTCGTTCGCCTGCGGCATGGCGTTCCACAACACCACCGCCCGCTACTTCTACTCACTCGGCCGCGAGGGGATGCTCCCGTCGCCGCTAGGCCGCACTCACCAGCGCTGGCAGAGCCCGCACATCGCCTCGATCACGCAGTCGGTCATCGCGGCCATCGTGATCGCCCTGTTCGCCATCTTCGCCGGGACCGGCAACCCGGCAACGCAGGCCTACGGCGAGCTGTACGGCCTGATGGCGGTGATGGGCGTGATCATCATCTTGTCCGTTCAGGCGCTGGTCTCGTTCAGCATCGCGATCTACTACCTGCGCTTCCACCGTGACGAGGTGCACTGGTGGAAGACGCTGCTGGCCCCGGCCCTGTCGTTCGTCTCCCAGGCTTTCGTGGTGTACCTGCTGTTCGCGAACTTCTCGTCGGTGGCCGGCACCTATCCGCTCGCGAAATGGCTGGGCCCGATCGACGCCGTGGTCGCGGTGGCCGGCGTGGGCGCCGCGTTCTGGTTCAAGTACCGGCGCCCGGCCAAGTACGAGCTGGCCGGCCGCCTGATCAACGAGGGGCTGTGACGTTGGCTGTGACGTTGGCTGTGAAAAGCGCGGCGAGCTTCGCGCCGAATTCCGCGGGCGACCGGAGCAGCTGAGCCCCGAGGTCGGCGGTTCCTTCCGCGATGGTGAGGTGCTCACCGGCCGGCGACCATGCCTTCGCCTCGGCGGCGCTGACCCGGGAGCCCGTCATGACGGCGAGATGCCCCGCGACCGGGGCGTCACTGGCGGGCCACTGATAGGTGGTGTGAGCCGCGATGTCGGCCCGGAGCTGCCGGGCGAGCATGGCCACGAATTCGGGATCCTCCCAGACCCAGTCCGGCCACACCCCGATGTCTCGTGCGTACTGGCTGAACTCGTCGTCCGAAAGCGTCTCGGCCTCGGCGGTGAGGTCATCCGAGGGCCCGAACCGGGCGTCCACGACAATCAGCCGCTCCGGATGGACACCGCGGTAGTGCAGCTGCCTGGAGCACTCGTATGCCACGACCGCGCCGAAGCACACGCCGACGAATGAGACCGCCCGGCCACGAGCCAGGTCGGTAATGGTCGCGGCCACGTCCCGTGCGTTGTCCTCGACCGTGTGCAGCAGCGGTTCCGACAGCCTGTTTTCGCGTCCGGGCAGGCGGACCGCCACCAGGGCGACCTCCGCGCCGCGCGGGGACTGGACCTCGAGCCACACCGAAGCCCCGGTGCCCCCCTGGCCGATGGCGAAAAGCAGGTGCTGGGCGGACCTGTCTCCGTCAATCCACAGGTAGCGGGTGTCATCGTCCTGGCCTTGCCCCATCTGACCTCCGCTCCTCTATGAGCGCGGCGACGTTGAGGATGGTGCGGGCCTTGAACAGGTCATGAATGCTGAAGTGGACACCCAGCCTGGTCTTCAGCCGGGCAACAATCCTCGTGGCCTTCAGCGAATTCCCGCCCAGGTTGAACAGATCTTCATCGCAGCCCACGCTGGCGGTGCCGAGTATCTCCTGCCAGATCGCGGTCAGTTCACCGACGAGCGGTGAGGACGGGGGCGGCTCAGAGCGCAGTGACGCCAGTGGCGTCAGTGGCGCTAGTGGCCTCAGTGGCGCTAGTGGCGTCAGTGGCGCCCACAGCTCGTCGGGCATCGACCGGAGAGCCTGGTAATCCAGCTTGCCGTTACTGGTGAGCGGCAGGGAATCGATGCGGCGGAATTCCCGCGGAACGGCGTAACCCGGAAGATCACGCCGAAGCTGGTCTTGCAGTTCCCGCTGGTCCGGGCCTCCCGCCGCGGTGTCGTCCGCCACCAGGTACGCCACAATGCGGGCTTCCTCCGTTTGCCCGATAAGCACTGCCGCACACGCGCGCACTCCCCGGATGCGCCCGAGAAGCTCCTCGATCTCCTCCAGTTCAACTCTGGCGGCATGGATCTTGACCTGGCGATCCACCCGGCCCAGCAGGACCAGTTCGCCCGCTTCGCTGATGTACCCGTAATCCCCGGACCGGTAAAATCGCGCTGAACCGTTGCCTGGCGTGACTGACGTGACTGATGTTTCTGGTGTGCCTGATGTACCTGGTGTGACACCGAGATAGCCCAGCGCTACTCCTGGGCCGCCGATCCACACCTCTCCTTTCTCACCCGCCGCCACGGGCTCGGCACGCTCATTCCTGATCTCGACGGTCACCCCGCTGATAGGCAGGCCGGCGGACCCGGCATCCTCCGGAGAACTGACTCTTTTGGTCGTGACCCAGATCGTGGCCTCGGCGGGCCCGTAGGCATTGAACATGCGGCGCCCCGGAGCCGCCCAGCGCTCCGCGACCCTGCCCGGCAGCGCCTCACCGGCGAACACGACCGTATGCAGGTCAGAAGGTACCGGAGCCGCGGTGACGGCGAGGGCGGAGGGGGTCGCGGTGATCTGGCTGATACGGTCGCGGATCAGAAGGTCGCTGAGGGTGTCTCCCGGCAGTTTCCCGGCCTGCGGCCGCAGGACAAGTGCCGCCCCGGCGCCTGCCGCCATGGCAACGTCGAAGACCGCGGCGTCAAAGCTCCACGGTGCCCACTGCAGCACCCGGTCCGCTGCTGTGAGACCGAATAGTCTTCGCTGCTCGGCAATGAGATTGGCGAGCCCAGCGTCAGGAACGATCACTCCCTTGGGCTCCCCGGTGGAACCGGAGGTGTGGATGACATAGGCCGCCGAGGCGTACCGGTCCGTGCGCGGGCCTTTTTCGCAGATGCCGCGAGCCGACAGGTCTGCCAGCAATGCCGGGCCAGAAGTGGACAGGCACGGCCGGCACTGCCGCACGATACGTTCCCGCCTGCTGCTGCCCAGATTCTCGTCGAGCACGAGGAACGCGGCGCCCGCCAGGGAAACAGCGAAGAGCGCGACGAGAAACTCAATCGTGGCATCCGCGTTCAGGGCGACGAGGCAGCCTCGCCCGATACCGCACTTGTTCATCTCCGCGGCGCCCAGGCTGGCTTGGCGTACGAGCTGGCCATATGTGATGGAGGACACCAGGTCTTCGGCGGCAACGGCGTTCGCGTCCACGGCGGCGGAGCGCATGAGCGCGGCCGGCAGAGCCCGCCGGCTCCCTTCCGCTTGACCGGTCATGCTAAGCCTCTTCGCTTCGATTCTTCGAGGCAAACGAGGAGAGCGCTCTAAGCTCGCCGATCAGTGGCGAGGACACGGCATCAGCGCCCGGATCGATCAGCTGCTCCCTGACCAGGGCGTTGAAGAGGGTCACATACCGCTTCACGCCCTCATACGACATGCCCTGTCTCTGGAGATAGAAGATGCTCCATTGCTCAAAACCCCACTGTGGCAGCCACGTGGATTCCTTGACGTTCCAGAAGAAATGCTCAACAAAATCCGCCGCGGTATCGGAGTCCATGGTGCTGTGGCGCCAGTTGAAGGCTTGGCCTTCGATGCTGTACCGGTCGCGCTGCTGCCAGATGGGGGTGGCAGGGTCGCAGTACCATAGTTGCGCACGGTAGTATTCCGGCCGCCCCTCGTCGAGGAGGGAAAGGGTTTCCATGACAGTATCCGCGGTCTCTCCCGGAAAGCCCACTATGAGGGAAGCGTAGGTGGAGATCCCGTACTTCCGGAAGTCGCCCATGGCTCTCATGTAGTCATGGCGGCGAGCGGTCTTCTGCATGCTCTCCAGAATGCTGTCGCTCCCGGATTCGACGCCCAGGAAGACTCCTTCGCAGCCGGCCTCACGCATGCGCGCGATGATGGACTCGTTGCCGTAGTCAGACCTGTAGAAGCAGTTCCATTTGAAGGGGTACTTTCTTTCGATCATCAGGCCGAGGATGGACTCGAAGCGCCTTTTCGGAACATTGAACGTGTCGTCGATGAAGGTCAGGGTGTCGATGGTGCCGATCTCGGCGATGTGGTCCAGTTCGGTCCCTATCTCCTCGATGGGGAGGTAGGTGTACTTGCCCGCCCGTGCGGGAAAGCCGCAGAAAGCGCAGTGAAAAGGACATGACTTCGCGGTCCTGGTCGCGAGGAACCTACCGTATTCAGACGCTGGGAAAAGCGTGTAGTCGGGCTTCCCGGTGACCAGGCTGTTTGATTCCGGTACCTGTTCCGTGTAATGAAATGTCCCGTCGGCCGCCCGGATCGCGAGATTCGGTACCTGAGAGAGACCGGATTGATTTTTCAGGCTCCGCATGACCTCGGACAGGGTTGCTTCGCCCTCGCGGGTGATGACATAGATGTCCCCGCCCAGGTAATCAAACAGGTCATCTGGCCTGTCTTCGCCAGATTGCTGGAACTGATTTTGAATGTAAGGGCCGCCTATGATGATGACCGTGTCCGGGGATCCCTCGCGGACAGCGGATACGATCTCACGTACCGGGTCCGCATGGATATAGAAAGTGGTGGTGATGGCCACGGCCCGGCAGCGCCCGCCGCGGAGCTTGGTCATGAGCTGCTGCCTGCCGCGCTGGAACAAGTTGACGTAGTCGAAGGTGAACCCGTCCGCGTGGAGCCGGGACCCGAGGATAAGGACGGCGGGAGCGAGGAAATCGACATTCGTCAAGGTAGCGGGCAGGCCTGGCCGGTGTTCCTCCCGCAGCGCGTTGAGCAGGTCCAGCGCGCGATGCGGGCGGCCACGGTAGGTGACGAAGGCGAGGCGCAGGTCCCTGAATGACCCGGACTCTTCCCCGGCGGCCCTCACCAGCTCGGTGTAGTCCTCGAACCTGCCCTCGTTGAAACCGATGATCAGGCAGTCGACCTGCGCCCGGCTGGTATCACTCATCGTGTCCTCCCGCGGATAAGAGATGGGCGCGCAGCGCGGCGCCGGCCTGCTCGGTCGTGAGGGTCCCGCCGATGTCCGCCGTGCACTGGCCGGCGGCCACCACCACGGATACGGCCTTGCGCACGGCTTCAGCGGCACTGGTGTGACCCAGCCACTCGGCGAGCATGGCGCCGCTGAGGATCGCCGCCAGCGGGTTGGCGATGCCCTGCCCCGCGATGTCCGGGGCCGTGCCGTGCACCGGCTCGAACAATCCCGACCGGGTGACCGGGTTGACGTTCGCCGACGCCGCGAGCCCCAGGCCGCCGGCCACTTCGGCGGAGATATCGCTCAGGATGTCGCCGTAGGAGTTGTTGGTGACGATAACGTCGAACTGCTCCGGGTCCGACACGAGCTTCATCGCGGCCACGTCGACGTAGAGATGAGCCGCGGGCACGTCCGGGTGGGCCGCCCTGGCGTCGGCCCAGCATCGCTGCCAGAGCCGGCCCCCGGAGCGCACCGCGTTGGATTTGTCCACCATGCATACACCTCGGCGGGCGATCGCGAAGGCGTGCTCCAGGATGCGGCCCACCCCCATGGCGGTGCTCACTTCCGCGTCGATCGCGACCTCGCTGGCCGTGCCCTCGTGCACCGATCCGCCGACGCCGGTGTAGAGGCCCTCGGTGTTTTCCCGCAGGATGACACAGTCGATATCCCGGGGGCTTCCGTCGCGCAGCGGGCTCAGCCGGTGATGCCACAGCCGCGCCGGGCGCTTGTTGATGAACAGGTCAAGTCCCAGCCGCAGCCGCAACAGCACGCTGCGGGCGTAGTCGGTCGCGGCCACGCGCGGGTCACCGATCGCGCCGAACAGGACCAGGCCGCTGTCGCGGATCCGCGCGAAGTCGGCCTCGAGCATGGCCGTTCCAGTGCTCAGGTACGTGGCGGCGTTGATGTGGCCGAGCTCCACGAACGTCAAGCCCAGGCCCAGCGCGTCGAGCGTCTCGACTGCCTGCCGGGTGACCTCGGGGCCGATGCCGTCGCCCGGTATCACGATGATGTCGCGCATGTCGCACTCCTTACTCGCCGTTTGCCAACCGCTGGCGGCCTCGGCCTGTCATGCCAGCAGGTTCCGGTCAGCCGCGTCGAGGACGTCGGGTGCCCGGTTGAAAGCCACCCTGATGTAGGCGCGGCCGCGGGCGGGATCGGCGAAGAACCCTGTGCCCGGGACCACCAGCACCGCGCGTTCGTCGAGAAGCTGGCGCACGTACTCCGGTGCGCCGGCGCCGGTGACGGCCGAGATGCCGGCCAGCAGGAAACAGCCTCCGTCCGGGGTGCTGCACTGCAGCCCCATGGCCCGCAGCGTCCTTTGCATCCGGTCGCGGCACCTGACGAGCTCCGAAGCAGGGTCCCACCAGTCGCCTCGCAGCACTCCCGCCTGGCTGGCCCCGTACTGGAGCGGGGCAGCCGCCCCGTTGGTGGTCACCTCGTGGACCCGCCGCAGCAGCTGGGTGCGGCGCGGGCCGGCGCGCAGGAAACCCAGCCGCCAGCCGCTGATGGCCAGGCTCTTGGACAGCGACCCGACAACGATGCCGTACGGGCGCATCCGGGGGATGTCCGCTATCGACAGGTGGACCCTGCCGTCGAACACCAGGCCCGCGTACACCTCGTCCGATATAACGGTCACCCCCCACCGCTCGCAGGCCTCGGCGATCTCGTTCAGCTCCTCGAAGGAGAGCGTGCGGCCGGTCGGGTTGCTGGGGGTGTTGAGGACAATCGCGCGGGTGCGCGGGCCGAAGGCGGCGGTCAGCGCCCGCGAGTCCAGCCGCCAGTCCGGTGGAGTGAGCGGGACGAAACGCGGCAGACCGCCGGCGAGGGTGATCGCACCGAGGAAGTTCTCGTAAAAGGGCTCAAGGACGATCACCTCGTCCCCTGGATCCACCGTGGCCAGCAGCGCGACGCACAGCGCTTCGGTCGCTCCGACGGTGACAGTGATCTCGGTGGCCGGATCGGCGGGAGTGTTCAGCGACAGGGCGATCTGCCTGCGCAAGTCGGCTTCCCCCCAGGGATCCTCGTACTGGTTGCGGCCAGCGTGCAGGGCCGCGGCCGCGGCCGCGATCATCGCACCAGGCGTTTGCGGGCAGGATGGTGTGCCCACCGCCAGGTCGATGGCGCCGCGGGCGCGGGCCAGCAGGAACAGCTCGGTGAGGCCGCTGCCCAGCAGGTTCCGTGCCCGGTGCGAGGAACTGGAGCGGACCGGCATGCCTTCGGCCAGCGTCCCGGTCATCGCGCCATTCCCGGCCGACCCGGCTGACGGCCGGCTACCGCACCTTGCGAGAGCGACGGCAGCCAGTGGTTCCGGCCTCGCTCGTGGGCGGCGATCGCGTCGTCGGCCTCCAGCGTCTCGTCGATGTCGTCCCGCCCGGTCAGCACCAGCCAGCGTCCCCGCTCGTCCACCTCGAACCCGAAGCCGCGGCCGCCGCCGCGGACCTCGCAGCCGATCAGGTCCACCGTGATGAACAAGCCGGCGGCCTCCCCGGCCCGCTCCGACAGCCAGGACACCGCGGCGGCGGGCAGCGCGACCGCGAGCAGGCCGTTCTTCCAGGCGTTGCGCCAGAAGATGTCACCGAAGCTGGACGCCACGACCGCGGCGAACCCCCAGTCACGCAACGCCCATACCGCGTGCTCACGGGAACTCCCGGTGCCGAAATTGTGCCCGGCGATCAGTACCGTGGCACCGGAAACCGCGGGGTCATTGAGTACGAAGCCCGGGTCCGCCGCCCGCCAGCCGGCGAACAAGCCGTCGGCGTACCCGGTCTTTGTCAGCCGTTTGCAGAACTGGGCCGGGATGATCTGGTCGGTGTCGACGTCATCGCGGCGCAGCGCGACGCTGCGCCCGGTGTGTTCAGTGATGGGTCGCATCGGTTCTCCTACAGATCGCCGGGCGCGGCCAGGTGCCCGGCCACGGCGGTGGCGGCCGCGACCGCGGGTGAGACCAGGTGGGTCCGCGCCCCGGGCCCCTGCCGGCCCTCGTAGTTGCGGTTGGAGGTGGAGGCGACCCGTTCGCCGCGGCGCATCCGGTCGTCGTTGAGGCCCAGGCACATGGAGCAGCCCGAGAGCCGCCACTCGGCGCCAGCCCGTATGAAGATCTCGTGCAGCCCCTCCGCCTCGGCTTGCTGGCGCACGGTCATCGAGCCAGGAACGATCAGCATGCGGACGGAGCCGGCGAGCTTGCGCCCGCGCAAGACCGCGGCGGCCGTGCGCAGGTCCTCGATCCGGCCGTTGGTGCACGATCCGACGAAGACGGTGTCGATGGCGACCTCGCGCAGCGGCGTCCGCGGGGCCAGCGCCATGTACTCCAGGGCACGCTGGGCCGCGGCACGTTCGGCCTCGCTTGGGTAGCTGTCCGGGGACGGGACACAGCCGTCCAGCGGTACTGCCTGGCCGGGGTGGGTCCCCCAGGTGACGAAAGGGCTCAAGGCGGACACGTCCAGGCGCACCGTCCGGTCGAACACGGCGCCATCGTCGGTCCGCAGCGACCGCCAGTACGCGAGCGCGGCATCCCAGTCCGCGCCCCGCGGCGCGAAGGGGCGCCCGCTCAGGTAGGCGAACGTGGTGCTGTCCGGGGCGACCACGCCGGCCCGGGCCCCAGCTTCGATGCTCATGTTGCACATCGTCATGCGGCCCTCCATCGAAAGCTGCTCAACGGCGGCGCCGCGGTATTCGATGACGTGACCACGTGCCCCGTTGGCACCAATGTGAGCGATCAGTGCGAGGATCAGGTCCTTGGGCGTCACGCCGGGCGGCGTGATCCCGTCGAAGTCGACGGCCATGTGGCGGGACCGGGGAATCGCCAGCGTCTGTGTCGCCAGGACGTGCTCGACATCGCTGGTTCCGACGCCGAAGGCGAGCGCCCCGAACGCGCCGAGCGTGGCGGTGTGGCTGTCCCCGCAGATGACCGTCATGCCTGGCTGTACCAGCCCCAGCTCCGGCGCGATCACGTGCACAATGCCCTGCCCGGCGGCGCCGTGCCGGAGATGCTCGATGCCCCATTCGGCACAGTTGACCCGCAGCTGCTCGACCTGCGCCAGGCCCATCTCGTCGGAGAAGACAAGCGACGTGGTCGGGACGTTGTGGTCCTCCACCGCCAGCGTGAGGTCTGGGCGGCGTACCCGCCGGCCGGCCAGTCTCAGGCCATCGAACGCCTGGGGTGAACTCGCCTCGTGGATCAGGTGCAGGTCGACGTACAGGAGGTCGGCGCCTCCGGCCGCCGGCTGGATGCGGCTGCCGTCCCACAGCTTGGCGGCCAGCGTCCTGGCCGCCATCACGAGCCGGCCCGGGCCGGGACGTGACCGGCGATCCGGTCCGTGAGGATCTGGCGGAGTACCCCGATCTCCACGCAGTCACCACTGACCCGGTCGGCCACGTATTCGCGGTAGACCTCGTCCAGCAGCTCGCCGTTCGCCGTCGCGCCGAGCTGCTCCAGCAGGTATCGCAGGACGTTGCGGCCGGAGTGCCGCCCGACGAGGATAGCCCGCTGCCGGCCGAACCGTTCCGGCTCGGCGAACTCGTACGTCACCGGGTTGCGAAGCAGGCCCGCCTGGTGAATCCCCGCCTGAGTGGCGAAGGCGTTGTCTCCGAAGATCGGCTTGTGCCGTATGGCCGCGGGTCCGATGGCCGCGTCGAGCAGCTGGAAGACCTGGTACAGCCCGGCGGTGTCGATGCTCGTCGTGGCACCGATCTGACCGCTCTTGTACGCGAGCACCGCCGTCAGCTCTTCCATCGCGGTGTTCCCGGCGCGCTCGCCGATGCCGGCCACGGTCGTCTGCACCTCGTGGGCGCCTGCCTCGATGGCGGCCAGCGCGTTCGGTAGCGCCAGGCCCAGATCGTTGTGACAGTGCACGGAGATGGTGATCCCGGCCGGAACCCACGACACGACCTTCGCCACCAGGTCACCCATCTCGGCCGGCACCAGGCACCCGGTGGTGTCCGCCAGCGCGACCGTGGCGGCGCCGCCTTCAAGCCCGGCGTCGATCAGCGGGCGCAGCAGGTCATCGGTGCCCCGGCTGGCATCCTCCAGGCCAAGCGTTATATCGGTGAAGCCGAGTGAGCGGGCGAACGGGAAGCTGTCGGCAATCTCACCGATGGCTTCGGAGCGGCTGATCCCGCGCTTGTGCCGCAGGTGCACGTCGCTGCCGGTGGCCATGATCTGGAGCTGATGGTTGTGCACCCCGCCCGCTTCGGCCGCCCGGGTGATGTCGCTCCTGGTGGCCCGGTTCAATGTGGCGAACTTCGCCGTGGTCAGCGCCTTGGAGATGAGCTGGGTGGCGTGGAAGTCGCTGTCCGAGGAACTGGGAAACCCCGCCTCGACCGTGGTCACCCCGATGGCCTCGATGGCCAGCGCGAGGCGGAGCTTCTGCTCCGGCGACATCGCATTTCCCGGGGCCTGCTCGCCGTCACGCAGAGTCGAATCGAAGATGCTGATCCGCCGCTGCTCAGAATCCATGACCTTCCGCTCCGATCTGCCGTGTAACAAATCCCGGTGGCATTGCACGATTGGGCACGCCTTCAGCTTCCTCAGCCGCGACATGCTCGGGCAATGCTTTTAAGCCAGGACTAAAAAGCACTTTTTGGCGGCCATTGTGGCGCCCATTGGAACCGGCCTGTTGGAACCGGCCTGTAAGAAAAGGCATACGCACGCAGAAACAGCGCGCGGACCAATTCCGCATACGCGCTGTAAGTACGTTCTGTCAGGTCGCGAACAATCCTCTTTCAGGATCGGAAAGCACTACGTTCTGGTACCGGGAAGGGGTGGGCACAGCACCGCTGCCGGCACCGAGAAGTTCCGCCCCGAGCGTCGTGATGGTATGGAGCACGCAGACGCGGTGGCGCCTGGTCGTGATGAGCCCAGCCTGGCGCAGCACCGCGGTGTGCTGGCTGACCGCGCCGGCCGAGATGCCGAGCCGCCTGGCCAGTTCGCCCGTGGTGCGGCTTTCCGTCAAGGCGTCCAGCAGGCCGGCCCGGGTATGGCCGACCAGCGCCGCCACCGCCGCCATGGAGGATCCCGCGCCGCCCCACAGGTGCGAGGCGCTGGCCTGGCTGGGCGGCGCCGGGCACACCAGTGTGTACCTTCCGGACCGCTCCGCGGCGCTGACGAGCACACATGAACCCGCGCGCAGGAACAGCGACGGGGTGATGGCAAGTCCCCGGCCGGCCAGGTGAACGTCACAGGCTGGTTCGAGCGGCAGTCTCAGGACTGGCGCCTCCCACCGTGCCCGCGGATGCACCATGGCCAGCAACTGCCCGACACCGCCGGTGGTCAGGATGCGCCCGAGCGCCTCCCGTTCGGCGCCGAGATAACGGCGTGCCCGGCCCCAGTAGGGTGCGACGGCCATGCGGTAGAACTCCTGGACCACGGTGGCGATTTCCTGTCTGCTGTGGCCCGCCGAGGCCAGCCGGCGTTCATCGGTGCCCGAAGGCGTGGCGAGCAGCCAGAGCAGGTCGGGCACGGGGCGGAACGCGCGGGCCATCGCGCTGATCGCCGCCCGCCGGGCGCCCAGCACCTGACGGACCTGCTGGCGCCAGTCCTCGTAGGCCATGGCGCCCGGCCGCCCGAGCATGTCCAGCGCGAAGACCGTTTCCGCGATCGGGCCGATGGTGACCGCGACACTGACCCGGCTCAGGTCGGCGGCGGTGAAGTGGATCTCCATCTGGCATCGGATCTCAGCGTGGTGACGGCCCGCGGCCGTCACCGCCGGTGCGAAGTACGGCGTCGACATGCCGTCGTACCGCGGCCCGGTCAACCTTGCCGGCCTGATTCCGCGGCAGCTCGGCGAGCATGATGACACGTGCCGGGACCATGTACGGGGGCAGTTGCCTGCGCAGGTCGGCGGTGACCGCGACCGGGTCCGGCCGGGAACCCGCTGCGGGCAGCAACGCCAGGTACACCCCGGCGCGGGCTGGCTCGGGTCCACAGGTGACGGCGACCGCGCAGGCGACCGACGGTGACCGCTCGGCGACCATCTCGATCTCGCCCAGCTCGATCCGGTGGCCACGGATCTTCACCTGGTCGTCGCGGCGGCCGTGGAACTCGTACTGCCCGTCCTCGCGCTGGCTGCAGATGTCGCCAGTGCGGTAGATACGGTTGCCGGCCGGGCCGGTGACGAATGCCTCGCGAGTCAGCTCGGGATCGTTCACGTACCCGGCGGCCAGGCCGGTGCCGGACAGGCACAGTTCCCCCCGCTCGCCGGGCTCGACCGGGCGCAGCCGTCCATCGAGGATCTCAGCCGCCATGCCGGCGATCGGCCGGCCGATCGGTACCGGGTCCGGCAGCGGGCCCTGTAGCGGGCCCTGTAGCGGGCCGGCCTGAGCGGGCCCTACCAGCCCGAGCAGCGCGGCGATCGTCGCCTCGGTCGGACCGTAACCGTTCCACAGTTCCTTGGTCACGCTGTGCAACTGCTCGGCGAGCGCGGCGGGCAGTACCTCGCCACCGCTGCCGACCACGGCCTCGGCGAGGGCATCGCTTAGATAGGGCAGCAGCATCCGGAACATAGTGGGTGTCGCGGCAGCGGCGTGCACCGGCGCCCCGCGCAACCAGGCCGCGAACCTCTCCGGGTTGCGGGCGGCGTGGGCCGGCGCCACCACCACCGTGCCGCCCATCACCAGAGGCGCCAGTGTCTCTACGAGGGCCATGTCAAAGGCTGGGCTGCAGTGGGCCAGCATCCCCCGGCCTGGTCTCAGGCGGAACATCTGGCCGCAATGGATCAAGACGTTGACCAGCCCGGCATGGCCCACCTCCACTCCCTTGGGCTGCCCCGTGGACCCCGAGGTGAACAGGATGTACGCCAAGCCCGCCGCCGTCGGCCCGGGCGAGGATCCGGCGGCCCCGTCCGCGCGGATCTCGGCGGTGACCTGTGCGGCCAGGCCGTCCGCGCCAGGCGCGGCCAGGCAGGCGACGCAGCCGGCCTGGCGGAGCTGGTACGCCCTCCGCTGCGCGGGGCTGGCCGGGTCGACCGGCACGGGGACCGCGCCGAGAAGCCAGCTCGCCAGCAGGGCAACGGCGAAGCCGGTACCGGGCCCGGTCTCGACCGCGACCCGGTCACCAGGGCCTACGGCCGCGGCGGCCAGTTCCCGGGCGCGGACCCGGGCCTGTTCCAGCAGCCCGCGGTAGCTGAGGCTGCGGTCACCGTCGAGTATCGCCGGCGCGTCGGGCCGGGCCCGGGCCCGGGACCGGATCAAGCCGAGCGTCGCTGAGCCAGGAGCGGGCCGGGCCGGGTCACGCATGGCCGCCAGTCCCTGGTTTCCCGGCGCCGGCACTCGCCGGTGCCGGCTCTCTCGGGCCCGGCTCTCTCGGGGCCGGCTCCCCCGAGGGCGTGGTGGCACCGGCCAGGGCAGCCACCAGGTCGGCGAGGACCGGGTGGTCGAAGAGGATGTCCAGCGGAAGATCCCGTCCGGTGACCCGGCGCAGCCGCTCGGCGAACTCAACCGCGAGCGCCGAGTGACCGCCCAGGTCGAAGAAGTGGTCCCCGTCCTGCGGCGCGGCGACCTGGAGGAGGTCCCGCCAGATTTCCGCCACCGCCTCGCGCGGACCCGGGCTACCCGGGCGCGCGCCGGCCGGGGAGGACCGGCGCGTGGCCAGGTACCCGTTGATAGCCAGCACATCGATGCGGGACCGGGCGTAGGTGGCGACAGCCTCGGCTGGTGTCCGGACGATCGGCTGCCCGCGCAGGTTGAACGAGGTGTTCAGCAGCACCGGCAGGCCGCGCAGCTCACCGAACCGCCGGAGCAGGCGCCAGAACAGGGGCGCGGTCTCCCGGTCAACCACCTGGACCCGCGCGGAACCGTCCACGTGGGTCACCGCGGCCAGCAGCGTCCGGTAACCGGCCCGGACCGGTGCCACGAACAGCATGTGCTGATAGAGATGCTCCTGCCCGGCGGGGATATCGAAGTACCGGCCGGCGTCCTCGGCTGGCACGGCGGGCGCGAACGGGCGGAATTCCTCCCGCTGCTTGACGACTTCGTTGAGGTGGGCGCGCATGTGCCCGGCGGCCGGGTCCGCGAGGATGCTGCGGTTGCCCAGCGCCCGCGGGCCGAACTCCATCCGCCCCTGGAACCAGGCGACCACGTTGCCGGCCGCGATCAGCGCCGACACCTCGCCGAGCAGTTCCTCATCGGCCAGCTTCTCGACGCGGTACCCGGGATCCAGGGCGGCCAGTGCGGCCTCGGTGTCGGCCGCGGTGAACTCATCACCCCAGTACGGCATCGTCATCCGCCGCCGGGGCGTGCCGGGCGCCATCTGGTGAAGCTGCCACAAGGCCGCACCGAGCGCGCTGCCGTCATCACCGGCCGCTGGCTGTACGAAGATGTCGCTGAACATACCGCTGCGGGCCAGCAGGCCGTTGGCCGTGCAATTCAGTGCCACGCCGCCGACCAGGCACAGCGGGCGCGGCGGCCGCCCGGCCACCGCCGGGCGCAGCACGTGCAGGACCGCCTCCTGCAGGCAGTCCTGCACGGTCGCGGCGATGTCCATATGCCGCTGGCTGATCTGCTCGCCGGGATCACGAGGCGGCCCGAAGAGCTCGGCCAGGCGCCGGACCGCGCCCCGGTGGGTCTCCCGCTCGGCGGGGCTGGTGTCAAAGCTGAGCAGCGGCACCGTCAGGCCGCCGTCGGGGCCGAGCCGGACCAGTTCACCCGCGGCGCTGGCGAACCGGCTGGGCTCGCCGTAAGGGGCCAGGCCCATCACCTTGTACTCGTCCATCCCGGCGAGAAACCCGAGGTAGTGCGTAACAAGGCCGTACAGCAGGCCGAGCGAGCTCGTCACCGGATAGCTGCGGCGCCGGATGAGGTCCGGGCCGACGCCGTCGAACACAGTGATCGACTCCGTCTCACCGCTGCCGTCCGCGACGAGGACCACTGCCTCGTCGAATCCGCTGAGATGGTACGAGCTGGCGGCGTGTGACAGGTGGTGCGGGACCCGGACCAGCCGCCGCCGCCACTCGCCGCCCGGGAAGTGCTGGCTGAGCACGTCCAGCTGCACCTGCTCACAGAAGACCTCGCTGAACCACCGCCGGGTGAACTCGTCCAGCTCGAACCGCCGCGACGGTTCGTACCGGAAGCCATGCGCCACGAAGGCGACATCGTCGATGGCGGCGCCGGCGGCACCAAGGCAGGCGGCAATCGCCTCGGCCGGGAAGATGTTCGTGCCCTTCCCGCCCCGGTAGCGCTCCTGCGCCGCCGCCGCGAGCACGCCGTCCTCGCTGACCAGCGCGGCTGCCGAGTCCAGTCCTTGCACCATCCGGCGTTCCCGCGGACCGAGATCGGCCACCAGCCGCTCTTTGAAGGCAATGCTGTGGTGAAGCCCGCTGATCCCGAGGACGAGCACGTCAAACACACTCCTGCCGTGGGGAAAGGTTGCTAGGGGGAAAGGTTGCTATGGGGGACGCGCACGGCTAGTTCCGTGCTTCGTTCGCGGCAGGTTCGGGCTCGGCCTTTTCGCCGCCGGGGGGAGGCACCGGCACTGCCTCCTGCTCTGCAGCCGGGCGGGTCAGCAGCCACAGCCCGCATAGCGCGGTCACGACCGCCAGCACGGCCAGCAGAATCCGGTAGTCCACGACGGCGATCAGAGCCGCGCCGAGCCCGATGGACACCGTCTGCGGCACGGTTATCATGACCCCGGCGGTGGTGAAGACCCGGCCTTGCAGCCGCGGCGGTGTGCGCCGTTGCAGCGCGGTGTTCCAGGCGATCGCGAACCAGGTGATGGCGGCGCCGCCCGCGACCGCCCCGGCGATCACCGGATACACCGATCTGACCGCGAGGGTGAGGCTGGCAAGCGCCAGGCCGGCCAGTGCCCCGCCGACAACCCGGGCCTCGCCAGCGGCACGCAGCAGCCGCGCCCCGGTGATACCCGCCACGATGGCCCCCGCTCCCTCGAGGCTCGCGATCACGCCGAAGAACGTGGGGGGGCGGTGCAGCCCGTGCTGGATCACGACGAAGATCATCGGCTCCAGGAATCCCACGGTGCCGAAGGCGATCGCGCTGACGATGGTGACCCTGGCCAGCAGCGGGACCGACCATATATAACGCAAGCCCGCCAGCGTTTCAGCGCCGAACCGCCCGCTGGCGGGCTCGGGATCGGATTCGGCGACCCGCACGGTGGAGAGCGCGACGATGGCGGCGAGGAAGCTCGACGCGTCGAGCACGGCCAGCACGTGGCCGCCGGTCACGGCGTATATCGCCGATCCGGCGAGCGGCGCGAGGATCCTGGTGAAACCGGTCAGCGTGCCGAACGCCGCGTTGGCGGATCCGAGGTCGGTATCGGGCAGCATGTCTTTGATCAGCGCGTTACGCGCCGGGCCGAGCACGGTGAGGGCGGAGCCGTACGCGATCGCGACCGCGAAGATGACCGGGACCTGGGCCCTGCCGTGCACCAGGAGCAGCGCCAGCACCGAGAGCGCGGCGAGCACGTTGGTCACGATCAGCAACCGCCTGCGCCTGACCCGGTCGATCAGGCGCCCGGCCAGCGGGGCGAACAGCGCCGGCAGGCCGGTAGCCAGGAACACGGCGCCCGCGGCCGAACTGCTGCCCGTGAGGTTCTTGACCCAGATACCGAGGACCAGCAGCAGGGCGGTGTCCCCGAAACCAGACAGGGCATCGCCAATGTACAGCCGCCGGAACCGGCGGTCAGTGAAGGCACTCACTCAGATACGCACCTTTCGGTTCGCCGGTACTGCGCGATCGGGTCAAGCTGGACCTCCAGGTGCCGGTATCCCTGGACCAGATTCGACCGCAGCGGTTGCGGGGTGTTGATCACGGCTGCCGAGTCCGCGAACTCGGCGAGGGCGGCCAGGAGCGAGCGCAGCTCCAGCCGGGCCAGCGCGGCGCCGAGGCAGTGGTGCGGACCGTGGCCGAAGGCCAGGTGCCGCGGAGCCGGGTGCCGGAACCGGAACTCGTCGGCGTTCTCGAAGAACCGCGGGTCCCGGTTGGCCGCGGGCAGCCAAGCCACGACCGCCTCGTCCTTCGCCACCCGCTGGCCCGCGATCTCGACGTCGGCGGTGGCGACCCGAAGGACATGCATCGCGGGTGATGTCCACCGGATGACCTCCTCAACGGCGAGTGTGATCAGGCCAGGATCGGCCCGGAGCTGAGCGAGGAACCCGGGCGCCGTGCTGAGGGCGTGGAAGCACCCGGTAATGGCATGACGGGTTGTCTCGTTGCCGCCGACCAGGACGTTGTCGCAGTTGAGCAGCACCTCTCGCGCGCTGCACCGGGGATCGGCCACCAGCGCGCTGATCAGGTCGTCACCCGGGCTGCGCCGTCGGTCAGCCACCAGGCCAGCCAGGTAAAGGATGAGCTCGGAGTGCGCCGCGGACGGCGACATCTCGCCGAACGAGTCGTCCGCTCCGCCGAAGGCGTGGTTGGTCAGCTCGATCACGAGGTCGCGATCCGCCGCGGGTACACCGAGGATCTGGCCGACGACATCGGCCGGGATGACCGGCCCGATCGAGGCGGCGACGTCGATACGGCCGGCCTCGACGGCGTCGGCGACCAGGCGGCGCACCCGCTGATGGACCGCGTCGCCGATCGTGTCGCTCATCTGCCTCGACAGGAACGGCATGATCAGGCTTCGCAACTGCCCGTGCCGGGAGCCGTCGGCAACCACCAGCATGACGCCGCCCGACACGTCGGGATGGTGGCGGTCGAAGCCGATCATCATCCCGTACTCGGAGGTGAACGGCGCCGTCGGCGCCAGGACGGCGCGGCAGGCGGGGAGGGAGAAGACCGACCAGAAGCCGCCGGGTGACGTGCCGGCCTCGCTCCATGGCACGGCGTCAGCAGCGGCGTACTCGCGCCACCAGGAGAACCGGCCGACGTCGGCATACAGATCTGGATCGCCCAGGTCGAGCGGCTGCCCGGCGGCTCGGGCCGGCCCGCGCTCAGTCATAGGTCCAGCCGTCCGCTCAGGCGGCTGGCCAGTGTGGCCGGGGTGGGATGGGTCATCAGGTCCTCGATTTCCATCTCCACCCCTAGCGCCGCCTCGATGCCGGGGACCAGCCGCATCACCATCACCGAGTCCCCGCCCAGCTCGAAGAAGTCGTCATCGGGGCCTGCGGGTACACCAAGCACCTCGGCGAACAGCTCGCACAGCAGCGACTCCTGGGCGGTGGTCGTCCGGGAGGCTGTCTGCGCGGCGGGCAGGTGCGGCGCGGGGAGGGCGCCGCGGTCGAGCTTGCCATTCGGTGTAAGCGGCATCGCGGTGAGCTGCACGAACGCCGACGGCAGCAGGTAAGCCGGCAGCATGGCGGCCAGCTCATCACGCAGCCGGGCCGGGTCGAACGACCCCGCCGGGGTGACCACCACGTAGCCGACAAGGCGCCGGTTACCCGGCACGTCTTCGCGGAGGGCGGTGGCCGCGGCGGCCACGTCGGCGCAGCGAGCCAGCGCGGCGTCAATCTCGCCCAGTTCGATGCGGAAGCCTCGCAGCTTCACCTGCTGGTCGTCCCGCCCGCGGAACACGACCTGGCCGTCGCGGTTCCACGCGGCGCGGTCACCGGTACGGTACAGCCGCTCCCCCGCCCCGCCGAACGGATCGGCCACGAACCGCTCCGCAGTCAGGCCAGGGCGGCGCAGGTAGCAACGGGCCAGTCCCACGCCGGCCAGGTAAAGGTCGCCGGTCACGCCGGGCGGTACCGGCCGGAGGTAGCCGTCCAGGATGTGCACCCGGATATTCCAGATGGGTCGGCCGATCGGCACGATGCCTGACCGGTCGCTGGCCGGTACGGGCCAGTGGGTGACGTCGATCGATGCCTCGGTGGGCCCGTAGAGGTTGTGCAGCTCCGCCCGGAGGGTGGCGTGGAAACGGCGGGCCAGCTCCGGGTCGAGCGCCTCGCCGCTGCAGATCACCCGCCGCAGGCTGACGCAGTCGGCGGCCGCCGGCGCGGCCAGGAAGGCGGCGAGCACGGAGGGCACGAAATGCGCGGTCGTCACGTGGTGCCGGGCGATGAGGCGGGCGAGCCGGACCGGGTCGCGCTGGTCGTCGGAGCTGGCGATGACGATCCCGGAACCGGCCAGCAGCGGCCAGAGCATCTCCCATACGGACACGTCAAAGCTGAGGCTGGTCTTGTGGACGACCCGGTCGGCGGCGGTCAGGTGGTACTGGGCCTGCATCCACAGCAACCGGTTGACGATGCCGGCGTGCGGTATGACAACGCCCTTCGGGCGGCCCGTCGAGCCGGAGGTATAGATGACGTATGCGGGATGTTCCGGCCGCGGCCCGCCATGCCAGTGCCGGCCGACTGGGTCGTCCGTCGGCTGGCGCCCGATCAGCTCCGCCACGTCAGGTGTGCCGAGCGCGAGGACGCGGGCGGCGGGATAGCCCTCCGTGATAAGTTCGCCGGCGGTTTCCCCGGTCCCCACCACGCAGGCGGGCTCGCTGTCGCGCAGCATCAGTGCCTTGCGCGCGGCGGGGTAGTCCGGGTGGACGGGAAGGTAGGCGGCGCCCGTCTTCAGGGTCGCGAGGATCGCGATCAGGCTCTGCGCGGACCGGGGCAGGACGATGGCCACCACTCGCTCAGGGCCGGCGCCGTAGCTGATGAGAAGGTGAGCGAGCTGGTTGGCCTGGGCGTTCAGGTCAGCGTAGCTGAGCTCATCGTCGCCGCAGTACACGGCCGGCGCGTCCGGGGTGCGATGCACCTGCGCCTCGAACAGGCGCGGCGCAGTGTCGCGCGTGACCGGGCGGTCTGTCGCGTTGGCCCCGGTGAGCTGGTCCGACTCCGGCCTGGTGAGGAGCGGCAGCCGCGCCACTGGCTCATCCGGATGGGTGGTGACGGCCCGCAGCAGTGCGTGGAATCGCTCAAGGATCGCGTCCGCCGTGCCTGGATCGATCAGGTCCGCCTGATGGCTCAGGCGCAGGTGTATCCGGGTGCTGGGCACCACCACGAGGGTCAGCGGATAATGCGTGGCGTCCCGCCCCTCGACGCCGGTGACGGCCAGGTCATCGATGGCCAGGGCGGCGGCACTGGTCGCGACAGGGTAGTTCTCGAACACGTACAGGCTGTCGAACAGCGGACCGGAGATGCCCGTCAGCTTCTGTATCGCGCCCAGCCCGAGGAACTGATGCGGCGTCAGCGCGGACTGTTCGTCGTGCAACCGGGCCAGCAGGGAGCTGAACGGCTCCGCGGGATCGGTGCGCAACCGCACCGGCAGAGTGTCGAGCAGCAGTCCGACGATGCGCTCAGCACCAGCGATGGCCGACGGCCGCCCGGCGGCCGGCATCCCGAACACCACGTCGTCGCGCCCGGTCAGATAGGCGAGCAGCACACCCCAGGCGCTCTGCAGCACAGTGTTCAGGGTCACGCCGCGATTGCGCGCCAGGGCCGTCAAGGCGGCGGTCAGGTCCTCCTCCAGCGCCAGGTCGAGGTCCCGAGGGTAGGACGACGGGTGCCTGGCGCCCAGGCCGGCCAGCAGAGTGGGCTCGCCGAGTCCCGCCAGTGCCCGCCGCCACGCCGCCTCGGCCGACGACCGTTCCTGCGCGGCCAGCCAGCGCAGATAATCGCGGAACAGGACGGCGCGGGGCAGCGCCTCGCCGCCCTGGCGGTGGCCGTACAGACCCATGAGATCGCGGACGAGCAGGGACAGCGACCACCCGTCGAGAAGTATGTGATGGTGGGTGAGGCTGAGGCAGTACCGGTCGGGACGCTTGCGGATCAGGCAGAATCGCAAGAGCGGCGGCCGGCTCATGTCGAACCGGTGCCGCCGTTCGGCGTCCGCGATCTTGGCCGCTTCGGCGTCCGCTTCCGGCTCGGGGAGGGCGGACAGATCGACCTCGCGCCACGGGAGATCAGTGCTCGCGCTGATCACCTGCAACGGATCCCCGGCAAGCCGTTGCCGGAAAGCGGCCCGCAGATTCGGGTGCCGGACGAGCAGGTCCCGCGCCGCCGCGTGCAGCGCCGCGGAGTCGAGCCGCCCAGTGAACTCCAGCGTCAGCTGGGCGATATACAGGTCGGCGCCGGCCTCCTCGTACGTGGAGTGGAAGAGGATCCCCGACTGCAATGGCGTCAGGGGCAGGAGGTCAGCCAGCTCCCCATAATCGCCCGTGATCGCGTCGATCTCTTCCGGGCCGATGCTGACCAGCGGAAAGTCCGAAGGAACAAGTGCCGCCGCCGGTGTCGCGATGGCGGTCACGAGCACTCGGAGCGCACGAAGCCATTCGTCGGCCAGTTCGCGGGCCCGGGCTTCCGGCACGGCGCCGGCGGCCCATGTCCAGATGGCGCGGAGCTCGGGCCCGTCAGCGAGGTCTACCGTCACGGCATTCAATGACAGGCAGAACGGCAGTGGCATGTCGCTGTCGGCGCCACCATCCATTGTGTCCTGCGGCAGCGGAGTCCAGTTTCCCGCCGTAGCGCCGCCGCTTAGGCGGCCGAGGTAATTGAATCCGATGTGCGGGCCGGTCAGTGCGGCAAGCTCCGGTCCGGCGTCCCGGTTCAGGTAGCGCAGCACCCCATAGCCGATGCCGTTGTCGGGGACCGCTCGCGTCTGCTCTTTAACCCGCTTGAGAAGCCTGCCGACGGCTGGGCCGCCCGCCCACAGGTCGGCCCAGTCCACCTCCCCTAGGTCCAGCCGCAACGGGAACAAGCTGGTGAACCAGCCAACTGTGCGGGACAGGTCGACATGCTCGGCCAGCGTAGGCCTGCCATGGCTCTCGACGCCGAGCAGCACCCCGCCGCTCGTCTCGTCGCTGGGCCGGCTGGACGCGACGGCGATGGCCACCGCGGCGAGCAGTGCCTCATCGACGCTGGTACGGAAGGCGGCCGGCACGCTGGTAAGCAGCGTCCGGGCCAGCTCACCCTGGATCGACTGAGTCAGCGAGCGCGCGGTACGGGCGGTGTCCAGGACCGGATCCAGCGGGCGGGTACCGGGCGGCGGGATGGGATCAGCCAGCATCCGCCGCCACAGGTCGAGTTCGGCGATCCGGAGTCCCTGTTCCGCCTGCCTGGTGAGGAGCGCCGACCACTGCCGGAACGTCGTGGTGACCGGAGCCAGCGCTGGCTGCCTACCTGCCGCCACCGCCGTCCACGCGGCGGCCAGGTCGGGCAGCAGGATCTGCCAGGAGGTCGCGTCGACGGCGAGATGGTGGATGACGAGCAACAGCCAGCCACGGTGCCGCGGACCCGCGTCGAACCAGACTGCCTGGAGCATTACCCGCTTGGCCGGCGCCAGCCGGGTTTGCGCCGCGGCTGCCCGCTCCGTCACGATCCGCCGTATGGCCTCCGCTGTCCCGTCCGGGTCGACGGGGACCGTGATCAGGACCGAGGTGGCCGGCACCGTACCGCGGGCGGATATGTCGAGGTGCCAGTCGCCGTCCGGGCCGTCCGGCCCGGACGGCCCGGACGGCCCGGACGGCCGGGACGGGCCAGCCTCCCGGGTCAGCCGCATCCGCAGCGCGTCATGGTGGTCCAGTATCGCCTGCAGCGCGGTGAGCAGGCTCGGCTCGGTGAGCTCGGCCGGTACGTGGACGAGGACGGACTGGCAGTAACCGTCCACCGGACCGCCGACGGCCCGCAACCACTGCATGATCGGTGTGGGAGCGAGATCGCCGATCCCGTCGTCGGTGCGGGCGCCGCCCGCGGCGCCCCCTTCACTGGTCGCCGCCTCAACGACCGCGGCCAGCTCCGCGACGGTCGGATGCTGGAAGACGTCCCTGGGCCGGATGGACAGTCCTTCGCTCTGCGCCCGGCTCACCAGCTGCATCGAAGAGATGCTGTCACCGCCAAGGCTGAAGAAGCTGTCCCGCACCCCCACCACGGGCAGCCCCAGCACCTCGGCGAACAATCCGCACAGGAGCTTCTCAACGGCGCTACCCGGAAGGTCCTCGGTCGGCGTCGGCACCGGGCCGGGCGCTGGCAGCGCCGACCGGTCGATCTTCCCGTTGCGGTTCAGCGGCATGGCCGTCAGTGGTATGAAGACGCCCGGCACCATGAAGCCGGGCAGATTGGCCGCGGCGAAGGCGCGAACCTCCGCCGGGTCGGGCGCGGGCCCAGCCGGCCCGCCGGTCAGGTACGCGATGAGCTGCGGCCCGTTCGACCCGACCTCGTGGACGGCCACGGCCGCCTGCGCGACGCAGGCGTGCCGCGCCAGCACCACCTCCACCTCACCGAGCTCGATCCGGTGGCCGCGCACCTTCACCTGGTCGTCGGCCCGGCCGACGAATTCCAGCTCACCGTCCGGGCGCCAGCGGACCAGGTCACCCGTGCGGTACATCCGCGCGCCCGCCCTTGCGTACGGGCTGGCCACGAACCGGCTCGCGGTGAGCCCGGGCTGGCCTAGGTAGCCCCGGGCCAGCGACCGGCCAGACACATAGAGCTCGCCGGTCACCCCGGCCGGTACCAGGCGAAGGCAGTCGTCGAGCACGTTTACCTGGCCGTCCAGCACGGGCCGTCCGATGGGTACCGGCATGCCGGCGGTTCCAGCGCCGAGCCCGGCGCTGACGGTGGCGCACACGGTCGTCTCCGTGGGGCCGTAAGCATTGACCATGAGACGTCCAGGCGCCCACCGGGCGACTAGCTCGGGCGGGCACGCCTCGCCCGCGGTGACCAGGCACCGCAGCGCCGGCAGCGGCTGTGCGGGCACGTGCGCCAGCACCGCGGGCGGCAACGTCGCGTGGGTGACACCGTGCTCGGCGAGAAACGCGGCGAGCGGCTCACCGGCGAGGAGCGGCTCGGCCGGCACCACGAGCGTCGCGCCGGAGATCAGAGCCATACACACCTCCCAGAAGGAGGCGTCGAAGCTGGGTGAGGCCAGTTGCAGAACCGTTGAGCCGCCGTTCACCCCGAGATGACCAGCCTGCGTCGCGGCGAGGCTGCTGATGCCCTGGTGGGTGACGATCACGCCCTTGGGCAGCCCGGTAGAGCCAGACGTGAAGATCAGGTACGCGGGGTGACCCGGCAGCAGGGGGGTCAGGCGCTCCCGGTCGCTGGGGTCGTGGTCCGGATACCCCGACCAGCTGCTGATCACTGACGGGTCATCCAGACACAGCCAGGGCGCGCCAGCGACCGCCCCGGCATCACGGGCGACGGAAGCCAGGCCGCCCCCGGCGGACAGCACGCAGGCCGGCGCGGCGACGGCCATCATGTGCTCGATGCGCGAGCGCGGGTACTCCGGGTCGAGCGGCAGGTATCCGGCGCCTGCCTTGGTCACCGCCACGATCGCGGTCACCAGCTCCATACCACGTGGCATGGCCAGCGCCACGAACTGCTCGGGGCCGATCCCAAGGGCGATAAGCGCGTGCGCGTACCGGTTCGCACGGGCGTTCAGCTCACGGTATGTCATGCTCCGCGGGCCGCAGACGAGCGCCACCGCGTCGGGGGAGCGGCCGGCTCGCGCCTCGATCAGGTCCGGCAGGGTCGCGACCGGTATCTGCCGGGGATTACGGCCCCAGCGCATCGACAGCCGATGGCGCTCCTCGCCGCCCGTCAGGTCGAGCTGCCCCGTCCGCACCTCGGTCGTATCGGGAAACTCCGTCAGTACCCGGGTGAGGCGGCTCATCAGTGCCTGATCGAAACCCGCTGGGAACAGGTCAGGGCGGTGCGACAGCCGGAACCGCAACTGAGAGCCGGCCGAGGCGTTCAGGCTTAGCGGATAGTGCCCTGCGTCGGATGCGCCCACGGTCACCTGAAGGGGGCCATGGCGGAGGTCGCCGGCTCCGGGGAAGTTCTCGAACGCGATGCAGGTGTCGAAGAGTTCGCCGGTACCGGCCAGCCGCTGGATGTCGGCCAGGCTGAGATGATGATGCTCGATGAGCTGTGACTGCTCGTGCTGGATCCGCTCGAGCAAAGCGAGCAGCGGTTCGTCTCGTCGCAGCCGGACCCGTACCGGAACGACGTTCATCAGCAGGCCGATCATGCTCTCCGCGCCCGGCAGGTCCGGCGGGCGTCCCGACACAGCCGCGCCGAACACGACGTCGTTCTGGCCGGTCAGCTGACTGATGAGCAGCGCCCATACGCCTTGCACCAGGGTGTTGAGCGTAAGGCCGTGCCGCCGGGCAAAGGTCACCAGGTCCGCCGTGGCCTGCTGGGTGAGCCCGGCCAGGAGACTGCTCGGCCAGATCGGCACGCGGGCGGGATCGACCGGGGCCACATGGGTCGACTCGTCCAGATCGGCGAGTGCCGCGCGCCAGGCATCCTCGGCCCGCGGCCGGTCCTGCCGCGTGAGCCAGGCGAGGAATTCCTGGTAGGGCGGCGGCGGCGGCATACCGGCATCGTCACCACCGCTCTCGTAGAGGCTGAACAGGTCCCGGACGAGAAGCGAGGTGGACCACCCGTCGAGCAGGATGTGGTGATAGCTGATGACCAGCCGGTGCCGGAGCTCGTCCAGGCTGACCAGCCGGAACACGATCAGCGGCGCACGCCGCAGGTCGAAGCGCCTGCCCTGGTCCGCCTCGGTGTACCTGGCCAGGGCGGCCGCGTACTCGGCCGGCTCAGCGGACGCTTTCTCCTGCGTCCAGCGAAGTTCCGGACTCCTGACGATGAGCTGGACCGGCTCACCCGAGCGGCGTTCCCGGAAGCTGGCACGCAGGTTGGGATGCCGACGCAGCAGTCCGCCCGCGGCCGCCCGCAGCGCGCGGACATCGAGGGGACCGCATATGTCCAGGATCAGCTGCGCGGTCTGCACCTCCGGCCCGGCGCTGTGGTACACGGAATGGAACATCATCCCGGCCTGGAGCGGCCCCAACGGCAGGATGTCCTCGATATTCGACGTGCTCATGACTCTGCTCCCCCTTGCGCTGAGAGCTCTTCCTCGAGGTCGTCGATCTCGTCCTGGCTCAGCGACACGAGGGTCAGATCCGAGGGCGTACGGCCGGTCGCGAAGGGCGTCATCGAGCTGGCCACGATGGCTTCCAGCGCGGTCATCCAGGCGTCCGCCAGGTCAGCGACCTCGGCGTCGTCGAGCAGGCCTTCTGGCCACGCCCAGACAGTCCTGAGCTGAGGGCCGTCGGCGCTATCCACGGTCATCGCGGAGATCGACAGGGTGTGCGGTACGGGCTGCCGAGGGTCGGCTCCGCCCTGGAGAGCCAGGTCGCCCTCGGCCAGTGCCCAGCCGCCGGACCCGCCGGCGGGGAACCGGCCGAGATAGTTGAAGGCCACGTGCGGAGCGGGCATCCCGGCGAGCGCGTCCCGCGCCTGGGGGCTGAGATACCTCAGCACGCCGTACTCGCCGCCCGGCGGCAGACCGCGAAGCTGTTCCTTGACCTGCTTTACGGCCGCGCTGACCGCCCGCCCGCCGGCCTGCACCTGCGGCCAGGCGACCGGCCCCGGGTCGAGCCGGACCGGATGAATGCTGGTGAACCAGCCGACAGTACGGGACAGGTCAGCGTCCGGTACGAGCCCATCGCGGCCGTGCCGCTCCAGGTCCAGCACGATGGCAGTACGGTCATCGTGTCCCCGCCTGGCCAGCCAGGGCGGCATCGCCAGCGCGAGCGCGGTCAGCAAGATATCGTCCACGCCGACGCGGTAGGCGGCAGGAGCAGTGGTGAGCACGGCGGTGGTGCAGCCTGGCGGCACGGTCCGCGAGACGGCGTGAAGCCGCCCGAAAGTGTCTACGTTAGGGTCCAGTGGCCGGAAGCCGAGCGGCGATTCGACCCGCTTCAGGATCTCTGCCCAGGCCGGCACATGCTCTTCATATGAAGCTTCTGCTGCTATCTCAGAGAGCCGCCGCGCCCAGTGCCGCAACGATGTGGGCACCGGGTCCAGCACCGGAGGCTGGCCAGCAGCGATCGCGGTACACGCCATCGTGAGATCGGCGAGCAGGATGCGCCACGAGACACCGTCGACGGCGACATGGTGGATGACCACCAGCAGCAGGTGCCCGGCGCTGCGCACGGCGCCCTGCCCGGCATCGAACCAGACCGCCTGGACGAGTTGCCCCGCCCCAGGCCGCAGCCGACTGCGGGCCTGGTCCGCCTCGGCCGCGATGCGTGCGGGCCGGTCCGCCTCAGGTACTCCAGACAGATCGACGCTGCGCAGGCAGTCCCCGGCGCGGACGCTCCCTGCTGGCGGGATCTCCAGCTCCCACGGCTCGTCACCGGGCCCGATGCGGGCTACCATCCGCAGCGCATCGTGGTGATCGAGGAGGACCTGCAGCGCCGCGCGCACCTGTTCCGCGGTGTGCGCGGCGGGCACCCGGATCAGCACCGACTGGCTGAACGCGTCCATCGGCCCGCCGAGCTCCCGCGCCCATGCCAGAATGGGTGTCAGCGGGACGGGGCCAGTTCCGCATTGCGGCGGATCCCCGGCGGGTCGTTCCACCTCGGTCGCTACCGCGGCCAGGGCCCGCACGGTCCGCTTCTCATAGACGTCCTTCGGGCTGATCCGCAGGCCGGCGCGACGTGCCCGGCTCACGAGCTGGATGGACATGATGCTGTCGCCGCCGAGTTCGAAGAAGCTGCCGTCGATGCCAAGCCCCGGGATCCCGAGCAGTTCCGCGAACAGCTCGCACAGGATGCGCTCCGGTGGCGTCCGGGGTGCTGGCCCGGTAAGCGACCCGTCGTATCCGGGTTCCGGCAGCGCGGACCGGTCGACTTTTCCCGAGGGGGTCAATGGCAGGGAGCCGAGCAACATCAACTGGGCCGGCAGCATGTACTCGGGAAGGCGTTCCCGCAGCCACTGGCGTACCTCCGCGACATCCAGCCCGTCCAGCCCATCCGGCCCTGCGGGCGCGACATAGCCGATGAGCGAGGCCCGCCCGGAGCCGTCGCGGCGCAGCGCCACCGCGGCGGCCGCGACCGCCGGGTGGCGGGCGAGGGTGGCCTCTATCTCGCCCGGCTCGACCCGGAAGCCCTTGAGGTTGACCATGTTGTCCGAACGGCCGGCGTACTCAAAGGTGCCGTCGGGACGCAGACGCACCCGGTCGCCGGTGCGATACAGCCGACCGCCCGGCTGGGTACCGTGCGGATCGGCGACGAACCGTTCGGCGGTCAGTGCCGGGCGTCCCGTGTACCCGCGTGCCAGCCGTGCTCCGCCGACATACAACTCGCCCACCGCTCCCACTGCCACCGGTGAGAGCATGCCGTCGAGCACATGCGCGGTCAGCCCGCCCACCTCCCGCCCGATCTGGCTGAGATCGCCCCGAAGATCGCCCCTGACATCGACCGCACCGAGAACCCGGGCGGTCACGTGCACGGTCGTCTCGGTGATCCCGTACATGTTCACGAGCCGCGGGTGGTCCCAGCCGTGCCGCTGCGCCCAGCGGCGCACTGAGCCGCGGTCGAGCGCCTCACCACCGAAGATCACCCAGCGCAGTGCCAGCGGCGGATTTTCCTGAGCGTCCACCGCTTCCAGCTGGGCGAAGGAGGTCGGCGTCTGGCACAGAACGCTGACCTGGGCCTCGGCAACCAGGCGGTAGAAGTCTTCGGGGCCGCGGGAGACCCAGTAGGGTACGATGACCAGCCGGCCGCCAGTGCTCAGCGCACCCCACATCTCCCACACGGAGAAGTCGAACGACGTGCTGTGAAACATCGACCAGACGTCATCCGGGCCGAATCCGAAGAAGCCCTCACCCCAGCGCAGCAACCGGGTGACGGCGGCATGCGTCACTGTGACGCCTTTGGGGCGGCCGGTAGAACCCGACGTATAGATCACGTACGCCGCGCTATCCCCCGCCACCGGCACCGGCGGCACATCCGCGGCGCACCCGGCCAGCACCTCCCCGCCCG
>Ga0213881_10000191_pt1 | contig 49287 bp, 49 predicted proteins | sample BarmaccoBMER_R08_FD_160104 | JGI IMG/M metagenome (GOLD analysis project Ga0213881, IMG submission 160104) | Barbacenia macrantha exposed rock microbial communities from rupestrian grasslands, the National Park of Serra do Cipo, Brazil - ER_R08 ...
ACCTGGTGCACGGGCTGCAGGTAGGTCGGCACCCCCGAGCCCCGGTCCAGGTAGAACACGATCGGCGACAGGCCGTCATCATCCGGTTTTACGGTAACCATGGTAAAACCATAAGAGTCGGGCGGCGGCCCGGTCAACCTCAGGCTGTGAGCGGAATGCGCGGCGCGGACCGTCCGTGGTGCCTGACCTCAGGTGAGCCAGTTCGGGCGCACCAGGCCGGTTTCGTAGGCCAGGACGACGAGCTGGGCCCGGTCTCGGACACCGAGCTTGGTCATGGCCCGGCTCACATGGGTGCGCACGGTGGCCGGGCTCATGTACAGCTTCCGGGCGATCTCGTCGTTGGTGAGGCCTTCGGCGACAAGCGCCATCACCTCACGCTCCCGCTGGGTGATCGCGTCGAGTTCGGCGGCCGGATGGGGTTCCTTGGCCCGGCTGGCGAACTCGGCGACCAGCCTGCGGGTCATGCTTGGTGAGATGAGCGAGTCACCTCGCGCCACTACCCGGACCGCCGTCGCGAGGTCGGCCGGCTCGGTGTCTTTCAGCAGGAACCCGCTCGCGCCGAAGCGCAGGGCGTCGAAGAGGTACTCGTCGAGCCCGAACGTGGTGAGGATGACGATGCGCACACCGGCGAGTTCCGGATCGGCGGCGATCTGGCGGGTGGCTTCCAGCCCGTCGAGTCCGGGCATGCGGATGTCCATCAGGATCACGTCGGGCCGGAGGTCCCTGGCCAGGTCCACCGCGCCGGCCCCGTCGGGCGCCTCACCGACGACCTCGAGATCCTCGCGGGCGTCGAGCAGGGCCTTGAACCCGGCGCGGACCAGGCTCTGGTCATCGGCGAGCAGTATGCGGATCATGGCGCGGACCTTACCGGCAGGCGTGCGCTAACGCGGAACCCGCCGCCCTGGCGGAACCCGGCGGACAGGTCGCCCCCGAGGGCCGCTGCGCGCTCCCGCATACCCGTGATCCCGCTGCCCGTCCCGGTCGCGGAGCCCCCGCCCGCTGCGGCCGTCCCGTCGTCGTCGATCTCGACGTGCATGTTCGCGTCGTCATAGGTCACCCGCACGTTGACCCGGGCTCGTCCGGCGTGGCGGGCGACGTTGGTCAGCGACTCCTGGATGATGCGGTACGCGGCCAGGTGCACGGCGGCCGGCAGCGGCGGCGCCGTCCCGGCCACCTCGACGTCGACGGTGAGGCCGGCGGCCCTGGTGAGCTCGATGAGCTCGGGAAGGCGGTCGAGTCCGGGGGCGGGCGAGCGTGGCGCGGCATCGTCGTCGTGGCGCAGCATCGTCAGCATCGAGCGCAGCTCCTCGAGTGCCTCCTTCGACACCGACTTGATGGCGCTCAGCGCCGCGCGGGCCTGTTCGGGCTGGCTGTCCATGAGGTCAAGGCCCATGCTGGCCTGGACGTTGATGAGCGAGATGTTGTGGCCGATCACGTCGTGCAGGTCCCGGGCGATCCGCAGCCGCTCCTCGCCGCGCTGGCGCCGCTGGTCGATCTGACGGCTGACCCTGGTCGCGGCCGTTCGCTCGGTCCGGAACCTGGTCGCCTCGGCCGCTGTCGCGACCGCCAGCAGCCACCCCGCGAGCAGCAGCGTGTTGTTCACCGGCGGGTCCGGGTACCCGTAGATGAGCGGGGCGAGCCAGATGAACCACATGAAGCCGGCCGCCAGGACCAGCCAGGCCGAGTAGCGCTTCCCGGCGGTGGCCGCCACGAAGAACGCGACGATGAAGCTGAAATGAGCGTAGCCAGAGCCCGACGGGGGGAGCGTCGCGGCGAAGCACACCCACATCACGGGCACCGGATAGCGGCGCCGCGCGACCAGGGCCAGCGGGCCGACCGCGAGCATGACCCAGTCCAGCGGCCCGAGGGCGTGGTGCGGAGCGAAGAGATTGGCGGCCTTGCCGGAGATCGCGGTCCCGGTGAGTTGCACCACGAGCAACACGAGTGGAAGCGCGAGATCCCGGCGCCAGCGCGGTGTCCGTGTCAGTGTCCGTGGCCGCGACGGCGCGCGGGACACCCATCCGGCAAGTGCGGCGTCAGGGTCTCTCATCTCGGTTCAAGCGTAACGAGCCGTCTGACCAGGCGCATCGCGTGAAAGTGGGAGGGTCGCCTGCACATTGTGCGTACCCGCCGCCGCGTTGCTACGTTCGCTGACGTAGGCCGGCAACCGGTTCTGCTCGGACGACATCCGCGAGGCGATCGCCCACGATGACGGTCATGGCTACATTCGCACGCTGGTGCTTCATTCATCGGAGGGCCGTCCTGGCCGCATGGCTGGTGGCCCTGATCGGTTTCTTCGGGGTCAGCCGGCTAACCGGATCGGCGTACTCGAACAGTGACTCGCTGCCTGGCACCGACTCGGCCAAGGCCCTCCAGGTGCTGACGACGGACTTCCCGGCTCAGGCAGGCGACACCGACCAGATCGTCATGCAGACCAAGCGGGGGACGCTGCGCTCTCCGGCCGCCGAGACCGCGGTCACGTCGATGCTCGCCCGGGTCGTCAAGCTGCCGCACGTGCGCTCGGTGACCTCGCCCTACGGTCCTGGAGGCCAGATCAGCGGGGACGGCACGATCGGCATTGCCACAGTGAACCTCGACGCCCAGGCGACGAACGTGCCGGACTCGGCTGTCCAGACGCTGATCTCCACAGCCGAGTCCGCAGACAGTTCGCTACTGAACGTCCAGCTCGGCGGCGCGGCGGTCGAGAACATCACGTCGGGCGGCGGAGGTTACTCGAGCGTGCTGCTGGGGATCGTGGCCGCGCTCATCATCATGTTCATCGCGTTCCGGCGCTCGGTATCCGCCGCGCTTCTGCCGCTTATCTCGGCGCTGGTGGCGATCGGGGCAGGCCTGTCGATCCTCAACATCCTCACGCACGCCGTCGCCGTCGCGAGCTGGGTGCCCACCGTGGCCATCCTGGTGTCCCTCGGCGTGGGCGTGGACTACGCGCTGTTCGTCGTCAGCCGGCACCGCGACGGGCTGCTCGCCGGGCAGACGCCCGAGGACGCCGCCGTCACCGCGCTCAACACCTCGGGTCGCGCCGTGCTGCTGGCCGGGCTGACCGTGTGCGTCGCACTGCTGGGGCTGTTCGCTCTCCAGCTCAGCTTCATGAACGGCGTGGCCGTGACAGTCACGGTCGTGGTCGGGCTCACCATGGTGGCGTCGCTGACACTGCTGCCGGCCATGCTGGGCTTCCTCGGCCTGAAGGTGCTGCGACGGGCCGAGCGCGGCAATCTCCCGCGGCACGGGCGTCAGATCGAGCAGGCAGGAGGCTTCTGGCTCCGCTTGGCGGAAGGGCTCGGCCGCAAGCCGCGGATCCCCGCCATCCTCGCGCTGGCGGTGATCGCCGTCCTCGCCATCCCGTTCCTCAGCATGCGCGCCGGCCTGGTTGACGCCAGCACCGACCCGTCGTCGGCTACCACCTACCAGGCCTACCAGCTGCTGGCGAAGGGGTTCGGCCCCGGGTTCAACGGGCCCCTGGCGGTGGTCGGTCAGGTCGCCAATCCGGCCGATCGGGCGCGCTTCGCGTCGTTTGCCGCCTCGGCCCGGAGCGAGCCGGGCGTGGCCGGGGTCACGTCGCCACAGCTCAGCCCGGACGGCAAGGCAGAGGTCGCCGAGGTGTTCCCGGCCACAGGACCGCAGGAAGCCGCGACCACCACGCTGCTCGACCGGCTGCGGGCCGCCGTTCCCCGGGCGGAGGCGGGCAGCACGCTGGCGATCCACATCGGCGGCACCACGGCAGCCAGCCAGGACTTCTCCACGGTGCTCAGCAAGAAGCTGGCCCCGTTCGTGGCGGTGGTCGTCGGGCTGTCCTTCCTGCTGCTCGCCGTCGTCTTCCGCAGCCTGCTCATCCCGCTGGTGGCGGCGGTCATGAACCTGCTCTCCTTCGGCGTGGCGCTGGGCGTCATGACGGCCGCGTTCCAGTTCGGCTGGGGCAAGCCGGTGTTCGGATTCGGCGCGGCAGGGCCGATCGAGGCGTGGATCCCGGCGCTGATGTTCGCGGTACTCTTCGGTCTCTCCACCGACTACGAGGTCTTCCTCATCAGCCGCATGCACGAAGAGTGGACGCTGTCCGGGGACAACAGGCGCGCGGTGATCCGGGGCCAGGCCGAGACCGGCCGGGTCATCACCGCCGCATCGCTGATCATGATCGTGGTGTTCGCGGCGTTCATCCTCGAAGGCCAGCTGGCCATCATGGAGATCGGCCTGGGCTTCTCCGCCGCCATCTTCGTGGACGCCTACGTCATCCGCACGGTCTTCGTCCCGGCCGCGATGCACGCGCTCGGCCGGGCCAACTGGTGGCTGCCCGCGTGGCTGGACCGGCTCGTGCCCCGGCTTCACGTGGAGCCCGCCGCGCCTACCCCGGCGGGGGCGCTCCGCCGGCCGGCTAGTGCCGGGGCTGGGCGGGTGACCGGATGACCAGCACTGCCTCCACCGGGGCGCCGCCCAGTGCGGTGTATGTGTGGGCGGCATCGCTGACCCATTGCGCGGCCTGGCCGGCGCCGATCTGGGCTTCCTCGCCGAGGCGGCCTACCCGGGCCCGCCCGGCGGTCACGAGCATGTGCTCGATGACGCCGGGGCCGTGGGCGGGCGAGCGATGGCAGATGCCGGGGTCGATGCGCAACAGGTAGACCTCCACGGTCTGCTCGCCCGAGTGGCTCACGCTGAGCAGCCGCGCCTCGATGCCGGGCGAGGCAAGCCTCGCGCCGGCGCGGTCCGCGATCAGGGTGGCGAGCGGTACGCCGAGCGCACCCGCGAGCGAGTACAGCGTGCCCAGCGTCGGGTTGCGGACACCGTTCTCGATCTCCGAGAGCGACCCTTTGCCAACGTGTGCCGCCTCGGCGAGCGCGCCGACGGACAGGCCCCGCTCCTGCCGCGCCGCACGCAGCCGCTCACCCACCAGACGAGCCAGATCATCCACGACGACCGATCCTAATAATCCAGTTCTATAAACAGAACCATAAGGCTAGTGTTCTGTTTATGGAACGCATCGGACAACCCGTCCTGGCCGGCATCCTGGCCGCGCTGGTCGGGTTCACGAGTTCCTTCGCCGTCGTCCTGGCCGGCTTGCGGGGGGTCGGCGCATCGCCCGCCGAGGCGGCCTCCGGGCTGCTCGCCCTCTGCGCGACCCAGGGACTCGCCATGCTCTGGCTAGCGCGCCGCCACCGGATCCCGCTCACGCTTGCCTGGTCCACCCCGGGCGCGGCGCTGCTGGCCAGCACCGGCGTCGTGCACGGCGGCTGGCCCGCGGCCACCGGCGCGTTCCTCGTCGTCGGCGTGCTCGTCGTGATCACCGGCCTGTGGCCCCGCCTGGGCCGTCTCATCTCCGCGATCCCGGCGCCGATCGCGCAGGCGATGCTCGCGGGCGTCGTGCTGGAACTGTGCCTGGCGCCGGTGCGCGGTCTCGCCGCACACCCGTGGCTGGTCGGGCCGGGCCTGCTCACCTGGGCCGTCATGCTCCGGCTCGCGCGCAAGTGGGCCGTGCCAGCGGCGTTCGCCGTCACCCTGGTGGCCATCGGCGTAGACGTGGCCCGGCACGGCGGCCCGCACGGGGCGATCGTGCCGCACCTGACCTGGACGACGCCGGCACTGACCCGGGCCAGCCTGCTCGGCCTGGCGATCCCCTTGTACGTGGTCACGATGGCCGGGCAGAACGTGCCCGGCGTCGCGGTCATGTCCTCCTACGGCTACCAGGTGCCGTGGCGCGAGACGATGGCAGTTACCGGCATCGGCACCACCGCCGCCGCCCTGGCCGGCGGGCACGCCATCAACCTCGCGGCGATCACCGCCTCGATGGCGGCATCACCAGACGCGCATCCCGACCCGCGCCGGCGCTGGGTGGCGTCGTACACCGCCGGCTGGGCCTATCTCGCGCTCGCCGCGATCTCGACCGCCCTCACGGCGTTCATCAGCGTCGCACCGCCCGACGTCGCCGGCGCCGTCGCAGGGCTCGCGCTGCTGGGCACGCTCGCCGCCTCCCTGGCGGGCGCCCTTTCGGCGGACGAGGGCCGCGAAGCGGCGGCGATCACGTTCGTGGTGGCAGCCTCCGGGCTGAGCTTCCTCGGGATCGGCGCCGCATTCTGGGCCCTCGCGGCGGGCTTGCTCGCGGGCAGGATACTGGGCTATTTGCCCAGGTCACAGGCGAACCCGTCCGGCACGATGACATCCTCCGGTACCAGGTCGTGAACGGACGGGCGGCCGAGCGCCAGCAGTGCCGAGTCGATGCCGCCACGCAGCACGTCGAAGACGTTCCTGACCCCGGCAGGTCCGCCCGCGGCCAGCCCCCACAGGTAGGCGCGTCCGATCATCACCGCCCGCGCCCCGAGAGCCAGCGCCTTCACCACATCGCCGCCGCGCCGGACACCGCCGTCCAGCAGGACCTCGATCTGGCCGCCGACCGCGCCGGCGATGGCGGGCAGCGCGCGGATAGCGGCCGGAGTGCCGTCCAGGTTGTTGCCGCCGTGGTTGGACACCGAGACGGCCGTCGCGCCGGCGTCGACCGCGCGGCGCGCGTCATCAGGCCGCATCACGCCCTTGATCAGCAGCGGACCATGCCACTGCTCGCGCAGCCAGGCGATGTCGGCCCAGGTCGGCGGCGCTGTCTGCATCCATTCGCCGTAAGCGCCGAAGAACGTGGGCGCAGGACCGCCCGGGTCGGCCATGTTCGGCACGGTCAGGCCGGGCAGGCCGCCGCGGCGCAGCCAGTCCAGCACCCACGCGGGCCTGGTCACGCCCTCCGGCGCCAGGCGAAGCAGGGTGCGCAGGTCAAGCTTCTCCGGAATCAGCGGACTGCCCCAGTCCCTGCCATTGCTGAACGACCAGTCCAGCGTGACAATCAGGGCTTTGGCACCTGCCACCGCCGCCCGTTCGTTCCTACTGAGAATTTTGTCTTTATCACCGGACCAGTAGATCTGGTAGAAGAGCTTGGGATTGACCGCGGCCACGTCCTCCACCGGCATGCTCGCGAACGAGCTCAGGCCCATCGCGGTGCCGGCCTCGGCCGTGCCGCGCGCCACCCCCACCTCGCCGTCGGGGTGCACGGCCTGCACTCCGGTCGGCGACGCGATCACGGGCAGCGAGATCTCCTGCCCGAGCACCGACGTGGCCAGCTCGCGGCGCGCGGGCAGGTCGGCGACACGCGGCGGGGCGAACCGCAGCTCGCTGAAGGCCGCGACGTTGTCCCGCAGCGTGACGCCCTTCTCCGATCCCGCGGCCAGGGCGAGGTAAACCGATCTCGGCAGGCGCCGCTTAGCCCGTCTGCGGGCCTCCTCGACCGTCTCGAACCACTCGCGTGTGCTCGCCACCGGCCACTCCTCGCTCGTCCGCCCTATTTTGGCACTCAGTGCAGTTTAGCGTGCAGCGGGAATCAGCATCTCGAAGACCGAGCCTTCCCCGAGGGTGCTGCGCACCCGGACCGAGCCGTTATGGGCATGGGCGATCGCCTGCGCGATCGGCAGGCCCAGCCCGAACCCGTTGTCGTCATTGCGCGAGGTGCCGGCGCGGGCGAACCGGCCGAAGATACGGTCAAGATCAGCCGCCGCAATGCCGGAGCCGGAGTCCGCCACGGTGAAGACCGCGTGCACGTCGTCGAGGCAGACGCTGACATCGATGCGATCGCCGGTCCGGGTGTGCGCCACGGCGTTCTCGAGCAGCGCGTCCAGGGCCGCCAGCAAGCGATCCCGGTCGGCGCGCACGGTGGCCTCGGCGAGTTCCCCCAACCGCCAGCGACGGGGGACCGGCCCCCAGCGATCGAGCGCGTCGAGGATCACCGACCCGACTTCCACCGGAGCCAGCTGAAGGAAATCCGGCGCCTCGGCCGAGGCCAGCAGCAGCAAACGGTTCGCCAGCGTGCGCAGCCTGGCCAGCTCGCCCGCCACCACCCGGGCGTCCTTGGCGATTTCCTGGTCCGTCGCCGCGCTCTCGATCAGCTCGACGTGACCGAGCGCGATCGTGATCGGGGTACCCAGCTCATGCGAGGCATCCTGGAGGAACTGGCGCTGCTGCTGGAGCATGCGCAGGTTCTCCTCGGAGATGCGCTGCACCTGGTCCATCGCCGTCAGCTTGTCGTGGATCGCCGTGAGCCGCCGGCGGCCCTGCCACACCATGGCCAGGAACATCAGCGCTATCAACGGGACTTCGGCCAGGTAGTCCGCGTCCTGGTGCCCCTGCACGACCTCTAGGCCAATGATCCCCCCGGTGGCCAGCGTCACCACGGCCAGCGTCAGGATGGTCGGCTGGAGCCGCCACAGCCGGAAGCCGTAGATGACGGTGAGGCTCACCCAGATAACCAGGAACGGGACGGTCTGCCACGACGGGAGCAGCTGCATCGCCGCGAGGTTGAGGCCGACGAACACCGCCCAGGCGATATCCGGTGACGCCCTCCGGGTCCTGGCCAGGATGACGTGCGGCTTAGATGTGCCGGCACGCGCCTGCATGCGGCGTGGCACGGCCGGTGGCGCCAGCTGGGCAGCCCCACGGCCGTGGCGAATGCGATCCCGCGTGAGCACGAGCCTCTCCCCAAGTACCACGGACCTGTGCTTAGTATCCTTTCGAACGAGCAGCGTCTTTTCAAACGGGAAGTGCTTTTACAGCGGGCCTGGCGTCTTTTCAGGTCTTCCAGGCGGGCATGGTCTTTCAGGCGGGCACGGTCTTTTCAGGCGGGCATGGTCTTTTCGAACCAGTGGTGGGCGTACGGTTCGTCGTTGAACGCCCCGACCTCGTGATAGCCGGCCGTCCGGTACAGGCTGATGGCCTCGGGGAGGGCACGATTGGTCTCCAGCCGCACGGTCCGTGCCCCGTTCGCGGCCGCGTGTTCCTCCAGCTGGGTCAGGAGCCTGCGGCCCAGGCCGGTTCCGCGCATCGCGGGGGCGACCCACATCCGCTTGATCTCCGCCGGGGCGTCGGGGCGGAACTTGACCGCCCCGCATCCGGCCGGTTCGCCGTGGACGGTCGCGAGCAGGAACAGGCCCTCCGGCGCGGTCAGTTCGTGGTCATCCGCCGGGAGGGTGTTGGCGGGGTCGAAGCCGCCGTCGAAGCGGCTGGCCAGCTCATCGAAATAGGCCTGAACGCAGCGGCGGGCGTCGGGATGGGCTGGCTCGGCCACCGTGATCTCGACGGCTGACGCGGCGAGGAGCCGCTCGACTTCGGCCATCGCGGCGACGAGCCTGGTCCGCTGGGAGTCGCTGAGCGGGCCGAGGATGGCCGCGGCGGCCTGGTCGGACAACCGGTCGAGTTCGGCGCGCTCGGCCGATCCGCGGCTGGTGAGGCGGACCGTGCGGACTCGCCCGTCGGCTTCGTTCGGCGTGCTGGCGACCAGCCCGTCTTCCTCAAGAGCCCGGAGCATGCGGCTCAGATAGCCGGAGTCCAGGTCCAGCCGTGCGCGCAGGGCCCGCACGTCGGTGCCTTGCGGGCCGATCTCCCACAGCAGACGCGCGTGGCCCAGCGGGCGCCCACGGGCCAGGAACGCGTCGTTGAGCGCGCCGGCGCGCTGGGTGACTACCCGGTTGAACCGGCGCACGTTAGCGATGGCATCTGGATCCATTCTCTGACTCTAGTCAGGGAATTGGCCGGCGGACGAGGCTAAGTTCCTGCACCTCCAGCAGCGCGGAAATTATGTGCTGGACGGAAATTTACCCGCCGTATTGAGGCTGTCGCGTCACTGCTGTCAGGCTCTCGGGAGGCATCGCATCCGCATTGGAACTCCGACAGTGCTTTGTGATGATGGCGGGCTTTGAGGTGTCCAGGGACCGTCGCGGCCGCGGTTGACACCGGCGGGTGTGCTCTGGGAAACGGGCAGCTCCGGGCAGTTATCGCGGTTGATTCGGGCCTCGTGGTTAGTTTGGTGTACCCCGGTGCACAAAAATCACCACGAGGCCCGGATCAACCATGCGAGGACACTGCCGCGGCCCGGGAATACGGGACGAACCGGCTGTCCGGTAGCATGACTGCCCGGCGTCATCATGTGCGGCTGCAGCACTTGACATCCCACGGCTACGAGTTACGCGACAGCCTCTATTCGTACATTTAATTTCCATCTAGCATGGATGTTCTGCCTTAATCAGCATCCTGTTCGGGACTAACCTGACATCCAGGGCAATCCGGTGACGGCGCGGAGCCTGGACTCCGGCCCGCTAAGCGCCGAACTGCGAAGTCGTGGCGTCGGGGACATCGATCCGGGTGGCCAGGCACCGGTACGCCCGCGCTCCGCTGTCGAACGCCGCCTCATCGGGCGGCAGCACCTGGATCTCCCAGCTACCAGCGGGGATCCGGAGCGCCGGGCCGCGTCTGGATCGAAGCAGGACCCTCATCGAACACACCCTTCGCACGGTCGGGTCCACCTGGACGATGTCCTGGTCGAAAGTCTGTACACCGGGAGGCAGGAGCGCGATCGCGAAGGTCTGCCAGGAATGCTGCGCCGCGCACGGCAGCGCGGCGGCGGTGGCGTTGCCGGAGATCACCACCAGGCCGTCCCAGCATTCCGGGTTGGCCGGACAACGGGCTCGGCCGCCCGCCACCAGCGCTGCCGGGCATCCTTTGCTCACCGTGGCGATGCCGAAGACACCGGGCACGCCTTTGCTGTGACCGGTGCTGACGCCCTGACCGGTATCCGAGGACCTGGTCTGCGCAGCGTTCGCGGCGCCGCTACCGGGAAGGAGCCGAAAGCCCAGAACCACCCCCGCCGCCACGGCGATCGCCAGGCCCGCGGCTACGGCGGCGGCGATCAGGGTCGTCCGCCGCTGGCTGGTAGGGGCCGGCGTCACATGCACCGGGCCCGGGCGCGGGCCCCAGCCGGGGCCTGGAGCCGCGGCTGCGGCCGGAGCCGCGGCCGAGCCCGGAACCGCGGCCGCGGCTGCGACCGAAGGTGAGGCTGGACCTGAGGGGAGAGTCCCCGGGGACCCGCCGGCACCGGCGGGGCCCGCGGCGAGCGCGTCCCGCAGCGCCGCTGCCGAGCCTGGCCGCGCCGCCGGGTCCGCGGCCAGGCTCTGGCGCAGCAGGGCCATCAGGGCCGGGGGCACGCCGGGGATGTCTTCGGGCGGCTGGCCGTGCAGGGCCATGATGGTGACGAGCCCAGGCGTGTCCGCGTTGGCGGGGAAGCGCGGCGGCCGTCCGGCGAGCAGGGCGTACAGCGTAGCCGCCAGGGAGTACACGTCGCCGGCGACCGTCGGCTCCTCGCACCGGAAGGCTTCCGGCGATGCGTAGGCCGGGGTCAGCGCCTCTCGGGTCGCCGACTGGACGTTCGCGCCCGCGACGATCGAGGCCAGCCCGAAATCCGACAAGCCCACCATGCCGTACCGGTTGATGAGGATGTTCGCCGGTTTTATGTCGCGGTGCAGGATGCCTGCCTGATGCGCCGCGGCCAGCGCGTCGGCCAGGCCGATGCCGATATCGCGCACCTGGGCGGCGCTCATCGCCCCGCGGCGCCGCAGCTCATCCTGGAGGGACCCGCCCGGGCACAGCTCCATCACCAGGTAGGGCCGTCCGTCGCGGAGGGTTCCCGCGTCGTAGACGCCGATGACATTCGGATGTCCGGACAGCTGCCCGGCCGCGGTGACCTCGCGCATGAACCTGCGGCGATCCCGGTCGGTGAACAGGACGCGGTTGTCAACCTTCACGGCCACCTCGCGCCCGACCGCCAGCTGCCGGGCCCGGTACACGGTCGCGAAGCCGCCGCTGCCGAGGACGCCGGTCACTGCGTGCCCGGGAATGTCCGGTGCTGGTACCACGGTTCGCCAGCGTAGCGGTGCAGACCAGCCCAGCGCGCGGCATATCCCCAGGTACGCCGCGGAGCCCGGCCTGGTCGGTCCCCCGATGGATGTGGCAGCCACCCGGTTCTAACCGGGTGGCTGCCACATCCATCCGACATCCATATCCATCCGACTGCCAGGCCGGCGCCTCGAGACGTCAGCTACCCGGCTGATCCTGGCGTTTGCGTCGATCGGGGCGGCCCGCCATGGCTGAACGCGGATCGGACGCGCGGACCACGCCGGCCTTCAGCCGGCCGAGCACCAGCGCCCAGGCCCCCCGCATGAACTCCGCCTGCGCCGTGCTCTCCACCACCTGGTGGACCTCCACGTGCGCGCCGTCGGACATGCTGGTACCCTCGCGCAGCGGCCGGATCCGCAGGTAACCGGTCATCTCGTCACCGGGAACGGGGATGTTGCCGTCCTCGAAGTCCCAGCGCATCACGATGAGTTCGGGCGGGCAGACGAGTTCATAGCGGCCCCGCACGGTCGTTCCCCATTCCATGGTGCAGGCGAAACGCCGGTCCCGGATGGTGACCGGCACGCCGAGCCACCGGGAGTAGACGACCGGATCGGTGAAGGCGGTGAACGTCACGTCCTGGCTGGTTTCCACGTCGGTGCTCGCCACCACCACTGGCTTTACGCACGTGTCCGACAGGTCGCGCTCCGGCGCGTCGTCGGCATTGAGCCACTTGCCCGGGGCGCTCAGCGCGCCGCGCAGGCCGCGAAGCGCGCCGGGAACCGCGCGGTAGCGCCGCGAGGTGCCCACCGCGGTGCTCACCACCAGGCCGGCGTTACGCAAGACGGCCAGGTGCTGGGAGATCGTCGGCTTGGTCACCGGGAAGGCAGCGGCGATCTCGCCCGCGGACAGTTCCCCGTCCCAGATCAGGCTCAGGATCTCACGGCGGATGGGGGAGGCCAGCGCCGCCAGCACCCGCTGGATGTCCCGCCCCCCACCGCTAACGCCACCGCTAACACCACCGCTAAGGCCACCGCCACCGCCAGCGCTGTCGCTAACGACACCGTCGGCACCACCCTGGGCACGCGCCGTCGGCCGGGCGGAGGATTGCGGCTTGTTCGGCATATGGCTAATTTAGCCATTACCGAACAAGGGGAGGGACCATGGGAAAGATGGAAATCTGGCCGACGGTGCACGCCGAGCGCAGCGCGCTGGCCGGCGATATGCGGGGTGTGGCCGAGGACCAGTGGTCCAGGCCTTCGCTGTGCACCTCGTGGACGGTGCGTGACGTGCTGGCTCACATGACCGCTACGGCCAAGATCACTCCGGCCAGTTTCTTCGCCAGGCTCGCCGCGGGCGGGTTCAGCTTCGAGCACGTCCAGCAAACCGGGGTCGCCCGGGAGCGCGGGCAGTCCCCGGCCGGCACGCTGACGCGTTTCGAGGAGATCCAGAGCTCACGCAAGCATCCGCCGGGCCCCGCGGACACCATGCTCGGCGAGACCCTCATCCACGCCGAAGACATCCGCAGGCCGCTCGGCATCCAGCACCACTATCCGACCGAGGCGGTGGTGCGGGTGGCGGACTTCGTCAAGGGCTCCAACATGCTCATCGGCGCCAAGCGGCGCATCTCCGGGCTGTCGCTGCGCGCGACCGACGCCGACTGGCGGCATGGGACCGGACCCGAGGTGTCGGGCCCGATCCTGTCCCTGGTCCTGGCCATGACGGGCCGGAAGGCGGCCGTCGATGACCTCACCGGTGACGGCGTCCCGATCATGCGATCCCGGCCCTGAGCGTTTACGCTGGCCCTGGTGAACGTAGTGGTTACCGGGGCCGGCGGATTCCTGGGTGCGCGCCTGGCCCGTGAGCTCCTGGCGGCGGGCGGACTGGAGGTAGCCGGAGGCGGCGAGCGGCCGCTGTCCCGGATGACGCTGGTCGACCAGGCGCCGATCCCGCCGGACCTGGCCGCCTACGACCGGGTGACGGCGATCCGCGCCGACCTAAGCGCCGACCCCAGCGCCGGCGCTGACGCGCTCGCCGCGCTGAACGACGCCGACGTGGTGTTCCACCTGGCCGCGGCGGTGAGCGCCGAATGCGAGGCCGACTTCGACCTGGGCATCCGAGCCAACCTGCGCGCGACCGAGTCGCTGCTCGCCTCGTGCCGCGCCACAAGTACGACCCCGGTAGTGGTGTTCGCGAGCTCCCTCGCCGTCTTCGGCGGCTCCCCGGAGCACCCTCTGCCAGACCAGATAGACGATCACACCCTGCCCAACCCGCAGACCAGCTACGGGATTCAGAAGGCGATCTGTGAACACCTCCTGGCCGACTACACCCGCAAGGGGTTCGTGCGCGGCCGCGCCATAAGGCTGATGACCGTGTGCGTGCGCCCGGGCCGCCCCAACGCCGCGGCGTCGGGCTTCCTCTCGGGCATCATCAGGGAGCCGCTCGCGGGCCAGCGCGCGAACTGCCCGGTCGATCCCGGCACGCAGGTGGCGCTCGCCTCGCCGGCCAAGGCGATCGCGGCGCTGCGGCGCGCCGCGAGCTGCGACGACGATGCCTGGGGCGGCCGGACCGCGGTCACCATGCCCGCGCTGACCATCACCGCCGGGGAGATGGCCGCCGCGCTGGAGCGGCTGGCCGGCCCGCGGGTCAGCGGCCTGATCGACTGGGTTCCCGATCCGGTCGTGGCCGGGATGGTATCGGGCTGGCCCGCCCGGGTGCGCGCCGGCCGGGCGGCCCGGCTCGGGCTCACCCCGGATCCGGACTTCGACACCATCATCAGGATGCACATGACCGAGACTGGAATACGTTAGGGCAATGCACGTCGTCGGCATCGTCTTGCACCCGGAACGCGACTGCGGCGGGGCGGTCGGATCCATCCTGGAGTGGGCCGCGCGCCGGGGTATCGAGGTGCTCGGCATTGACACCGAGGTCCGGCGGATAGTCTGCGCCGCGGAAGCCGTCACCCCCGATCAGCTCCGCCAGCGCGCGGACCTGCTGGTCAGCCTGGGTGGTGACGGCACGATGCTGCGGGCCATGCGGCTGGCCGACCGGCAGCGCTTCCCGGTGCTCGGCGTCAACCTCGGCAAGCTGGGGTTCCTGGCCGAGGTCGACGTGCCCGACCTGGCCGCCGCGTTGTCCGCGATCGACGACCACGAGTTCTCGGTGGAACCGCGGCTGGCGGTCGACGCGGTCATCGACGGAGAGGTCGTGACCGCGTTCAACGACTTCGCGTTCGTCCGTTATCCGGGCCAGCCGTCCGCCGCCATCGCGGTGCGCGCGGGCGGCCGCAGGTTCGTCAGCTATGCCGCCGACGCGGTCGTGGTGGCCACCCCCACCGGGTCGACCGCGTACAGCTTCTCCGCGGGCGGCCCGATCGTCAGCCCGGCCGTGGAGGCGCTGCTGGTGACCCCGGCCGCGCCGCATTCGGCCTACAACCGGGGCCTGGTCGTGTCGGTCGGCGACGAACTGGCGCTGGACATCCTGCCGGGCAGCGGCCGGCTCGCCGTCGAGGCCGACGGCAATGTGTCCGCCACCCTGGAACCGGGCGCGCGTATCGATCTGGTGTCGCGCCCTGGCGCCGCGCACGTCGTCCGGCTCGGCCACACCACGTTCTACGAGCGGGTCAGGCGTAAGCTGCGGCTCACTGACTCCGCGGAAATCCCGGCAGGTGCAGCGGACCCGGAATGAGCAGCCGCGCGCCCAGCGCCATGGTCCCCAGGGCCACGACGGCGAAGGCGAACACCCACAGGCTCGCCGGGACACCCGTCAGCCTGGCCAGGTGACCGGCGTCGCTGCCGGGCTGCCGCCGCCTGCTGAGCTCGAACACGGCGCGTGCCCCGCCGAGCAGCAGGAACCACGAGCACGCATAGGCGAACACCGCCTGGACATCCGGGCTGGCCAGCGCGCTTACCGCCAGCACGGCGCCGGCGGTGACCAGCACGGCCAGGATCCCGTAGGCGTTCCTGATGGCCAGGAAGGTCGCCGCCAGCAGGACCAGGGCCAGCCACAGCATCGCGGTCACGTGCCGGGTCGCGAGCAGCCATGCCGATCCGGCACCCAGCAGCGGCGGTGCCAGGTAGCCGGCCGCCGCGGTGAGCACCGCTCCCGGGCCGGTGCGCCTGCCTCGTGAGTAGGTCTCGCCCGAGGTGTCCGCGTGCAGCCTGATGCCCTCCAGGCGGCGGCCGCACAGCAGTGAGACGAGCGCGTGCCCGCCTTCGTGCGCGATCGTGATGACGTTCCTGGTCAGCCGCCACGCGGTCCCGGCCAGCACGGCCGCCAGGGCCGCGATCCCGCTCACCGCCACCACCCAGGCCGGCGGCACCGGCTGTGTCCCGATCACCTTGTGCCATACCTCGGCAAGCACCGACATGACCGCAAGGGTAAGCGACCGCCGGAAGATCAAACCCTCTTTTATCCCGAACGGCGGTGGCTCGACCTCCATTGACATGCGGCTGCCCATCTCGCAAAATGGTCTAAAAATCAGTCCTTTAGACCATAAGGTGAGTGACGATCCGGTGGACCACACCGCTATCCGCTGGGCGACGGTGGACGCCGCGATCAGCCAGGGTGCGGAGGCGGCGTTCTCGTTCCTGGAGCGCCTGGTCGCGACGCCGAGCACGGTAGGCCGCGAGCTCGCCGCTCAGCGGCTCGTGGCGGATGAGCTGCACGGCCTGGGCTTCGAAGTGTCCGAGCTGAGCGTCCCAGCGCAGACGGCGGCGCACTCGCCGGGCGGGGTGGCGGCGCTTTCCTATGCGGGCCGGCCCGACATTCTCGGCCGGATCAACCCGGGCCGCTCGCCGTCGCTGCTGCTCAACGGGCATATCGACGTGGTTCCCGCGGATGCGGGCATGTGGACGTCGGATCCGTTCCGGCCGGTCCGGGCCGGCGGATGGCTGGCCGGCCGCGGCGCGGGCGACATGAAGGGCGGTTTCGCCATGGCGCTGCTGGCCACCTCGGCGCTGCGCCGCGCCGCGCCGGAGGCGCTGTCCGGTGAACTGTCCTTCCTGTCGGTCATCGAGGAGGAGTGCACCGGCAACGGCACCCTGGCCGCCTGCCAGGCGGGCGTGCTGGCCGACGCGGTCGTCCTGCCGGAGCCCACCGATCTCGGCCTCATGCTGGGCGGCGTCGGCGTCGTATGGGCGGAGATCGAGATCACCGGACGTCCGGCGCACGCCGAGGCCGCGGACCGTGCCGTGAACCCGGTGCACCACGTTCCCGCTATCCTGCGGGCCCTGGCCGGCCTGGAGGACGAGCTGAACAAGCCGGGCGCCGATCCGCCGTTCAGCCTGCTGGCCCGGCCGTACAACGTGAACGTCGGCACGATCACGGCGGGGGACTGGCCATCGAGCGTCCCGGCCCGGGCGACGCTCGGCGTACGGGCCGGGTATCCCCGTGACCTGACACCGGACGAAGCGCTCGCCCGGATCCGTGCGGCGGTGCTGGCTGCGGCCGCCGGCGATCCGTGGCTGGCCGACCATCCGCCGGTCATCCGCCCGACCGGTTTCCGGGCCGAGGGCTACCTGATCGACGACGACCACCCGCTGGTCAGCGCGCTGGCCGCCGCGCACGTGGCGGCACACGGCGGCGTGATGCCGCGCCGGTTCGTGCTGGGCAGCACCACTGACGCGCGCTACTACCTCAACCAGTTCGGCGTGCCCGCGGTCGCCTACGGTCCGCGGGCCCGCAATATTCACGCGATCGACGAGGCCGTCGAGCTGGCCAGCATCGTGTCCGGTGCGCGGACCATGGCCCGGTTCATCGCCGGTTTCTTCGCGAGCGGGGGTGGCCCGCATGACTGAGCCAGACCGCGCCGTTAACGAAGAATCCTTCGGCGCGCTGCTCGTGCCGGTCCCGATGCGCACCGCGGGGGAGCGGAAAGCCGAACGCCTGGTCACCGCCATCGCGCTGGGCGAGTTCGAGCCCGGCCAGCGGCTGCCCACCGAGCGGGAACTCGCCGCCACGCTGGAGGTCAGCCGCACCACGGTCCGCGAGGCGCTCCAGCGGCTGCACGCGGCGGGCTACGTGACGACCAGGCGGGGACGGGGCGGCGGGACCTTCATCCAGACCGGGGCCGGCCCGGGATCCGATGAGATGATCAAACGCACACTGGTCCCGGCCTGGGACGAGCTGACCGAGGTACTCGACTACCGCCGGCTGGTCGAGGGCCTGATCGCCCGGACCGCCGCACAGCGGCGGACCGCCGCGGACGTCACCACGATCCAGCAAGCGGTGACCGCCTACGCGAACGCGTCAGGCCGGGATGCCTCCCGGCTGGCGGACCACGCGCTGCATCAGGCCATCGCACGCGCCACGCACAATTCCCGCCTGGTGGACCTCAGCGCCCGGATCCGCCGCGAGGTCGGCCTCGGCTTCGACGCGGAGCCGTACACCCCGCACATGCGCCATCGAGCGCTACGTCAGCACCCGGCGCTCGCCGAGGCGGTCATCGCGGGCGACCCCGGACGCTCCGCCGCGCTGGCCGACAGCCATTTCTCGCTGACCGAGGACACGCTCACCGAACTGCGTGCCCGCCTGCACCTTCGAGCCGGAGGGGAAACCGATGCCCGTAGCAACGGTCAATGACGTCGAGCTCAACTACCTGCTGGAGGGCGACGGAGAGGAGACCATCGTCCTGGTCAACGGCCTGGCCGACAGCCTCCAGACATGGGTGCTCCAGATGGACGACTTCCTGGCCGCGGGCTTCCGGGTGCTGCGGTTCGACAACCGGGGGATCGGCGCCAGCTCCAAACCGGCCGGGCCGTACTCCAGCCGCATGCTGGCCGACGACACGAAGGCATTGGCCGACTCGCTCGGCATCACCGGCTTCCACCTGATGGGCGTGTCGATGGGCGGGATGATCGCACAGGAATACGCGCTCGCCTATCCCGGCGACCTCCGCTCGGTCACCTTCGCGTGCACCTACGCGGCCCCCGGCCCGTTCTGCTCTCGGATGTTCGCGATGTGGGCCGACATGGCCCCCGTGCTCGGCGTCCCGTTCGTCATGCGGGACGTCACGCTGTGGGCCTTTACGCTCCCGTTCTTCGAGCGGCGCGGCGCGGAGCTGGCCGAGTTCGAGACCGGGATGCGGTACATGGACCAGCCCGTGCACGCCTATCTGGCCCAGCTCGCCGTGATCCAGCGGCACGACACGACCGATCGCCTGAGCGCCATCACCACACCGGCCCTCGTCATGGCCGGTGCGGAGGACATCCTCATCCCTGTCTCACTGTCGCGGCGGATGCACGAGGGCATCCCGGGCTCCGAATGGGCCACGACCAAGGGCGGTCATGGCTGCGTCTGGGAACACCCGGCCGAGTTCAACCGGACCTACCTGGCCTTCATTGAACGGCACAGAAAGGGCTAGCCATGGCCACCACCACCCGATCCCGGCGATCGCTAAGACGCGGTCAGCTCGGGCTGTTCGGTGTCATCATGCCGGGTGTCGCGCAGGTCGCGCCGGCGTTCAACCTGTTCTTCACCACCGGGGTGATGGTCAGCCTGGCGGGCGCTTCGGCGCCGCTGATCTTCGGAATTTCCATGGTGGGGATGGTGGCCACGGCCAGCAGCCTGGCTCAGTTCGCCAGCGTCTATCCCAGCGCCGGATCGTTCATCACCTACATCACCCGGGCGATCGGCGCCCGGGTGGCCGTCGCGGTCGGCGTGATCACGATCCTCGGCTACATCATCGCCTTCGGCGGCATCTACATCTTCGTGGGCAGCTACATCGTGCAGAACGTGTTCGGCAACCCGCACATCTGGGGCATCACCCAGCTCACCACCATCGTCTACGGGGCGCTGGTGGTCGCTCCGGTGGTGGCCGGCCTCAAGTTCGGTGTCCGGGTGACCGTCGTGCTGTACGCGTTCGAGGTCATCCTGCTGCTGGTGATGAGCGTCACGATCCTGGCCCGTGGCGGCCACGCCGGCCTGTCCTCCGTGCCGTTCCGCTGGCCGGGTGGTTCCACCGACGTGCTGATCGCCCCCAGCATCGCGATCGGCGTGATTTCCACGGCGTTCACCAGCCCGGCCACCGCGTCCGGTTTCCTGTCCACGTTCGGCATCCTCGGCGTGGTGATCATGTACCTGGCGGCGAACATCGCGCTGATCGTGGAGTGGGCCAAGCTGCGCCGCCGCGGCGAACGGCGGAACCCCTGGCTGTGGGTGGTCGTCCCGGTGATCGGCGTGGCGGTGCTGGCCGTCCCGGTATGGGGTGACCTGCGCCCGGGCCAGCCGAGGCCGTACAACACCCTGCCGTGGCTCGCCATCGCCATGGTCGCCGTGGGCATCGTCTACCCGCTGCTGCTCGGCGCGTTCCGGCCGCAGGCGCTCAGGCAGGCACCCGCGTTGCTGGAAGGCGGTGAGCAACCGGAACCAGCAGGTGGGAGTCGTACTGACCGCCGGTATGGATGGCGTGCTGCCCGCGGTTGACCGAGTCGTCGTGCCGGGCCTGGACCAGTGGCCGGGGGTAGCGGTAGACGTCCCGGCCCTGGATGACCAGGCGCAGCGTCTCGCCCGGGCGGAACAGCGTCCCCGATGGCAGTATCTCGATGTCCAGCGGGACGATCTCGCCCCCGGTCAGCGGCAGCGCGCGCTGATGGGCGAGCACCGGCTGCCACGGCAGCGAACGCGCGCGGTCCAGCTCGCGGTGCGAGGCGCGCAGCCAGCCGAGAGCCACCGGGCCGTCTTCGTACACCGCGTAGAAGGGGAAGCCGGTCAGGTCGCCGTAGGCGTCGAGTTTCTGCACCGCGACGAACACGTCCATGTCGCCGGCGTCGGGCGCGGCCATCCAGACCCGCAGGCTCATGCCGCCGACCAGCTCGGTGGCGGCGTCGAAACGCATGTCGAAGGTCGCCCGGCCGCGGCCCCGTCCGGCTTGCTCGCTGTCGTAGCGGACGGTGGAGACGGCCGCCGGCCGGGACCGCGACAGCGTCCCGGACCCGGCGTCGAGGTAGAGCGGCTGATAGGACGTGCCGGGAAGCGGCCAGTCGTCCGCTCCCTTCCGCTCGCCGGCGAAAGCGCGGTCCCTTACCTCGTACCGCACCCGCGGCCAGTCATCGATCTCGGTGCCGAGGCCCTTGAGGAAGTGGTCGAAGAAGGCCTGCTGCCGGCGCAGTCCCTCTTCGCTGTAGTAGTAGCCCCACTTCTTCCCGCCGTGCGCGTCCAGCCATTTGCGCGCCGAGCCGATCCGCTTGAACCCTTCGAACGTGCCCCTGGTGTGCAGTCCCTGGTCGGACCAGCTCGCCACGACGTACGCGGGGACGGTGATGCGCGACAGCGGAGCGGCCTTGGCCGCCCAGAATCCGTCGAGGAACGGGTGCGCGGCCGTCTCGGCCGCCAGGTCCTCCACCCGTCCGGTCCCGTATCCCCAGCGCTGCCCGATGTACGGCCAGAAGCTGGTCTCCGGGATACCGCCGTGCCTGGCCACCTCCCGGTAGGTGTCGCTCCACCCCTCCCACGGGTTGATCGCGGCCAGGTGCGGCGGATGGGTGGCGGCTATCGTCCACTGGCACGACGTCAGGTAGGAGACGCCCGACATGCCCACCCTGCCGTTGCTCCAGCTCCGCGTTCCGGCCCACTCGATCAGGTCGTGGCCGTACAGCGCCTCGGCCGGGGACAGGAACGTCGCGTCGCCCGAGGAGTACCAGGTCCCCGGGATGTCGGCGTTCACCACCGCGTAGCCGCGAGCCGTCCAGTAAACCGGGTCCGGTGACTCGAAGGCGGTGTACGGGGACACCTGATCCGGTGCCACGCCACCGTCCGGGTACCGTTCGGGCAGCTGGGGCCCGGCGTGCTTGCCGTACGGCGACCAGGCGATCAGCGGGGGAGCGGGCCGCTCATCGGCCGGCCGGTACACGTCGGCATACACCGTGACACCGTCGCGCACGGGAACCGCCACATCCCGCTCGACGAGCATGTCACCGATGGTTTCCCGCCGGTACCGGGGCGCCGTGGCGCCCCGGTCCTCCGGGCTACCGGTCGGCGGCCGGAAGACGTAGCCCCATTCACCCACCCGCCGATCCTGTCACAAATCGGTTAATCCGGCTCCCAGCGCCACCCGTCGTTGTCGGGGCAGACGATCGCCTCGCCGTCACCCGCCCGGCCGGTCATCCCATGGTCGGAATGGCGGCAGTATTCGCGGCGCCAGGAATGTCCGGATGGGTCAGTCCAGGTGGAATACTTCCTCGGCTGGGGACCACCATTCGCCGTCGGCGGCTGAGGGCAGGGGCTGCTGGCATGGGTCGGTCAGCTGCCACCAGCGCCGGGTCGCCTCGTCGGCGGCCACACGGGCCATGTCCGCGGCGTAGTCGTCGCCGGTGTACTCCAGGTAACTGAACAGCAGGCCGTCCCGCAGGAAGATCGAATAGTTCCGCACGTGTGCTCGCTTCAGCGCGGCCAGCACGTCCGGCCACACGTTCACATGCAGGTCCCGGTACTCGGCCTCACGTCCGGGACGCAACCGGACGACCGAAGCGAAACGCTGAACCATACGCGGTTACTCCTTCGAATGGGGGATGCCGGTACCCGTCGTCCGGCCGATGCCACGGCCGGGACCGCAACGCCATACTGACGGTATGACGATCGGAACGCTGCCAGCCACCGGCATATACACCCTGGACCCGGAACGGACCACGATCCGCTGCGACTGCAAGGCGCTGATGGGCCTGCTGACCGTGCACGGCACCTTCCGGCTCAACGCCGGGCAAGTCCGTATCTCCGAAGACCTCGCGGAATGCTCGGTCCAGGCCAGCATCGCCGCCGGGAGCTACGCGTCCGGGAACGGCACGCGCGACGCGGACGTGCTGTCAGCCAAGCTGCTCGACGCGGAGAGTTACCCCGAGATCACCTTCACCGGAACCGGCGCGCGGCCCGGCGATGAGGGCGCGGGCTGGGCGGTAACCGGGTCAGTCACCGCGCACGGGACGACCCGGCCGGTCGAGGTGCGCGTCACCGAGGTATGGCTCGAGGACAGTACCGCGCGTTTCCGCGCCACCGCCACCCTTGACCGGCTGAGCTTCGGCATCACCAAGATGAAGCTGCGGGTCGGCCAGACCGTCGACCTGGCCATCGACGCGGCCGGCATCCCCGCCTGACCTGGCCGGGATATCAGGCCTTACCGTCGGCTAACGAGAGCCGGGGCGCCTTCCACCACGGCGTAGCGCGCGACGAAGGCGCGCAGGATGGCCGAGGGATGCGGCACCTCGAGGCGGTGAGCCAGCTCCTTCAGCTCGTCCGCGCGCTCCGGGTCGAAGTACCCGGCATGCCGGTACACATCGATGCGGGTGCACAGGCCTACCGCGTCCAGCTCCGGATGGAACTGAGTCGCGTACACGTTGGAGCCGACCCGGAACGCCTGCACCGGACAGGCGGGCGACGTGGCCAGCAGGACCGCGTGGCCGGGGAGCTCGCTGACCGCCTCCTTGTGCCCGGTGAAAGCGTCGAACACGTCGGGCAGGTCGCGCAGCAGCGGATCGCGGCGGCCGTGCGCGGTCAGCGCGATCTGGACACACCCGGTCGGCTCGGCGTAGCGCCCGTCGATCAGCGCGCCCTGATGGGTGCCGAGTGCCCCGACGCCATAGCACGCGCCGAAGAACGGGAAGTCCCGGGCCACCACGGCATCAAGGAGGGCGTGCAGGTCCGCCTCCACCCGGCGCTGCACCGGCGACTTCAGTTCGGCCGGGTCGCTGAAGTTGAACGGGCCGCCGCCGACGAAGATCCCGGACCAGTCGTCCAAGTCGAGAGCACCGAGCGGTTCCCGTTCCAGCCGGACCCGCCGCAACCCGGGTTCGCCGAGTCCGGCATGCGCGAGGAAGGCCACGTATTCGTTGTCAGCCGCGGCATCATCGGCACGGATCGACAGCAGCAAGAACGGCTTCATCGGAACACATTAGCGTGACCTTGCCGATCAACGCCCGTGACGTTATCAAACAGTTGACCGGCATAAATCGGTTGACCCCGGTAGACTACCGGCCGCTCGGCATCGTGATGGCCGCCTACGAGGGCATCTAGCGACCATGGGCCCACTGGGGTTTGCGCTTTTCCAGGAAGGCACTGATGCCTTCCTGGGCGTCGGGGAGCTGGCTGGTGGCGGCCATGACCTCCATGGCGTAGGCGTAGGCCTTGGGCTGATCCAGGTCGATCTGGCCGTACAGCGCCTGCTTGCCGATGCCCTTGCTCTGCGCTGATCCCCTGGTCGCCCGGTCGAGCAGGTCATGGACCGCGTCGTCGAGCTGGTCCGCGGGGACGACACGGTTGACCAGGCCCCAGTCGAGCGCGGTGCGGGCGTCGATGACGTCGCCGGTCAGGGCCAGCTCGGCGGCGCGCTTGCGGCCGACGTTCCGCGCGATCGCCACCATGGGCGTGTGACAGAACCAGCCGCCCTTCCCGCCAGGGGCGGCGAAGCCGGCGTCGGCGCTGGCCACCGCGAGGTCGGCGCTCGCGACCAGCTGGCAGCCGGCCGCGGTGGCCAGGCCGTGCACCCGGGCCACCACGGGCTGCGGGATCTGCTGGATCAGCGTCATGAGCTCGGTGCAGGTGGCGAGAAGCCGGCGGACGGTTCCCAGGTCGGCCCCGGCCACGTCGGCGAAGTCGTGGCCCGCGCTGAACACCGGGCCGTTGCCGGCCAGGACGATGCCGAAGACGTCGCTGTCGCCCAGGTCGCGGAACGCGGTGATGAGCTCGCGCATATGCTCCTGGGACAGCGCGTTGCGGCGCTGCGGGCGGTTCATCGTGATGGTGGCGAAGTCACCGGAACGTTCGACGAGAATGTGCTCCATCCACCCAGCATCCCCCGTCCGGGGCCGCTCACGCTATCGCGGCAGGAGACGGGCGACCGGAAGCTCCGGCGCGGGGAGCGGGTCGCCGGGGTAGCCGCGGACCGGCGCGAAGCGGCCGGCCTGCCAGTCGTCGCGCGCTTGCGTGATCTCCCCGGAGGTCCGGGCGACGAAGTTCCACCACATCACCAGCTGCTCGGTGAACGGCTTGCCGCCCAGGACGAAGAAGCGGGCTGGATCGCGGCGGCTTTCATCCGGGGTGAGCGGCACGCCGAACAGGCCAGGCGCCAGGTAGGCGAGACGCCCCGGCTCGATGTGCGCGCCCGCGACGGTGGCCGGACCGTCGGCGGCGACCACGGCGTACTCGAAGTCCGGGCGCGTGGTGAGGGTGAACCTGGCGCCTTCGGGCACCGCGACCTCGAAGCCCGCCAGCGGGCTGTACACCACCGCGGGGGACCGTTCGCCGAGGTACTCGCCGACCACGACGGTTACCGTGGCGTCGCCGTCATGCAGGACGGGAAGGCTGGCGTGATGGGCGAAGCCCGGCTCGGTGAAGCGTTCCGCGTCGGGCAGCGCGATCCACAGCTGCAGGCCGTGCAGGGTGGCCGGACGGCCGCGCGGAGACTCCTCGGAGTGCGCGACACCGCGGCCCGAGGTCATCAGGTTCAGCTCCCCCGGCCGGATGAGCTGCTGGCTGCCGAGGCTGTCGCGGTGCAGCACATGGCCGTCGAACAGCCAGCTGACGGTCTGCAGGCCGATGTGCGGATGCGGGGGTACCTGCATGCCAGCGCCCCGGCTGACGTCGTCCGGGCCGTAGTGGTCGAGGAAGCACCATGCGCCCGCGGTGCGCAGCGCTCGCTGCGGGAGGAGCCGGCGGACCTCGGTGCCGTCGCCGATCGACGCCTTACGCGCCTCGAGGACGACCACCCGCTCCACGGGATCAGACTAGCCGAGGCGGTAGTCCTCCTGGGAGCGCGCATACTCCGCGAACGCGTCGAGTGATTCCGGGTTGGCCATCGCATTGCGGTTGGCGGCCCGGTCGGGCGGGACGCCGAGCAGGATCTTGCGTACCGGCACTTCCATCTTCTTACCGGTCAGGGTGGCCGGGATCTGCGCCACCTCGATGATGCGGTCGGGAACGTGGCGCGGGGTGTACGCGGTGCGGAGCTGATCGTTGATCCGCTGTTCCAGCTTTCCGTCCAGGACCGCGCCGTCGGCCAGCCGGACGAACAGCGGCATGAAGAAGCGGCCGCCGGGCAGGTCCAGGTTGACGATCAGCGCGTCGGCGATCTCATGGACGGATTCGAGGGCGGCGTAGATCTCCGCGGTGCCGATCCGGACCCCGTGCCGGTTCAGCGTGGCGTCGCTGCGGCCCAGCACGAAGCAGCCACCGCGTTCGTTCACCTTGAAGAAATCACCTTGCCGCCATACTCCGGGATATGCCGAGAAATAGGTGTCCCGGTAGAGCGCGCCGTCCGGATCGTTCCACAGCCGGACCGGCATCGACGGCATCGGCTGGGTGAGCACCATCTCGCCGACCTCGTTCTCGACGGCCTCGCCCCGCTCGTTGAACGCGTACGCGGCCACACCGAGGTTACGGGCCTGGTGCTCGCCGGCGTACAGGGGCAGGATCGGGCCGCCGCCGGTGAACCCGGTGCACACGTCCGTGCCACCGCTGCCGACGTGCAGCCACAGGTCGCGCTTGACGTTGCGGTAGAACCACGCTTCGCATTCGGCCGAGACGGGGGAGCCGGCCAGCATCACGGTATCCAGCGCGGACAGGTCGAACGTGGCCTCCGGCACCACGCCGGCCTGGGTCAGCATGGCCACATAGGCGGGGCTCGCCCCGAACATCGTCACCCGGGCGTCCTGGACGGCGTGCCACAGCGCGTCCGGGCCCGGCCAGGCCGGGCTGCCGTCGTACAGCAGCGGCCGCACGCCGAGCAGCAGCGAGCTGACCAGGAAGTTCCACATCATCCAGCCGGTGGTGGTGTAGAAGAACAACCGGTCGCCCGCACGCAGGTCCATGTTGAGCGTCTGGAGCTTCAGCTGCTCGATCAGGATGCCGCCGTGGCTGTGCGTGATCGCCTTCGGCAGGCCGGTGGTGCCCGAGGAGTACAAGATCCACAGCGGATGCGCGAACGGGACCTGCTCGAACTCGAAGCTCGTCGCCGGGACCGGCGGATGGTCCATGATCTCGTCCCAGGCGCGCGCCCGGGGGATTGTCTTCGCTTCCGGACCCGGGACGGCGATGACATGCTCGAGGGACGGCAGCCCGGCGATCACCTGCGCCACCTCGGCGGAGCGGTCGTGTTCCTTCCCGCCGTACCCGTAGCTGTCCGTGCAGAACAGCACCCTGGGCGCGACCTGGCGGAACCGGTCGACGGTCCCGTGCCAGCCGAAGTCGGGCGAGCAGCTTGTCCAGATCGCGCCGATGCTCGTCGCGGCCAGCATCGCGATCACGGTCTGCGGGATGTTCGGCAGATAGGACGCGACCCGGTCGCCGGGGCGGACGCCCATCTCCCGCAGCCGGGTGGCCAGGACGCGGACGCCATTGGCGAGTTCGTCCCAGGACAGCGCGGCCAGCGGCGCGGTCTCGGACTTGTGGTACAGCGCGTCGGTGCCGGGCCGTTCGTTGCGCAGCACATGCTCCGCGTAATTGAGCATGGCCCCGGGGAACCACTCGGCGCCGGGCATGGTGCGGCTGCCGAGGACCGCGGCGGGCGGCACCGAGGCCTGGATGCCGCAGTAGTCCCACACCGCCCGCCAGAAACCGTCCAGGTCGGTCACCGACCAGTGCCACAGCGACGCGTAGGTTTCGAAGCCGAGGCCGCGTTCGGCGGCCAGCCACCGGATGAACGTGGTGATGTTGGCGTGGCCGACGCGGTCCGGCCCTGGTGCCCAGAGCAAGTCCCCCTCGTTGACCTTCCCGGTGAGTTCGGTGCGCGACTCCACACAGCAGACGGTGCCATATGCCAGGCTTCCTGATCAATGGGCGAAAGGAAAATGTATGACATGCGCCGCGAAGGCGGACGTGTAATATGTCGCGAATGGCGACTGAGCTGGACCTTGACGTGCTGAACGTGGATGCGCTGACCGCGATCGACGTGCACGTCCATGTGGAGGCGGACGGCCACGGCCGCCTGTCCCTCGACGACGAGCTGCTCGCCGCTTCCGCGGCGTACTTCAAGAGCGACACCGACCGGTCGCCCACCGTGGAGCGGATAGCCGAGTACTACCGGCAGCGGCAGATGGCGGCCGTCGTGTTCACCGTGGACGCCGGGACGCAGACCGGCCATCCGGCGCTGTCCAGCGAGGAGATCGCCGACCAGGCCGCCGCTTGCGGCCCGGATGTGCTGATCCCGTTCGGGTCGGTGGATCCGCTGGCGGGGGAGTCGGCCGTGCGGCGGGCCCGGCGGCTGATCGATGAGCACGGCGTCCGCGGCTTCAAGTTCCACCCGAGCCTGCAGGGCTTCTCGCCGGACGACCAGCGCTGGTATCCGCTGTATGAGGTCATCGCCGCGGCCGGCCTGCCCGCGGTCTTCCACACCGGCCAGACCGGCATCGGCGCCGGGCTGCCCGGCGGCCGGGGCATCAAGCTGCGGCTGTCCAACCCGATGCTGCTCGACGACGTGGCGGCGGATTTCCCGTCGCTGACGGTGATCCTGGCACATCCGTCGGTGCCGTGGCAGGACGAGGCCATCTCGATGGCGACCCACAAGGCCAACGTGTACATCGACCTGTCCGGCTGGTCACCCAAGTACTTCCCGCCCCAGCTCGTGCGGGCCGCCAATTCTTTCCTCCAGGACAAGGTGCTGTTCGGCACCGACTATCCGCTGCTGACCCCGGAACGCTGGCTGCGTGACTTCGACCAGCTCGAGATCAAGCCCGATGTCCGCCCCAAGATCCTCAAGGACAACGCCGCCCGCCTCCTGGGCCTGACCCCCGGCTGAACAGCTGAGCGGCTGGGCGGCTGACCGGCCGACCGCCTGACCGGCCGGATGAATGTGACAACCACCCGGTTATAACCGGGTCAATGCCACATCCATCCGGTGGGACGGGTTGCGGGAGTGGCCGCTGCGGGCGGGTTGCGGTTCAGCCACGAATCGGGACAAGTGACATATCAGGACTTGTCCGGCGGCCGCCATCATGTCTGAATGGTGATTCATAGATGCACGTTCGCTCCCACGAGGACGAGGGACGAATGAAATGAACGATAGTTCAGTGCATGACGTAAGCGCCGGCGGCCCGGGACGAGGACCGGGACCAGGCGAGGCGGTGCTAGAGGTCCGGGACGTGACGGTCCGGTTCGGCGGGCTGACCGCGCTCGACACGGTGTCGCTGGTGGTGCCGCCCGGCCACGTGGTGGGCGTCATCGGACCGAACGGCGCCGGCAAGACGACGCTGCTGAACGTGCTGTGCGGCTTCATCCGCCCGGACCACGGCGAAGTGCGGATCGGCGGCAGCCCGCAGCGGGACATCAGGCCGCATCAGCTGGCCGCGCTGGGCGTCGCCAGGACGCTTCAGGGAGTGGGCCTGTTCAGCGGGCTCACCGCGCTGGAGAACGTCATGGTGGGCGCGACCAGGCAGGCCGGCGCCGGCTTCTGGTCCTCGCTGCTGAGCCTGCCCGGAGCGGGACGGGACGAGCGGAAGCTGACCGGACTTGGCCGCGAGGCACTGGACCGGGTCGGCGCCGGCGCGTGCGCCGGCGCCCGGCCGGGGGAGCTGTCCTACGGCATGCGCAAACGGATCGCGCTGGCCCGTGCGCTGGCCGGGCGCCCTCGGGTGCTGCTGCTCGACGAGCCGGCCAGCGGCCTCGACGAGACCGAACTGGCCGAACTCGGGCAGCTCATCCGCGACCTGGCCACCGATAGGGACATGGCCACGTCCCTGGTCGTGGTCGAGCATCACATGGACCTGATGATGTCGGTCTGCGACACGATCACCGTCCTCGACTTCGGCCGGGTGATCGCGACCGGGACGCCGCAGCAGGTCAAGGACGATCCCGCGGTGACCGCGGCCTACCTCGGTACTGACGGGCAGGGGGCTGAGGGAGCGAAGAATGAGTGACAGCACAGCCGGCCGCGAGGCGCTGGCCGTGGAGAATCTCACCGCGGGCTACGGCGGCGTGACCGCGCTGGACGACGTCACGATCAGCGCGGGCACCGCCACGATCACCGCGGTGCTCGGCGCCAACGGCGCGGGCAAGACCACGCTGCTGCGGGCGATCAGCGGCCTGGTGAAACCACGGCGCGGCCGGATCCGCATTCACGACACCGATATGACCGGGCACGCCCCCGAGGACATGGCCCGCGGCGGCGTCGCGCATGTGCCCGAAGGCCAGGGCGTCATCGCCGAGCTGACCGTGGAAGAGAACCTCCGCATCGGCATGATGAGCCGCCGGACCACCTCCAGGGAGCGGGCCACCAGCCTGGCCGAGGCGTACGAGCGGTTCAGGCCGCTGGCCGACCGCCGCCGCAAGCTGGCCGCGACGCTGTCCGGCGGTGAACGGCAGATGCTGGTGATCGCCCGGGCCCTGCTGGGCCGCCCCAGGGTCCTGCTCCTCGACGAGCCGTCGCTCGGCCTGGCGCCGCGGGTGATGGCACAGGTCATGGACATGGTGGTCCGGCTGAGCGGGGAGGGCGGCATCACGATCATCCTGGTCGAGCAGAACGCTCGCGGCGCCCTGGCGATCGCGGACACCGGCGTGGTGCTCAACCTCGGCCGGGTCGTGGCCACCGCCGACGCCAAGGACCTCGCGCAGGACGTCGCACTGCGCCACCACTATCTGGGTTTCTAACCGGCGAGGTGAACCATGGTCGAGTTCCTGCAGTTCACGCTCAGCGGGATCGTCTTCGGGATTGTCTACGCGGCGATCGCGCTGTCGCTCGTGCTCATCTGGCGCGGCACCCGGCTGCTGAACTTCGCGCAGGGCGGGATGGCGATGTTCACCACGTTCATCGCGCTGGAGGTGGTGTACAAGACCGGCGAGTACTGGGCCGGCTTCGTGGTCGCGCTGGCGGCCGGCCTGCTCATGGGCGCGATCGTCGAACTGGTCGTGATCCGGCCGACGCTGAACAAGCCGGAACTCAACTCCGTCATCGTCACCATCGGCCTGCTGATCATGCTCGAGGGCCTGGCCGGGATCTTCTACGGGGGGCAGTTCCGGTCGTTCCCGACCGCGTTCTCCGTCACCGGGATCCACCTGGGCAGGACACCGCTCGGCGTGTCACGTTTCGACCTGTTCGTCGCGGGGGCGGTCCTGTTCGCCACCGGAGTCCTCGCCGTGGTGTTCAAGTACAGCTCGGCCGGCCTGCGGATGCGGGCGGCCGCGTTCAACGCCACGGTCGCACGGCTGTCCGGCATCAGGGTGGCGCGGGTGCTCACCGTGGGGTGGGCGCTGGCCGGGTTGCTCGGCGCGCTGGCCGGCGTGCTCGTGTCGCCGTCCACGTTCCTGTACCCGAACAGCATGGACTCCATCTTCGTGTACGGCTTCACCGCGGCGGTGATCGGCGGCCTGGACAGCCCGCCGGGCGCGGTGGCCGGCGGGCTGATCCTCGGGGTCGGGCTGAGCTATGTCGGCGGCTACGTGGGCGGCGGGCGCGGCTCCGACCTGACCGCGATCGTCGCGATGGGCATCCTCGTCGTGGTCCTGATGCTCCGGCCCGCGGGCATCTTCTCCGGTGATCGGCTGCGTCAGGTATGAAAGAGCACCCACTGCTGCGGACCCTGATCGGCGTCGGTATAACCGCCGTCATCGTGGTGTTCCTGTCCGTCAGGCTGAACGCCTTCCGTGACTACCAGATCGCCGAGATCGCCACGTACGTCACGGCGGTGGCCGGGCTCACCGTGCTGACCGGGCTGAGCGGCCAGATCTCCCTGGGCCACGGGGCGTTCATGGCCATCGGCGCGTACACCACCGCGCTGCTGCTGTTGCACCTCGGCTGGCCGTTCATCGCGGCGCTGCTGATCTCCGGCCTGCTCACCGCCGCCACCGGCGCCGTCGTCGGCATCGCGGCGGCCCGGCTGCGCGGCCCTTACCTGGCCGGTGCGACGCTCATGCTCGGCGTCGCGCTGCCGTCCATCGCGTACGCCTATCAGGGGACCTTCGGCGGCGATCAGGGCCTGAACGTCGTGTTCACCGCGCCCGGATTCCTCGGCGCCAGCTTTCCGCTGACCAGGTGGCAGGCCTGGATCGCGACGGCCACGGCCCTGGTGACGCTGACGCTGCTGGCCAACCTCAGCCGCGGCCGGGTCGGCCGGAACTGGCGCGCGGTGCGCGACGACGAGGTGGCCGCCGCGCTGGCCGGGATCAACGTGGCCGCCACCCGGGTCCTCGCGTTCGTGGTGAGCGCCGCGTGCGCCGGCCTGGCCGGCTCGCTGCTCGCCATCATCACCGCGCTGGTGGCGCCCGGCGCGTACACGATCACGCTGTCCATCACGCTGCTGACCGCGGCGGTCATCGGCGGCCTCGGCACGCTTCCCGGCGCCATCTGGGGCGCCCTGGTGATCGTCCTGGTGCAGACCTACATCACCGACGTGGCGACGAGCCACGGGCTGTCCGCCACGGTCGGCGCGAACATCCCCATCGCCGCCTACGGCCTGATCCTCATCCTCGTCATGCTCGCCTTCCCGCAAGGCATCCAGGGTGCCGTCCGCAGGCTCATTGCCCTGTTCGTCCCGCAGAAGGAGAACATTCCGCACGAGGAGCCCACCGTCAGAAAGAAGGCACACGATGAAGTCAGCCAGCCCTTATAGACGCACCCTGGCCATTACCGCCTTCGCCGCCGCGGCCCTGGTCACGGCCGGCGCCTGCTCGTCAAGCGGCGGCTCGAAGGCCGGTGGCTCATCCGGCTCCGGCTCAGCGTCCTCGGGCTCGGGGCCGCTGAGCGCCAGCGCCCCGGGCATCACCGCGACGACGATCACCATCGGCAGCCACCAGCCGCTGACCGGCCCCGCCGCCCCCGGATACAGCGAGATAGCCCCCGCGTCCAACGCCTATTTCAAGTACGTCAACGCGCACGGCGGCGTCTACGGCCGCCAGATCGTCTACAAGTATCTCGACGACGGCTACAACCCGACGACGACCTCGCAGGTCGTGCACCAGCTCGTGCTCCAGAACGGCGTGTACGCGCTGTTCGACGGCCTCGGCACGCCCACCCACCTGGCCGTGCTGAGCTTCCTCAACGCCCAGAAGGTGCCCGATGTGTTCGTGGCGTCCGGCTGCGACTGCTGGGACGCGCCGAGCACGGCCCCGTACACCTTCGGCTGGCAGCTCGACTACATCCGCGAAGGCAAGATCCTCGGGCAGTACGTCGCGCAGCACTTCAAGGGCAAGAAGATCGGTTACTTCTACCAGGACGACGAGTTCGGCATGGACGGCGTTAAGGGCCTGGACTACGAGATCCCGAAGTCCATGGTGGTCGGCCGGGAAAGCTACACGCCCACCAACGTGAACATCGCGCCGCAGGTCGCCGCGCTGCGCGCGTCCGGCGCCCAGGTCGTCGTCTCGTTCACGATCCCCGCGTTCACCGCGCTGCTCAAGCTGAACGGCCTCAAGCTCAGCTACTCACCGCAGCTCGTGGTCAGCAACGTCGGCTCGGACCCGATCACGCTGGCCGGGCTGGTGCAGACCTTCGCCAAGCAGGGCGGAGCGACGGTGAACGGCAACCAGCTCATCAACGGGATCATCACCGACGGCTACCTGCCGTCGACCGGTAACACCGCCAACAGCTGGATCGCGCTGTTCAAGAAGGTCCACGACACCTACGACGCGAGCGCCCCGTTCGACGGCAACGTGCTGTACGGCGAGGCGGTCGCGTACACCTTCGTGGAGGCGATGCTCAAGGCCGGCCGCAACCCCAGCCGGGCCGACCTGGTCTCCGCCATCCAGGCCGGGCTGCCGCAGGGACCCGCGGTGGCACCCTATGCTTACTCATCGAGCAGCCACTTCGGCATCACCGGCACCTACATGGGCGTCATCAACAACGGCGTCCTGACCGAGGAAGGATCGGCGCTGACCACCGACACCACCCCGACCGGCGCGATCAGCGCCTACTCGGGCGCCCAGCAGCAGGCGCCGGCCAGCGGCATCCCGTCTCCGTGACCTGACGCTACGTGAACCAGGCGGAACGGCCGCCAGCAGAGCGCCTGCTGGCGGCCGCCGAGGAACTGTTCGGCGAGCGGAGCTACCGGAAGACGACGGTCGCGGATATCTGCGCCAAGGCCGGCATCGCCACCGGAAGTTTTTACGCCCACTACGGTTCCAAGGCGGAGATCTTCGCCGCGGTGGTCCGCGGCATCAACACCGACCTGCGCACCGCGATGAAGCACGCGATGGAGCACAGCGACGGCGGCCAGCGGGCGCGAGAGCGTGAATGCTTCCGGGCGTACTTCGAGCTGCTGTCCAAACGGCCGTGGATCGACCGGATCGTCAGGGAGTCCGAGTTCATCGCGCCCGGCCTGTTCCGGGAGTACTACGAGCACCTGGCCCGGGGCTACGCGCGCGGTGTGCGGACGGCCCAGCTGGCCGGCGACGTCGACCCCCGTTATGACCCCGAAGTCGTCGCCTACGCCTACACCGGCATCGGCAACTTCGTGGGCATGCGCTGGGCCGACTGGACGGCCGGCGGTCAGGTGCCCGCCGACGTCCTGGACGACGTGCTCGAGCTGCTGGCCCGCGGCCTCGTCCCGCGGGCCGCGGAATTATCCACAGCCGCGAGTCCGCTGTTCCCCAGTACCCGCCTGGGCGTTCCCCACAGTCTCCACACCACTATCCACAGTTATGTGGACAGTGCGGCGGGCGGCAGGCCGGACTCGTCGGCGGCCGGCCACGCCCGCGGGTCGGGCCCCAGCCGTTCCAGCTCGGCCACCTGAAGCGCGCACCACGGAGAAACCAGCTGCTGACCTGCGAGTACTTCAACACGGAAGTCGTCCCAGCCGACCCATTTCACATCGGCGATCTCGGCCGGGTCCGGGCTCATGTGATGCTGTCGCGTGTCCACCCATGCCGCGTATACCGGGCACATCTCGTTTTCCACAACCTCGTCCATCCGGGCCCGGTACCGGAACCTGGGGAGAACCAGGGTGACCGAGGGAACGGTTATCCCCAGCTCCTGATCCAGCCGCCGCCGTACCGCGTCCGGCACCGCCTCGCCCGGCCCGGGGTGCCCGCAGCAGCTGTTCGTCCACACGCCGGGGAACACGCGCTTGGACTCGGCGCGCCTGGTGAGCAGGAACTGCCCGGTCTCGTTGAAGAGGTAGCAGGAAAAGGCCAGGTGCAGCGGCGTCTGGTCATGATGCACGCTGATCTTGTCCGCGGTGCCCAGGGCTTGCCCGCTCTCATCCAGGAGAACTACTTCTTCCACAACCGAGCAAACTACCAGGCAGAACACATTTAATCCGAACGGCGGTGGTGACACCTCTGAGCAAGCACCTCCCCAGAGGTGTCACCACCGCCCGTTCGTTCATAATGGGTCTTATGAGCCGCGTGCACGATATGGGCGGTCAGACGGGATTCGGCCCGGTACCGGTCGATGACACCGGCGGGCCGAAGTTCCACGCCGACTGGGAGGCGCGGGTGTACGCGCTGGCCGCGGTGCTGCGGCGGCGCGGCCTGTTCAACACCGACGAGCTGCGGGACGCGATCGAGCGGCTGCCGCCGGGCGAGTACCTGTCGGCCTCGTACTACGAGCGATGGCTCGGCGCTCTGGAGCTGCTTACCTCGGAAAAAGGTCTACCGTGACGCCTGGAACCCGGGTCCGCGTGCGGGCCGGGGATCCCGATCACCACACCCGGGTGCCCCGGTATGCGCGCGGGCATACCGGGGAGATCGTCGCCGTGCTGGGGGAGTGGGCGCTGCCGGACGACAGCGTGCGCGGCGTCCAGCGTGCGGAGACGTGCTATGCGGTGCGGTTTCCGGCCGCGGAGTTGTTCGGCAGCGGCGATCATACGGTCACCATCGACCTGTGGGAGTCCTACCTTGACCGAGCATGATGACCTGCCGGTGGCGGCGCGCGTGCGGCGGCTGGAGGAGCGGCTGATCGAGGCCGGGCTGGCCAGCGACGCCGAGATCGACGAGTTCCTGAGCCGGCTGTACGCCGAAGCCGACCCGGTCAACGGGGCCCGGATGGTGGCGCGCGCGTGGACCGATCCGGAATACCGCTCGCGGCTGCTGTCGGACGGCAACGCGGCGGCCGCCGAGCTGGGCTTCGGCTGGATGAACTACCAGCTCCGGGTCGTCGCGAACAGCACGGTCCTACATAACGTGATCGTGTGCACGCTGTGCTCCTGCTATCCGGTGTCGCTGCTCGGTCCGTCGCCGGGCTGGTACAAGAGCTTCGCCTACCGGTCCCGGACGGTGCGGGAGCCGCGGGCGGTGCTGGCCGAGATCGGGGTGTCCCTCGACGCGGACGTGTCGGTCTCGGTGTGGGACTCGACGTCGGAAGCCCGGTACATGGTGCTGCCCGTGCGCCCCGCGGGCACCGAAAGCCTGGGGCTCGACGAGCTTGCCCGGCTGGTCACCCTGAACGGCCTCATCGGCACCGCTCTGGTCTAGCTACTACCAGGGTCCACCCGGGATCCACCCGCAGACCGATGCGGATGACGTCCGCCGGATCCTACCGTGGAATGCATCGGATGAGGAGAGTGAACGATGGACACCATGACATACGGGGCACCCAGATATCCGCGGGGAGATCTGCGAGTGTCTGACGCGGACCGTGACCGGGCCATCTCCGAGCTGAGCGAGGCGTTCCAGGCGGGTCGCCTCACCATGGAGGAATTCGAGGAGCGGTCCGGCCAGGCGCTCGGCGCCCGGACCGGCAAGGACCTCACCAAGCTGCTCACCGACCTGCCGCGCGGTCCGGTCCCGGCCGCCGCGCCGCAAACCGGCGGCGCCAGCGGGCCGCCGCTGCGCTATGCCATGCCGCGGGCGCTGGTCGCAGTCCCGTTGATCGTCGCCGTCGTCATCGCGGCCATAGCGTCCGGCCAGCACGGCCACCACTACACCCTGGGCGTGCTGCCGGTCCTGGCCGTGCTGCTGTTCATCACGCGGATCGCGCGCCGCGGCTGCCGGGGCCTCTAACGGTCTAACCCGGAGATTTACCCGCAACCTGGACGGGGTCTCGCGCGTGTCAAGAGGGGGGCGATACCAGCTCTTCTTCAGAACGGGGACAAGATGCGGGACCCGCGGAGCTTCGACGCGTTCTATACCGGCAGCGTCCGCCGGCTGGTCGGGCAGCTGCACGCGATGACCGGCAGCCGGGCCGAGGCGGAGGACTGCGTGCAGGAAGCGTACGCGCGCGCATGGCAGCGGTGGGACAAGGTATCCGGCTACGGTGACCCGGAAGCCTGGGTCCGCACCGTCGCCTACCGGGTCAGCATCAGTTCCTGGCGCAAGACCGCGAACATGCGCGCGGCGCACCGCAGGCATGGCGCACCCGGCGACAGCACTGGGCTCAGCCCGGATTACGTGGCGATCGTCACCGCGCTGCGCAAGGTCTCGGACGGCCAGCGGCAGGCGATCGTGCTGCATCACCTGGTCGGCCTGTCGGTTGAGGAGATCGCGAAGGAAACCGGGGCCGCCGTCGGGACGGTCAAGGCGCGGTTGTCCCGCGGGCGCCAGGCGCTGGCACCGCTGCTCGACGAGGGAGTGCACTGCGATGCGTGACAGCGAATTCGCCGCGCGGCTCCGATCGGGGGCGGACGAACTGGCGGCGGCGGTGAACCCGCCGCCACCCGATGCCATCCGGCGGCGAGGCGATCACCGGCGACGGCGCGCCGCGGTCATGTCGGGCGTGCTCGCCCTGGCCATCGGCGTCGGCGGCGGGGGCGCCGCCTACGCGAGCCTGGGCCAGGCCGGTGCCAGAGGTTCCGGCGGGCACAGCGGATCCGTCCCGCTGGGGGCGCTGGCGTCCGGGTCCGCCGCCGCGCTGCCGGGGATCGTGGCGGTGACGACCGGCGGTGCCGTGGTGGTGCTTAACGCCGTGACCGGGATCGCGACCCGGGTGCTGGTACCGCAGGTGGACGCGATCGGCGACGAGGTTTCCATTTCGCCCTCCGGTGCCACGGTGTACTTCGCGGTCAAGCGGGACTGCGTGGACTACATCGAGTCGGTGCCGCTGAGCGGCGGGGCGCCGGCCGTGGTCAGCACCGGGGTCCTGCCTTCGGTGAGCCCGGACGGGACGAAACTGGCCTTCGTCCGGGAGCCGGTCAGCGGCGGGCCTTCGACGGTGCGGTACGGCTGCTCCGGCACGGGCGGGTCGCCGGCGAGCCAGTTCCAGGTGGTGGTGCGTGATCTGGCCTCAGGCACCGAGAAGGTGTATCCGGCAGCCGCGGCCGCTCCGGTATCGCATCTGTCGTGGTCGCCATCCGGCTCGGCGATCCTGGTGTCGGCCGGCCCGGCGGGGCAGAACACCGGCTGGTCCCTCTCGGTCCTGAACGCCATCACGAGCGTGCCGGTGACCGGTCAGCCGGACGCGGCGGAAAGCTACTACCGGGAGGGCGTCTACCTGCCGGACGGCAACCTGTTCGTCGACCGGGTGTGCTGCACCGGGGTGCCGGGCAGCGTGACGTCCACCCTGCTCCAGGAGGTCAGCGCGACGGGGCGGCTCATCCACCAGGTGACGGAGGGCTTCAAGGACAAGGACCACACCAGCCTGGACGCGTCTTCTGGTGGCCTGCTGCTGTACCTGTCCGGCCACGACTTGTACCTGTCGGATGGTACGCACGCGCCGTACAAGCTGACCAGCGGCCTCATCGCCGCGGCCTGGTTGCCGTCATGATCAGGACTGGCGTCATGAGTGCTGGACGGCGGCCAGTGTGGCGGCGGCCTGCCGCAGCGAGTCAGGGGACTGGGTGAAAGCCAGCCTTATATGCCCGTCCGCCCGTTCACCGGCGGTGGCGCTCAGCAGGCGCCCCGGCACCACAGCGACGCCCTGCCGCAGCGCGGCCTGGGCGAAGACGCCGCCATCGGCGTGCTCCGGCAACCGTACCCAGATGGTGAGGCCGCCGTCGGGGGCCGGCCACCTCCATCCGGGCAGGTACGCCCGGAGCGCGCCGGTGAGCGCGTCGTGACGTGAGCGCAGCCAGTCCAGCCGCCACTTGACGATGTCGTCGTGCGAGCCGTCCAGCAAGGCGGCCACGATCGCCTGCTGGAACGCGGGGCTGCCGAGGTCGGCCGCTGCCTTCGCGGCGGCGAGCCGGCCGATCAGGCCGGTGCTCGCGCGGATCCAGCCGATGCGGAGGCCGCCCCAGTACACCTTGGACAGCGAGCCCACGGTGACCAGGTTCGGCTGGTTCATGCCCTGCCTATTCAGGCCGGACGCGGCGATCGGTGGCGGCAGCGGAACATCGCGCAGCGGCAGCTCGGCCAGCGTCATGTCATCGATGAACAGCGTGTCCGGGTGGGCGGCGGCCAGCCGGGCGGCGCGCTGGCGGTGCCCGGGCGGCATGACCAGGCCGGTGGGATTGTGGAACGTGGGGATCAGGTACACCAGCGCGGGCCGGTGGGTGCGCACGACGTGCTCGAGGCGTTCGGGATCCAGGCCCCCGTCCGCCGGGATGCCGATCACGCTGGCGCCCGACCGGTGCAGCGCGTCGAGCACGCCGGGAAAGGTGGGATCCTCCACGGCCACCGGCTGGCCGGGCAGCACCTCGTTCCGGACCAGCAGGTCCAGGGCCTGCTGGCCGCCGGTGGTGACGATGACCTGCTCCCTGGCGGATGGCAGGTCCAGCCGGCGGGTGAGGTGCGCGGCGATGACTTCGCGCAGCGCCGGAAGGCCATGCGGGAAGTATCCGGTATTGCCCGTCGCGGCGGTCAGTGCCGCCGCGCCCAGGACGCTGGCGGGTTCGCTGAGGGCGGCGGCCACCTGCGGCGCGCAGTCCACGATGGCCACGCTCAGGTCGGCCACCACCTCGGAAGCCTCGAGCAGGCCGGCGAAGAAGCCATTGGCGCGGTGTACCCCGGCCGGGGTGGTCCGATGCGGAACGATCCGGGTTCCGGCGCCCTGACGGCTTTCCGCCATTCCTTCGTCGCGCAGCAACTGGTAGGCAGCCGCCACGGTGTTCCTGCTGACCGACAACGCTGTGGCCAGCTCGCGTTCGGCGGGAAGGCGAAGGCCCGCGGACAGCTCGCCCGTATCGGCCAGCCTCGCTATCCGCATGGCGAGCAGGCGGTACAGCGCCCCGTCCGCCGCCGGCCAGTGCCCCAGCAGGTCCGCCAGCGCCACCGCGCCGATCCGGGCCAGCCGAGGCCGGATTGGCTCCGTCATAGAACTGGCCGTGTCATATTGGCTCTGTCATATTGGCTCTGTCATATTGGCTCTGTCATATTGGCTCTGTCATAACAGTGCCAATCATGGCACCGCCGGGGCGTCGCTGGCAACGAGCGACGAGGGCGCGCGATCCAGCGCTCTGTCCCCGGCACGCCGCGGCCGCGGCCGCGGCTCGACAGGGCGCGTAGCCGGTTTGCGGACCGACGTCGCGGCTTCGCGGCTTCGCGCCGTGGCCGGATTGCCTTGAATGTCCGGTGAATCTTGAACGGGATGCGGATTAAGACGGAACTTCTGTGCTGTACGGAAACGAAGTGTGCGAATACGGCCGCCAAAATTCCGCGTAGCACGGAATTTCCACGCTATCCGGAATCCGGCGCCCTATCCTCTCTTGAGTTTAACGTCCGGGCACTTCCACCGTAACCGCCAGGACCGCCAGGACCGCCCAGTGATAATTGCATCTTTGCGGACAAATCGTCCGTGCTGTCCGCCTGCCGGCGTGCCTCACCTGCGGCTTGTCACCCGTCCCGGCTGGCTTGTCACCCGGTAGTGCTGGACGAATGCCGCATTCCGGGAGAGCGATCCGACGTAGCGGGTGACAAGTGTTACGTAGCGGGTGACAAGTCGAAGTGGAAGATGACAGCGACTTCGGGCGCCCTTTGTTCCAGTGGAGTCCGTTCACGGACGCAGCAGCTGGCGTACCCGGGCGGCCTCGCGGGTGAGGTGGTCCCGCTCGGGCACGCTGGTGGCGGCGCGGGATGCTTCGGCATACAGCCCGGCGGCGCGGGGGAGGTCACCGGCGCGTTCATGCAGGTATGCCGTCACCGCGGCGTAACGGGGCAGGTCCGGGTTCACGTCAGCCAGCGCCGCCAGGCCGGCCCCCGGTCCGTCCGCCTCCCCGACCGCCACCGCGCGGTTGAGCCGCACCACCGGGCTGCCGGTGAGGCGCAGCAGTTCGTCGTACCACTCCACGATCTGCACCCAGTCCGTCTCGGCGGTGCTCCGGGCGTCCGCGTGCAGGGCGGCGATCGCGGCCTGTGCCTGGTATTCGCCCAGCCGGTCGCGGGCCAGCGCGGCCTGCAGGATCGCCACTCCCTCGGTGATCAGGCCGGTGTCCCAGCGCGATCGGTCCTGCTCGCCAAGCGGCACCAGGCGGCCTCCCGGGCCAGTGCGGGACGCGCGGCGCGCATGGTGCAGCAGCATGAGCGCGAGCAGCCCCGCGGCCTCCGGCTCGCCGGTCAGGGCGGCGACCTGGCGGGCGAGGCGGATCGCCTCGGCCGCCAGGTCGACGTTTCCGCTGTACCCCTCGTTGAAGACGAGGTAGAGCACGCGCAGCACCGTCCCGAGATCACCGGGCTGATCGAGCGGCAGGTCGGCGATCCGCCGCTTGGCCCGGCTGATCCGCTGCGCCATGGTCGCCTCGGGGACGAGGTATGCCGCCGCGATCTGCCTGGTGGTCAGGCCGCCGACCGCGCGCAGCGTCAGGGCGACGGCCGCGCTCTGCGGCAGGGCGGGATGCGCACACAGGAAGTAGAGCCGCAGCGTATCGTCCGTGGCGGGCGCAGGGCCGGCGGGCGGCTCGGCGTCGGCGGTCAGTTCCCGCCCCCGCCGCGACGCGTCGGAACGGGCGGAGTCGAGGAACTTGCGCCACGCGACCTTGACCAGCCATGCCTTCGGATAGCGCGGCGGATCGTCCGGCCACGCCTCCAGTGCCCGGATCAGGGCCTCCTGCACGGCATCCTCGGCCGATGCGAAGTCGGCTCCGCGCCGGACGAGGACACCGATCACCGCGGGCACAAGCTCCCGCAGCAGCGACTCGTTCACTCGGTGGCCGTGGACGACTCGGTGAGGAACGGCCGGATCTCGAGCCACTCGTGGATTGGCTTGCCGCCGGCTCCGGGAGCGGCGGACAGTTCCGCGCTCAGCTCAAGCGCGCGCTCCCAGGATTCCACGTCGATGATCACCCAGCCGGCGATGAGGTCCTTGGTCTCGGCGAACGGGCCATCGGTCACCGGCGGGCGCCCTTCGCCGTCGTACCGCACGAACGTGCCCTCGGGCGACAGTGCCTGCATGTCGACGAACTCGCCCGTCCCTTCCAGCCGGGCCGCGAAGTCGCGCATGTACTGGATGTGCGCGTCGACCTCCTCCGGAGTCCACTGGTCCATCGGCGCGTCGTTGACCGAGGCCGGAGCGCCGCGGTAGTGCTTCAGCAGCAGGTACTTCATGGTGGTCTCCTTCTTCGTCATGCGGCCCGTCGTGGCCGCTCGTGTCCCTGGGACGAAGCCGGCGCCGCCTTCTCGACACCCCGCACGACAAACTACGCCACGCGCAGGCCATTGCTTGCGATCGCTTGACAGCGTGACAGATAACGGCTATCTATCCATATATAACCGTTATCCCGAAGGGGTGATCGTGCAAGAGGTCGTACTGGCGCTGCTGGCCAAGGAGCCGTCGCACGGGTATCAGCTGCGGGCTCGGCTGCGGGAGGCGCTTGGCCCGATCGGCGAGGCGATGAACGCGGGGCAGATCTACGTGACGCTCGGCCGCCTGGAGAAAGCCGGGCTGGTGGAGTGCGAGCGAGAGCCGGGTCTGCCTGACCGGCCGGACCGCAAGGTGTACGCGCTGACCGCCGCCGGGCAGCAGCGCGTCGCCGGCTGGCTGGCCGAGGTGAGCTGGCCGGGGCTGGCCCCGACGGAATTCCACTTGAAGCTCGTCGCCGCCGCCGCGGGCCGTCTGGCCGACCCCCTGATGATCGTGGACGCGCAGCGCCGCGAGCTGCTCCGGCTGCTGCGGGACGCCCAGCGTGCCGCGATGGATGAGCCGGATGGCACGACCGCGGGCCTGTTGCTGGAGGGCGTGGCGCTCCGCCTGCAGGCGGACCTGCGCTGGCTAGAAGCATGTGAACGCCATTGGACAAGCCATCAGAAGGGTCAGCCATGAGCGAGCGAAGCGAGCTGCCGCGGCGGTTGCCGTCCCTACGGGGCGGCGATTCCCGCCGTGGCCCCAAGCCGGCCGAGCGCAGCGAGGCCCTGGCGCGGAGGGATAACAGCGAGGCCCTGGCGCGGAGGGATAACAGCGAGGCCCTGGCGCGGAGGGATAACAGCGAGGCCCTGGCGCGGAGGGATAACAGCGCGGTCCTGCGGGCCCGCGGGCTGCGCAAGGAATTCGGCCGGGGTGACGTGCTGGTCCGGGCCGTCGACGAAGTCGACCTGGAGGTCGCGCCGGCCGAGACGGTGGCGATCATGGGGCCAAGCGGGTGCGGCAAGTCGACGCTGCTCCACCTGCTGGGCGGACTCGAACGTCCCACCGGCGGAGAGCTGCTCCTGGCGGGCAGCAGGCTGGACAAGCTGGGGGAGCGAGGGCTGGCCCGGCTACGCCGGACGGCGGTGGGCTTCGTGTTCCAGGCCTTCCACCTGATCGATGAGCTCACCGCCCGGGAGAACGTCGAGCTGCCCGCGTTGCTGGCCGGACGCTCGCCGCGCGACGCGCGGCGGCGGGCCCTTGAACTGCTCGAGCGGGTCGGCCTCGCCGACCGCGCCACGTTCCTGCCCGCGGCGCTGTCCGGGGGCCAGCGTCAGCGGGTCGCGGTGGCCCGCGCCCTGAGCAACGACCCGCTCCTGGTGCTGGCCGACGAGCCGACCGGGAACCTCGACAGCGCCGCGACGCTGGACGTGCTGCGGTTGTTCGACAGCCTGCGCATCGCCGGGCAGACGCTGGTCATCGTCACGCACGACTCGCGGATCGCGGCCACCGCCGACCGGCTGATCTCGATGCGGGACGGCGCCTTCATCGACGAGACCCGGCTGACCGGCGGCACTCGCGGCAACTCCGGCACCCATGGCGACCTGGGCGCGCTCGCCGGGCTGGAGGGATGACCGGCCATGGGGCGCCTAACGCTCATCTTCCGGCTGGCGGTCCGCGACATCCGGCACCGCCCGGCGGAGACCGCGCTGGCACTGCTCGCGATCTGCGCCGCCACCGCGGTCCTGACGCTGGGCCTGATCCTGCACGGCGTCACCGCTAACCCGTACCAGGCCACCAAGGCCGCGACCAAGGGCCCCGACCTGGTGGCCCAGGGACCGGACGCGTCGCAGGTGGCAGGCGTGACCAAACTCGCCGGGGTCACCGCGTCCAGCGGCCCGTTCCCGGGCACCGCCGCGTCGCTGGGCACCAGCGGGTATACCGGCATAGCGATGGTGCAGGGGCGCACCGAGACGGCGAACGCCGCCGTGGACCAGCCCTACGTCACCGCGGGCACCTGGGTACGGCCCGGCGGTGTGGTGCTCGAGCGCGCGTTCGCGACCTCGCTCGGCGTCGGTGTGGGCGACAAGATCACGCTGAACTACAAGCATTTCACGGTGGCCGGCCTCGCGGTCAGCGCCGCCTGGGCGCCGTACCCGGAGCTGTGCCAGACGGGCTGCATGATCGGCGGCCCGAATGACCCGGCGGCGAATGCCCCGGACCTCAACGGCAGGCCGGGCGTGATATGGGCGACCGAGAGCGATGTGCGGAGCATATCGTCGTACTTCGGGCTGAACTATGTCGTCAACGTGATGCTGAAGAACCCGGCGGAGGCGGCGGCGATCGCCAACGGCGGCCGGTCGTTCCAGGCCAACCTGACCAGCTGGCAGGCTCTCAGCACCGCGGACGCGCTGCTGGTGACCGACGAGCAGACCGTGCTCCAGGTCGGCACCTTCATGATCGTGCTGCTCGCCCTGGCGAGCGTCGCGTTGCTGGCCGGCGGGCGGATGATCGAGCAGACCCGGCGCGTCGGCCTGCTGAAGGCGGCGGGCGGCACCCCCGACCTGGTGGCCGGCGTGCTCCTCGCCGAGCACCTGGCGATCGCCCTGGTCGCGGCCGGGGCCGGCCTGCTGATCGGGTGGCTGACCGCGCCGGTGCTGTCCAGCCCGGGTGCCGGGCTGATCGGCACCCCCAACGCACCCTCCCTCACGCCCGGCGTAGCCGGACTGGTGCTGGCGGTCGCGCTGGGCGTGGCGCTGCTCGCCACGCTCGTGCCCGCCATCCGCGCTGCCCGCACCAGCACGGTGTCCGCGCTCGCCACAGCGTCGTTCGGTGGCGCCCGCAGGCCGCGGCGGCACAAGCGGCTGATCGCGCTGTCCACGCGCCTGCCGGTTCCGCTGCTGGTCGGGCTGCGGCTGGCCGCCAGGCGTCCCCGCCGCTCGCTGCTCACCATGGCCAGCGCCGCGTTGACGACGACCATGGCGGTCGCGGTGCTCGCCTTCCATTCCACCGCCGCACAGAGCTACATCAGCCAGCAAGGCATCGCCAACCCGATCGTCCAGCGGGATAGCGAGGCGCTGTTCACGGGGACCGTGGTGCTGATCTTGCTCGCGGTGGTGAACGCTGTGTTCACGGGCTGGGTGACCGCGGTGGACGCCCGCCACTCATCCGCGCTCACCCAGGCCCTCGGCGCGACACCGCGTCAGCTCCTCGAGGCGCAGGCCGCCGCGCAGGGCATGGCGGCGCTGCCCGGCGTGATCGCGGGAGTGCCGCTGGGCATCGCGCTGTTCGCCGCGGCGAGCCACGCGCACCACATAGACCTGCCGTCGGCCGGGCTGCTGGTGCTCGCGGCGCTGGGCATCCTGGCCGCGGTCGCCGCGCTGGCCGTGGTCCCGGCCCGCGCCGTCGCGCGGGGCTCCATCTCCGGCGTCCTGCAGTCGGAAACCGCTTGACCGTTCCGGATAACGTCAGGATGTGGCCGACGCAGACGTAGAACTCCAGGCACGCCGTAACGCGGCGCTCGCCGCATGCGACCGGGTGCTGTCACAGGACAAGCAGCCGTCCATGCGGGAGTGGCTGACCACGCTGCTCGAGAGCGGCGAGGGCTACGATCTCGATGCGGGCCCGGACTTCTACGGCGACGGCATGGTCCGCCTGCTCGAGCAGCGGGTCGCCGGCCTGCTGGGCAAGCCGGACGCCGCCTTCTTCCCCACCGGGACGATGGCACAGCAGGTGGCACTGCGCTGCTGGGCAGCCCGCAGCGGCAATCCGGCCGTAGCGCTGCACCCGCTGGAGCATCCGGAACTGCACGAACGCGACGCCCTGACCACCCTGACCCGGCTGCGCACCGTCCACCCCACCAGCTCGCCACGCCAGCCGACCGCAGCCGAGATCCGCGACCTCGACGAGCCGTTCGGCACGCTGATGCTGGAACTGCCGCTTCGGGAGGCCGGCTTCCTGCTGCCGACCTGGGACGAGCTCACCGGAACCGTGCGCGCCGGCCGCGACCGCGACGCCATCATCCACTTCGACGGCGCCCGGCTGTGGGAGTGCCCGACGCACTTCGGCAGGCCGCTGGACGAGATCGCCGCACTGGCCGACAGCGTTTACGTGTCGTTCTACAAGTCGCTCGGCGGGCTGTCCGGCGCCGCGCTGGCCGGGCCGGAGGACCTGATCGCCGAGGCGAAGGCATGGCGGCACAGGTACGGCGGTCACGTTTACCGGCAGTTCCCGGTGGCCATCGCCGCCTGGCAAGGCCTGGACAACGAGCTGCCCCGGCTGCCCGCCTACGTCAGGCATGCCGCCATCGTGGCCGAAGCGCTACAGCAGGCCTTCGCCGGGACGCTCCCGTGGTTCCGTATCCTGCCCGCCCCGCCGCACACCCACCAGTTCGCGGTGTGGCTGCCGTTCTCAGCCGAGGTCCTGGCCGACGCCGAGCTGCGCCTGAAGGAGGAGACGCGGACCGGCCTGTTCCGCCGGTGGGCGGACACCGGCATGCCGGACGTGGCCAAGACCGAAGTGACGGTAGCGGCGTCCGCGCTGGACTGGACAGCGGCGGACATCGCCGCCGCCGTCCGCGCGTTCGCGGGCTACGCGCACAAGGCCCAAGGAGAGCGATCCAGTTGAGAATCGTGGTGGACGACCTGTCCGGCCCGCAGATCGCCCGGTTCCTCTCCGAACACGTACAGGAAATGCGCTCGATCACGCCGCTGGAGAGCAAGCACGCCCTCGACCTGGACGCGCTCCGCCAGCCCGGGATCACGTTCTGGACGGTGCTGGACGGCGACGCGCCGGTCGGCTGCGGAGCGATCAAGCGACTCGACGACGCGCACGCCGAGCTGAAATCGATGCGCACGGCCACACAGCGTAAGCGGAGCGGGATCGCCTCCCTGCTGCTGGGCCACATCATCACCGAGGCCAGGAGCATGGGGTTCAGCCGGCTGAGCCTCGAGACCGGTTCGGCGGAGTTCTTCCTCCCCGCCCGGCGGCTCTACCAGAAGTTCGGGTTCGCCTACTGTGAGCCGTTCGCGGACTACAAGCACGACCCGTACAGCGTTTTCATGACGCTGACGCTTTAACTGAACGGGGTCGTGGTACCACCGCCGTTCCCTGAAAAAAGGGTTTGCCTTTAGCGGAGGGGCGGATAGTGTCCGCTGCGTGGGTCACGTCGAGGTAGCGCACGTCAGCCACGTCCTCCCCGACGGGCGCGTGCTGCTCGATGATGCCGGTTTCCGGGTCGGCGACGGCGTCACCGCGGCGCTGGTCGGGCCCAACGGCGCGGGGAAGACCACGCTGCTGCGGCTCGTCGCCGGAGACCTCCAGCCGCAGGAAGGCACGGTGGCCGTCTCGGGCGGGCTCGGGGTGATGCGGCAGTTCATCGGCACTGGCGGCCGTGAAGGCATGCGGATGGTCCGTGACCTGCTGCTTTCCATCTCGGTTCCGCGGATCCGGGCCGCGGCCGCCCGGATCGACGCGGCCGAGCTGGCCATGATGGAGCGAGACGACGAGCCCGCCCAGCTCCGGTACGCCGCCGCGCTGACCGAGTGGGGCGAAGCGGGAGGCTACGACGCCGAGGTGGGATGGGACGCGTGCTGCGTGGCCGCGCTCGGCATCCCATACGAGCAGTGCCGCTGGCGGGACGTGGACACGCTGTCCGGCGGCGAGCAGAAGCGGCTGGTACTGGAGTCCCTGCTCCGCGGGCCCGAAGCCGTCCTGCTGCTCGACGAGCCCGACAACTACCTCGACGTGCCGGGCAAGCGCTGGCTGGAACAGCAGCTCACCGCCACGCCCAAGACCGTGCTGCTGGTCAGCCACGACCGGGAGCTGCTGGCCGCCTGCGCGCAGCGGATCGTCACCGTCGAAGACGCGCACGTCTGGGTACACGGCGATGGCTTCGCCAGCTACGCGGCGGCCCGGGCGGACCGGATCGCCCGGCTGGAAGAGCTGCGGCGACGCTGGGACGAGGAACACGCCAAGCTCAAGGAACTCGTCCGCACCCTCCGGCAGAAGGCCTCCTACAACTCCGACATGGCCTCCCGGCTGCAGGCCGCGGTCACCCGGCTGGAGCGGTTCGAGGCGGCCGGGCCGCCGGAACTACCGCCGCGCGAGGCGAACGTGCGGATGCGGCTGCGCGGCGGGCGGACCGGCAAACGGGCGGTGATCTGCTCGGACCTGTCGCTGACCGGGGCTACGGCGGCATTCGACGCCGAGATATGGTTCGGGGACCGGGTCGCGGTGCTGGGCTCGAACGGGTCGGGAAAGACGACATTCCTGCGGCTGCTGGCGGGAGATCAGCGGGTGCCGCACACCGGGGAAGCGCGGCTGGGAGCACGCGTCGTCCCAGGGCTGTTCGCCCAGACGCATACCCGGCCGGACCTGGCGGGCCGGGACGTCGTCGAGATCCTGATGACCGAGCACGCGCTGGCGATCAACGAGGCGATGGCGGCGCTGTCCCGGTACGAGCTGGTCAGATGTGCCAGGCAGCCGTTCGGCACGCTATCCGGCGGCCAGCAGGCGCGGCTCCAGATCCTGCTGCTGGAGCTGGCCGGATGCACGCTGCTGCTGCTCGACGAGCCGACCGACAACCTCGACCTGCCCAGCGCCGACGCGCTGCAGGACGGCCTCGAGTCGTACCTGGGCACAGTGCTGGCCGTCACGCACGACCGGTGGTTCGCGCGCTCGTTCGAGCGGTTCCTGGTCTTCTCGCCGGACGGGCAGGTGCGCGAGGCGACCGAGCCGGTATGGGATTGAAGCTGGCGTGGGGCTGGGGTGGGGGTGTGATTGGGGCTGGGCTGGGGCTGGGGTTGTGCGGGCGGCGGCCGGGGCGGGGCTGGCTGCCGGCTGTCCGGCTGGATTGTCGGCTCGCGTCACCTCTCGCCGGGCTGTTAACTACGCTTATCGCCACGTAGCGGGCACATTGCCTGCCATTTCGTGGAAGTTAGGAGCTCTCTGGAGGAAAAGGTGCCGGAAATCGATGCCCTTTCTTCCATGGAGCCCTTTTCTTCCGCGTCGTCCGGCCGTGGTCGTCAGCGTGCCGATAGCGCCATCGAGCCTGCCGCCGCGTGCCATTGGTGCCGTCGGCTCGGTCACAGGTCCAGCCCGGACCGTTGCCCTTCGCCTCGCCGCAACGCGGAAATTACATGCTGTACGGGATTTTGGCCGCCGTATTCGTACATTAAATTTCCACGCAGCCGTATGTCCCCGGGGTGGGCGTCGCGCGAGCGCGAAATTCTGGCTGGGTGGTGCGGCGGGGCGGGTGGCTGGGGTTGCTGCCGCGTGGTGGTGCTGGCGGGTGGTTTGCGCTGATC
>Ga0213881_10000192_pt1 | contig 49100 bp, 39 predicted proteins | sample BarmaccoBMER_R08_FD_160104 | JGI IMG/M metagenome (GOLD analysis project Ga0213881, IMG submission 160104) | Barbacenia macrantha exposed rock microbial communities from rupestrian grasslands, the National Park of Serra do Cipo, Brazil - ER_R08 ...
GACCCGCAGACACCGCTGCACGCCGCGCTGCCCGCCCTCACCAGCTGGCGCCGGCGCCAGCGCGACGCCGCCACCCAGGACAGCTGGCGCTACCACGCCACCTGGACCCCCCTCCCCGAGCCAGCTGCCACCGCGGCCAGGAGGTGGCTGGTAGTCGAGCCGGACGGCGGCGAGCGGGCGAAGCAGCTGTCCGAGGCCCTTCAGCGGGTCCTGCGACAGCGCGGGAACCGGGTCGATGCCCTGTGTGTGGACGCAACCGGGCTCGACCAGCCCGGGCTAGGTCTAGGCGAGCTGGACCAGCTTCTGGCGGGCGGCCCGGTCACGGTGCTGTCGCTGCTGCCGTGGGCTGAGCGGCCGGACGGGGCGCCGATGTCTGCGTCGCCGGCCGCGGCGGCGACTCTCGTACTGCTGCGAGCGCTGGCCGACGCCGAGGCGACGCTGTGGTCGGTGACCGGCGGCGCGGTGGCCGCCATGCCAGGCGACTCGGTCCGGGCGCCCGACCAGGCCCAGCTGTGGGGCCTCGGCCGAGCGGCGGCGCTGGAGCAGCCCGCCCGCTGGGGCGGTCTAGTCGACCTACCCGTCGATGTCGGCAACCTCGCGCTGCGCCGACTATGCGCGGTGGTCGCCGACCCCGGTGCCGAGGACGAACTGGCCATCCGCGGCATCGGCGTGCTCGCCCGCCGGATCATCCGGGCCCCCCTGACCGGCCGCGCGACCGCCCGGTCCTGGCGGCCTGCCGGCACTGTGCTGGTCACTGGGGCAGTCGGCGCCGCCGGCTGGCACATCGCCCGCTGGCTCGCTGCTGCTGGTGCCGAACGACTCGTGCTGGTGTCCGACTCACTTAGCGAGGCTGCTGACCTCGGCGTAACCGCCGAGACGGTCACCTGCGACCTCACTGACCGGGAGGCGGTGCGGCGGCTGGTCGAATCGCTGCCGGAGCTGACCGCGGTCGTGCACGCGGCCGGAACCCCGGCCGCCGAGCGGCTGGACACGCTGACCCCGGACTCGCTGCAGGCGGCCGTGCGCACCCGGGTGGACGGTGCCTGGTACCTGCACGAGGCGACCCGCGACCGACCGCTGTCGGCGTTCGTGCTGTTCTCCTCGGTGGCCGCGACGTTTGGCGTGCCCAGCCGGGGCGCGCAGGCGGCCGCCGACGCGTTCCTGGACGCGCTGGCCGAGCACCGCCGGGCCCGCGGCCAGACCGCGCTGTCCGTCGCCTGGGGACGGTGGCAGGAACTGGATGCGTACAACCCGGAGCAGGAGGTGCTTGCCCGGCGGGGCGCGCTGGCCATCCCGGCCGACGGCGCACTTATCGCGCTGGGGCGGGCGCTGGACCATGACGAGACCACCGTCGTGGTCGCCGCCATCGATTGGGCCCGGTTCGCCCCCGCGTACGGGGCGGCTCGCGGCCGTCCGCTCATCTGCGGCATTCCCGAGGTCGCTGCGGTGGCGGAGGCAGCGCGGCCCGAGCCTAGTGTCGGCACATCGCTGGCGCAGCGGCTGGCCGACCTGTCAAGGCACGATCAGGGGGCAGTGGTGCTGGATGCCGTCCTGGCCGAGACCGCGACCGTGCTGGGCTACCCGGACCCGGCCGCGCTGGACGCCAAGAGCGCGTTCACCGATCTGGGTTTCGACTCGCTCACCGCAGTCAACCTGCGCGACCGGCTCAGTAAGCTGACCGGCCTGCCGCTGCCGACGACCGCGGTATTCGACTATCCGACCCCAGTCAGGCTGGCCGACCACCTGCTGTCCCAGCTAGGCACGGAGGCGCCACCGGCATCGGTCGACACCCAGCTAGATCGGTTGCGGGCGGCGCTGCCGGAGGCGGCGGCGGACCCGGCTGAGCGACGGCGGCTGGCCGGCCGGCTGAAGGTACTGCTGGCCGAGCTGTCCGACATCGGCGCGGACCAGCACCGGACGGCGATCGCCGAGCAGGTCGAGGGGGCGAGCGACGAGGAGATCTTCGACCTGATCGAGCGAACGCTCGGCAGCACGTGACGGCGATGTCCATGCGGCGGCCCGGCTTATCCACGAGCGAGGATGACATGGCAGATGACGTGAAGCTCCGGGAGTACCTGCGGCGGATGACCGTCGATCTAGTCGACGCGAAACGCCGACTGCGCGAGGCGGAGGACCCGACCCACGAACCGGTCGCTGTCATCGGCATGAGCTGCCGCTACCCAGGTAGCGTCCGCAGCCCTGAGGATCTGTGGCAACTGGTGGAATCCGGGGCAGACGCGGTCGGCGACTTCCCGGTCGACCGGGGCTGGGACGTTGAATCGCTCTATGACCCCGATCCGGATCGGCTCGGGCACAGCTACGTCCGGGAGGGCGGCTTCCTCTACGACGCACCGATGTTCGACGCCGATTTTTTCGGGATCAGCCCGCGTGAGGCGCTGGCGATGGACCCGCAGCAGCGGGTGCTGCTGGAGACCGCCTGGGAGGCGTTCGAGCGGGCCGGCATTGACGTGCAGGGGCTGCGGGGGTCCCGAACCGGCGTCTTCGCCGGCACCAGCGGCCAGGACTACCTGTCCGTCGCGGCCTCGCGGGCCGACCTGGAAGGGCATCTGCTCACTGGCACCGCGGCGAGCGTGCTATCCGGCCGGATCTCCTACACGTACGGCTTCCAGGGCCCGGCGGTTACGGTGGATACGGCGTGTTCGTCGTCGCTGGTGGCGTTGCACCTGGCAGCGCACGCGCTGCGGCGGCAGGAGTGTGGCCTCGCGCTGGCTGGCGGGGCGATGATCTTCAGCACGCCGTACGGGTTCGTGGAGTTCTCGCGGCAGCGGGGGCTGGCGCCGGATGGGCGGTGCAAGTCGTTTGCTGCGGCGGCGGACGGGACCGGCTGGGCCGAGGGGGCCGGCGTGCTGCTGCTAGAGCGGCTGTCAGATGCCCAGCGCAACGGGCATCCGGTGCTGGCGGTCATCCGCGGCAGTGCGGTCAACCAGGACGGCGCGTCCAACGGGCTGACCGCGCCGAGCGGGCCGTCGCAGCAGCGGGTGATCCGTCAGGCGCTGGCCGCGGCGGGGCTGGCCGCCCGTGAGGTGGACGCGGTGGAGGCGCACGGGACGGGCACCGCCCTGGGTGACCCGATCGAGGCACAGGCGCTGCTGGCCACCTACGGGCAGGACCGGGACCGCCCGCTGTGGCTGGGATCGGTCAAGTCGAACATCGGGCACACCGCGGCGGCCGCCGGGGTCGCCGGGGTGATCAAGATGATCATGGCGATGCGGCACGGCCGGCTTCCGCGGACCCTGCACGCAGGCACGCCCACCCCGCACGTGGACTGGGACAGCGGCGCGGTCCGGCTGCTCGCCCGGGACGCCCCCTGGCCGCGGGAGGGCCGGCCGCGCCGGGCCGGGGTATCCTCGTTCGGCATCAGCGGCACCAACGCTCACCTCATCGTGGAGGAGCCGCCGGCAGCCGTCATCGCCCCGCCCCGCCCCGCAGGCCCGGCGGGACCGGCGGCGTGGGCGCTGTCCGCACGCTCACCGCAGGCGCTGCGGGCCGCGGCCGGACGGCTGAGCGAGGTCGCCGGCGCCATGGACGCCGCGGACGTGGGGTACTCGCTGGGGCTGCGGGCAGCGCTGGAGCACCGCGCGGTCATAGTCGGCGGCGGGACCGCCGGGCTTACCGCGCTCGCCGCCGGCGCTGACGCCCCCGGCCTGGTCACCGGCACGGCACGGCCGGCCGGGCGGACCGTGCTGGTATTCCCCGGGCAGGGCGGCCAGTGGCCCGCCATGGGCGCCGCCCTGCTGGACTCCTGCCCGGTGTTCCGGGACTGGGTCACCAGGGCCGACACCGCCCTGCGAGAGCTCGGAGCCAGCTGGAGCGCAGCGGCGGTACTGCGCGGCGAGGCAGCCGCCGACCAGGCCGACGTGCTCCAGCCAGCCCTGTTCGTGCTCGCCACCGGGCTCGCCGCGATATGGCAGTCGTGGGGAGTGACGATAGACGCGGTCGCCGGGCATTCCCAGGGCGAGATCGCCGCCGCCGTCGTCGCCGGCGGCCTGTCACACACCGACGGGCTACGAGTGGTCACCAGCCGGTCGAGGGCGCTGCTCGGGGCACGAGGCGGAGCGATGGCCTCGGTCGCGCTCGCAGCCGACGCGGTTGAGCAGGCACTGGGCCAGTGGGGCGGGCGGCTGCATGTCGCCGCGATGAACGGCCCGGAATCCACGGTGATCTCAGGCGAGGCCGATGCGGTCGGGGAGTTTCTGGACGCGCTCGCCGCTGATGGTGTGCGGGTGCGGCGGATCGAGGTGGATTACGCGTCTCATTCGCCCGCAGTGGAGCAGGTGCGGGGAGCAGTGCTGGCCGGGCTGGCCGGGATCAGCCCGCGCGCTGGGCAGATGCCGTTCTACTCCTCCCTGACCGCGGGACCCGTCGACACCGCCGGGCTGGACCCGGACTACTGGTACCGCAGCCTGCGCGAGCCGGTCCGGTTCCACGACACTATCCGGGCGCTGATCGCCGACGGGTACACCACCTTCATCGAAGCCAGCCCCCACCCCCTGCTCACCACCGCGATCGAGCAGACCCTGCACGCCACCGGCCACGACGGCATCGTGATCAGCTCACTGCACCGCGACCAGGGCGGCCTGGACCGCCTGCTCACCTCAGCCGCGCAGCTGTACACCGCCGGCGGCCACATCGCCTGGGACCACGTCCACCCCGCCGGCCGCCGCGCCCAGCTCCCCACCTACCCCTTCCAGCGGCAACGCTACTGGCTCGACCCCGCTCCGCCGCCGCGGCCAGCCGCAGCCACCGACGACGCCTTCTGGGCCGCCGTCGAGGACGGCAGCCTCGCCCCCGCCCTGGGCATCGACCCGCAGACACCGCTGCACGCCGCGCTGCCCGCCCTCACCAGCTGGCGCCGGCGCCAGCGCGACGCCGCCACCCAGGACAGCTGGCGCTACCACGCCACCTGGACCCCCCTCCCCGAGCCGTCAACGGCCGCCTTGACCGGCACCTGGCTGGTCGCTGCCCCGGCCGACGGCCCCGGCGCCGAGCAGGCCGCCGACTACGCTGAGGCGCTGCGCCGGGCCGGGGCCGGGGCACTGCTGTTTCCTGTCGATACTGAGGCCCCGAACGTCGAGGAACTGGCGGCCCGGATCCCGCCCAGCCTTCCGGTGCAGCTACTGTCCCTGCTCGCCCTGGACGAGCGCAGCTGTCCGGGCCACCCGAGCGTGCCCCGCGGGCTGTTCGCCACAGCTCTGCTGGCCCGGGCGACCGAGCGGGTGGACCCGGCCTCCACGCTTTGGTGCGTCACCTGGGACAGCGTCGCGGCGGGCCGGGCGGATCGGGTGGGCCATCCGGTCCAGGCCGAGGTCCGCGGGCTCCGGAGGGTGATCGCATTGGAACGGCCTGGACTGCGCGGAGGCGTGATAGACCTGCCGGGCGACGCATCGGCGGCATTGCTGGTCCGGGCCGTCGCCGCCGCCGGCGCCGAAGACGAGTTGGCCGTCCGGAGCACCGGCCTGTCCGCCCGCCGACTGGTCCGCGCCCCGCTCAGTGGCCGCAACCCGGCGAAGGCATGGCGTCTGAACGGCACCGTCCTCGTCACCGGTGCTAGTACGGCGCTGGGGCGACCGGTCGCCCGCTGGCTGGCCGAGGCCGGCGCCGACAGGCTGCTGCTGCTAGACCCCCCCGGCAGCGACCTGGCCGACCTCGGCGATCTCAGCTGCCCGGTCGACACCGTCGGGTGCGACCTCACTGACCGGACCGGGATCGCCGCCGTCCTGGCCGCGATCCCGGCCGACCAGCCGCTCACCGCCGTGGTGCACGCGGTCGGCGGTTTCGTCGAAGGTCCGCTCGACACCGTTACCCCGGACCTGCTCGACCGGGCGCTGGCCGACCGGGCCGGCGGCGCCTGGACGCTGCACGAGCTAACCCGGGACCGGTCGCTGTCCGCCTTCGTGTTGTTCTCGTCAGTCGCCGGCACGCTCGGCGGGATCGGCCAGGCTGCCATGGGGGCTGGCGCCGCTTTCCTCGACGCGCTGGCCGAGCACCGCCGGGCCCAGGGCTTGCCCGCCACCTCGGTCGGCTGGGGGCAGTGGGACCTGAGCGATTCGGCGGGACCAACGGTGGAGGCTGATCGCCGGGCGCGGCTGGCCCGCCAGGGCACGGTGGCGATGCCGTCCGGCCTGGCACTGGTCGCGCTCGGCCATGCCCTCGACCACGACGATACGACCGTGCTGGTAACCGACGTGGATTGGGCGGTGCTGGCGCCGATGCTCACCGCCGTCCGCCCGTGGCCGATGCTGGACGGACTCCCTGAGATACGGCGGCGAGCGGCGGCACCCACCGGGACCAGCGCCGAGCCGACCGTGGCGCTACGGGACCGGCTGGCGGGCCAGCCCGAGAAGGTCCAGGAGGAGCTGATGCTGGCCGCCGTCACGGTCGCCGCCACCGCGGTGCTCGGCCATGCTGAGGCGACCGCGGTCGACCCGCACCGCAAGTTTCTCGAACTCGGCTTCGACTCGATGACCGCGCTCGAGCTGCGGGTCCGGCTGGCGGCGGCCACCGGGCTGCGGCTGCGGCCCGCGGTCGTCTTCGATCATCCGACACCAGCTCTGCTTGCCAGGTACCTGCGGGGTGAACTGGCCGCCGCCGACTCCCGGCTGGCCGCGTCGGCCACTGCGGCGGAGCCGCCGCCGTCCTTGTTGTGGTCGCTGGTCAGGCGCGCCGACCGGGACGGCCGGATCGACCGCGCGCTCGGACTGCTGGCTGATGCGGCCCGGCTAGCGCCAGCCTTCACCGCCAACGGGCCGGCAGTGGAGTCGGTCCGGCTGGCGGACGGCGACGGCCACCCCGCCCTGGTCTGCCTGCCGCCGGTGCTGGCAGCGGCCGGAGTACACAGCTACGCCAGGCTCGCTGCCCCATTCCGCGGTCGCAGGCCGGTGCACGCCGTGCCGCTGCCCGGGTTCGCGGCCGACGAGCCGTTGCCGACCACCCTGGATGCGGCGATCGAGGTGATCGCGAAGGCTATCGAGCGTTGCGCCGATGGTGACCCGGTCGTGCTCGTGGGGCACTCCTCGGGTGCGCTGCTGGCGCATGCGGTGGCAGGCCGACTGGTCTCGGCCGGCCTGGTTCTGCTCGACCCGGCGGACCCAGCCCACGCCGGGCTTGCCGCCCGGGCGCTGAGCCGCGCTCCGGCCGAAGGCGCCGAAGACGCCGCCCTAGTCGCGATGGGCCGCTACCTGGAATTGCTAGCCGGCTGGCGGTCGCAGCCCCCGGTGGCGCCGACCGTTCTGGTCCGCCCAACCGATCCGGCACCGGGAGAGCCCGGCCCCGCCGACCGGTACGCCGGAGTGCCGACGCCACAGGCCGCGCTGACAGTCCCGGGCGACCACTTCACATTGTTGGAGGAGCATGCCGGTGCCACCGCGGCCGTGATCGAGGACTGGCTCAGCAAGCTGTAGAGGCCCTCGCCGCCACCGCAGACCCAGCGGCGGATCGGCCGACTGCGACATCGCTGCCTACTGCCGTCAGGAGCAACGGGCTGCCCGTCGCGCCAGCCGCACTGGGTCCCGCGGCGCATCTGAAGCTCATTCACGCGGGCCGCCGGGCGATCATTGACTCCTCCCCGGACTTGCAGGAACGCGACCTGGCGAAGATGACCGCCATCTCCGGCGCCCAGGCGGCTACCACCGTGTTCACGACCGCTGCCGATGAAGCCGAGCAGATCGCGGCGGCCGTGGTATGCCGGACTTATATATCGGCGCGCATGCCGCCGTAGCGGGCTATCGGTTGCTGACCCGCGATGTCCGCCGGTCCTGCGCCCGCGTCTCCCAGATCTGGCAGCACCTCGCCGACGACCACGGCCCGACCGTCACCTACGGCACCCTCCGGGCCGTCGTCCAACGGAGAGCCCACCTGCTGCCACCACCCGGCGGGCCGGAATGGATGACAAGACCGGGCACGGAAGCGCGCTCATCGGGCCGCGCACCATGGACCAGCTCGATGACCTGCTGGCCGGCGCCGACGTCACGCTCACCGACCAGATCCTCGACCAGATCGACGAGATCGTCCCGCCCGGCACCAACGTCGGCACGCTCGACATGGCCTACCGGCCCCCGGCCCTGCAGCACCCGGACCACCGCCGCCGGCCCGTCACCGAACGCGCCGCCGCCTGACCGCTGCCACAGAGGTGTCACCGCGCCGGGACGCCGGAACCGTCAATCCCACCATTCCGCGCGAAACTTTTTAAGACGAACGAGGGAACCTATGCCTGTGCGGGGCCGGGCAGCCCCGGTGTGATGCGCTTGTCCAGGTAGTTGAGCCCGAACCCCGTCGGCATGTCGTCGCCCATGGTGCGGAAGATGGCGGCGAGCGCCATCTCGTAGCTGACGCCCGCAGGGGTCAGCAGCTCGGTTGGCTCTTCCCTTCTGCGGACCGGCACGTGCGAGGGGGTCAGCCACGCGTCCCAGGTCCCATCGGCGAGGCGGTGCAGTGCGGCGAAGTACGCCCCGCCTCCCATCCCCCAGCACAAGTCCACCTCGGCGTTCTTCTGCACGGTCAGCTCCGGGTCCATGCGCTCGCCCTCTGGGCATATCGCCCACCCGGTCATTGAGCGATACTCGTCGGCCATCTGGATCAGGGCGGCCAGGCTGGTGCCGTCATCGACACTCGCTAGCTGGACTCCCTCACGACTGTTGATACCCCCGGTCTGACCGCTATCGTGCAGCCACATTGCCTGGACGCCATAGGTAGTGCGAATCAGGTGGCGCTCGTACGACATGGGGAGCCTCGACTCCAGCGGCATCCCCAGCCCGGAGGCCGACACGAACGACGCCGGGTCCGGCTGCTCCCCGGCGTAGACCGTCGCGAAGTCCGCCGGCATCGCGGCGCCGATGGCCCGGAAAACGGCGGCGAATGCCATCTCATAACTGACACTGTTGCGGGTCACCCGCACTCCCGCCGCCTCACCACCCGCGGCCGCAGGATGCAGCCACGCGTCCCACACGTTGTAGTCGAGACGGCGGAGCACGGCGAAGGTCCGCCCGGCCGACTGGAGGCGAGCCTCGGCAGGCGTCCACGCGGGCTCCCCAGCCTCCTCACCCGCAACGGATGCCTCCCACTCGCACTGCGGCCGGTGCTCATCGGCCATCCGCATCAGCGTAGCCACGCTGTCGCCGTCCTGGATCATGCCCACGATGTCCCCGTCGTCACTGAAGACGCGCCCGTCTTGCCACCGCACTGCAGCGCCATCCCGGACTCGAACCAGTCAGCCAGGCGGACCACGTACCGCGCGTACGGCCGGGAGGGCACCGGGCCAGGTGCCTGCTGCTGGCTGGCGGCCGGGACGAACAGGCCACGAAACGGGTCCTGGCCGGCGGGACGGGGGCCGACGGTCCCGAGCAGTTCCGTCAGGACCCAGTCGGGCGGACGCCAGGCCGGGCCCGGATGCCGCTCGGCCGTCAGGGCCCACTCACGGACCGACGGCGGGATGTCCCGGCCGAGGTCCAGGGCGATGTCGGCGGCCGGGTCCAGCGGCGGGAACTCCCGGTCACCGCGGGTGAACGCCCACTGGAATCCCTCGCTGCCGTCATCCCCGCGCTGTGCCGCATGCACGCGGCGCATGTACTGCGGCCGCAGCGCCACCCCGAAGAACGCGGTCCCCTCGGTGATAGCCGGCGGTGCCACAACCGTCTCGCCGTCGAGGCACCACGCCCAGGCCCACGGGGTGCTGGGGTCACCCCCGCGCCGCCGGTATGTGGCGTAGCCCTCCGCGTAGAGCAGGCCCGAGTCCGCGGCCATCCGGTAGGCCTCCCGGCCTGCACGTATGGGCCGGATTGCTCTCCCACGATCGGTGACGGCACCCATGCCCGGCGTGAACAGCCGACCGTACCGCATGACCGGTTCCCAGCGCCGCCAGCCACTCCACGTCAGGCATTGCGCCGCCACCGCAGCCACGGCCTTGGCTTCATCTTCGGTCATAGGGCAAGTCTGGACGATTGCACGGCCGAGCCGCATGTCGGTGGCCACGACCAGGTGCCGCAGCGTCTGCGCGAACGACCACTCGCGGGAGACGCTGTGAGGCATCAACCAGTCGCGCACCATACATTCCAGGGCGATGACTGCCCGGTGGAGTGAGCCGGACAGCCACCGCCCCCTTTGCTCAGCCCTGGCCGGTGCAGGCGGCCGGGCCGATCACCCTGGATGGACGCGCCAGTTCGTCAGCACCCGGTGGCGCTGGTCGAACCCGCGGTCGCGCTGACCCGCGGTGTACCTCCTGACGTTGTCTTGTCACCGGCCGTGCAGTAGCCGGCAATGCCCTGGAACCCGATGTCGAACGGGCTGTTACTGCCGGACGACACCGTCATCCCGGACACCGAGACATTGCCGCCGGTGTTGGCAAGAATGGCGGGCCGCCCGTCGTTTTTGCTGAACTCAAACGAGCTATTCATGAAATGGATGCCGGTCACGTTGTGCAGGTAGAACCCGAAGGCCGGACGGGTGCCAATGCTGTTCGGGTTATAGTCACCGTTGTCGGTCGGGACGCCGGTGCTCATCGGGGCGTGGCCGCCGGGCATGGCCAGGTGCACGTTGCTGAACGTGACATGGGTGCGGCTCCTCTGGAGTGAGGTGCCGGTTGCTGTGGTGTTGCGGTAGTGGTGCATGTCTGTGATGTAGCGGGGTGTGGGTGAGGCTTCCGTTCCGTATGGTCCTGAAGTGCGAAATCGGGATCGGCGGAAGGGAAGCCTCAGGTGGAACAGTACGGGCTGGATGAGCTGGCGGCTAGCGCGGATGCGGTGCTGGCGGGGCTGGGGCCGCCGCTCACCTGCGCCTAGCACTGGCCCTGTGCCGTGAATTCGGCATGCGAGTCTTCGAGGCCGAGGCACTCACCGGGATCAGCGACGTCTGCTTGCGGCAGAGCCGCCACCAAGAGGCTATCGGCCACATACAGGCGGCCCTGGCCATACATCAACAGACCGGTAACCGGTCCGGTGAATCCGGCGCGCTCAATTGCCTTGGTGACGTTCTCTTCCGGACGGGGGAGATCAGCAAGGCACGCGCGCACCACGCCACCGCTTTCCGGCTCGCATCCGAGGTCGGTTCACCACTGGAGCAGGCCCGCGCGCACAGCGGCCTCGCCCGCACCTACCTCGCCGACGGAGATTCGCTTCAGGCCCGGCACCACTGGCAGGAAGCCCTCACCTGCTACACCACGATCGGTGCCCCCGAAGCCGACGACATCCGCGCGTGCCTCGCTAGCCGGAGTTTCCAATGATTGTGCTCCTCGCTGAGCGTTTCGGCTGGTCAGTGATTTGCGGGAGCTTGTTTTCGCGTATGACCTAACGTGGCTGGCGCTCAGCGCTGGAGGCCGGAAGATGTCGTGGACACGGGGCTGGTCGCTGACGAGTTCGGTCTAGAAAGCGATGTCACCGGGCGCGGCGGAGCGCGGTGTGGGTGAGCATGAACCGAGGGTGGCGCGCGGTGTTGGGGGCGGCGGTGTGGAAGAGGGCCGGGTGCCAGAGCACGACGTCACCGGGCGCGCCGGTGAGCTCGGCGACCCGCAGCCGGACGCCGCCTATCTCCGCTCCGTGGTCCATCAGCGCCGTGATCCGGTCCTCGTGGTCGGCGGGGTGCCAGATCTCGCGGAGCCACGGGTCCTGCCGCGAGAGCTGGTCCCGCACCGTGCGCGAGTGCGCGCCGGGATACGCGGCGGCCAGGCGGTGGGAACCCTCGACGGCCAGCGTGCCGCCGCCCTGCCTGGGGACTTCGCTGAGGTAAGCGAACATCCGGACAGTCGGCAGGCGGGGCGCGGGCGGTGAGTCGAGATGCCAGCCGCTGGCCGGGATCTCCCAGTCACCGTCTGCGGGGAAGGTCACCAGCGGGCGTCCCCAGCCGCCGGCCTGCCCAGTCCAGCCGTCGCCGAGGAACTCGTCCAGGGCAGCGCCGGCAGCGTCGCTGCCGACTCCGGCGAACACGCCTGACTGCCCGAACTTCGTGAGCCACTTCCCCGCCAGTGTCTGGCTGCCGGCCTGCCGCCAGGTCATGGGGCCGCCCGGCCGCGGGCCGTGCGCGCTGAGCTCTCGCCACAGCGCCTCGGCCATGCCCGACGGGTCGAACGCACCCGTCAGGCGGACCCAGCCCCGCTCGAAGAATCCCGCCAGCCCGTCCATGCCGCCATGGTCCCAGAGCGCGGCACCACGCTCAAACGCTTTGCGCCCGGCTGGGGACAGGGCCGAGCCGGAGTTTCCAGTGGTCGTGCTCCTCCCCGGCGTTTCGGCTGGTCGGTGATCCGCGGGAGCTTGTTTTCGCGTGCGGCCCTAACGCGGCTGGCGCCCAGCGCTGGAGGCCGAAAATATCGTGGAGTGCGGGCTGGTCGCTGATGAGTTCGGTGGTCATGCGGCGGGCTTTGGGACGTCCTCCGGTGGAGGGGTAGACGAGGACGGTCTCGCCGATGGCCGCGAGCTGGCCCAGGAGGTCGCGGACGGACAGGTCCAGGCCGGCCCGGCGGGCTCGGAGCCGCATGAGGTGGGCGATCTGGAGGGCGAGGACGCAGGTGAAGACGTGGACGCGGATGCTGTGCTCGGTCCAGTGGTGCATCGGGGAGAACGAGACGACGTGCGGGTCCTTCATCTGGCGGAAAGAGAACTCAGCCTCGGACTGGGAGCGGTACCCGGCCACGACCTCGGGGACGGGCCAGTCGTCATGGCTGGTGATCAGGACGTGCTTGCCGGAGATCTCCTCTTCGAGGGCGGCACGGGCCTGCTCGTCGATGTCCCAGGCCAGGCGGAAGTCCCTCGGCTCGCCGCCGGCCAGTTCCCAGCGGACGACGCGCCGCACCCAGGCGGCGGAGATGATCGAGGCGATCTCCGCTTCCATCTTGTCCCGGGACCTGCGGGTCTTGCCGCGGGCGAGTTTCCCGGCGAGTTCGTCGAGCTTCTTGCCGGCTTTTGCCAGGGTAGTTCCGGCGAATCCGGCGGCCTGGGCTTCGTGCAGTTCCGGGGAGTGGGTGAGGATCGCGCGTCTTTCGGCCCCGTAGGCGGTGCGGCGGGTGTCGAAGGCAGTCAGGCCGCCGAACCTGTCCTTGTCCACGGTGGTCCTCTTCGATGCCGGCAGGGCAAGCAGGTCCGGGCAGTCGCTGGCGGGCACCGAGCCGATGTAGTGCATGCCAGTTTCCGCGAAGTGCGCGAGGTTGGCCTCGCTGTTCTGCGCGGCGTCGAACACGACGGTGATGTCCGGGGCGGCCAGGTCCAGGCCGGCCGCGGCGCATACCGCCTCGTAACGGGCCTTCAGCTGGCTGGCCATGACCGGGAACTGGGTGACGTCCGGGCGGTCGCCGGGGTAGGCATGCCAGGTCAGCGGGATCCCGCCGTCCCGGGTCACGACCAGGCCCAGGCCGACGAGCCGCAAGTCCGTGCGCTTCTGCTTGGCCTTGCCGCGCTGCGCGATCGGGGCTTTCCGGTTGCCGGTGGCGATGAACGTGGCGAAGTTCGTCATGTCCAGCGCCACGCTGGACACGTCCACGCCCGCAGCCCCGATGATCGCGGCGGCGATCTTCTCCGACGCCTGCTCCAGCTGCTGCGGGGTGACGGCGTGCATCGCGTCCCAGAACCGGCGGTGGTCCAGCGCGCTGGCGGGGACCTTGGTGAACCGGTCGGCGGCGGTGGTCTTCCACCAGTCCGCGAACCCGGCCTTCGAGCAGGGAGCGACCAGCCGGTTCAGTGCAGCCAGCGCCAGGTAGGTCCCGGCGGACAGCGGCTGTCCCGGCCGCCTCGGGCCGGCCTGGGCCGGCGATAGCCGATGTACCGGAGCGGATAGCGGAGATCGCAGAGACCGCACGGCCGGGCAACGGGGCGAGCGTGCTCTCGTATGTGCGGGATCTTGACGAGGCATTCGCGATACCGATCCTCAGCGTTACCGAATATCCCGGGGTGCCGGCCGCTGCGCTGAGAGCTGAGCTTGGCGGTTTCCATCCGCCCCAGGGATATGCGCGGCTTGCGGGGAACCGGCCGCTGCTGGCGGTGTGCGGGCGGATGGCCTCGGGCGACCCGGTCCGGGAGCTGGATGTCCGTCTTCGGGAGTAGCGGCGTCGCGGGCCGGGGCTTGCCTGGCGATGCCTGGAGGTGACCAGATGCCACGCCGTCCGTCCGGCCCGGCTGGTGAGTCCTCTCCGCTGCGGCGGGCGCGGCTGGCCCGCAACATGACGCTGGAGGGCGTTGTCGAGGAGATCGACTTGCGCACGCCTGGTGGTCATTCGGGCGTGACGCCCAGCATGGTGTCGGGGTGGGAGCTGGGCAGGCACACCACGAGCATCGGGCATCGCAAGACGCTGTGCGAGATCTATGAGCTGCCGCCGGATGTGCTGTTCGCGCATCAGGATCAGGGGCTGGCCGCCGGCGCCGCGCTGCGGCTGGTGGCGGGATTCCCTGAGTTGCAGCAGGCGCTGCTGGACACGGTGACCGGAGCCCGGGAGTGCCTTGTGGCGGCGGGGTCACGGTCGCGGGACGGGCGTTACCTGGCTGCTATGGAGGAGGTGCTGGCGAAGCGGCCTGGCCTGGTGTGTTACCGGGTGCTGTTCGGGGTGCCCCGGCACCGGGTGCTGCGGGATCATCTGGTCCGGCTGCTGGAGCTGCGCGACCCGGCAGACCGCAGCCTGGGTGTCAAGACGCTGCATATCGGGATGGTGGAGGATACTGGCAGTTCACCGGAGCGGTTCTTCTGCGCGAGCGAGCAGATGGCGGTCGTGCCGATCCCGTCGCTGACCTCGCATGAGGCGTTCGACAGCGGGGTGGTGTTCGGCCCTGCCGTGGCCGCCCGGCTGGTCGACCACGGCCGTCAGGCGTACGCGGCGGCCCGCAGGATCGAGACGCTGGCCGAAGTGCGTAGCCTGCGGGTAGTGAAGGACGGGGCGGCGCCGGGATGACCAGGGCGGAGGGAGGCATCATCGATACGCTTCAGGCGGCTCGCGACGATTCCGCTGACGTAGTGAAACTGACCCGTGAACTGGTCCGGGTCCCGAGCCGCGGCGGGATCGACGCCTATGACCCGGTCCTGGAGGCCATGGCCGGGTGGCTCACCGGCCATGGCCTGGCATGCCGGAGGTTGTCCGGCCCGGACGGCTCGGTAGTCGCGCTGACGTGTGAGGTGCGCGGAGGGCAGCCCGGTCCCCGGTACGTGCTCGATGCCTGCCTGGACACCGCCCCGTTCGGGGACGAGGCCGCGTGGGCGTACCCGCCGCTGTCGGGCGAGATCGCCGGGGGGTGGCTGCACGGGCGCGGGTCGTCGGACTCCAAGGCCGGCGCCGCGATTTTCGCTCATATCGCCGCCCGGCTCCAGGACATGGGCGGGTTCGCCGGCAGCGTGGTGCTGCTGTACGACGTGGACGAGCACACCGGCGGGTTCGGCGGCGCCAGGGCGTACTTCGAGGGCGCGGGCGCGCCGGACCGGGTCGACGGGGTGATGATCGGGTACCCCGGGCTGGATCACGTGGTCACCGGGGGCCGCGGCGTGCTGCGCGCACGGCTGAGCGTGCATGCCGTGGCAGCGCACTCTGGGTCCAGCCAGGCCAGCGCGGAGGGCGCCATCGCCAAAGCCGCTGACCTGGTCCGGGAACTGCGGGACGTGCCGCTGCCCGGCCCGGCTGGTGCCAGGTTCCCGCTGCCGGCCAGGCTGACGGTCACCGCGATCAGCGGCGGCGAGGGGTACTCGATGGTCCCGGACCTGTGCTGCCTCAACGTCGATGTCCGGCTCACCCCGGCGCTGGATGAGGCCGCCGCTGCGAGGCTGCTCGCCCGCGCCGCGGCTCGCGCTGACCGGGCATGGCCGGGCACTGCGCCCACGGATATCGATGTCACCACCCGGTGGCCGCCGTACGCGCTGCCGGACGGCTCGCCGCTGCGTGAGGCCCTGCTGCAAGCCGTCAGACAGGCCGGCCTGGACCCCGCGGCGAAGATCGCGGGCCCGGCTAATATCGGCAACTACCTGGCCGGGCTGGGCATCCCCGCGACCGCCGGGTTCGGTGTCGGCTACGAGGGCCTGCACGGCACCGACGAGCGCATCCGCCTCGACACGATCCCCGTGGTGCAGGCCGCTTACCACCAGGCTCTGCTCACCTTGCTCCGAGCTGCCTGACCCGGGCTGGCCCGAGGGTTACGGCCGCAGCGCGACAGCAAACAGCCGGCAAATCCCCGCCAGCCGGTGCGCTGGCTGCCGCCTCTGCACGGGGCGATGGTTACGGTATCTGCTACTGAGCCGTGCAGCGAGTTACCGCCTCGTCCGCCGGGTGCTGACCGGGCGCGCCTGCTGCCCGGCTTGCCCCGGAGGTGGCCCATGATCGTCTCTTTGCTGCGCGAGTCCCGGCCAGGCGAGCGGCGCGTGCTGCTCCTGCCCCGGGACGTCGCCCAGCTCGCCCCGATCTGCGATCTGCAGATAGAGACCGGCGCAGGCCTCGGACTGGACATTCCCGATGACGCCTACGCGCAGGCAGGTGCGCGGATCACCGGGACCAGGCAGGCATGGGAGAGCGCCGCCCTGCTGCTGAAGCTCAAGGCCCCCTCCGTCGCGGAGGTGCGCCGGATCTCGCCGGGCGCGGCGATCGCGGCCCTGTTCCACGCCGAGGGCACGCCCGACGTGGTCACCGAGCTTCTGGCCAGGAACATCACCGCCTACTCCTTCGAGTACTTCCAGGACGACGACGGATCGTTCCCGCTCATGGCCGCGACCGGGGAGATAGCCGGGCAGATGGCCGTCATCTACGCCGCCTATCATCTGCAATCCCACCTGGGCGGCAGCGGGATCGCCCTGCCCGCCTGCGCGCATGCTCCCGCCGCCCGCGTATCGGTGCTCGGGTACGGCAACGCCGGGCGGGCGGCGGCCACCGCCGCGCTGGCCCTGGGCGCGGAGGTCACCGTCTACACCTGGCAGCGGACCAGCCACGGCGACCCGCACACCGGGACCTGGCCGAAGTTCCAGCCGCTGCACGCGCCCGGCACCGCTGACAGCCTGGCCCGGTCTGACGTCATCATCGGCGCACTGCGCATCTCCACCTTCGACACCCCGCCGGTCGTGACCGCGGACATCGTCCGCAAGATGCGCAACGGCTCAGTGATCGTCGATGTAACCGCGGGCTTCACCGCGGGCTACATCCAGACTTCCGGCCAGGTCACCTCCCTGGAATCCCCGTATCACACGGCAAGCGGGGTCAAGCACATCAAGATCCGCACCCTGCCGCTGGGCGTGCACCGCACCGCCGCCGCCCAGATCAGCCACCTCTACGCCCCCGCGATCGGCCGCCTGATCACCACCCTGGACGGGACAGCGGACGACCCGGCCGCCCAGCGCGGCCAGATCATCACCGCGGGCCGGATCGTGAACGACCAGGTCCGCAGGCACTACGAAGCCGGGTACAGCGGATGAGCGGCTACCGCAGGCGGGCACCGTTCTACCGCAGCGAATTCGCTGCCCGTGACGACTTCCCCCTCCTGGCGCAGCTGCTCACCGGCGAGCACGGCCTGGTGATCGACATCCCGTCCGGCGCCGGCCGGCTCCTGCCCCTGCACCAGGCGCACCGCCGCCACGTCATCATGGTCGACCTCGAGTCCGCGATGACCGGGCAGTGCCAGCGCGGCGCCGCCGGCTGGGTCAGCTCACCAGCCAGGTTCTTCCGCAACTACACCGTCCGCTACCTGGAACACATCTTCAGCCAGCCCGGCGCCAGCACCGCGGCCCCCGCCGCCCGAGCCAGCTGGCCAGGTCCCTGCGACACGCGGCCCGGCCAGCAGCACCCGCACACACACCCCTGCACCGCATCCGCGCTGCTAGGCTCCTGGGCCGTGAGCGATCCGCAGCGATGCACCCTGGACGTGTTCCTGATCCTCACCCGCAACGACCACGTCCTGCTCGCACTGCGGCAAGGCACCGGCTTCGCCGACGGCATGTGGAACCTGCCCAGCGGCAAAGCCGAGAACTCCGAGACCGCCATAGCCGCCGTCATCCGCGAAGCACACGAGGAACTCGGCATCCACCTCGCCGAGCACGAAATCAGCTACGCCGCCACCGTCCACTGCCGCAACAGCAGCACCGACACCCGCATCGGCCTGTTCTTCCAGGCGACCGCCAAAGACTCGCCCCTAGACGTCCCCTACAACGCCGAACCGCACAAATGCGCCAAGATCGCCTGGTACCCGATGACCCTGCTCCCCGGCACCACCATGCCCTACAGCGCACTCGGCATCTCGCTGCACCAGCGCGGCGCCCGTTTCGGCAGCATCGGCTGGTAGGAGCACGTCTCCGGCTTGCGGATCCTTCAGCCGGCCGCCCTGAGGTCCACATCGGGTGCATCGGAGGTATATGAAAGGTCAACGCCGTGTGCACGTGACTGGCTGAACGCTGCCGCCCGGGAACCGGTCACCACAAGTACGGACAGCTACCTGTTCCACGGCGCCCCTGCGCTGGCATACGTCCTGTCACGCGCCGCCGCAGGGCAGGCTGGCGGCCAGCGGACCCCCGCGCTGCTGAACCAGGTGGTCACCCGCCAGGCTGAGGAGCGCAGGGGCACTGGCAGCCGTAACTACCCGCTCGGGGGCTGTTGCCCGGCGTTGAAGATTCCGATGTGGGCGGCGTTCACGGTGCCGATGTGGTGGTGTGTTAAAGCCCCGCTGCCGTGGTGGCTGCGGGGCTTTGGTGGTGGTGCTGCCGGTGGTTGTGGGTGAGGTGCCGGGTCAGTTGTCGGTGACTTCGGTGACGGCGGTGCGGGTGGCTTGCTCGTCGACGATGGCTTTGCCGACGGCGTAGGTGGCGACGAGGGACTGGATGGCGAGGTTGTTCACGGCGCGGGGGTAGCCGCGGGAGGTGGTGTGGATCAGGGAGGCAGCGTCATCGCTGAAAAGCGGGTCTGACCGGCCCGCGAGTTTGAGGTGGTGGCTGATATAGCTGCTGGTTTCCTGGCTGGTCATCGGCGGCATCGCATATCTCAGTGCGGTGCGCTGCTCGAGGGCGGCCAGGACGGCGAGCTTCATGGTGCGCCGCAGGGTGGGCTGGCCGATGAGCAGGCAGGCGAGCGGGGAATCGGCATCGAGGTTATGGTTCGTGAGCATCCTTATCGTCTCAAGCTGCTCATATCGCAGCAGATGGGCCTCATCGATGACCAGGACGGGGGTCTTGCCGCGTTCGTCGCGTTCGGCGGCGAGCATGGCGGAGGCCTGGGCGGTGAGCCGGGAGTAGCTGCGGTCGGGCTGGCCGCCGAAGGTGGTGACGATCATCTCGTGCAGGCCGCGGATGCCGATCATCGGGTTGGGCAGGTAGATGATGGTGTGCCGGGAGGCGTCCAGCGAGGCGAGGACGGTACGGACCGCGACGGTCTTGCCGGCGCCGACTTCGCCGGTGATCACGCCGATGGCGCGTTCGGTGATGCACCAGGTGATGCGGGCGACGGCTTCGTTGTGGGCGGCGTGGCGGTGGAGCATGCCGGGGGCCAGGTCGCGGCCGAACGGCATGCGGGTGAATCCGTAGTGGGCCTGGAGCTTGTCGATCATGGCTGTTCCTTATGGGTCGCGGGGGCGGGGTTGCCGTTGATGAGGGCGAGGTATTGCTGGGCGGCGTTCAGGTCGCCGGCCAGCGCGCCGGCGCTGGCGCGGGCGTCGCTGAAGAAGACCCCGGCGGCATCGACGGCATCTGCGGGGTCCTCGCCGAGGTCGTGGCCGAGCCGTCCGGCGGCCAGCGCATGGCCGAGCCAGCGTTCGATCTGGGTGAGCAGTTGCGGCAGGCGGGAGGCGGCCAGGGCCAGGGCGCCGGTGAGGTCGTAGGCGGCCGACGGCTGGCTCAGGCCGGCGTCATGGCCGGTGAGCCAGTTCAGGCCGCGGACCGCCTCGGCGGCGGTGCGAGCCAGGCGCACTGTGTCGTCGCTGGTGGCGTGGTCCAGGTTGACGACCTGCCGGAAGTCATCCATGGCCGTCCTGCTGTCCTGCCGGGTGCTCGCCCTGCTGGTCCTGTTCTTGCTCGCGCTGCTCGCGGGCGGGTGTGCCCTGATCAGGGGTGATGAGGGCGGCGTAGTTGACCGGGAGCTCTCGCTGCCGGCCGTGCTGCTCGCCGAGCAGGGCGAGGTAGTCGATGCCGGTGGCGCGAGGAGCGCTGTCGCCGCTGCCGGGGTCTTCGGGGCGGGCTTTGGGGTGGGCGTGGCGGGTGATGTGGTGCGGGGTCGCGGTGCCGGCGTCGTGCCCGCCGGATCGTACCGACAGCACGGTCAGGTCGAACGGGTCGAAGACCAGCTCGACACGCCGCCCCGTCAGGGCCGGGTCGACCTGGTATTTGTTGCCGTGCATGGACACGGTGGCGGTCTTGGACACGGTCCGCCATTCAGACCAGCGGAACGCCTCAGCCAGGTCCGCGTCGGCGGGGAGCGGGAACGGGCCGCCGGCTTCCCACCGCGCCAGCGGCGGCTGCCTGGTCTCCGAATGCTCCCGTACGTGGTAGACCGTCTCGGTCCAGGCGGTGAACAGCGTGTTCAGCTCGGCCAGGTCCGGGATCCGGGCGGCGCGCTCCTCAGTAAACTCGACAAGGAACTGATCCCGCACGGTCCTGAAGAACCTTTCTATTTTCCCTCTCCCTTCTGGCCTTCCCGGCTGACTGTGGACCAGCTTGATGCCCAGCCTGGCGCAGGCGCGCAGCAGCCACGCATCGACGAACGCGCTGCCGTTGTCGACGTAGGCGTGCTCCGGGATCCCCCTGGACCCCAGGGCGGGACGCAGCGCGGCGGCCAGCCGGATGGTGTCCTCGGCGAACCCGAACCGGGCAGCCATCACCGCGCGGGAATGATCATCAATGAACGCGAAAAGATACGTTTTCCGGCCTTGCACCCGGATCGCATGGAGCGCGTCGCCGGTCCAGATCTCATTCGGCCTGGCGGCCTCGAACCGGCCGAACGCCGGCGCGTCCGCAGCCGGGGTCAGCGCGGTCAGCCCGGTCCGGGTGAACATCCGCCGGATCGTCGTCTCATCCGGCGCCCAGCCGCCCTGCGCCCGGAGGATCCGCTGCACCTGTGCGGGAGTCCGGGCCGGGTTCTCCTTCTTCAGCGCGACCGCCAGCTCCATCACCTCCGGCGGGGTCCGCGGCTGGCACTGGCGCGGCGCGGGAACCAGCGCGTCGAACCCGCCCTGGCGCCACCGGCGGATCCACACATCCAGCGTCCACCGGGTCAGCCGCACCCGCCGTCCCGACGGGTCGGTGTGCTCGCGCGCAGCGATCTCCCGCACCATCTTCCCCCGCTGCCGCGAGGACAGCGCCGGGTCAGCAGCCTCCCTGATCAGCATGTACCGGAACAGCCCGACCGCCCGGGCCCGTTCCAGCCGCGCCTGCTCTTCCTCTTCCGCCTTGCTCATGCCCACCAGGGCACCTCCTCCGGTCAAGCCAGTGATGACCGGGACACCATGACGCTCCCGCCCCGCGGCGCGTAACGGGTCAGTTCGTGTTGCGCCCGGCAGGCGGCCAGCCCGGTGCCAGCAGCCGGCCGCCGCTGGCCGCCGACGCCGCCGCCCATACCGGCACCTGACCGACCCCGGGCCACCGCTGCGCCACCGCTGCCGCCGCTCCCGCGACCGCCGACACCGCCGCCGCCACCACGCTGGCCGCCCCGGCCGGCATCACCGGATCCGGGCTAGTCCGCGCCAGCAGTACCGTGAAGAACTCCCGCACCTGCCCGGCCCGCGCCGCGAACCGGCGCAGCCACCCCCGCACCGTCGATGCCGCACGGCCCAGCGTCTGCGCGATCTTCCGGAACCCGGCCCCAGCCGCAGCCGCCTCCAGCGCCGCGCCGATCACCGCACCCGCATCCGCCCGCCGCGACAGGCACCGCACCGGCAGCAGCACATGCGTCCCGCCGCACCCCAGGCACCGCGCCCGCCGCGGTACCAGCAGCTCATCCGGCCCAGTAGGCATCCGCACCCGCCGCGGACGCGCCCGCCCCCACCCGCCCAGCACCCCGCCGCACGACGGGCACGCCAGCTCCCCGCCCGCCAGCTGCCGCTCGACTACACCCCGGTCACCGTTTACCGTGAGCACGACGCCTCCAAGCGTCAACCCAGCGGCCCTCCCCAGAGCTTCGCCAAAAGATCGCGGGGAGGGCCGTGCCATAACCGACTCGCTCACAGTGCCGGCACACAGCCACCCGCGCCGCATCCGCAACCCCCATGACGCGGATCCGCTACTGCATCGTCACCCCAGCCGCCGCACCCAGCCAACCCCCATCGGCCAGGTGCCGCCGCCGACCAGAACATCCCCAGCCGCCGCGCCCGCCATCCCACATCGGCATCCCCAGTACCGCCCCAACTCCCCGCCATCGGAATCCTGAGCGCCGTCTAACACAGCCGGCAGGCCGTGAGCCTGGCGGCTAGCCGCGCAGAATCGACCGGCACTGGCCGACGACAGGGCAACCGGCGTACCCGGTCACTCTCCGCGATAGACATTCGCCGGGCGGGGTACGAGGTACATGGCGGGTCTATGAAAGGTCTATCAAAGGTCAATCTGGCGTGCACGCCAGCATGGGCACGCGAGGCACCCTGCGCGTGCGCTCCAGGGATGCGACAGCGTCCCGTCCGGCAGCAGAGCCCAGGGCACCCGGGATCTGATCCTGCTCCCAGCGCGCACTACCAGTCACAATTACGTCACCGTGCGCTGCTGAGTGCCGCATGGCGAGCGGTTACACGTACCGCTGGTTCTGCCCCCGCCCCGTCCGCTATACGTCCGTAACTGCCCTTACCCGGCGCACTACGGCGGCACGAAATGAAACAACGCGGGACAAGAGAAAAACGGCCCGCATCGCCGAGACATCCCAGCTAGCGGGCCGTTTTCGCAGGTGGTGGCAGGTGTTGGGTTCGAACCAACGTAGGCTGAGCCGACGGTTTTACAGCCCGCTCCTCCTGCCCGAGCCACCCGCCGCTGACCAGCGCGTACGCGCTTCGAGGCGCGTTTCGGGGCCGCCGCCGTCCGCTATGCGTCCGTGCGTGCCGGGGCCGGAGGGCGCGGAATCCACGGACGGGCACGGACGGCGGGGGCAGGAGCGGTGTGCAGACCGTCCGCAGGAGCGGTGTGCTGACCGCTGCGCGCTAACACCTGGCTGCTGACCTGGTATTTCAGGCTGCCTGCTCGCTGTCGCCGTCTCCTTCGCCGCCGGGGCTGGGCTCGGGCTCGGTGGTGCCGAGGGCGTCGGTGATGCGCTGGTTGGCGGCATCAGCTTGCCCGTCGATGCAGTGGGCGTAGATCTTGAGCAGGACCGCGACGCCGTGCCCGGCGCGGCGGGCGACCTCGGTGGCGGGCACCCCGGAGTTCAGCCACAGCGAGACCGCCGCGTGCCGCAGGTCATACGGGCGGCGGCCCAGCGGTGACCGGTACTGGGCCGGGGTCAGGGCCTGCTGCCTGGCCTCGGCCCAGACCTCGTTGTAGCCGGAGTCCTGGAGAATGCCGCCCCGGGCGGTCTGGAAGATCCGCCCGTCCGGGGCCGTGCCGTACCGCCTGATGTGAGCGCGCAGCAGCCGCACCAGGTCGGGCGGGATCGGTATGGTCCTGGTCTCGTTGTCGGCGCGGTGCTTCAGCCCGCGCTCCTGCCGCGCGGTGCCGTCATCGGTCCAGGCCGTGCCGGCGCGGGAGGCGGAGGCGGCTAGGACGATCCTCCCCCAGTCCTTCCGCGGCAGGTACAGGTCGCTCTCGCGGAGCATGACCGCCTCCGACGGGCGCAGCGCGGCGTAGTACAGGCAGGCGAAGAATGCCTCCAGGTGCTGCCCCCGCTCGGACAGCCCCCGGACGGCGGCCAGCAGGTCCCTGGCCTGGGCGGGGCTGACCACGACCCGGCGGTCAACGCTCGCTGCGACGGCGGGGGCGGTCCACTGGATGCGGTCAACGGGGTTGGAGCCGAGGTGGCCTTGTTCGACGGCGTAGCCAAGGGCGTTGTAGAACACCGACCGCTTGCGCCGCTGCGTCGACCCGGCCGCCGCCTTCCCGATCAAGGTCTTGGCGCAGGCGCCGAGCGCGAGCCGCACCGTCGCGGTGTCCTCCAGTTCGGCGACCGGCAGCGAGGCGCGTTCGGCCCAGTCGAGCGCGTCGGCGATCTTCTCCGGCGGGCTGGTGTCGCGGGTGGCGGGGTTGAACGCCCAGCCGAACAGCGCGGTGCGCAGCACCTTGGGCTCGGGCGCGCCCGGCTCCTTGGCCGTGAGGGCGATGGTGACGGTGACCAGGGCCTCGGCGACCGACCGGCGGGAGACTGGGGCCAGGTTCGGCCACTTGGCCTCGGTGTAGGCGCGGGCGTGCTGGTACCAGGTCACCAGCTCGTCCCCGGTCGTGTCGGCATCGGGCAGGCCGGTGCGCGGGTCGAAGGGCCGCCGGTCGCGGACCGCGTCCTTCAGCTCCGCGAGGAACCCGTTGGCGAGGGGGCGGGCCTTGAACGACTTGCAGTGCTCGCGCCCGTCGACCGCCCAGCGGACCCGGAACCGGGCTCCGGTGCCGTTGCCGAGCCTCTTGATGTCCCAGAACCTGACGTCGTAACTGTCCATCTGCTCCGTGCTCCTGTCCGTCGTGCATGTCCTCTTCCAGGCGGTGCAGCCACGCGGTCAGCGCGCTGCGCCGGACCCGCACCCCGCCGCCCGGCAGCCGCACAGCCGGCGGGCCGGTTCCTTGCCGGCGCCAGCGGTAGAAAGCGGCCCGGGACACCCGCAGCTCGGCGGTCACCTCCTCGATCGTCAGCAGCGGGTCGCCCGGGGTTCCGGGTGTTCCGTCCGGGGTGGCGGGGGGCCTGCCGGGAGCGGTTGGCGTTCCCGGGGGCGGCCCGTCCGTGGGTCCGCGACGACGGACGCTCCGCTCCGCCCGCGCCGTCAAGTCCGGCCCCCGCCGCTGCGCGGCCCGCCCACCCGAAACCGCCGCCACGCGGAGCAAGGAGGAAAGGCAAGGCAGGAGCACCAGCCGAGACGCGGGCAGGCCCTGCGGCGGGGCAGGGCCTGGCAGGCGGCCCGGCCCTGCCGCAGGGGAAGGCCGGCAAGACCGGGCGCGGAGTCCCAGGCGGTGACCGGCGGCGCGGCCCTGCCGCCACGGCGGCCGGCGGCCGGCGGGCAGGGCGGGCTGGCCTCCCGCCCGGGACGCCAGGCATCCACCCTCGACTCCGCCCGGCACGTCAAGTCCGCCCGGCACCGGGCGGCGCCGGGCGGCGCGCAAGGACGGGACACTGTGGAAGGGCCTGTCATGGGCGGGTGGTCCCGCGCCCGGCCGCATTTCCGCTCACATACATAAATCCGGTTTCTCGGCCCATTTTTCACGCGTTCCCGGAAAATCTCAGGTCCGCCGGGCGCGGACAGGCGACGACACCATGCCAGCCGGCGCGCGGGGAGCGTCATGTGTGCCTCCTTCCGGTCACCGGCTCGGCTACCTCCCTAAATCCGGTTTCAGGGCCGCTTCTTGGCACCTATCCGAACCCCGCCCCCGCATCGTTACTAAATCGTGATCTGACGAGCGGCGGGCACTCATTACCCCTCCCGGGCCGTGAAACTCCGCTCACCTATATAAAACCGGGTTGACGGCCCTTTTTTGGCCCATCCGGCCTGCTACCTGCTTTCGTGGCCAGCTCACGCCTGCCAGTACAGGGGGGCCGATCGTCCTTTCATGGACCTGCGATCCACCTGGCGTGTACCCGTCATCGACCTCGCCGTGTACCCGGGGCGCTCCTTCGCCGGTTCTAGGCGGCGGCGTGGCTTGTGCCAGAGACCGGGGCGGCGGATGCTACCTGCCGCGATTGACCTGCCGTGCACCTCCCGTACACCTTTGATGCACTTTTCGCTGACCTGCCGTGCACCCCGGCCGCCGGTCGCCGGGCCGACGGCGGCCATGTCCCCCGGACACAGCGGCACGCGGCCGGGGCGGCGCGTGCTGCCGTCCCGGCCGCGTGCCGGATGCGTGCCGCCCGTTATGCGGCGCTGGGCGTGGCCTGCGCCGCGCTGGCGGGGCCGCCGTCGTTCGGGGCGGGTGCGGGGGCGGCGGGGGCGAGCCGGTAGCTGCGCGGCTTGGCTGAGGCCAGTTCGGCGACGCCGAGGCTGACCAGCTTGTCCAGGGCGTTGGCGACCGCGCCGGAGGAGCGGGTGAGTACCTTGCCGATCTGGTGCGGGGTGAAGGCCCCATCAGGGAACTGGCGCAGGTGCGCCTCGACCAGGTCGCGCAGCCCGCCGGGCCGGGTCGCCGGGGCGCGCCGGCCGGTGGCGGCGGCCTTGAGCACCCGCCGCCCTTGGGCGGCCTGCTCCCTTGCGGTCTCCAGGGCGGCCAGGGCGGCGGGAAGGTCCCCGGCCGCCAGCGCCTTGCTGGCCGCGTCGGCGGCCTGGGCGACCGCGTGGGCAGCCTCGGCGGCCTCGGCGGTGACGGCGGTGACGGCCGGGTCCGGCGCGGGGCTGGCTTCCGCTTCCGCGCCTGCGGCGGTGCCGTCATCGGCGGCGGGCTGCTCGGCCTCCGCCGTGCCGTCCGCGCCGTCGGTACGGGGGTCTCCCGGGCCGTCGGCGGCGGGGGCCTCGTCGTGCGGGGTCTCGTGGTGCGGGGCGGCGGCCGGCGTGGTGCCGGCAGCGCCGGGCTCGGGGTCCGGGCCAGGGCCGGCGGGCTTCCAGGTGTCGGGGATGCCGGGCCGGACGCCCTTGACGCGGGTGGCAGTGCCGTTCTTCTCGTGCGCGGCCAGGGCCTGCCGGGCAGCGGCCACGCTGATCTGGGCGTGCCCGGCTATCGCGGTGACGGTCGCCCCGCCGGGGTTGGCCGTCAGCGCGGACAGGACGGCCGCTGCCGGGCTGTCGCCCGCCGGGCCGGTAACGGGCGCGGGGGCGGCGTGCGGCGCGGCGTCGGCGGCGCTGCGGGGCACGTGCGGGGCGGGGGTGCTGGTGCGTGCCATTGTCGTGACTCCGTTTCTTTTCCGGCCGGCGCAATTCCCGTTTTCATTTGCCTGCGCCGGTGTTTCTGGACGACGACGATTGCTCTGGTCCGGGCATGAAGTCAAGCGGCTCCGCGACAATTCCAGATGCCGGTTTCCGCACCGGCCGGCGGGCAGGGGAATTATGACGGACTCCCTGCCATCACCTGGCATGACAGCTCGCGCCAGCGACTTGGTCGGCGGTTTCCCGGGAGGCAGCAGTGCCACATCCTGACTTCCGGAATTGGGTGCCGCGAATTTTCCGCGCTCGCCGCATTTTCTTTTCCCGCTGCGGTTATCCCGGTGCCGTGACCTCGTGCGCGCGTGGCCATTCCCTGCGCGGGGCGCATGCGAAAGAGACTTGCCGACCAGCCGGGAGGCGGGCTGGGCCGTCTCCCGGCTGGCGGTCAGGCGGTGCGGGCGCTGGCGGTGACCGCGCGGGCGACCGCCGCGCTGGTGGCGGCGGGGTCGGCGAGGATGACCACCCGCGCCCCGGTCATCGTGTTCGCGGTGTCGCTCGGGGCGATCCAGATGACCAGGCAGCCCGAGGCGGCCAGGCGGGTGATGAGCTTTTGCCCGTCGGCGTGCTGGGTGCCCTTGTACCGGCCGTCGGAGACGATCACCAGGATGCGCGTGGCCCTGGGCCGGGCAAGGCCGAGCGCTCCGTCCAGGGCATTGACAGCGCGGGTGAAGTCCTCGTACCTGTCGTGGGCGCTGAACTCGCTGACCTGGGCGGGGACGGCCCCGGGGTAGGTGACCGGGCGGACGCTCCGCCCGTAGGTGACGGTCGCGGTGCGGGCGGCGGGCAGGCTGGCGGTGGCGCGGGCGAGAATCCAGGCGGTCGAGGCGACCGGCCCGGTGAAGCTGCTCATGGAGCCGGACACGTCGCAGGCGATGCCGACCGCCAGCGGCGGGGCGGGCACCCGGCGGCGCTCGGTGCGGGTGAAGGGCCTCGCGGTGGGCATGGCCCCGGCGGCGCGCTGGGCGTCGGCGGCCATCGCGTGCCGCATCCGGAGCCGACCCGGCGGGGTCGCCGAGGCGATGACGGTCTCGGCGCGCCCCCCGGCGCTGGCCTCGCGCAGCGCGCGGGCCAGCCGCCTCGCGGCGGCCTGCTCATCCGGAGTGGGGTCGCGGGTGACGCCAGTGGTGCCGCCGGACCCGTCGGCGGGGTCACGGGCGAAAACCCGGGCGGCGGCGTCCCCGGCGGCGCGGCGGGCCTTGCCCTCAGCCTCGCGGGCCTCGGCCTGGCCGGGCGGGAACGGCGGCGGCGCGAACTCAGCCTTCGAAGCATCCTCGACCCGGGCGGTCGCCTCGCCGACCGCCGCCGCGACCGGCGACGGCGGCCCGCCCGCCTGGGAAGGGCCGGCCTTCGGGGCCGGCTGGTCGGGGGCGATGCCGAGGATGCGGCACCAGCGGCGGCCGAGCCGCACCATGCCCTTCGCGTCGTCGTCGGCGGTGGCGTGGGCCTCGCGCCAGACCTGGCGGAGCTGGCCCAGCTTGCCCTCCCCGATCGCGGCGGCGACCGCCTGGGCGACCGGCTCGGCCTCGGCCGTCTCCAGGATGCCCGCGTCTTCCCGGGCCAGGATCAGCGCGGCGGCCTGCCCAGCCTCGGCCGCGCTGGCGGGCGGGGCAGCGGCGGCGGTGAAGTCGCCGATCACGATCTGGCGGGTGCAGGCGCGCAGCCAGGCCCGGTCGGCGGGGCGGCGGGCGACCTGGCGGGCCTCGATCCGGGATTCTTCCAGCGCGGTGGCGGCGGCTGACCAGGCGGCGCTGGTGCCCTGGGGGGCGCGCCAGCGGGAGTGGGCGGCATGCGCGCACTCGTGGACGGTCGCGCCCCACAGGGCCGGGTACCGTTCGCGGTCGGCTGGGTTGGCGGGGTCGGCGGTGGCGGGGTCGACGCCGAGGTGGTCGGCGTTGACCTCGATCTCGGCGCTGGCCGGGAGGAAGCAGGCCGGGGCACACCGGCCCGCGCCCGGGGCGACGGTGACGGTCAGGTCGGCGCGGCCGGCGACGGGGGCGACCTGCGCGGTCATCTTCGCGGAGAAGGCGAGCCAGGCGGCGGCCGGGCGGGGCCGGTTTGCGGGGGCAGGGGCGGGCGGGGTCGCGCTCATCACAGCGCTCCTTCCAGGGCAGGCGAGGGGGGCTGGGTTAGATCTGGCGGCCGAGTGACAGCGGGGCGACGGTCTTGCCGAAGGTCTTCGCCAGGGTGCCGGCGACTACGTCGCGGTCCTCGGCGGGGGCGACCCCGGCCAGGTTGGCCAGGGCGGTGTCCAGGCCGAAAATCTTCGTGATCTTGGCGAAGGCCAGCAGCTCGCGGAGCTGGGGTGCCCAGCCGGTCTCGCCGCTGGCCTGCCGGGTCGCCAGGTTGCGGGCGGCGGTGATCGCGCGGGAGTCGATGCCCAGCGACCGGGCCAGGTCGTAGTCGGTCGCCACGTCGAACTGGAAGGTGAACCTCGAGGACAGGGCCTCGGTCAGGACCGCCCCATGCACCCCCGGGTTATGCCCGGCTACCACGTAGAAGCTGTCCGCCGCCGTGACCGTCTCGCCCTTGTGCGCCTTGACGATCACCTCGCGCCGCCCGTCCATCGCCGGGTAGCACACCGCCAGCACCGCCGGCGAGATGAGGGTCGCGTCATCGATGAACAGGACCCGCCCCTCCTGCATGGCCCTGATCAGCGGCCCGTAGATGAACTCGTAGCTGCCGTCGGGCCGCTGGGTGTACTCGCCGACGAAGTCCCCCACCGTGGTGTCGCCGTCCCCGGCCACGGTGATCAGGTCGGGGAAGGCCGCCTCGACCAGGCTGGTCTTGCCGGTACCGGGCGGCCCGGCAAGCAGGGCGGGGACGCCTTCGGCGCGCAGCGTGCGCAGCGCCTCAACGTCGGCCATGCCGGCCAGCACGCGCGGCCGGTAGACCTGCCCGCCAGGGCGGGTCACCGGGCCGGGCGCGGCCTTCGGGGCCGGAGCCTTCGGCGCGGCCGGCGGCGCTGGCGGGGCTGGCGGGGCGGCTGGCTTCAGCGCTGCGGGGGCGGCCTTGGGCGGGGCGGGTGCCTTGGGGGTGATGGCGGCGGCTGCGGCGGCGGTCGCGGAGTTGGCCTCATAGCGCAGCGGCTTGCCGGCAATGCGGGCGGCCTCGGCCCGGTCGGCCAGGGTGGTCAGCGCGTTGCCGACCGCGCCGGCTGAGCGGCCGAGGTCTTTGGCGACCTCGCCGACCGTGTGCGGGCCGGGGCGGGCGGCCAGCCACTCGGCAACCTGGCGGCGAAGCTGGCCGTTGCCGAGCCGGCCCTTCGGGACCGGGGCGGGAATAGCGGGGGCGGTCATCGGGAACACCTCCGGGGAAATGCGAGGGCGGTAATTGCGGGCGGGCGCGCGCTTCGCCATGACCCAGGTTATTGATTACCGGGGAATTACCCCCGGAATTTCCGGGTACGCCACGACGCTATCTCGCCTTTTCCCGGGCAGTCAACGCCTTTCCGCCTCGAATTCACGCATTTCCGCGCCAATTCCCGCGCATTTCGTCACGCACGGCGGCTGCCGCAATTACTGTCCGGCCTCGCGCCTTTCCCCGCCCCGCGCTCCCGCCTTTCCCGCTTTCCCGCGCCGCCCGCCGCCTCGCCCGCCGCCTCGCCCGCCTGCCCTGCCTGGCTGCACGTCCTCGCACCAGCACAGCCTCCCGCACGCCAGGGCACCGGGCCGGCACGCCACCAGCCGGCACCGTCCGTCTGGCTTCCGGCACGCCACAGGCCCCGCGGTTAACGTCCCCGCCCGCGCCCGCCGCCCGGCCCATAATTGTTTTACAGGCTATGCATGTAACCAGTCTGGGAGTCCATGCGACGGTATATTACCGCCACGTCCTGCACATACTCCCCCGCATGGGGGGTCGTTTCTTAACACGACTACGTAATGGATCGGGTATTGGACCGGGTAAACGACCGGTTAACGGCGCCGCAGGGAACCCGTGCACCCGGCCGCCTTGCGCCTGCCTCGGTCAAGGACAAGCCCCCCGGTTTCCGCCCCGGAACCCGGGGCGGCGGTGTGGCTTGCCCGGCCCGGGTGTGCGAGCTGGCGGGCCTGGCTCGGAGCATAACAATCTGGCTGCCCGCCGTCGAGGCTGCCACGCCACGGTGACCAGCCGGGCAGGATGCCGGCTTCCCGCCCCGGATCAGCCAGTCTCCGCATCAATTCCCGCGCATTTCGCCACGCAGCGCCGCTGACTTAATTACTGTTCGCCCTCGCGCCTTTCTGCCGGCGTCGGCCGCCTTTCCCTCGCCTTCCCGCGCCGCCCGCCAGCCGCATCGCGCGCCTGCCCTCACCTGGCCGCAAGCCCTCGCGGGGCCGGGCGGGCACGGGCCTGCGGGCACAGGGCTTGGGTCGGTACGTGTCAGTGTACGGATACGGGGCCACAGACAGGAGACCGCGATTTAACGTACGTCACGCATCTGCGGCGCGCCACGGATGATTGTTTTACGAGCTGTGCGCGTATATAAGTCTGGGAGCCCACTGGAAGGTTTATTTCTGCCACGCCCTGCGCATTCACCGCCGCCACGGTATTCCGCTGTCGGCAGGTATACGTATTAGCCGGCAGATTAGCTGACGGTGCGGAATGGCGGCAGGTTCGCGAACCCGGCTAAACGGTCTGCCAGTTCCGCAGAACGTCCCTGGTTCCCGCTCCGTGAAGCTGGCCGGGGCCGCCCCCGCCAAGGGGACCGCCGGGCAGGCCCGGCGCGGCCCGAGTGAACAGGCGCCCGCCGGGAGCAGCCCAGCACACGGCCGGCGAGCCCGTCCCGGCACGTTGCCACGTCTTCCCGGCACCTGTCGAGTCCCCGGTGCCGGCCGGGAACGGGGCTCAGGTTGCAGGCCCGCGGATCTGCCGTTCACGCACAGGCCGGGCCAGCAGGACGGCCCGCTGGCAGGCGGCAGGTCCCTCGAACTCGGTGGCCGCCCACCAGGTCCATCCGCGTGATAGTGCCAGCAAGTGCGAGGGCGAGTTCTCAACGCAGCGCATCCACAGGCGGTCCGCGCCCAGCGCCACGGCGCGGCATGCTCGCGCGCGTACCAGATCCCGCGTGACCGCCCCCCCGCGATGCGCCGGATGGACGGCCAGGCGGCACGCTTCCAGCCACCGCCCGCCCGGCTCGCCGGCCCCGGGGCCGGGCTCGGCGTCCCTCAGCCCGGCGACGCCGACGACCGCGCTATCCAGTTCCGCCACCAGGCAGGCCAGCAGCGGCTTCAGCCGGAACCAGGCCAGTACCGCCGGCTCGTCGCCTGGTGCCAGGAACGGCAGGTAACCAGGGTCCGCGGCGATGCAGGCGCTGTACACCGCGAGTACCGGCCGGGTGTCGCCCGAGCTGGCATCGCGCACCACGGGCGACGGCTCGCCGCGAGCGCCGGGTACTGCTGCCGGCGCGCCCTCAGGGAAAGTCACGGGTCATTCCCGTCTCGCGAAACCGCTCCTGCTCGCCGCTGCGCCGTAACCTACCCTGGCCGAAGGCGCTGCGCAGGCAGCCACGACGGGCAGGCACAGCGGCAGCGGCCCGCGCTGGGGCCGCTGCTGGCCGACCCCGCGCGGACGCCGCCGAGCGGCTCGCTGAGGCGGTACTGGCCGCCGCCGCGCACAGGGGGCGCGTTTGGCGGCGGAGAGGCGGAGGCATGCGTGCGGGGTGCGGGATTGTCAGCGGACGAGGGCGAGGACTTCGTCGCGGATCGCGGTCATTGCGTCGTGGCTGGGTGCCTCGACGTTGAGGCGGAGCAGGGGCTCGGTGTTGGAGGGGCGGAGGTTGAACCAGCGGCCGTCACCAAGGTTGACGGTGAGCCCGTCGAGCCGGTCGGCGGTAACGCCGGGGCCGGCGTAGGCGGCCTCGACCTCGTCCAGCTTGGCCGGGACGTCGCTGACGTGGCTGTTGATCTCGCCGGAGGCGACGTAGCGGCTGTACTCGCCGGTCAGTTCCGACAGCGGCCGGTCCTGGCCGCCGAGGGCGGCCAGGACGTGCAGGGCGGTGAGCATGCCGGTGTCGGCGCGCCAGAAGTCGCGGAAGTAGTAGTGGCCGGAGTGCTCGCCGCCGAAGGCGGCGTCATGCTCAGCCATGAGGGCCTTCATGTAGGAGTGGCCGACCCGGGAGCGGACGGGAGTACCGCCGTGCTCGCGGATGATCTCGACGGCGGCGGCGCTGGTGATGACGTTGTGCACGATGGCCGAGCCCGGGTAGCGGGCCAGCTCGCGGGCGGCGACCAGGCCGACGATCGCCGACGGCGGGACCGGCTCGCCTCGCTCGTCGATGAAGAAGCAGCGGTCGGCGTCGCCGTCGAAGGCCAGCCCGATGTCCGCGCCTGTCTCGCGGACCTTGGCCTGGCAGTCGAGCAGGTTCTTGGGCTCCAGCGGGTTGGCCTCGTGATTGGGAAAGGTGCCGTCCAGCTCGAAGTACAACGGGACCAGGTCGACCGGCAGCCCGGCCAGCACGCCGGGGACCATGTGCCCGGCCATGCCGTTGCCGGCGTCGGCGACCACCTTCAGTGGCCGGATTCCCGCCAGGGGCACGAGGGAGTGCAGGTGGCGGACGTAGTCGGTGCGCATGTCCTGGCTGGTGACGGTGCCGGGGGCGGCGGCCGAGGCGGGGATGTCGCCGGCGGCGAGCCAGGCGCGGATCTCGGCCAGGCCGGTGTCCTCGCCGACCGGGGCGGCGCCGGCCCGGCACAGCTTGATGCCGTTGTAGGCGGCGGGGTTGTGGCTGGCGGTGATCATGGCGGCCGGGATGCCGAGCGCGCCGGAGACGTAGTAGGCGTAGTCGGTGGACCCCAGGCCCGCGTCCAGAACATCCGCGCCCGCCGCTGCCGCGCCCTCGGCCAGGGCGCCGGCCAGGTCCGGGGATGAGTCGCGCATGTCCCGGGCGACGGCCAGGCGGCGGGTGCCGGTGAGCCGGACGAACAGGGCGCCCACGTCGCGGGCGATGCCTGCGTTCATCTCGTCCGGGACGGTGCCCCGGATGTCGTATGCCTTCACGAGCCGGTCAAAGTCGGCCACGGTAGCTTCTCCTGATTCCTTATCGGTGCTCACGGTAAGCGAGCGAAATACTACTGACGACCCGGCGGGTGCCGGGCCGGATTACGCCAGCCGCGCCGCGTCCTGGCGGGCGGCCGGGGGCGTGCAGGCCAGCCCGGACGGGTCGCTGCGCGGCAGCGCGACGGCGTGCACGGCAAGGTCGCTGACGCTTGCCAGGACGGCGGCGACGGCGTCGTCGGGGACGAGGGCGAACAGGCAGCCGCCGTGCCCGGAGCCCGACAGCTTCGCGCCGTAGGCCCCGGCGGCCAGCACCCGGCTCGCGCATTCCTCGATCAGCGGGGTGGAGCAGGCCACCTGGTCGCGCAGCAGCGCGTGCGCGGCGCTGAGCAGCCTCCCGGCCTCGCGGTAGTCCGGCTGGGGGCTGTGCAGCACCGCGGTCAGCGCCTCCACGAGCGCGGTGGTCTCCGCGACGTAGGCAATCATGGCAGGCTCGCGGGCCTGGTAGCGCTCGCGCTTGCTCGCGAGCACGGTGGCGGTGGCGCGGCGCTGCCGGGTGTCGATCAGCACGACCGGCAGGCCGAGTGAGGCCGTGATCAGGCCCGCGTGCGGCCGGCTGCCGGCCGATATCTGGTTGACGCCGCCGCTGGCGCAGGCCAGGAAGTCCATCCACCCGGCCCCGGTTCCCAGCTCGCCGGTTTCGGCTTGCCGCGCCGCCGCGCATGCCGCAGCGGTGCCGGGCGCGTCCCCGTGCTGCAAGGCGGCCAGCGCTGCGACCACGCCGAGGGTGAGGGCAGCGCTGGAGGACACCCCGGCCCCGACGGGCAGGTCGGTGCTGGCAGTGACCACGACCCCGGCCAGGTCAGCGGCGGCGGGAAGGGTGACCTTGGCGGCGGCCTGCATGTGGTCGAGCACGTCGCCGTCGTAGACCGAGGCGGCGGCGCGGGCGGCGGGCACCAGCCGGGTCTGGTACAGCGGAGGCCCGGAGATCAGCGCGAGGGCGTCGGAGCCGGCCGCGCGCCAGGCGGTCACCCTCGTGCGCAGCGGGACGGCGGCGGTGACCGAGTTCCCGCCGGTCATCCAGTCCAGCGACTCCCCGGCCAGGCAGATCCGCCCTGGCACCGAGGCCGTCGCGACGTCGCGGGCGCGCGGGGCGCGGGCCGGGCTCACCGGCGGGTCTCCGGCAGCGCCTGCACGCAGGTGCGGCAGGCGGGCGAGACCGACCAGTCCGCGACCGCGTGCCGGGCACGCCAGGCGGTCATGGCCTCGCTGTTCCACAGCTCGGCCAGGGTCGCGTCCGCGGCTGACCCGACAGCGTACCGCTCGTGTTCCGGGGCGGAGTCGGGGATCACGTTGCAGCACATCTTGACGATGCCCCGGTAGTCGACCGACAGCGAGGTCGCGGTCATCTGGCACGGCTGCGTGCGCGGCCTTGCCGGGGCCGGGACCACTGCGGTGCCGCCCCGGTCGTTGTATGTGGCGACCTGCGGGCCGATAACCTCGACCAGCACCCCGGCCGCCTCGTCCTCCCACCGTGCGGCCAGCCCCTGGCGCACCGGGCCGAACTGCCAGCCGAACGCCTCCGCGAGCCCGGCCTGGGCCAGCCAGCGCCGCAGCGCCGCCTCCGTGGGCGCGACGTCGGCCCGGTGCGGGTAGCGGGTCACCCGCACGTACCTCACCCCGGCCGCCAGCAGGTGCTCCAGGCCGTCGCGCTTGAGCAGGTCCCCGTTGGTGTAGATCGCCAGCCGGGCCTGCGGCGCGGCGGCGCGCAGCAAGGCGAGTTCGTCGTGCAGCCTCGGGTTGGCCAGCGGCTCGTTGTAGTTGTGCAGCGCGAAGAACCCCGCGAATCCCGCCTCCCCGAGTTCAGCGGCCACCTTCGCCAGCAGCGGCCACGGCATGAGCTGCTGGACGCGCCGCGCGCCCGTGTGCCCGTTGGGGCACCACGGGCAGGTCCGGTTGCAGTACCGGGCGGTCTCTACCTCGACGTACCGCAAGCTCGCGAGCGGCGACATGACCGCCGGGTCGCGTGCCAGGGCCGCCGCCCCGGCCGCGCCGTACGTCGGCAGCCCGAGCGTGACGGCGTTCGCCGCCAGGCGCTGCCCGGGTACCGTGCTGTTACAAGTCATGAGTGGCCCTCCTCTGCCAGGCCGGCTTTCTGCGGGAACCCTGCTGTTTAGGGGCATAAACAAGCCCGGCGTCTTCGGCGGGCACAAGGTGTATAGGGGTATAAACGCACGGTATGACTCGTGCGAGGCGGCCGTCAAGGGGTCTAAACTCTGCTGCGTGGCCGTCCCTGACGACTTCGATGACGTGCGCCGCGACCCGGACCCGGTGCGGCGCGGGCGCCGTGCGACCGAGCTGCTGGCCGTCTACCAGCAGCGGGCGGCCGAGCTGGCCCGGCTCCGCCGCGTGGCGGTCGAGGACGCGCACCGGGAGCTGGGGTTGAGCTACACCCAGATCGCCGCCGCGATGGGCCTGACCAAGGGCCGCGTCTCCCAGATCCGCGGCACCGCACCGCCGCCGGAGCGGGCCTTCTTCGGCACCGGCCCGGTCAGCGTCGGCGTGCCGCTGCGCCACGGTGTCACCGACCGGCAGCGCCCGCTGGTGGCCGCCGAGGACATGCGGGCCGGCGAGGAGGCGGCGCGGCTGCTGGAGGGATACACACTGGCCGTCACCCGCTACCAGATCGATCCCCAGACCGCCGCCGCGCCGCCCGGCGACGCGGTGGTGATCTGCGGGCCGAAGACCGCCCCGGTCGGGGCCGCGCTGCTCGCCCGGGACAAGGCGCTGGACATGCGCGAGGAGCACGGACGCTGGTGGATCATCCAGCGGGCGACCGGGCAGCGCCTCGGTTCCCCGTCCGACGAGGTGGACCCGGCCGCCGCCGACCTGGCCTACCTTGGCCGCCACCAGCTCGACGGTCATATCACCGTCCACATCGCGGGCATCCACGCGATCGGCTCGCTCGGCGCGGTGCATTACCTGGCCGGGCACCTCGCGGAACTGTTCGCCGGCGCTGGGGACGCCTCGCTGTCGCTGGTGACCCGGGCGTCGTACGACGGCTTGGAGATCACCGGCAGCAGCCTGGCCGCCGGCCCGTTCACCTGGTGATCTCGTGCGCACCGCCGCCGCCCAGCTACCCGAGCCGCCGCACGGCGCCGACCGGGTTATCGTCACCCGCAACGCGGTCGCGGTCCTGGACGGGGCCAGCGCCTTCGAGCCTGCCAGCGTCCCGCCGGGCGAGTACGCCAGCCGCCTGGGAGCCGCCATCGCGGCAACCCTGACGGACGCCCCGGACGCGCCGCTGGCCAGCGCGCTCGCCGAGGCCATCGCCGCGACGGCCGCAGAACTGGGCCTGGCCGACGGCGACGGCTGCCCGTCCAGTACCGTGGTCATGGCCCGCCTCACAGGGGACACCCTTGACCTGCTGGCCCTGGGCGACAGCTATGTCTTCTACGGGACCGGGCCAGGCTTTGGGACGCTCACCGACGACCGGCTGGCCGGGCTGCACCTGCCCCAGCAGCGGCAGTACCGCGAGCGGCTGGCCGCCGGGGGCGGCTACGACGATGCCCACCGGGAACTGCTGCGCGCCCTCCAGCGCGGGCAGCGCCGGCACCGCAACCGGCCCGGAGGCTACTGGATCGCCGCAGCCGACCCGGCAGCCGCCAGCCACGCACTGACGCTCACCCTCCCCGCCACGGCGGCGACCTGGGCCGTGCTCGCCACCGACGGCGCAGTCAACACAGCGCGGCACCTGGGCCTGGATGACTGGCCCGCACTCGCGCCTTCCGGCCCCGCCGCCCTCGCCCGCCTGCTGCGGCACTGCCAGGACTGGGAACAGGACGCCGACCCCGGCGGCCGGCAGTTCCCGCGTTCCAAGCGGCACGACGACAAGGCCATCGCGTCCCTCATCGCCGACCGGTAGCGCCGCGACCGCCACCCCGGCCGTGCCTCCGGCCGCGCGCCTGTCCACGCTGCTCACAGCCGTTTCAGGGCCGCAGCGACCCGCCGCATCGTCTCTGGCCCGGGTTCCGCCCAGCCGGAAGCACCGGGCTTCCAGCCCGGCACGGGGAAGGACGGCCCCTGTGCCCCCGGCTCCCGCGAGGGCAAGGTCGCCTGAGCCGCCGCATGCGCCGACCTCCGCGCCGTCTTAGCGCCTGACGGAGGACTTGTACTGGTCATCGCAATCGTGCTCCTTCGCAGCTCAAAGCACGCAGGCTGATCCCGCGCGGGAGCGCGGTACGCGCGTCACCCCGGCGCAGCAGCCGGCTGACCGTCGGCCAGGGTGAGCGGCTTGCTCCGGTTTTCCAGTTCCACGGCGAGGCCGACGCGCAGCGTGTCGAGCTTGACCGCCAGCACGTCCAGCTCGAGTGCGCGGTGGGTTGTCATACAGCAGACGGCCACGTCATGGGCGGCACGCAGCGCCTCGTCGTCGAGGCTCTCGAACATCGCAGGTACTCCTGTTCCACCCGCCCGCGCGGCACGGACGGGTGCTCGCTTTCCGGCCGTCATGGGCTAGGGGATGAAACCGGCGGCAGGGGCACTAAGTGCAACAGGGGCCGCCTCCAGCAGCGCGAACACCACCTTTCCGCCGTTGTGGTGCAGGAAGTGGCCCCACCGGGTGCTGAGGGTGTTCACGAGCAGCAGGCCGCGACCGTTCTCTTCGTCGTCGCTGGTGCTCACCGGCACCGGGGGCAGCGGGCTGGCATCCCAGACCAGGATGAGGAGCTGCGCCCGGTCGGCGAGCAGCCACAGCCGTACCGGGGCGGCCCGCGCGTCGGCCTGGGTGATCTGGATGGCGTTGGTCATGATCTCGGAGACCAGCAATTCGGCGTCCTGGCTGAGGGCGGTGAGCTGCCATTCCCAGGCCACCTGCCGGGTGTGCAGGCGGGCGCACGGCACGGCGCCGGGCAGCGCGCCCAGCTCCAGGAAGCTGCGCAGCGGCCAGCGGCCGGTGACGTCGTTACCCTGCGGGTCGGTGAGCGGCGGAATCCGCACCGGGATACCAGGCGGCCGGACGGCATGACGAGCGTGCCCGCCCGCCTGCCTGGCGGTGCCGATAGTGCCGCACATCGTGATCTCCCTTACCGCGCAGTCACCCGGCCCGCCCCCGTCCGGTACCGCCAGCCGATGCCAGACGCGTCCCGCTCCCCCCGAGCAGACGCGAGTTCTTGCCGGACAGGAGGGTGAGCTGGTCCAGCAGCAGCCACGGGTGCACGCTCGGATCACGGGCCAGGCGGCGCAGCCACGCCCCGGCCACGTATGTGTCGCCACGGCTGACCTGGCTCATGAGCTGGGCGGCCAGCTCCTGGTGCCGGGCAGCAGCAAGGTCATCGGTGAGTGGCGGGAACGCGGCGGCCGGGGCGGGCGGCGCTGGTGCCCATTCGTCAAATCCCGGGCTGATGCTCGGTGCGATCTCGGCGGGCGGCACCCGCAGCACGGCAGCCAGCGCGTTGATATGGTCCCGCCGCCGCAGTGGCCGCTGCCCGGTCTCCACCATCGAGATGAACGAAGGCGACAACCCGGCCAGCCCGGCCAGCGCGGTCGTGGTCAGGCCCCGGCGACGGCGTACCCGGCGCAGCGGGTGATCAGCCCTGCCCGCCGGGGCCGGCTGGCCTGTGACCGGCGTCGCCGTCATGCGCCAGTCACCTCCGTGCGCCCTGGCTCAGCCGGCGCAGCGTCCCGGACCAGAGTCAGCCGCCCCCCGGCGATCTCGCGATCCTCACCCGCGACCGCGCCGGTGTTCGCGGCCGGGCCGGACACCTCGATCACCAAGCGGCCGGGGACATACGGCAGCGACAGCGACAAGCCCTCGGCCGCCGCAGCGCGCATCTCGCCGCTGGTGTCGGCCGCCACGGGCGGATTCCCTCGTGCCGCCGGTTCGCTGTCACCGGTCACGACCTCGGCTGTTTCCGCCAGCGCGGCCAGTTCCCCGCCCGCCTCCAGCGGGTCATCCAGCCGCGCCGCCACCCGCCGCGAGGGCCGTTTCCGGCCGTGGATCACGTTGCACAGGTAGCCCGCGCTGCACGCGACCCGCCGCGCGGTCTCTGCCGCCGACAGGCCCCGCGCTTCCATCAGCGCGACGACCTTCTCCCCGAACGGGGTAGCGGCGCGCGGCTGGCGCAGCAGCACCAGCCGGTCCTGCTGCGGCAGGCTCTCATGATCAGCCAGGTCCAGCAGGCACAGCACGTCGGTCTCGTAGAGTCCGGCCAGCATGAACAGCACGTACACCGATGGCTTGCGCGTGCTGCGCGGCCAGCGCTCATACTCGCCAAGGAGCGAGCCAGTCACACTGGCGCGGGTCTGCGGATCAGCATCTGCCCTTGCGGCGCGCTCGTTGAACCGGGCCGCTGCCTGCTCAGGTGTCCAGCCCCAGGCCAGCCGGTACGCCTCACGCGGGCGCGCCCGGTACCGGCGGCCGATCTCGGCCGCGATCTCGTCATAGCCGAACCCCAAACTGCGCATCCGCTCCCGCAGCCCGTCCAGCTTAGCCTTGAACCCCTTACCCCCGGCCGCCGCCTGCGCACCCGGCAGGCCCGCCGGGCCGGTCATGACCGGCCTCCCGCGATGGCCATCTGGGGTGCTGCTGTCACTGATTCTGCCAGCAGGTCACCCAGGCCGCACGGCTGGCCGAGGATCACCGGCAGCAGCGCCTCGCGCGGCATCTGCACCGCGTCGGCGAAGGCCAGCAACTGCCGGATGTCATAGATCCCCTGCCGCCTGCCGACCTCCCAGTACCAGATCACGCTGTGCGAAACCCCCGTCAGGTCGGCCAGTTCCCGCCGCGACAGCCGCGCCGCCGACCGGTAGATCACCAGCACAGCCGGGAAGTCCAGCCGGGCCAGCGCCCGGCGCATCGGCCCGGTCTCCCACACCCACCCGGCCAGATCAGACGGGCCGTCCGGGTCGCTCAGCTCCCGGGCCGCGAACAGCGCCCGCTCGCACGGGGCGCACACGGTGCCCGGGTTGTACCCGGACAGGCGGGTCGTCTGGCAGGCACCGCAGATCCGTGTCGCCGGTTTCGCCTGAGACATCCCGGCTATACCCTCCTTCATCGGTCAATTACGTACGCCTGGTATAGGTGACGTGTTCCGGCGCTCTTTTTCGTATCAAGGTTTCCTGCCGACGCCGGCGTATGCCCACCGCGTTCCGCCTTGCGCGTAGTATTCGCCTGTGGGGCGCCATTGGGACAGGAATACGACTCCGGGCTCGACAAGTTCGAAGCCGTTAAAGAATGCTGTCACCTGCTCGCGTGTCCGCATGATCAGCGGGGCGTTCGCGTTCTGGTAAACGTGACGGATATCGGCGAGCGTGCCAGTTTCCCGGCCGTCGCCCGTGACGTGCGAGAGCACCAGGTAGCTTCCCGCGCATAGCGTGTCGCTGAACCTGGCCACCGCGCCATAGGGGTCATCGTCGGGCGGCAGGAAGTGCAGGACCAGGGTCATGCACAGCCCGATAGGCCGGGAGAAGTCGATCAGGGCACGAAGTTCCTGGTCAGCCAGGATTCGCTCAGGTTCCCGCAGGTCGCCGGGGACGATGGTGACGCCTGAGACGCCGCTCAGCAGGGATCTGCTGTGGGTGAGGACGACGGCGTCGTTATCGACGTAGACGACATGCGCGCCGGGATTGTGCTGGTGCGCGAGCTGGTGCACGTTCCTCTGCGTCGGCAGGCCCGGCCCGATGTCCACGAACTGCCGGATGCCTTGCTCCCACGCCAGGAACTGCATGGCGCGCTTGACGAACTCACGGTTCTCCAGCGCCGCCAGGGGCACGTCCGGCGCTGCCCCCAGGACGAGCCGGGCAGCTTCCCGGTCTGGCGGGTAATTATCTTTGCCTCCCAGGTAATAGTCGTAAATGCGGGCGACATTGGGTGTGGTGAAATCCACGTTACGTGGCATGTCATCACTGTGTGGCATCGCCTTATCCCGCTCTTCCTGGACCGCTGCATGTGATCCGCCGCCGCCATTACTCATAGCCTTCGTGAGCCTTCCTGTTCGCGGGCGCTCCGCGTCTTCAGCCAACCTGGGACCGGCGGCAGGTAACAGCGCGAACAGGTGGCACCCCATGTGGCAGAAATGTTGCATCCGGTCGCTGGCCTGCCCCAGAACCGCGCCAAGCGGCTATCTTGTGCGTAAGCAGAGGAGGACAGGGCGTGGCGCTCAAGCGGCTGCGGCTGATCCAGCGCCGCAAGGCGCTGGGCTTCACGCAAGAAGCACTGGCCGAACAGGTCGGCTGCGAGCGCACCACGGTCATCCGCTGGGAACGGGCCGAGACCGAACCCCAGCCCTGGGTCCGCCCTCGCCTCATCGAGGTCTTGCATCTCACTGCCGGGGAACTGAACGATCTGCTGGCCGATGTGGCAGATGTGCCCGGCGGGCGAGAGGGCTTCACGCTGGTCACATCCGTGCCGCTGGACTTCTCGCTCTCGACCGCCTATACCGTGCGGGTCATGGAAGGCTTCTCCGCACACGACCTCGCCAGCAGGCGCGAGGCCCTAGCGGACCTGGCGATCATCACCGGGGCCGCGCTGCTGCGCCCGGTGCGCCAGTGGGCCGCCTCGCTCGCGCTGCTGGCCGGCAGCCCGCCCGAGGTCGGTGCCGACGAGGTGAGCGAGCTGGAGCAGGCGGTCACCGTGTTCCGCCGCTGGGATGCCTCTGGCGCCGGCGGCCTGCGCCGCAAAGCCGTCGCCGGACAGCTCAATGCCGTCGCCGAAAGCCTCGCAGAACACAACCCGCCCGCGATCACCAGGCGGTTGTTCCAGGTCACCGCGGAACTTGCGCAGCTCAGTGGCTGGATGGCGTACGATCAGGCGCTTTTCGGGGTCGCCCAGCGGTACTACCTGCTGGCGCTGCACGCCTGCCGTGAGGGTTCCTGCCCCGACCTCGGGGCCAAGATCATCGGTGACATGACGCAGCTTTCCACCGCGCTGGGCCAGTACGAGGACAGCCTCACCATGGTGCGCACCGCGCTGTACAGCCTGCCGCGCCAGGCCAGCAGCCTGGTCCGCTCCAAGCTGCTCGGCCTGGAATCCCGCGCCTACGCCCAGCTCGGGGAACGCGAGACCGGCAACGCCGACCGCTCGGCCCAGACCTGCGTCGCGGTCTACGAGGAAGCACCCCGGAACGAGCCCGCCCCGGACTGGATTCATTACATGAACCAGGCCGAAGTGGACTGCCTGGCCGCCAACACCTACATCGAACTCGCGCTCCACGCCGATGACCGGTCCCGGTGGCAGCATTACGCCACCAAAGCCGAAGTTCACTCCCTGCGCGCCCGCCAGAACCGCGCCGAAGGGTATGTCCGCAGCCGTATCTTCGACGAGATCCGGCTCGCCAAGGTCCGCCTCGCCCAGCGCGAGCCCGCCGAGTCCGCCGCAGTCGGCATGCACGCCATCCGGCTCGCCGCCGACACCCGCTCCTCCCTCATCGTCAACTGGCTCGCCGCCTTCTGCCGCGACCTGACCGGCCGACACCCCGACGTGCCCGAGGTGTCCGGCTTCCGCGAGCAGGCACGCGACTACGTCCGCAAGGCCGCGCCCGCCCGGGTCGGGGACCTGTGATGCCCGGCGCAGACATCACCTTCCGCCAAGTGGACGGCGAGCAGGCCGCGGCAGACTTTGGCGAGCTGCGCGCCCTGTACCGCGAGGTGTACGCCGAGCCGCCGTACGAGTGGGGCGAGGAGCACGCCGACCTGTTCGCCGAGCGGTTCGAGGTCCAGCGCCGCCAGGAAGGCTTCTCCCTGGTCGAAGCCCGCGACGGCACCGACCTGGCCGGCCTGGCCTTCGGCGTCACCCTCCAGCCGACCACCCCGTGGTGGAACAACCTGACCACCACCCTGCCGCCCGAGGTCACCGCCGAACGTCCCGGCCGCACCTTCGCCCTCGTTGAAATGCTCGTCCGGGTGCCGTGGAGACGCCATCATGTCGCCCAGGGCATGCACGACCTGCTGCTGCACGACCGCCCCGAGGAACGCGCCACCCTCACCGTCCTCCCGGCAGCCGCCCCCGCCCAGGCCGCCTACACCAAGTGGAGCTGGCACCGGGTTGCCCAGAAACGCAACCCGCTTCCCGGCTCGCCGCTGTTCGACGTCTTCGTCAAGCAGCTCGCGCATCCTGGCACCTTTTCATGAGGCCGACGTCCGTCTGGCGCGAGCGCCGCGTCTTGGCCTTGTTATTAGGTAGCGCGCATGTACTGCATCGCGATCTCCGGCTATCGTGGCCTGCCCGGCCGGCTGGCTGGCTTAGGAGCGTTCCCGCGTACCGCCCTCGCGCGCTGGCTGCAGCAGCCCGGCCTGGTAGAAGCGCGAGGCGATCAGGCGGACCTCACCCCTCACACGACTGGGCGAGACTCCACATCGGCGGGCCTCGCTGATCACGGCCGCGTCCAGGTCCCCATGCTCTGCCACCGACGGAAAAATGGCCAGGGACTGGTGGTTGTAGCTGTCGTGCATTCCGCCCGTGCGCTCGTCGCCGATGGCCAGGAAGCCGAACCCGTTGTCAGCCCACCGACGTAGCCGGGATCTCCAGCCGCATCTCCGGATCACGCCTGCCTACGTCGGCTCCTCCCCGATCTCCTGCCTGAGCTTGAGCACCTGCAGCCCGGCGTTCCGGGCACGTGTCGATTGCCCCGTGTCGTATGTCAACAGAGTGACCTTGCGATCGGCTAGGGGCTCGATGCCGAGTGCCCGGTCGATGATCTCGTCATCGCTATTGGGCAGGCGAACTTGGCCGGGCGGCTCGAAGAGCAGCTCGATCCACACGTCGCCCAACGGGGCGACCTTCGCCACCGGTTCTGTTTCTCCCTTTCGGAGCAGGGCCCGCGATACTCCGCGCTCAAACAACCGGTCCAGAACCGCCAGCGTGTAGCCGGCACGCCAGCGGGCCTGCTTGTCCTTGGTCTCCTTCAGGCGGTCGAGTTCGTCAACGATCACCATGGGGACCATCACGACGAAGTCGGCATGCGGGTCACCGAGCAACGCGCCGGGGTCAATGCCTTCGAGCTTGTCCGGGTGATGGACATAGAAAGAGGTGTCAGGGACGACGTAGTGCTCATACCCGGACCAGCGCAAGATCTGGCTTCGCAGCGCCTGGATGGCAGCATCGAAGGCCGTGACTCGCTCGTCGAGTTCCAACGACACCAAGCCGTTGACGGTCCGTTGTACCTGCATCTCGGTGCCGGTCAGCGTCCCGACCGCCCCGCCCAGTAGGAGCCGATACCGGTCGGTCAACACCAGGCGGTTCAGGTCGCTCTCGCTGATTTGGTTGCCGAGCATCCGCACCGCATTGCCCGTCCACTCCAGGTACGCGAGCCAACGATCATGCGCTGTGCGGGCCGGACCGCCGCCACCTCGGAGGTTATACACATCAGTGTGGACAGATTGGAGCGTCTTGAGCAGGTTGTCCCTGTTCACGCCAGGACGCGGAGTGATGAGCATGAAGTTATCCTGGCAGGTAGGTCTGACAATCCGGGGGATGCGGCCCGGTGCCCCAGTGTCCAGGCGATGGCCGGGCAGGATCACCGCAGATGAGGAAGGCGTGGTGTCCCCAGGGACACGGAACACTGCTCCCTCGCGCGTAGCATTCGCCCATGACGACCGGCCCCAACGCGACGCTCGTTGAGGCACTGGAGCGCTTCCTACAGCAGGCAAAGCGGACCGTCGATGAGGAACTGAACCGCGATGGGCCCCTCCCGCTGACGCCCCGCCTGCTCGCTGAGCGCCTAGCCGAACTGCCGACGTGCCGCGAAGCTGGCTCGACCGCTCACCAGGCAGCCGTCGCCAACGGGTATGAGGTCTCCCCGCGCCGACCGCCGACGCTATCGGAAAAGTCTGCCGATGAGGCGGATGGCCCTGAAGATGCAAATGCAGGGACATCGTCATCCACCGCTAAGGACTCGCAACCCTCAGGTCGGCCACTCGATGCCGAGTCGATCCTCTCAACCGGCACCCTCGGCATCCTGCAGAGCCGCGCATCTCATGACTTCCGGGCGGTCGCCGTAGAGTTGGCGGGCTATCTGGCCGGTCCGCCGACCGACATCTGGGACTACGCGATCCTCGACGGCAACCTCACGACCGACGATCCCATCCAGGTCATTGACGGCTGGGAGCTGGTCACCCCAACCACTGAAGAGCTGCGCCAGTTGCTGCCGCTTCCCGTTACGGCCGCGTATCAGCCGGACCGGCTCTTCGCACCGCAGGACTACGCCGGCCTGACCATGCTTCGTCGTGTTCGCCCTGGCGCTCGTCCACTGCTGGCCCCGCCGCTGCGCTGGGACGTGCTCTACTCCCAAGCGCTCCACCGCCCGGCATATCCCCTATGGCGACCGCTCCTGGCTCTGAGCCTGTTTGACAACCCGGTCCTCCAGTTGCTGGCGCGGTACCAGGTGGAACCCGGTCGCAGGATTGACAAGCTGTTCGACGATGTCGTGTGGGAGGTGGTGGCACTAGACGCCGAGACTGACTACGAGCAACCGCTAACCGGGAATTTCGGCGAGCGCGCGGATGTGCCGATGCTCCGGCGATTCCTCGCGGAGATCGCTTCGCGCATGCCGGAAGACCTCGCCGGTAAGACCAACGAGAAAGAAAGCAAGGCTGCCGCCCGCCTGCGCCGCTGCGCCGAGCACTTCCTCACCGCGGGCAGCCACGCCCACGGCGAAGGCGAGGTGCTGACTGAACTCAACGCCGACGCAGTGCTCCATTACGTCATCGCCCTCGAAGGGTTGCTCTCCGGGGATAACGAGGATCACGGTGAGTTGACTCGCAAGATCAGCCAACGCGCCGCCATTCTGGCCGGAACGGACGATGCCCACCGACTGCAGATCGAGCGACTGATCCGCAGTGCCTACGACGCCCGTTCCAAGTACGCCCACGGCGACACGCCAAAGAAGGAGATTGACCTCCCGAAGTTGCGCCGCGTCGTTCGGGATTGCGTGCTTGCCCGTCTCGTCGTCGGAGACATGACCGCCGAAGGCCCACTCCACGAAACTGCAGACCACGCCCTGCTGTCCCATGACATCCTAGAGCGCTGCATACAAGCGCCGCTCGACGTATTCCCACAGCATGTCCGCGAATAGCTCGAATTCGAGCGACCCTCCGTTGCATCCGCCGCAACATTGATGCACGGAGAGTAACGACCATAGCAACGCGGCTCAACAACCGAAATCACCGCGTGTCACGACCCCGACACCGCCACATCAGGCGGATTCAAGCCTTTACCGGACACCGCGGAATGTTGCATCGGCTGCAATAAAGCCTGTATCTCGAACCAGGTCACTATCCGCCTGCCGCGCCGTCGCCAGCCCCACCGCGCCGCAAGGCCCGCAACGAGCTGAAGCCCCCGGCCGCCTTCCGCATCACCGCCAGCCGGGCGCAGCGTCGGCGTCCCCCGCCCGGCGCGATTGGTGACCTCGACCCGCACTACGCCGTCCATGGCCCTGACCGCGACCGTAATCGTCTGCCCTGGAGCATCCGAGCCGCTATGTCGGACAGAATTGCCGAAGACCTCGCTGACCAGCAAGACCGCGTCATCTCCGCACGGGTGCCCGGGGCCGAGTACCTCAGACGCGAACGCGCGGGCGACCCGCGCCCGCTCCGCCCGCCCCGCAAGCGTCACGCTCTCCCGGACCGCCGCCTTGGTCATCACCGCACCCGCCCTTCCCCGGCCGCCCCGCCCCGGGAAACCGGCCGGGCAGCGGGCGGACGCAGGGAAATGCACGCTCAGCTTCGCCGCGAACGTCAAGCCGCGCACGGGCCGCCTCCGCGGACCTGGTCCGTGACTCGTCCGTGGTCTCGGCCCCCGTCCGTGGCCGTCCGTGCAAAGCCGACGGTCCCCCACACCGCTCCCTGGCCCCGATTCCCGTCCGCCATGCGTCCGTGGACACCGCAACATGACGGTCTACAGCGCTACAAGGTGACACACCACGGGACAGAGAAGAAACGCCCCGCTAGCGCGAGAATTCGCAGCTAGCGGGCCGTTTTTGCAGGTGGTGGCAGGTGTTGGGTTCGAACCAACGTAGGCTGAGCCGACGGTTTTACAGACCGCTCCCTTTGGCCACTCGGGCAACCTGCCGTGTGCCGCCGAGGCCGGCAGCACAGAGAAGAATAGCCCAAGTCGCGACCAGATGCGCACGCGCACCTCCGTTGGCGGCGAAGCCTCGTGACCATGCTCGACCAGCTGTGAGCGCGCACAACGATATGCGGTAGACGGCGCGTCCAGCATGACGGGCTCGCGCGCTGCGTCTAGCCTTGAGCCGTGGCAAGCGAATCTTCTTTTGACATAGTTTCCAAGCTCGACCGCCAAGAGGTCGATAACGCGCTCAACCAGGCGAGCAAAGAGATCGGTACCAGGTTCGACTTCCGCGGAGTCGGCGCGTCCGTCTCCTGGTCGGGCGAGCATGCCATCGATATCCGCGCCAACAGCGAGGAACGCGCCAAGGCCGTGCTGGACGTCCTCAAGGACAAACTGGTCAAGCGCGGCGTGTCGCTCAAGGTGCTCGACGCCGGAGAGCCGAAGCTGTCCGGCAAGGAGTACCGGATGGCCGTCAGCCTCAAGGAGGGCATCTCCCAGGAGAACGCGAAGAAGATCGGCAAGATCATCCGGGACGAGGGACCCAGCGGCGTCCGGGCCCAGGTCCAGGGTGAGGAGCTCCGCGTCTCGTCCAAGAAGAAAGACGACCTGCAGACCGTCATCTCGCTCCTCAAGGGCAAGGACTTCGACTTCGCGCTGCAATTCGTCAACTATCGTTGACGCGACACCGGCCGGCCCGCGAACGCCGCCCGGACGGACCCGTCCCAGAAGCCGCTGGCGGACTGCACGTTTCAGGACATGGGTCCGCGAACCGGCGGGAACGCCGGGGGGGACCGAAGGTGAGGCAGACGTTACTCGAAGGCGGAATTGGTGGTTAGATTCTTACGAAGCGGTGTCGGGGGCTAGATTGGTTCCGCGAGAACGGGCTCGAAGCTGCGAAGATCACACAACAGATGCACGTTCCTGCCGTCAGTCCGGCGTAGAATTTAGCGTGTCCTAACTCATGCCCCCGGCTATGGGGTGGTGCTGCGCGGGCGCCCGGGGTGGTGGTCGCGCGAGTGCCCGGCCGCGGCGTGCGAGGAGGTCTTCCAGCTGTGACCAAGCAGGTCCAGAAGCTCGATCACGTCATCATCCGGTTCGCTGGTGATTCCGGTGATGGGATGCAGCTAGCGGGGGACAGGTTTACCCAGGAGACGGCGGTCTTCGGGAATGACCTG
>Ga0213881_10000193_pt1 | contig 48996 bp, 47 predicted proteins | sample BarmaccoBMER_R08_FD_160104 | JGI IMG/M metagenome (GOLD analysis project Ga0213881, IMG submission 160104) | Barbacenia macrantha exposed rock microbial communities from rupestrian grasslands, the National Park of Serra do Cipo, Brazil - ER_R08 ...
CCGGGGCGTCGCCGGCATCGATGGCACGATCGCCACCGCAACCGGGGCGGCGTTGGCGCACAGCGGGCCGGGCTATGCCTTCCTCGGCGACCTGACGTTCCTGCACGACACGAACGGGCTGCTGGCCGGCCCGGAGGAGGTCCGCCCAGACCTGACCGTGGTGGTCGCCAATGACGACGGCGGCGGCATCTTCGGGCTCCTGGAGCAGGGCGCACCGGAGTACGCCGGTGTCTTCGAACGGGTCTTCGGCACCCCGCACGGCACTGATCTGGCTGCCCTGTGCGCGGCGCACCACGTGCCGCACGTTCGGGTGCCGGCGCAAGAGCTGGCCGACGTCCTGGACCCTGCCAGGGGGCTGCGCGTCGTAGAGGTGCGCACCGAGCGGGCCGGGCTGCGCGCGCTGCACAATCAGATCCGCGCCGCCGTGGCGGCGGCGGTCAGCCTGCCAACCGGCACAGAGCTTAAGATCAGTCCCGGGAGGTGGCCATCCGACAGCGAGTACTGATCAGCCTAGCGCTGGCACTGGCGTTGCTGGTGCTGGCGGCGTTCGTTATCCCCTGGCGCAGCTCACGATCCGCCCCCGCGCCAGCACCACTCCCGTCACCGCCACTCGCGCCACCGCCTGCCGCGGCCCCGCCGCATATCGGCGCCGACGGTATCGGGGATCCCTATTATCCCCATGCGGGTGACGGCGGCTACCACGTCACCGGATACGACATCCACGTGCATTACGACCCCTCCACCGACCGGCTCGAGGGGCACACCACCGTCACCGCCCAGGCCACCGAGAGCCTGTCCCGGTTCGATCTCGACCTGAGGTTGCCCGCCTCGGCGGTCACGGTGAATGACCGACCGGCCTGGATCCATCAGAGCGAGGGCAAGTTGCAGGTCACCCCGGCGGTGCCCGTGCTGGCCGGCGCACCGATGACGGTGCGGGTGGACTACGCCGGGGTGCCTTCGAGCGTGCCGGACGGACCCGGCGTGCCCTCGCCGTGGGTGCGCACGCCCGAGGGCGCGGTCGCGGTGGGTGAGCCTGAGATCGCCGCCTGGTGGTACCCCTCCAACGACCACCCTTCGGACAAGGCGACCTTTACGATCACCACGATCGTGCCCGCCGGTCTACAGGTGATCTCCAACGGGGACCTGCTCGGTGGTCCTGAGCCAGCCGGGCCGGGCTGGCAGCGGTGGCGCTGGCAGGAGAGCCAGCCAATGGCCACCTACCTGGCGTTCATCGCGATTGGCCACTACGACATCGTCCGCCGGGACACCCGCTTCGGCCTGTACCTGGCGGCCTACGATCGGGAGCTCGACCCGCAGATCGCGGGCGCGGCGCGGGACTCGGTGGAGCGGACACCGGAGATCATCGAGTTTCTTTCCGGGATCTTCGGTCCTTACCCGTTCCACCAGCTTGGCGGCGTGGTCCCGGATGCCCCCACCCTGCACTTCGCGCTGGAGAACCAGACTCGCCCGGTCTACGGGCCGGTGTTCTTCGCCTCGGGCCAGGACGTCTCGGTGGTGGTGCATGAGCTGGCCCACCAGTGGTTCGGGGACAGCGTCTCCGTGCGTCACTGGAGTGACATCTGGCTCAACGAAGGCTTTGCCACCTACGCCCAATGGCTGTACACGGAACACACCGGCGGCCCCAGCGCAGCGCAGACCGCAGCGGAGGACTACGCCCGCTATCCCGCGGGCGACGACTTCTGGCGGATCCCACCGGGGGCTCCCGGCGACGGGGTTAAGGCGTTCAACGACGCGGTCTACCTGCGCGGCGCCATGGCACTCCAGGCGCTTCGCACGGCGGTAGGGGACCAAGACTTCTTCACCGCGCTGCGCGCCTGGGCCACCGAACGAGCCGATCGCAACGGTTCGGTGCGCGGTTTCCTGGCCGTCCTCCAGCATGTCTCCGGCAAGGACGTTGCTGACGTCGCGCGCAGCTGGCTGTTCACCCCCGCCCGCCCGTCCGCGCCGCCCGGGTGAGGAACCTGTGGGGCCTCCTCACGACCCCTCTAGGGCGTCGCGGATCGGCACCAGCTTCGCGGCCGCCTCCGCGACCTCGGAGTCGGGGTCGGAGCCGGCGACGATCCCGCAACCGGCGAACAACCGGGCGAAGCGCCCCACGAGCTGGGCGCAGCGCAACGCGATGCCCAGCTCGCCGTCCCCCGCGGCGTCCACCCACCCGACCGGTCCGGCGTAGCGTCCGCGGTCCATCGCCTCCAGCTCACCGATCGCGGTGACCGCGTCCGGAGTGGGAGTGCCGCCCACCGCGGCGGTGGGGTGCACGGCATCAGCCAGGGTGAGCACCGGCGGCCCCGCGGGACGCAGCACCCCCCGCACCTCGGTGGCCAGGTGCAGCACGTTGCGCAACTGCAGCACGCTGGGCGAGCTGGGGACCACCAGCTCGGTGCAGAACGGCTGCAGCGCCTGGGCCAGCGAGTCCACCGCATAGCGGTGCTCGTCGCGGTCCTTCGCTGAGTCGAGGAGCTCGGCAGCCAGCGCCGTGGCGTGGGCGCCGTCATGCGGCAGGGTGGTTCCGGCCAGCACCCGGGAGAGCACCTCGGTGCCCCGTCGGCGCAGCAGCAACTCCGGCGTCGCGCCCACCAGCTGGTCCACCGCGAACGTCCAGCAGGACGGGTACCGGGCGGCCAGCCCGTGCAGCAGGAACCGGGGATCCAGCGGCTCGTCGGCGACCGCGAGCAGGTCGTGGGCGAGGACCACCTTCGCGGGTACCGACCCGGTGCGCATCCGCGACACTGCGCGGGCCACCGCGTCGCGCCACGCGGTCACCGGCAGCTCACCGTCGAAGTAACGCAGACCTTGCGGGCGGCTCACCGGCACCACCGGCCTCGTGGCGCCGCCGGTCTCGAACTCGGTGACCCAGGTCTGATCGTCCCGTCGACCCACCACCACCCGCGGTACCACCAGTACCGAGTCGCCCGGGGAGTCGTCGAAGGCGAGGCTGGCGAAGGCAATCGGGCCGCTGCCTGGCAGTCCGACCTCATCCCGGGTGTCCAGCCGCGCGCAGAAGGATTCCCACCACTCCTGTGCACGAGCAAAGCGGTGCGGCCCTTCAGTACACACCCGGGCCACCTCACCCCAGGCCACCAGTCCTTCCCCGCCCCGGACCCAGGAGAGCACCCCGACCGGGGACGGCAACATGTCGAGCAGCTCGGTACCGCCCTGCACCAGACGCGAACGGACAACCAGCCGGTCGGTCAGCGGGGCGGTGGTCACGGCGCCAGGGTATTAGGGAGGGTCCTAGGGACTGCGGGACACCGGGGCGCTGGGGACGCCGCGCGCGTCGACCCACCGTCGCGCCTGCCCGCTACGCTGCCCGGATGAGCGCTGTGGTTACCCGGTCTCCGGTGGGACCACCGGGTGAGATCCGCAGCCGGGGGCGCTGGCCGATGTGGTGGGTGCTGCCTGCGGCGGCGGTCCTGCTGACCGGGCTCATCACGCTGGCGCTAGCTGGGTCGGCGCTCGACGATGTCAAGATCGACGCCCATACCGGCCACGCCACCGCTCAGGTGCTTGTGGTAACGACGATGCGAACATTGGTGCAATTCGCCGGATCCGACGGCAAGGTATACCGTCCGGACGAGGGGCTAGCTTACCCTGCGGGATTGCGGGTGGGGCAGCTGGTGCGAGTGGAGTACGACAGCGCTCATCCCGAGCGAGTGCGGGTCGCCGGGCGGACCTGGAGGCAAGGGGTGCGGCCGGCATCACTCACCCTGATCGCGCTGTGGGCGCTAATGGTTCCGGCTACCTGGTGGTTGCGCCGCCGCCAAAGCCATCCAGTTGGTAGCCCTTCAAGGACCGCCAACCCAGTCGTTGACTGCTCTCAACAATAGCCAACCCGGCGTGGCGCGTAGGTGCGGTGGCTGACCGGCCCCGGCGTGTATGCGCCGTCATCGATCGGCGGCTGAGGGCAGGTCTGCCGGGTTGGGAGCGGTTAACGGCACCGGCACAAGGCGTTGGCGGTACTTGAAGGGCCACTAACCGTAGGGTGATCCTGTGTCGAGAGCTGGTTTGGACAAGGACCCCCGCGATGTCGCGACGATGTTCGACGGGGTGGCCCGCCGCTATGACCTGACCAACACGGTGATCTCGATGGGTCAGGACCGGTGGTGGCGACGGTGCACCCAGGCCGCCGTGGCCGCCAGGGCGGGGGAACGAGTGCTCGACCTCGCCGCGGGTACCGCGGCCTCCACCGTCGAGTTGACCCAGGCGGGAGCGTGGTGCGTAGCTGCGGACTTCTCCCTGGGGATGCTGCGTGCCGGCCGGCACCGCTCGGTCCCGCTGGTCGGAGCGGACGCGTTGGCGCTTCCCTTCGCCGACGGGGTATTCGACGCGGTCACGATCTCCTTCGGGCTGCGCAACGTGGCGGACCCCGATGCCGCGCTGACCGAGCTGGCCCGGGTCACCCGCCCCGGGGGTAGGCTGGTGGTCTGCGAGTTTTCCCTCCCTACCTGGTCGGTGTTCCGCACCGTCTACCTGGAATACCTGATGCGCGCGCTGCCGACGCTCGCCCGGTGGGTGAGCAGCAACCCAGACGCCTACGTCTACCTCGCCGAGTCCATCCAGGCCTGGCCCGACCAGCCCGCGCTGGCCGCCCGGGTGGCTGCCGCAGGCTGGACCGACGTCCAGTGGCGCGACCTCACCGGCGGCATCGTCGCCCTGCACCGCGCCGTCAAGCCCGGATTGCCCCGTTAAGCGGTTGTCCCATAGGCCGTGTCCCATAGATCGCCAGGCCTGATCGTGGGCGCGCTCCGTGCGCCGAGTTCGACCACAGAGCTGTTCGACCGCCACCGCGCAGCTCTCACGTCGAACTCGGCAGCAGGAGAGTTGATCATAGACTAGTTGGCGTCGATGAGTCATTGGCAGAAGGCGATGAACTGGGCGGCGGGAAGCTGCAAGGCTTGGTGGAGGAGTTGCTCGTAGCGGTCGTGTCCGCTGGCGGTGAGGATCGCCCGGCTCACGCCCCCTGCGTTCGGGTGGAGCAGGATCACGAACCCGGTGGCGAGCGATCTGGCGAGTGCACCGGCGATATAGGCCGGTACCCGGTGGCCGTTGGCTAGCCAGCGGTGGTCTGCTTGGGCCACCCCGCCTGCGCTCACTCGGCGCAAGGCAACCCACTCATACACCTCAGCGCCGGCTAAGCGCAATGCCGCGTCGTTAAGGGATTGGGCGGGCAGTCAAGGATGCCGCGATGTTCGTCTCCGCGTTCGGCGACAAGACTGAAGGACATACGTCACCCATGGACTGACTGGTCGAATCACCGCATGGCGTGCTGCACCGGGGTTTCCGCGGGTTTATGGGCGACCTGCGCAGCGGTGCGCGGCGAGTCGTGCTGACGCGGGAGGCACGGTGGGAATCGAGGTCGAGCTCAAGGCCGTCGTGCGCGATATCGAGGCGCTGTATGCTGCGCTGGATCAGCGCGCGAGCGCCCAGGTGTCCATTTATGCGGAGCGTTACTTCGACTATTCCGACCACCGGCTGACCGAGCGGGGGTGCGAGCTGCGGGTGCGCACTATCGAGGTGGTGGTCAGGGTGCTCACTGCGCTGGACGCCGAGGAGGTCATCGCATTCGGGAAGCACTGCGTGAACTACCGCTTCACGGCGTGGAGCCGGGAGCTGCTCGCTACGGTGGTCACCGTGCCCGAGCTGGCCGGCCAGACGTTCCTGGAGCTGGAGACCATGGCCGACGCCGAGGAGATGGACACGGACTGGGAGGTGGTGCACTGCGTGCTGCGCGAGCTGGGCATCAGCGACCACGACCTGACCGCTGCGGCCTACACCGATGCCGTGGCCGCCCAGCGCATGGGATAGCGTGCGGTGGGACTCCATGAACTCGACGTCACCGACGTAAACAGGCCCCGCAACGTCGGTGACGTCGAGTTCACGGCTCCGGGCCCCTCCGCGACCAACCATTCTGGCCCGACACCTGCCGTGGCCAGCGCAGTGGAAGGGCTGGCGACGGATAATGCTTTGAGCCTCGAGGCGCGGCGTGAGTTGTCCGACATCGGCTACGCCGTCCGTTTCGCGGATCGGTAGGGAGGGTCACCGTCGTGGAGGATCCAGACGAGAATCACGCTGTTGCCGTGGCGAGTTTCGCGTTTGAGCTGGGTGTGCTCAAGCGGATCCGTCGTGCCGGCTGGTGGCATGCCGGGGTCCGGGACCCGGAGTCGGTCGCGGAGCACAGCTTGCGGGTCGCTCAACTCGCCTCGCTCATTGCCACGATCGAGGGCGCCGAGCCAGCCCGGGCGGCACTGCTGGCCATCTGGCATGACTCGCAGGAGACCCGCACCGGTGACCTCCCGCACACTGCCCGACCTTACCTTGATCAATGCTCTCAGCAGACCCCTGAAGCACACTGCGCCAAAGACGCTGACAAGCTCGAACGCCTCCTCCAAGCGATCGAGTACCAGCATGCCGGCTACACCAGGGTGCAGGGCTGGATCGACTCCACGCGCACCAGCCTGCGTACCGACACCGCACGCCACATCGCTACCACCGCCCTGCACACCTCCCCCTCACGTGGCGAGGCCGCTGATCAGGCGGTGTTGCCGCTCAGTGGCAACTGATCCAGTCCGCCACACTGCGAATCACGTCGTCCTGGCACTGCTGGTTCTGCGGATTGGCATAGTTTCACCATCAACCTCGATGAGCTGATGCTCGACGGTCAGCGTTGGAGCTCGAATGTCGCCAAGCACGGTGTGCGGCTGGAGGTAGAAAACCTCGTTCAATAACGGCCAGCCAAGCTTGAACGTCGGCGAGTGGACAAGGAAGCCCTGACCCAACAGCTCGCGCCCTGCTTCATCTGAGAACGTACGAATGCGATAGCTGCGCGCCGGTCAAGGCACAGCGACCCGATGCCGACGTCGGCCAACCCGGCCGCAAGGCTTGATCATCTTTTATGTGCCTTAGACGACAAATTGTGTCGCCGTACGCACACAAACGATGATCTCAGAGCGGCTTATCCCGCACGTGCCGCTGCAGTGCTAGGACGGCCAGCATCCACGAAAGCGCACCGCCAGATTGCGGTCCAGTCCGAAAGTCCGGCCGGCTGGCACGATGGTCAGCACCACGAGGGGGAACAAGTCGAGCGGGTAATCCCACAAGTACTGGTTCCGGGGTAGCAGCATAATCCAGATCGGGCCGATCAGCAACAGGCCGATCAGAGCGCCGAATCGGCTGGCGATCCCGAACAGCAGCGCCGCGCCGGCGGTGAGTTCGGCGATGGTGAGTAACCACTGGAAGAAGCCCCAGTCGAAGGTGTTCTGCCCGATAGCTTTGGCCAGCCCGTTGCTCAGCCAGACTGCGCCGAAGAAGATCCGCAGTGCGGCAAATCCGCCCGCGAGCACTGGGGGGAGGCCGTCTGCCGTTCGACTTGCTGCGTGGTGCCAACCATCGCTTACCTTTCTCGGTCACACCGTCTTACTCCCATTCAGCCCCCATCCTGCCGCTGGCGTGTGCGGGAGGAGCCAGCGAGGTGACAAACAGGTGCCTTGCCCTGCCATCGTCAGCACCGGCACGATCTGAGGATGGAACTGAGCGCACAGCTTGATCCGGTTCTTGCCGTGGCCCGCGAGTCGGCCCCCGAGGTCGATGCCGCCGCCGCCTTCCCCACCGAGCCCGTGGCGGCGTTGCGCGCATCGGGTCTGCTCGGGCTTACCCTGCCCGTCGAGGTCGGCGGTATGGGTGCGGGCCCGCAGCAGCTGGTGGAGGTGGTGAGCGAGCTGGCCGGCGCCTGTGGTTCGACGGCCATGATCTACCTGATGCATATCAGCGGGGCCATGCTGGTCCTCGCGGCACCCCCGCCCGGTTTGCCTGATCTGTTGAGCCAGTTGGCCAGAGGTCAGGCATTGGCTTCCTTGGCGTTCTCGGAGGTCGGGTCGCGCTCCCACTTCTGGGCCCCGGTGTCGAAGGCCCAGCACAACAGCGCGGGGGTGCGGCTGCGGGCCCGGAAGAGTTGGGTGACCTCGGCCGGTCACGCCGATGTCTACGTCACCTCTACGTTGAGCGCGGAGGCCGACACCGTCGATCTGTTCGCGATTCCGGCGCACACGCCTGGTCTCACGGTGGCTGGTCGGTGGCGCGGGCTTGGACTGCGGGGCAACGCCTCGGCCCCGATGGCCCTCGACGTCGAGGTGCCCGAGAGCTACCGCCTCGGCGCGGTCGGTGCCGGGTTCGACCTGATGCTGCAGGCGGTGATGCCGTGGTTCAACCTCGGTAACGCGGCGCTGTCGGTCGGCTTGAGTCAGGCGGCGCTGGACGCGGCAGTGCGGCACGCCAGCGCCGCCCGGTTGGAGCACCTCGACCAGAGCCTCTCGGCGTTGCCCACGATCCGGGCCCAACTGGCTAAGATGTCGATCGAGCTGGCATGCACCCGGGCCTACCTCCACCAAGCCGCCGGCCGGCTCGCCGAGCCGCGCGAGGACACGGTGCTCCATGTGTTGGGCGTCAAGGCCGCCGCCAACGACGCGGCGCTGCGGATCACCGACTCCGCGATGCGGGTATGCGGCGGGGCCGCGTTCTCGGAGCACCTCCAGATCGACCGGTACTTCCGTGACTCCCGGGCCGGACACGTGATGGCTCCCACCGCCGATGTCCTCTACGACTTCTACGGCAAGGCGATTACCGGACAAGCCCTGTTCTAGGTGAGCTAGTGAAAGGAGGCCGGACGTGAGCGAGCCGCTCATTATCGGCGCGGTCGCCTACACCCCCAATGTGGTGACCATCTGGGAGGGTATGCGCGACTACTTCGCCGGTAGCCCCGCTGAGATGGACTTCGTTCTGTTCTCCAACTACGGACGGCAGGTTGACGCGCTGCTGGCCGGCTCAATCGATATCGCCTGGAACACCAACCTGGCCTGGGTGCGGACCGTCGCGCAAACCGACGGCGCCTGCCGCGCGCTGGCCATGCGCGACACCGACACCGTGTTCCGCACGATGTTCGTGGCCCGCTCCGGCAGCGCCCTGGCGGGTCTGGAGGCGCTACGCGGCAGGCGGCTCGCCTTGGGATCCCGGGATTCAGCCCAGGCCTCGATCCTGCCGCTCTATTTCCTCGCTCGCGCCGACATCAAGACCGAGGATCTGGAGTTGGTTCGCATGAACAGTGACCTGGGCAAGCACGGCGACACCGGTCGCAGCGAGCTAGACGCACTGCGCGCCGTGCTCGACGAGCGCGCTGACGCCGCCGCGATCGGCATCAACACCTGGGAAGCGATCGGCCGCGAGGAACTGATGCCCGGTGCGTTCGAAGCATTCTGGCAGTCCCCGACCTACTCCCACTGCAACTTCACCGCGCTCCCCACGCTGGGCGATGACCGCGCCGCACCCTGGGTCGACCAGCTCCTGGCTATGGACTGGGACAACCCGCACCATCGGCCGATCCTGGAGATGGAGGGCCTGCGGCGGTGGGTTGCCCCGAAGCTCGACGGGTACGCCTCACTGTTTGCGGCGGTGCAAGAACAGGGAATCCCGCCCCGATGGTGAATCACCGGTTGGTGCTGGACTTGGTCGAACGCGTGGGCGCGCTGTCTCAGGGGCCACCGTGACCATTCCCCTCGGCGAAGGCGACCCCCAGACCGTCACGGCGTGGTGCGCCTGTACCGGCAATGAGTTGGTCGACTTCCGTGACAACCTGGCGACCGTCCGGCGGGGGCAGCGCCCCGACCCGTTCGCCGAGCTGGCTGCCCCTCAGCTGCCCGGAACCCGCCTGTGGATGTACACCAACTTCGACTGCAACCTTGCCTGCGACTACTGCTGTGCGCGCTCTGCACCGCAGGCACCCCGCCGGGCACTGGGGATCGACCGGATCCGCCGCCTGGCCACCACCGCCGCCGCACAATGGTTTTCCTGCACCTGATGCGGACGGAGCGAGAAACGGAAAGCGTGCCTGCACTCTGCCTGCCGATCCCCACGCGGGTTGTTGTCCTGGTGTCCGGTACCGGGACGCTGCTGCAGGCCTTACTGGACGCCGCCGGCCCGGACTATCCTGCCCAGGTCGTCGCTGTCGGCGCGGACCGGGCCGGCACCGGTGGGCTAGCCCGCGCGGAGGACCGTGGGCTGCCAACCTTCGTCGTTGAGCTGGCCCAGCACCCCGACCGGGCCTCCTGGGACGCCGCACTCACCCAGGCGGTCGCCGCGCAGGCCCCGGATCTGGTCGTCACCGCCGGGTTCATGAAGATTCTGGGCCCAGCGTTCCTGGACCGCTTCGTCGGACGCATCATCAACACCCACCCCGCGCTGCTGCCCGCGTTTCCTGGCTTGCACCCGGTGGCACGTGCCCTGGCGCACGGGGTCCGGGTGACCGGCGCGACCGTGCACCTGGTGGACGCGGGTGTGGATACTGGTCCGATCCTGGCCCAGCGTGCCGTTGAGGTGCTGCCTGATGACACCGAGGCGCGGCTGCACGAGCGGATCAAGATTGTGGAGCGGCGGCTGCTGGTGGACGTCGTTGCCGAGGTGGCCCGCCAGGGGTGCACCGTCATCGGACGAAAGGTCTCACTGCCATGACCCTCGACGATCGCCGGCTGGTACGCAGGGCGCTGCTGAGCGTGTCGGACAAGAGCGGCCTGGTGGAGCTAGCCACCGGATTGCACGCGGCCGGGGTGGACATTGTCTCCACCGGCTCGACGGCGAACGTGATCGCCGACGCGGGAGTGCCGGTGACCGGGATCGAGGAGCTCACCGGTTTCCCGGAATCCCTGGACGGGCGGGTCAAAACCCTGCACCCGCAGGTGCACGCCGGACTGCTTGCCGACACTCGCAAGCCGGAGCACCTGGCCCAGCTGGCCGCCCTGGACATCGCGCCCTTCGAGTTGCTGGTCGTCAACCTGTACCCCTTCCAGGCCACCGTGGCCGGGCTGGCCAGCTTTGACGAGTGCATCGAGCAGATCGACATTGGGGGCCCGGCGCTGGTGCGGGCTGGGGCGAAGAACCACGCTTCGGTGGCCGTGGTGGTGGACCCGACGGTCTACCTCGACGTGCTGGACGCGGTCCAAGTCGGAGGGTTCACCTTGGCGCAGCGCCAGAAGTTGGCCGTCGCCGCGTTCCGGCACACCGCGGACTATGACATCGCCGTGGCGTCCTGGATGGGCTCAGCCCTTCCCGGGGATGCCGAGTTTCCCCCGTGGGTGGGTGCTTCCTGGTGGCGCGTGGCAGCGTTGCGTTACGGGGAAAACCCGCACCAGCGGGCTGCGCTGTATGCCGCGGGTACCGCTGCGGGGGGTCTGGCGGGGGGACTGGCGACTGCGCAGCAGCTGCACGGCAAGGAGATGTCTTACAACAATTATGTTGACGCCGACGCAGCCTGGCGAGCCGCGCATGACCACGACGGCGCCTGTGTGGCGATCATTAAGCACGCCAACCCATGCGGTATCGCGGTCTCGTCCACTGGGGACATCGCCGAGGCGCACCGCAAGGCGCATGCCTGCGACCCGACGAGCGCGTTCGGGGGAGTCATCGGAGCCAACCGCGAGGTCACCGTCGAGCTGGCCGAGCAGGTGAGCGAGGTGTTCACCGAAGTGCTGCTGGCGCCCTCGTATGCCAGCGGTGCGGTGGACGTGCTGGCCCGTAAGAAGAACATCCGGCTGCTGGTGGCCTCACCTCCCGAACCTCCCGAGCGCGGTGGTATCGAATTTCGGGCGTTGTCGGGTGGGTTGCTGCTGCAGACTCGGGACGCGATCGACGCCCCCGGCGACGATCCGGCGTCCTGGACGCTGGCTACCGGTGCACCCGTGGACCGGTCGACTCTGGCCGATCTTGCTTTCGCCTGGCGGGCCTGCCGCGCGGTGCGTTCCAACGCGATCCTGCTCGCCACGCAGGCGGCCACCGTCGGCATCGGTATGGGGCAGGTGAACCGGGTGGACGCCGCCCGACTCGCGGTCAGCCGGGCCGGGCGGCGGGCGGTAGGTTCGGTGGCCGCCTCCGATGCGTTCTTCCCGTTCCCCGACGGCCTGGTGGTGCTGCTCGACGCCGGGGTTCGCGCCGTGGTGCAGCCTGGGGGGTCGGTTCGTGACGCCGAGGTGATCGCCGCCGCGCAGGCCGCCGGAGTGCCGCTTTACCTCACCGGCACCCGGCACTTTGCGCACTGAGCACCTCGACCACGACGCCGGGCCGCAGGCCGGTGTGGTGCGCCGCGGAGTCGCCGCGACGGGCCAGCGTGAGGTGCCCCGCGGAGTCGATGAGCACGATGAGCTCGCCGTGCTCCACGTCGGCAAAGGTCTTGCCCAAGCGTGCCCGCCGTGCGCCGGCTGGCCACTGGACCCTCGCTGATGCCCCGGCCTGCAGGCCGAGTGTGGCCAGCTCGGCCGCACCGGCGGCCAGCGCCACGTTGCCGAAGTGGTCCACGGTCAGCACCTCGGCCCGGATCAGATCGTCCTCCACCTGGCACACCGGAGTCTGCAGGGTGACCAACGACGCCGGGCCAAGGGCGGGTCCCAGCTTCTCCGGCGGCACGCCGCAGGCCAGATGAGCGGCGACCGCTGCGAAGACGTCACGGCCGTGGAACGTCGCACTGACCGTCGGCAGCTGGTAGCTGGGCTCGGTGAGCTCGTAGGCGGCGCGCACCCCGCCCAGCGCCTGTGCCGCGGGGACCAGCAGCCCATTGTCCGGGCCGACCAGGACAGCCTCATCGCTGACCAGCGCGATCCCGCGGCGCGCCGTACCGACCCCCGGGTCGACAACCGCGACATGCACCGCCGGGGGCAGCCAGGGCAGCGTGTCGGCAAGCACCACCGAGCCGTGACGCACATTGCCGGGCTCGATTGCATGGGTCACATCCAGCACCCGCGCCCCGGGCGCGATCCGGGCCATGACGCCGTGGCAGGCTGCCACGAACCCGTCCGCGTAGCCGTAGTCGGTGCATAGAGAGATCCAGTCAAAGCCCGTCACGGTGTCGAGTGTGCCCCAGATCCCCGCGTGGGCGTGATGTGAGGGGGTTGACGGCGCCCGGCTGTTCGGGTTAACTCTGTATCGAACAAATGTTCGATATCTGCGCTGCCTTCCCCGCGGCGAACCTGGGTGCGGTGTCGTGACGCCGGCATCCAGGTGTTGGGAGGCCCCGTTGGGAGGCTGCGGTATGGCGGGTATGGCGGGTATGGCAAGTGCGGGTGTGGCGTTGGTGCTGCAGCGGGTGCCGGTTGTACCTGCCTCGACGCTGGGGGAGCGGCTCGACGTCCCCGGCGGCCGGCCGCCGTTTCCCGTGGTTGAACCGCTCGCGCTGCTGCTGCCCCGTGGGCTGCGCCGAGGGTCGATCGTCGCGGTGCATGGCTCGCTGGCGTTGCTGCTGGCACTGCTGGCCGCGGCCACCGCGCAAGGGGTCTGGGCCGCGGTGGTCGGCGTCGGCGACCTTGGCGTGCTGGCCGCGGCTGAGGCGGGGGTGGTGGTGCAGCGGCTGGCGCTGGTTCCCCGACCTGGGTTGGATCCGGCATCGGTGGCTGCGGCTCTGCTCGACGGGGTAGGCCTGGTGGCGCTGGCTGGTACCGACCGGATGCCCCCCGGTGTTCGGCGATCTCTGGCTGCCAGGGCCCGGCAGCGCGGGTCGGTCTTGCTCCCGCTCGGTCGATGGCCGGGCGCGGAGGTCGAGCTGGACTGCCGTGTCGAGGCCTGGTACGGCGCTGAGGCCGGATATGGGCGGCTGCGCGCTCGCGAGGTCGTGGTGCGTGCAGCCGGCCGGGGTGCGGCGGCCCGGCCTCGCACCGCCCGCTTGCTGCTGCCTGGTCCTGACGGCGTGGTGGCGCAGGCGCTCCCGGACCTGACTCCAGGAATCAGAGCGGCGGGCTGATGGTGCCTACCCGTGTTGTGGTGGTCTGGTGCCCGGAGCTGGTCGTGCTCGCCGACGACCCGGACCGGGACGCCCAGGGGTTCGAGCCGGTGGTCGCCGCGGTCGAGTCGCTGGTGCCCGGCGTGGAAGTGGTGTGTCCCGGACTGGTCGCGGTGCCGGCTCGCGGCCCGACCCGGTACTTCGGCGATGAGTCCAGGGTGGCCGAGCGGATCGTCGAGGTGGTCGCTGCGCGGACCGGGGTGCAATGCCAGGTTGGCATCGCCGACGGCTTGTTCGCCGCGACCCTGGCCGCGCAGCGTGGCCTGCGGGTGCCCCCGGGTGATTCGGTCGGCTTTCTCGCCGGACTGGGCATTGCCGAGCTGCACCAGCCCGCTGTGACCGGGGCTGATCGAGCCGCGCTGGTGGACCTGCTGCACCGGCTGGGGCTGCGCATCCTCGGCGCGTTTGCCGCCCTGCCCGTCGACGACGTCGCCTCCCGGTTCGGTCTCGACGGGGTGCGCGCGCACCGACTCGCCCGGGGGCTTGACGAGCGTTTGCCGCTGCGCCGTCCCCCACCGGCCGATCTCACCGTCACCCGCCGGTTCGACCCGCCGCTGGAGCGGGTCGATGCGGCGGTATTCGCCTCCCGGGAAGCCGCCGGACACCTGCACACCGCGCTGGCCTCCCGTGGCCTGGCCTGTGTCCGGCTCGGGATCAGCGCCTGCACCGAAGCGGGCGAGGAGCTGCACCGGGTGTGGCGCTACACCGAGTCGCTGACCGAATCCGCCATCGCCGATCGGGTGCGCTGGCAGCTGGATGGCTGGCTCACTTCCCGCGGATCACGCCCCAGCGCGGGTATCACGCTGCTGCGGCTGATCCCGGAAGAGACGATCGGCGGGCAGGCCTTGCAGCGTGGACTGTGGGGGGAGTCGGGGAAAGACGACGAGCGGGCCGACCGGGCACTGGTCCGGGTGCAGGGAATGCTGGGGCACCAGGCGGTACTCATGGGGGTGCTCGGCGGTGGCCGGGACCCCACCGACCGGGTGCGCCTGGTGCCCTGGGGAGACGGCCTGACCCCGGTGCGTGATGTGCACTTTCCCTGGCCGGGCCGGTTGCCTGCGCCGTCCCCGTCCCGGGTGCCCACCCATCCGTTGCCTGCCGAGGTGTTTGACGATGCCGGACGCGCTCTCGGGGTGAACGGGCGTGGGAGGCTCACCGGTGTCCCGTACCGGATCGCAGCGGAGGAGAACCTGCCGCCTCGGGTGCTGAGCTGGGCCGGGCCCTGGCCTCTTGTGGAGCGCTGGTGGGGGCCGGGAGGAGGGCGGTGCTGCGCGCGACTGCAGGCGGTGCTCGGTGCCGAACCCGTCGAACCCAGCACCGAGCCGCTCGCGGTGTTGCTGGCCTATGAGACGGGCCACTGGCGGGTCGAGGGAGTCTACGAGTAGATCGGCGCTGGCCAGACGGTGGAAAGATGGTCAGATGACCATCAGCTCCAGGGAAGCGCTCGAACGCGGGGCGCGCAGGGGGTGGCGATGATGCCGTCCCTCTACGAGCTGCGCTCCCACCGCTCGCTGTCCTCGCCGGTGCTGCTCCTTGCCACGGAGAGCTGGGTCGATGCAGGGCTTGGAGCCCAAGCAGCCATCGCTCAGATTCTCGAGACGATCCCGACCGAAGTGCTGGCCACCTTCAATGTCGACGAACTCATCGACTTCCGGTCTCGCCGTCCTATCGTGCGGATCTCTGATGGAGTCCTTGACACGGTGAGTTGGCCCGAGATCCAACTGCGGGCTGGTGAGGATGCCGCCGGCAGAAGTGTTCTCACCCTGGTGGGGCCCGAGCCCGACATGGCGTGGCATTCCTTCGTGCAGGCCATTGTGGAGCTGGCCATGCGGCTGGAAGTGCGGCTCGTGGTCGGGCTCGGCGCCTACGCGGCTCCTGTCCCCCATACCCGCCCGGTCGGCCTCATCGCCATCGCCACAGTGGCTGAGCTGGCGGCGCAGGTGGGCGTGGTGCCGGGCACCGCCGAAATGCCGGCCGGGATCCAGACGGCTCTGCAGGAGGGCTTCGCCGCGGCGGGTATCCCCGCTATCGGGGTGTGGGCGCGAGTGCCCTACTACTTGGCGGGCATCCCTTACCCCGCGGCTTCCGCCGCTCTCATCGATGCGTTCTCAGCGGTGGCCGGGCTGCAGCTCGACGCTGAGGAGTTGCATGCCGTGGCGGGTAGTACGTTGAGCCAGATCGACGAGATTGTCGCCAACAGCGAAGAATACCGTGCGCTGGTGCGTCGTCTGGAGGCCGCGTTCGACGACAAGGTGGCCCCGCCACCCGACTTCTCGGACCTTCCGTCCGGCGATGAGCTCGCCGCCGAGCTGGAGCGTTTCCTGCGCGGCGAGCAGGGAGAGCAGTAACGGACGGCCCGCGCTGTGGCCTGTGCTCAGTGGGCGCTGTACTCCTCGCTGGTGACGTGCCGGGTCTGCCCGACGGCGTGGCGGTGCCAGGCGGTGCGGGTGCAGGGGGCGAAGCGCACGGTGTTGACGCGCATGTGTCCGTTGACATCGAAGATTGTCTGAGACCAGGGTGCTGAGTTGGGATGTCTTGACTGCGTTTACCAACCCGAACCCGTTGTACGGCGGCGGTTACCGATTGGTGCACGCGGCCGTTTTGCGGCACAGAATTCGCGCGGTGTCTTGACCACCTGGTCACGCGACGCTGCCTGCCGCCGGCATGACCCGTATTAGCGGACACTGGCCACCGCGGTGGTGGCAAGGGCGTCGGCGGGTAGGCCCAGATGGTGGCGCAACGCCTCGATGTCGGCGGCGTCCTTGGGTCGCTTCAGTTCCTCCTTGTAGCGCAGCACTTCCCTCAGCGGGGCGAACCGAAGCCCGTCGATGATCTCGGCGTTGTCGATCAACGCGTCGGTGTCCCAGTCCTGTGTGATCCAGTGCTCGAAGAACTGGAGGCGGCCCTGGCAGAACTGCCACACATGGTCGCCGCTGCGAGTGCCCAGCGCAGGCGTCCCGTCGGCTGAAACGCGCTCCCACGCCGCGCCGCGCGCCACGACGTCCAGATCACTCACCTGGGTACGCAGGCCGTGCGCGAGCAGGGGCGCGCTGCCGAAGATCACGAAGTGATCCGGATCGAGGCCCATGTTCCGCAGTTCCCGGATCAGCCGATTGCTCCGTACCCGCGCCGCCTCAGGGGCTACTAGCGGCATGTCAGTCCTTAGCCGACGGTGGTGTGCGCCGGACGAGCATCAGCCAGTCGAGCACCGACCGCCCGGCCGCGGCTTCGGACGGCTGATCGGCGAGGGTACTCAGCGCGCGGATGATCTCCGGGCGCTGTGGCGGGCTGCTGTCCTGCAATGCCCGCGCGAGCCGGTCGGTCAGCGACTTCTCGCGCAAGTGGACCATTCGCAACGACACCCACGCCCGCACCACCACGCCGATCGTCGCCGCGATCACGGCGACGATCACGTTTGGGTCGGTGAGCAGGTTCGCGGACACCGGGCTTCACCCGGACGCCAGCGGCTTGCCGTCGGCGACGTCCGCGAGCGCGGCGACATCGCGGATGCACAGCACTAGGCGCCCGGTGTCGACCAGCCCGTTGTCCTTGAAAACCTTGACCGCCTTCTTCACCGCCTCCACCGACGAACCGGTCAACGTCGCGAGGTCCTTCTGCGCTAGGCGCACGCTGCGCGTGCCGTCGTCGTGCGTGGTGGTCAGGCCGCGCTCCACCAGCTCGGCGAGCGCCTTGGCCAGCCTGCGCTCCACTGCCAGATCCGAATCGCCGATCTTCTTGCTCGCCTCATCGAGCCGGTTGCCGAGCTCAACGATCAGCGCGTCTTTCGCGCGCGGGTGCTCGTCCACGAACCGTCGCCATTCGATGTCGGAGACGTGCAGCACGGTGACGTCGTCCCATGCCACGACGGTCGCCGAACGCGGCTTGCCCAGCAGGACGCCCATCTCGCCGACGGTCTCGCCAGGCCCACGGAGCGCGATGATCCGTTCCGGCTTGCCCGAGATGACCTTGACGGTGCCCTTGCGGATCAGCAAGACGAAGTCGCTGTCCTCGCCCTCACGCATGAACGTGTGGCCCGCTTGGCGGCGCAGGGTACTTCCCACCCGCTCCAACTCAAGGGTTTCCTCCTTGGTGAGCAGCGGAGCGCCCTGTGCAAAGTGCTGTTCATCCATGATCATAAGTGTACGAATATCCTTAACAAGAGGCAACCGTGCCAGGGTCCTGGTGTCGTCGAGCCGACGTGGCACCAGGACAAGATCCCGACGTGACCGGTGGGCTGGCTTATCAATGACCAGGTCGGGCACTTTCCCCATGTGTTCGCGCCAACGTGGTAGGTGCACGTGCGGCAACGTCCGTTCATGTCCAGCGCCTCGACCATGATCCTTGGCTGAGCAGTTTCTGCCCAGATCGCTCGATCGCCTGTTGGACGCGTTCCGGCCGTGTTTCACCACCCGCCCCCTTGCCACGTTCGTTCTGCTCACGGTTGGGTTGATCACAGCTCCTGCGCGGCAGACGGTGTGCGGCATGTTCACCGCCGCTCGAATGAGAGGTGTGTGGCATCACGGCCGGGCGCACCGGTTCTTTGCCACCGCTCGCTGGAGCCGGGACCATCTCGGCCTGACGATGCTGGGGTTGGTCGTGGGCTGGCTCACCCCCGCTGGCGCGCCGCTGATCGTGGCCATTGATGACACGCTGTTCCGGCGTACCGGCCGCCACGTCCACGGCGCCTTCTGGGCGTACGACGGCTACCGGCAGGTGACCATCGACCAGCTCAAACTCTTCCGTGGCACCACATTCGTCGTCGCGGCGATGGTGGTCGAGCTGCCGTTCCTGGACCGCCCCATCGCGCTGCCTTTGCTGTTCCGGCTGTGGCGTCCCGGCGGGCCGACCAAACCCGCTTTGGCCCGTGACATGATCCGCTTGATCGCCCACGCCCGCCGTGACCGCCGCATCCACGTCGTCGCCGACGGTGCCTACCTGTGCACCACCCTGCGGCGTCTGCCAGCCAACGTCACCCTCACCGGCCCGCTTCCTCGCCACGCCGCACTCGGGGGCACCCACCCGGAGTCCGCGCAGGCTCGGCCCGTGCACCGCTGTGGCCAACCCCGCGTCCGTGGCCAGCGGATCGGCACATCCGACCAACTCGCCGCCACGACACCGGGTTCGCCGGTCATGGTGACCCGCTACGGCCGCACCACGACTGTCACCGTCCACGAACGCCGCTGCCTGTGGTACGGCGTGTTCCGCTCCCAACCCATTCGAGTGCTCATCCTGCGCGAACCGCGCAAGCCCGACCTGGCGTTGGTCATCACCGACCAGAGACACCCGCCGCGCACCTCATCGAGCGCTACGCGGTCCGGTGGTCCATCGAGGTCGCCTTCGCTGACGCCAAACACCACTGGAGCCGGCGAGGCCCGCAACCGCACCCAACAGGCCGTCGAACGTACTGCGCCATTCGCCATGCTCGTCCAAACCCTCGTGGTCGTCTGGTACCACCTGGCCGGCCACTCACCGAAGGTCGTCGCCGAGCGCCGGGGGCGAGCCCACTGGTACACGACCAAGACCCATCCGAGCTACCAGGACATGCTCACCAAGCTGCGCCGCGTCCTCATCGCCGCCCAATATCGTGCCGACCTGCCCGGCGAAGCCACCCCCGAACAAATCCACACCATCCGACTGGCCTGGGCAAACACCGCCGCGTGACCGCGAAACACGAGGACAACCGCAATCTGCTAGTATCGAACATGTGTTCGATACGCTCGATTCCGAGGGGGCGCCCCTCACGGGTGCCTCCAGTGCGGAGGACTGGTTCGACCCAGTCTGGCTTGACCAGGCTCCTGAGCCGCCGGACGCCGACCAACCACCGATGTCGCAGTGCGTGCCGTCGGGGTGGTTAGCGCTGGAGCTGGATCAGAGCTGTGCTGATCCAGCTGGGTTGTCGGATGCGGAGTTGATCGACGCGGTCATCGGGTTTGACCACGTGGCGTCCTGGGCTTTGGCGCGGCAGACTCGGCTGCTGGCCGAGTTCGTCCGGCGCCGGCCGGGGGACCACCCGCTGGCGGCCCGGTGTGATACCCCGTCGCCAGCCAGCGAGTTCGCTCCCGACGAGATCGGGTTGGCGCTGCGGCTATCCCGCACCACCGCGACCGGGCGGCTGGTGATGGCCCAAACCCTGGTGGCCGACCTGCCCGGAACCCTGGCCGCCTGGCAGGCCGGCACGATCGACACTCTCAAAGCCCGGGCTATCACCGAAGCCAGCTATCTGCTGCCACGCGAGCAGCGCGGTGCCCTGGAAGCCCGGGTCCTGCCCCGCGCTAAGACCCAGACAATCGCTCAGCTACGGGCTGCGCTGGCTAGAGCGGTGCTGGCCATTGACCCGCACGGCGCGCAGGATCGGCACGAGCGACGGCGCCAGGACCGGCGAGTCGTGGTCAGCCCGGATGAGGAAGGAATGGCCACCTTGTGGGCGTTGCTGTCCGCCCCGGACGCCACTGCGGCCTACCAACGGCTCTGCGGGCTGGCCCGCAGCCTCGGCGCGGACGACCCCCGGGGAATGGACGCCCGCCGCGCCGACCTTCTCGCCGAACTGCTCACGGGACGACGCTGCGCCGCCACTGGCAACTGTATGAACGAGGACTGTCTCGGCGATTGCAACAGCGGCGATTGCAACAGCGGCGATTGCAACAGCGGCGATTGCAACAGCACTGAGGGTCCCAGCAATGATTCCAGCGGTGCTGCGGCCAGCCCGGCCCCCGACCCCCCAGCGGGCCATGGCCACCGCTGCGCTCCCACCGCCGGGCCGGGCAAGCCGCTGGTCTCGGTGATCGTGCCGATCACCATGCTGCTCGGGCTCGACGAGCAACCCGGCGAGCTGCTCGGTCACGGGCCCATCCCCGCCGGCCTGGCCCGTGAGATCGCCGCTGAGGGGACCTGGCGGCGACTGCTGACCGACCCGGTCTCAGGCACCCTGCTCGATTACGGCCGTACCACCTACACCCCACCGGCCGGGCTGGCCGATTTTGTCCGGGCTCGCGACCTGCACTGCCGGTTCCCGATCTGCGGCCAGCGCGCGGCCACCGCCGATCTCGACCACACCGTCCCGTACCCCGACGGTGAGACCAGCGAGCACAACCTGCACGCCAGCTGCCGCCATCATCACCGGCTCAAAACCCACACCACCAGTTGGGATATCGACCAACACCCCGACGGCCGGATCACCTGGACCACCCCCACCGGACACACCCACACCAGCCACCCCCACAACTACCAACCCGATCCGCACCCCCCGCCCGGCGCCGAACCGCCGCCCTTCTAGGGCCACCTCATGGGCTGGAACAACCCTCAAGCTCAGTCCGCGCAGACCCAGCCGCGCACTCCCTACGCCGAGCTGCACTGCCACTCCAACTTCAGCTTCCTGGACGGGGCCTCTCACCCTGAGGAGCTGGTCGAGGAGGCCGCCCGGTTGGGTCTGGACGCGCTCGCGCTCACCGACCACGACGGGCTGTACGGGGTGGTGCGCTTTGCTGAGGCAGCCCGCGAGTGGGGTGTCAAGACCGTGTTCGGGGCGGAGCTCACCCTGGGTCTCGCCGCAACACAGAACGGGATACCCGACCCCGAGGGTGAGCATTTGCTCGTGCTGGCCCGCGATCCTGAGGGTTACCGCAGGCTGTCCCGGGTGATCAGTGATGCCCAGATCACCGGGAAAGAGAAGGGCAGGCCAGCCTATGACCTCGACGCGGTGGCAGCCGCTGCGGGCGGGCACTGGGTGGTGCTCACCGGTTGCCGCAAAGCAGCGGTGCGGGCGGCACTGGAGCGGGCAGGTCCGGCCGCTGCGGCCACGCAGCTCCGCCGTTTGACCGAGCTGTTTGGTGCGGATCACGTCGTCGTCGAGCTCACCGCCAACGGCTTGGCGGACGACGCGGAGCGCAACGATGCGCTCGCCGTGCTGGCCGCGGCGCAAGGGCTGGATACCGTCGCCACCACCGCCGCGCATTACACCACCCCATCCCGGTACCGGCTAGCCACCGCGCTCGCCGCGGTCCGGGCCCGGCGCAGCCTGGACGAGATGGACGGCTGGCTGCCGGCTGCGGCAACGGCTCACCTCCGCTCCGGTGCCGAGATGGCCGAGCGGTTCGCCCGCTGGCCCGGGGCGATCGAACGGGCCGCCGCGCTCGGTCGGGAATGCTCCTTCGATCTGCGTCTGGTGGCGCCGGACCTGCCGTCGTTCCCCGTTCCCGACACGCACACCGAGGCCAGCTGGCTACGCGAGCTCACCTGGTTCGGCGCGGCCGCCCGCTATGGCAGCTACGACGAACGCCCCGGTGCCTACCATCAGATCGAGCACGAGCTGGCTGTTATCGAGGGAAAGAACTTCCCCGGCTACTTCCTCATTGTCCACGACATCGTGGTGTTCTGCCGGCGGGCCGGCATCTTCTGCCAGGGCCGTGGCTCGGCGGCCAATTCCGCGGTCTGCTACGCACTGGGTGTCACGAGCGTCGACGCGGTGACGATGGACCTGCTCTTCGAGCGGTTCCTCACCCCGGATCGTGATGGCTACCCCGATATCGACCTGGACATCGAGTCCGACCGCCGCGAGGAAGTGATCCAGTACATCTACCAGCGATACGGCCGGGACTGCGCCGCCCAGGTCGCCAACGTGATCACCTATCGGGCTCGCTCGGCGGTGCGGGACATGGCCAAGGCACTGGGCTACTCGAGTGGCACGCAGGACCTCTGGAGCAAGCAGATCGACCGGTGGGGGCCGCTGAGACGGGCCGGCGGCCAGACCGACATTCCCGAACCGGTGCTGACCCTGGCCACTGAGTTGGAGGGGTTCCCGAGGCATCTGGGCATCCACTCCGGTGGCATGGTGATCTGCTCCCGTCCGGTGGCTGAGGTCTGCCCGGTGGAGTGGGCGCGCAAGGAGCAGCGCTCGGTGGTGCAGTGGGACAAAGATGACTGCGCGACGGCCGGGCTGGTCAAGTTCGACCTGCTCGGGCTCGGGATGCTCTCCGCGCTGCACTACGCGGTCGATCTGGTGGCTCGCCACTACCGGCACCGGGTGCAGCTGTCAGATCTACAGCCCACTGACCCGGCCATCTACGCGATGCTCGCCCGGGCCGATTCGGTCGGGGTGTTCCAGGTGGAGTCCCGCGCGCAGATGGCTACCCTGCCCCGGCTGAGGCCGCGCTGCTTCTACGACCTAGTGGTGGAGGTGGCGCTGATCCGCCCCGGTCCGATCCAGGGTGGTTCGGTGCATCCCTACCTCCGGCGCCGCAACGGCCAGGAGGCGTGGGACTACGATCACCCGCTGCTGGTGAACGCGCTGCGCAAGACGCTCGGTGTGCCGCTGTTCCAGGAGCAGCTGATGCAGATGGCCATCGACGTCGCCGGCTTCTCCGCCGCCGAGGCCGACGAACTGCGCCGCGCGATGGGCGCCAAACGGTCCACCGAGCGGATGGAACGCCTCCGTGGGCGGCTGTTCGAGGGAATGGCCCGTCACGGCATCACGGGCGAGCTGGCTGAGAAGATCTACGCCAAGCTGCTGGCCTTCGCTCATTTCGGCTTCCCGGAAAGCCACGCGATCAGCTTCGCCGCGCTGGTGTACTACAGCGCCTGGTTCAAGTATTACTACCCGGCGGCATTCTGTGCCGCTTTGCTGCGAGCCCAGCCGATGGGCTTCTACTCCCCGCAGTCGCTGATCGCCGATGCTAGGCGTCACCGCGTCATGGTTCGAGGCCCGGACATCAACGCCAGCGGGGTGTACGCCGGGCTGGAACCGTCCGCGGTGGGGGCGCCGGAGCACGCGGTGCGGCTGGGACTGGCCATGGTCCGCACGGTGGGACAGCCGCTGGCCGCCCGGTTGGTCCAGGAACGGGAAACCCACGGCCGCTACCGCAGCATCGTTGACGTGGCGCGCCGGGTGAGGCTGAGCACCGCCCAGGCCGAGGCGCTGGCCACCGGTGGGGCGTTCAACCGGTTTGCCCCGCACCGCCGGCAGGCGCTGTGGTCGGCCGGAGCGGTGGCCACGCAGCGGCCGGACCGGTTGCCAGGCACTGCGGTAGGAGTTGTCGCTCCACCACTGCCCGGGATGAGCGCGCTGGAGCTCGCTGCGGCCGACGTCTGGGCCACCGGGGTATCCCCGGAGTGCTTCCCCACCCAGTTCCTCCGGGCTGAGCTGGCCGCCCTGGGTGTGGTGCCCGCCGCTGAGCTGGGGGACCGGGAAGACGGGCAGCGGGTGCTGGTCGCTGGAGTGGTGACTCATCGCCAGCGTCCGGCTACTGCGGGCGGGGTCACCTTCCTCAACCTGGAGGATGAGACCGGCATGGTGAACGTGATCTGCACCCCCGGTTTCTGGGTGCGCTACCGCACCGTCGTGCGCGCCTGCCCGGCGCTGCTGCTGCGCGGCCGGCTGCAGATCGCCGAGAGGGTGGTCAACGTGCTGGCCGAGCACACCGCAGCCCTGGACTTGCGGGTGGGCTCGACCTCCCGCGACTTCCGGTGAGTCCCCGCGGTCGGTCGGGGCGCCAGTGCAAGGATGCCCCCGTGAGTGTGACGATGCTGGCGGGCAACACGACCCGAGACAAGACCGTCACGGCCGCCGGGCGGAGCGGCCCACCATGAGCACGCGGACCAGCCTGCGACCACAGCTGATCTTCGGCCTGGTCATGGCCGTGGTCGCGGTGGGCATGGTGCGCATCGCGCAGTACCACTGGCGGGAAGGTACTGTGATCATCGGTGGTGCGCTGCTGCTCGCCGCGGGGCTGCGGGCGGTGCTCCCGCCGGAGCGGACCGGGTTGCTTGGGATCCGCCGCCGGGCCCTGGACGTGCTCACCTATGGTGTCTTCGGGCTGATGATGCTGATCGTGGCACTGACGATCATCGGGGGACCGCTGGCTGCAAGCTGAGTCGTACGAGAGGATTGATCACGGATGGCACGTTCCGGCACGGTCGCGGTCATCGGGGCCGGCTTCTACGGTTCGACCACCGCGCAGCGGCTGGCTGAGTACGACCTGTTCGACACCGTCGTGCTCACCGACATCATCGAGGGCCGCCCGGAGGGCTTGGCGCTGGATATGAACCAGTCCCGGCCGGTTGAGGGCTTCGAGACCAGGATTGTCGGCCAGACCACCGGCCAGGACGGCTCGGGCTATGAGGCGATCGCCGGCAGCGACATTGTCGTGATCACCGCCGGGCTGTCCCGCAAGCCGGGGATGAGCCGGATGGATTTGATCGAGGTCAACGCCCGCATCGTCCGGCAGGTCGCGGAGAACGTTGCACGGCATGCCCCTGACGCGGTCGTCATCGTGGTGTCCAATCCCTTGGACGAGATGACCGCGCTGACCCAGATCGCCACCGGGTTCCCCCGGCACCGGGTGATGGGCCAGGCCGGGATGCTCGACACCGCACGGTTCACCAGCTTCGTCGTCGAGGAACTCGCCGTGCCGGTGTCCTCGGTGCGCACCCTGACGCTGGGCTCACACGGTGACACCATGGTCCCGGTGCCCAGCGCGTGCACCGTGAACGGCACGCCCCTGACCGACCTGCTGCCCGCAGACAAGATCGAGGCGTTGGTCACCCGGACCCGCAACGGTGGCGCCGAGGTGCTCGCCCTGCTCAAGACCGGGTCGGCGTACTACGCTCCCTCGGCCGCCGCGGCCCGCATGGCGCGCGCGGTGCGCGAGGACTCCGGTGCCGTGCTGCCGGTCTGCGCGTGGGTGGACGGCGAGTACGGCATCTCCGGGGTCTACCTGGGCGTCACCGCCGAACTGGGTCGGCAAGGGGTGCGCCGGGTGGTGCACACCGAGCTGACCGACAGTGAGCTCGCCGAGCTGCGAAAGGCCGCGGATGCCGTCCGGGCCAAGCAGGCTGACGTGCACCATTTGTGATCACCGACCCACGATGATACCGGAGATGATACCGGAGGAGACGCTGCACTGGCTGGCCGCGAGGGGCCGGCCGGTACGCTTGATCGCCACTGGGGGGGGCACGGGTGGGCACACCTACCCGGCGATCACGACGATCCGTACTGCTCGGGACCTTCTGGCCGGGGTGGGTGTCGAGCTCGACGTGCTCTACGTGGGTTCGGCCGGTGGGTTGGAAGAGCGCGTCGCAGCGCAGGAACAGTTGCCCTTTCACGCGGTGTCCACCGGCAAGCTGCGGCGCTCCGCCAACCCGATGCGGATGATCTGCCGGGAAAACCTGCGCGATGTCGGACGGCTGGCCCGGGGGGTCGTGCAGGCCCGCCACGTGGTGCGCGCCTTCCGACCCGACGTGGTGCTCTCCACCGGTGGGTATGTGGCCCTTCCGGTGGGGCTGGCCGCCAGATCGGCCGGGGCCGCGCTGCTGGTGCACGAGCAAACCACCAGGCTGGGTCTGGCGAACCGGCTGTTGGTGCGCCGCGCTAGCGTGATCGCGCTGTCCTCACCGGCATCCTTCGAGCTGCTGCCGCCGCTGGTGCGGGCGCGAGCTGTGGTCACGGGCAACCCGATCCGGACCGAGCTGCTCCACGGCGCCGGCAGCAAAGCTGTGCGGGCGCTGAACTGGAGTGGCTGGGACGCCGGTCTGCCCACCGTGTATGTCACTGGTGGCGCGCAGGGCGCCGTCCAGGTCAACCGCCTCGTTGCGGCGGTGCTGGAGGCCCTGTTGCCGCGGGCGAATGTCGTGCACCAGTGCGGCGCCAGCTCGCTGGCCGAGCTGCAGCGCCGCGCTGAGCAGTTGCCCACCGGGCTGGCCGGCCGCTACCGGGTGGTCGAGTTCGTTGGCTCGGAGCTTGCGGATGTGCTGGCGCTCGCCGACGTGGTGGTCTCCCGCTCCGGTGCCGGCACGCTCGCTGAGCTGACCGCGTTGGGCAAGCCCTCGATCCTCATCCCGCTGGTGCCCACCGGAGGCAACGAGCAGGAGCACAATGCCCGCTACCTCCAGCAGGCGGGTGCGGCGCACGCTCTGCTCGGCAACCACCCCACCCCGCAGGATCTCGCCCGAGCTCTCGATACCCTGATCGGCGACCCCGGGCTGCGAGCGAGGATGGCCGCCCAGGCCGCCCGGCTCGGTCGCCCCTGCGCCGCCCACGATCTCGCCGCGTCCCTGCTGAGCCTCGTCTCGGTAGGCTGACCTCGTGTTGATGTCGCAGGAATCCGGCGGGACGACTCCGCGGTCGGGCTATCGCACGGACGCAGTCGCCTCCAGCGCGCGCAACGCGCCCGAGGGGACCGTGGTGCGTTTGGCTGGCCGGGTCGTGCTCTGGCGCCGGATGGGTGGGCTGATCTTCGGGCACCTGCAGGACCGCAGCGGACGCGTGCAGATCTCGCTGTCCAAGGACGAGCTAGGGGAACAGGCCCTCAAAGAGTGGTCCCGAATGGTCAAGGTCGGCGACTTCGTGGGGGTTGTCGGGAGCCTCTACACCACCCGCCGCGGCGAACCGACCGTCGCGGTGTCCGAACTCACCGTGTTGAATCGGACAGTCCGCGCGTTGCCGGACAAGTGGCAGGGCCTGTCCCACGTCGAGTCTCGCTACCGTCGCCGCTATCTGGACTTGCTGGTGAACGCGGAGACCCGGGAGCGGTTCCGGACCAGAGCGAAGATCATCCGGGTGATCCGTCGGTTCCTCGACGACCATGATTTCCTCGAAGTCGAGACACCGATCCTGCAGGAAGCCGCGTCCGGGGCCGCCGCGCGACCGTTCGTGACCCGGCACAACGCGCTAGGGGAGGACTTCTACCTACGCATCTCGCCGGAGACGTTGCTCAAGCGCGTTGTCGTCGGCTCCCTGGACCGGGTCTATGAGCTGGGCCGCAACTTCCGCAACGAAGGCATGGACTCCTCTCACCTCCAGGAGTTCACGATGCTGGAGTGGTACGCGGCCTACTGGGACTACCGCGACAACATGGCCTTTGTTCGCGAGCTGATCCTCACGGTGCTCGACGAGGTTCTCGGCACCCGGACGGTCACCTACGACGGCGTGAAGCTGGACTTCGGCGCCGACTGGCCGGAGTTGGACTACCGGACCGAGATTGCCCGGCGAACCGGTATCGACCTCACTGCCATCCGCGACCTGGCGACGCTGCGGGAACGCCTCGCCGGGCTCGGTCTGGACGTTGACGAAGCGGTGTCCTATGCGGGGCTCGTCGACCTGCTGTACAAGAAAGCAGTCCGGCCCGAACTTATCCAGCCGTGTTTCCTGGTGCATCCCCCCGTGGAGCTGGGCCCGCTCGCCCGGCGCAACGACGAGGACCCGACCACGCTCGACATGTTCCAGGTTGTCGTGAACGGCTGGGAGATCGTCAAGTCGTACTCCGAACTGGTGGACCCCATCGAGCAGCGGCAACGGTTAGCGGAACAAGCCGAACTACGCGAGGCTGGCGATGACGAGACGATGATGGTGGAAGAGGACTTCCTCGAAGCGATGGAATACGGGATGCCGCCGATGTCTGGTCTTGGCATCGGAATCGACCGGTTCGTCGCTCTACTCACCGACGCACCCACCCTCCGGGAAGTCGTTCTCTTCCCCGCCATGCGCGGCATCAGGAAAGGCCAGAGCGGCCCGGACGACGACACCTGACCTGATCGCCGGTCCTGGTAGCGCGCGAGTGGAGAGGAGTGCCCGACTATGGGCAAGATCAAAGTAGTGGGGACCGTCGTCGAGCTCGATGGCGACGAGATGACGCGGGTCATCTGGCGGATCATCAAGGACAAGCTGATCCTGCCCTACCTCGACCTCACCCTCGACTACTACGACCTCGGCATCCAGCACCGGGACGCCACCGATGACCAGGTCACCGTCGACGCCGCGCACGCGATCGCTTACCACGGGGTGGGCGTCAAATGTGCCACCATCACGCCCGACGAGGCGCGGGTCGAGGAGTTCGGTCTGAAGAAGATGTGGCGTTCGCCCAACGGGACAATCCGCAACATTCTCGGTGGTGTGATCTTCCGGGAACCGATCGTCTGTGCCAACGTACCCCGCCTCGTGCCGCACTGGACAAAACCAATCGTCATCGGCCGCCACGCGCACGGCGACCAGTACCAGGCCAGCGATTTCACCGTTCCGGGGCCGGGCACCGTGACGATCACCTATATGCCCGACGATGGTCGCGAGCCGCTGGTCAGGGAGGTGGCGTACTTCGATGAGGGGGGCGGTGTCGCGCTCGGGATGTTCAACTACCGCAAGTCCATCGAGGATTTCGCTCGGGCGTCGCTGCGCTACGGCCTGGCCCGTGGGTACCCGGTCTACCTGTCGACTAAGAACACGATCCTCAAAGCGTACGACGGCATGTTCAAAGACATCTTCGCCGAGATCTATGAATCGGAGTTCAAAGCCGACTTCGAAGAGCACGGCCTCACCTACGAACACCGGTTGATCGACGACATGGTGGCTGCCGCCCTGAAATGGTCCGGCGGCTATGTCTGGGCCTGCAAGAACTACGACGGCGACGTGGAGTCCGACGTCATCGCGCAGGGCTTCGGCTCACTGGGCCTGATGACCAGCGTGCTGATGACCCCAGACGGCCGGACCGTCGAGGCGGAGGCCGCGCACGGCACCGTCACCCGGCATTTCCGGCAGCATCAGCAGGGCAAACCCACCTCGACCAATCCGATCGCGTCGATCTTTGCCTGGACGGGAGCTCTGCGTCACCGTGGCATGCTGGACACGACTCCCGAGGTCATTCGATTCGCACAGACCCTGGAGCGGGTCTGCATCGACACCATCGAAAGCGGCACGATGACCAAGGACCTGGCGCTCCTGATCGGCCCAACAACCCCCTTCCTGACCACCGAGGACTTCCTCGACGAGCTCGAAGCAGGGTTGCGGCACGCCATGGAGCGTTGAAGCATTACCTCATCCCGCAATGAGATCGTGACGGCGGAGAGTGACAGGTGGCTACGACAAGGCAGAAGTGGGTCGCCGGGGGAGCCGTGCTGGTGGCGATTGTCCTGGTGTACTCCGCGCACAACAGCCAGACCACGACCGGGGGCAGCGGCACGGGAACCGGCGCCTCGGGGCCGTGCACGGTAACGGTCACCGCGGACACGCTCAACGTGCGGTCCAGTCCCGACAATAACGCCCCGGTCGTGCAGATCTACTCCAAGGGGGAGGTGGTGTCGGCCGACCGGACCGTCCGCGACGGCTACCGGCAACTCGGCCCGAACCGTTGGGCCGCGCGAGAATACCTCGATCCGAGGCCGGGTAGCGACTGCGGCTAGGCCACGAGATCTCGATGGCGCTCATCTTCCGTGGTCGACACACCACAGTCGGTAGTTGCGTCAGACGTCGCAACTCAGGCATTATACAATTCAGGGATTATACAGAGTGCGGCAAGGTGAATTCCCAAGCGACGTCTCGTGGATTTAGGGCGGCCCAGTTCCTGATGCGCTCCTTGTGAATTACCACACTGAAAATCTTAACTGGCAGCTTCCTCGCAAGTCTCATGTGCTGTCAGTAGGTCGCTTGCCGCTGATGGTCCCCCAGCTTGAGCCTGTGTAGCGAGCCTGAGCCGCGGGCGACAGAATGTGTCGCCCAACGCACACAAACCGTGATCTCAGAGCGGAGGGGTGGCTGCGGCAACCAATGGAGACGGGTCTGGCGTATCGTGGTCAGGTGATACGCGAAGGATGTCCAGGATCTCCCACGCGGTCGGCGGGGAAGGCACCACCGGGTGGGTTTTCCGCCGGCGAGAGGCCGAACGTGCATCATTTGACTAGCGTAGGCGAGCATGCGGGGGACTAGCCCACAGCAGACCGGCGGGCAGCCGGGTCTACTCCAACGCTACCGGCGACGCTACCCGTGGTTGGACCGCCTGGTGCGCGCTGGGCAGTCCTACACTGCCCGTCACGGTGACTACTACGCTGCGGCGATCACGTTCTTCAGCGTGCTCTCCCTGGTGCCGTTGTTGATGATTGTCTTCGCGGTCGCAGGTTTTGTGCTCGCTGGCAACCCGGAGCTGCTGAGTCACTTGCAGGATCAGATCCGGTCCTCAGCGCCTGCCGGGTTGGGCCCAACTCTCGGCCAGGTCATCAACGAGGCGATCAAGTCCCGCGATGGCGTGGGGATTGTGGGCCTGCTCGGTGCGCTGTATTCCGGGCTGGGCTGGATGGACAACCTTCGCGAGGCGCTCACCGCCCAGTGGCTACCAACAGAGGGGCTACCAACAGAGGGGCTACCAACAGAGGGGCTACCAACAGAGGGACCATCGACCAAGGAGACATCGACCCAGGACAAGCAGCCGCCCGCGCTGGTGGGCTTCCTTCGCAAAAAGATCTTCGACCTGCTGGCGCTGCTCGGCCTGGGGCTAGCGCTGATGGCGTCCTTCGCGTTGACCGGCGTCGGCACCGCGTTCGCCAGCGTCGTGCTGAAGGCGCTGGGCCTCGGGCAGCTTCCCGGGGCACGGCTGGTGCTGGTCGCCCTCTCCGTGGCGACCTCGGTGGCCGGCATGTGGCTGGTGTTCCTCTGGGTGATTGCACGCCTGCCACGCGAGCCGGTGCCGCTGCGCAGCGCGACCCGCGCAGCCTGGTTCGGGGCGATTGGTTTCGAGATCCTGAAGCAGTCCTTTGCCATTTACCTGGACAGCGTCACCAGCAGCCCCACCGGCCGATTGTTCGGTCCGGTGATCGGACTGATGGTGTTCGCCTACTTCATCTCCCGGTTCTTGCTGTTCCTCACCGCGTGGGCGGCGGCACCGGCGAAGGTGCCAGAGGGCCACCAGCAGGCCGGCCTCGCCGCAGTGAGCGCGCAGACGAGCACCCCCACCTGATCCCCGCCTCGATGTTGGGCGGGACCACTAGCTCAGTACGGGTTTTACCCCGATGCGCCTCGCCCCGTGCGGGGTGTGTACTGGAGAGCGGCGGGTTAGCTCCCAGCGCCCTCCCCCCAGTGCCCTTCCTCTGGGCCCTCCCCCTGGGCCCGTTACACGTGCTAAGGAGACCACCATGCAAACCGTGATCAAGGTGCTCGGGATCATTGCGTTGATCTGGATCGGGTTCACGGTGCTGAGCTGGGTCCTCGGGGCCGCGTTCACGTTGTTGGTCTGGGCGCTGGTGATTGGGGCGGTGCTGTTCGTCGGCTCGGCTGCCTACGCTGCGGTGAAGAGCAAGTCGAGCCGGCACGCGATCGACCGGTAGCCGAGGGCGATCACGCTGGGTCCGTCAAGACCCGCCGGAGTAGGTGCATCGCGACGGTCACTGAACGGTCGCGGATCTCGGCGCGGTTGCCCGGCACCACCGCCTCGCTGGCCCGGACCGCGCCGTCGCTGGTGGTCACGCAGATGCACACGTAGCCGACCGGCTTGGCATCGGTGCCCCCACCCGGACCGGCCACCCCGGTGATCCCGGCGCCGACATCGGCACTGAAACGGTCCCGGGCCCCCTCGGCCATGGCCCGGGCCACCTCCGGTGACACCGCCCCGTGCTGCTCGATCAGCGGCGCGGGCACGCCGAGCAGCGTGGTCTTGGCCCTGTTGGAGTAGGCCACCACACCGCCGGCGACGTAGTCCGACGCCCCTGGCCGTTCGGTGAGCCGGGCGGCCAGCAGCCCGCCGGTACACGATTCCGCGAGCCCGATCCGTCGCCCCCGCAGCAGCTCGGCGAGCTGATCGTCCAGCGATGTGCCGTCGGTCGAGAACAAGTACCGGGCGTGCCGAGCGCGGAGCTGCTCGATGAGCGCATCGCGGATCGCCTCGGCACCAGGCCGGTGCCGGATGTCGATCACGAGCTCAGCGCGCCGCAGGCAGGTGGTGATCTCCAGCGGCGTCAGGTCCAGCGCCGCGCTCACCTCCTGCAGGGTCGCCGCGATCTGCGACTCGGGTAACCCGAACAGCCGCAGCTGCGCAGATTCAAAGGGCGTGGTGCGCGCCAGGATGGCTCTGACGGCCGGGGTGGCCAGGGCCGCAGGCCACATCGCCTGCAGTTCTGGGGGCGGTCCTGGCAGCACGATCACCGTGGGTCCGCCGTCGACGGGGACCACCAGTCCGGGTGCCGTCCCCACCGGGGGGAGGGCACGGGCGCCGCGTGGTTTCAGGGCCTGCTTGCGGTTCGCCGCCCGCAGCGCCTCCGGGTCGAAGCGCGCCAGCCCTCGGAGCCTGGCGAGGATCGCGGCAATCTGGCGCTCCATCGTCTCGTCGAGCTCCAGCTCCACTCCGGCGAGCCCAGCGACCACCTCGGCGGTCAGGTCGTCCGCGGTCGGGCCCAGTCCACCGCTGGTGACGATCAGGCCGATGCCCTGATCGGCGAGGAATCGTAGCGCCGCGGCCAGGTCCGTCGGCCGATCCCCGACGCAGATCAGATAGGCTACTTCCAGGCCCAACTCACCCAGCCGCTCCGCCAGCCACGGGCCGTTGCGGTCGGTGATCTGGCCGCCCAGCAGCTCCGTTCCGGTGACCACGATCCCTGCCCGAACCTCGGGGCCGTTGTTGCTCACGAGACGCCACGCTAGCGGGGCGGGCATGCCAGCCGTGGGCAGGCGGGGCCGTGCACCGGGGCTCGCCGAACTCACGTCGCGTGGGGGATCAGTAGCGTTCAGTGCGACTAACCCCCTCTTGTGAAGGTAGTTTCTACTCGTTCGTGTGTATAAAGCGTCAAGTATCCCGCAAAGAGTTACCTTGAGTAGGAGGTACATCGAACGGAGGGCCCCCGATCGGGGAGCGCGTTCAGTCCGGACTCGCGGCGCTCGGGGAAGCTCGCTGGGCACCTTCCCTCGGCTCGACGACGCCACGCCGGGCGGGAGCGCCGATGATAAGGAGTTCGTACCCATGTGCACTGAGCCCCAGGGCCTCGACGCACAGGCCCTCGACTCGCGGATCGTCGTAGACCGATGAGCACCGTCTCGGGGTTGTTGGACGTTCTGAGCCGAGAGCGACCCCGCCCTGCCCGGCTGCGCGAGTGGCCACACGCCTGGTGGCTGGCCGTGGTCACGGTGTGTTTCGGCGCGTTCATGGGTCAGCTCGATGCCAGCATCGTCACCCTGACCTACCGGCCGCTGCGGCTGGAGTTTCACGCGTCACTAGCCGGGGTCCAGTGGGTGTCGCTGTCCTACCTGCTGGCCCTGACCGCCCTGCTGATCCCGGTGGGGCGCCTGTCAGACATCCATGGCCGCAAGCTGAGCTACCTCTACGGGTTCGTGGTCTTCACCGTCATGTCGGGGGTGTGCGGCTTGGCGCCGTCCCTGGGAGTGCTCATCGGTGCCCGGGTCGCGCAGGCCATCGGCGCGGCGTTGCTGCAGGCCAACAGCATCGCGCTGGTCGCGACCAGCGCGCCTGCGCATCGAATGCGAACCGCCCTGGGGGTCCAGGCTGGTGCCCAGGCCATCGGCCTGGCGCTGGGACCTACCGTCGGCGGGCTGCTGGTGTCCAGCGTGGGGTGGCGATGGGTGTTCGACATCAATATCCCTGTCGGGATCCTCGGCGTCCTCGCCGGGATCTACCTGCTGCCCCGCACCCAGCGCCGCGCTCCCACCGTGGGGTTGGACCGGTTCGGGCTGCTGTTGCTGGCCACAGCGACCACCAGCCTGCTGCTCGCGATTTCGGTCGTCTCGGGGCTGTCGCTCCCTACGTGGGCCGCTGCCGTGCTGCTGGGTGTCGCGGTTGTCGCGGCGATGGGTTTCGTGCTGCGCCAACTCCATGCCGCCGCCCCGCTGATCCAGCTCTCCCTGCTCCGTAACCGCGCGGTCAGTACCGGTCTGGTCGGTGCCCTCTGCGGATACCTCACGCTGTTTGGCCCGCTCGTCCTGGTCCCGGTCGTCCTGACCGACGACGGCGCCTCCGACCTGTATGCCGGGCTGGTGCTCACCGCCTTACCCGCCGGGTTCGCCCTTGCCGCGGTCGGGGTTGAGCGGGTGTTGCCACACTCCTGGACCGACCGCATTCGAGCCATTCTCGGCGCCTCGGCGAGCCTCGCCGTCCTCCTCGTGATGCTGGCTATGTCACCGACTACCGGCATGTTGCTGACAACGCTCGCCCTGCTGGGTGTCGCCCTAGGTATCTTCACCCCGGCGAACAACACCCTGGTTATGAGCGCTATCCCGGCGCAGTCTGCTGCCACCGGTGGTGGGCTGCTCAACATGACCCGTGGTCTGGGCACCGCCTTGGGTGTTGCCCTCGTCACCCTCGCCATCACCCTCGGCGACGGTGGGCATTCCTTCCTCGATGCGCCGAACACCGCCATCTTCGTCCTCACCGTGGCTGCGGTGCTGACCCTGCTCTCGGCCTTACTCGCTCCCTGCAGAGATACCGCAGAGCGCTCCTCGCCCAAGGGTGAGGACGGGAGGATACGTCCGAGCTAACAGACCTCACCCTGTGACACCAGTGTATTTTTCTCACCCGTGAGCCCAAGTCCCCGCATCGCCGAGCTGCCCCCGGAGTGGAGCCGTAGCAAACTCGCCGTCGTGATCCCGACCTACAACGAGGCGGATACCCTCCCCGTTCTGGTGAAACATCTGTTCGCACTGCCGTTGCCCCGGCTGACGGTCATCGTGGCCGACGATAACTCGCCCGACGGCACCGGTGCCATCGCCGATGACCTCGCGGCGGCCGAGAACCGGCAGGGCGAGGATCGCATGGTCGTCCTACACCGGCCGGGCAAGGCCGGTATCGGGCGGGCGCACGCCGCGGGCATGATTGTCGCCTTGGAACGGGGCTTCGACTACATCGCGCAAATGGACGCCGACCTGTCGCATCCTCCCGAGGCGATCCCCGGCATGCTCGGGACCCTGCTGTCGCTCGACGCTGGCGTGGTCATCGGTAGCCGCTACATCCACGGGGGGAGTCTGAGCAGCGACTGGGGGCGCAATCGACGGTTCCTTTCCGCGTTCGCGAACTTCTACGTGAACGCGATTCTCAAGTTGCACATCAGGGATGCCACGGCTGGTTTCAAGATATGGCAGGCGGACGTGCTCGCTCAGATCGGCCTGGACAACTTGTACAGCAAAGGATACAGCTTCCAGGTTGAGATGAACTACCGATGTACGAATCTCGGGTACTTAGTCGTCGAGTTGCCTATTCATTTTGAAGAACGCTTGGCGGGGGCGAGTAAGATGGGCCTGGGCGCTAAATGGGAGTCGATGAGGATGCCGTTTATTCTGCGCCGTCACAACCGCCGTCAGGGTTCGAGGTCCCAGCGTTCGCGGTCCTAACGGTGGCGTTGGCGGGCTACCAGCGCACCGAGTACGGCGAGCACGGTGACCGCAAGGCCCAGCCACAACGTCACTGGCAGCAGCCCGCCGGTGTGATGGGATCGGCCGATCCAACCGGGGGAAGCCCAACCGGGTGAAGCCCAACCCGGGGAAGCAGAGTGCGCACCTGCCTGCGGCGGCAGGGCACCGGGAGCAAGCGACTCAGCGTGGTCCACCAACTGCCCGACCGGGTTCCCGGAGGGCAGGGCGAACCCATAGTTCAGCAGCCGGGCTGCCTGCTCCGACATCGACACCGGCCGCTGCTCGCCCCGCATCAGCACCACCATCAGGCGCCGCCCGCCGCGTTGTGCGGCGTCGAGCTGGGTGTGTCGGGCGTCGTCGGTGAACCCGGTCTTGCCACCCAGCGCGCCCGGGTAGGTCCTGAGCAGCTTGTTGTCGTTGCTGACCACGAACCCCGGCCGGTTGCCGTACCCGGGGAAGTTCGCCTGCCGGGTGCCCAGCAGCTCTGCCAGCAGCGGTCGGCCGAGTACCTGACGAAATGCCAACGCCAGGTCGTAGGCTGAGGCGCTCATGCCCACCCCGTCCAATCCCGACGGGGTGGCGGCTCGGGTATCCAGCGCGCCCAGCCTCGCGGCCAGCTCGTTCATCTGCTTGACGGTCTGCGCTACCCCACCGAGCGCCCCGGCCAAGGCATGGGCGGCGTCGTTGCCGGAGGACAGCAGCAAACCGGTGAGCAGCTGGCGAACGGTGTAGCGGCCGCCGGGGCCCAGGCCCACTCGGCTGCCATCCTGGTCGGCGTCGGCCTGGGTGGCGACCACGACCTGGTCAGGGGGAAGCTGGTCGGCGGCCAGGAGGGCGGTCAGCAGTTTGAGTGTCGAGGCCGGGCGGTGGCGCCCATGCGGGTCCTTGGCGGCGAGCACCTCACCGGAGTCGACATCGGCGATCAACCAGGACATCGAGGTGATCCCCGGGGGCGGGGCGGGCGCTCCGGGGGGCAACACCAGCCCGCACTCGCCCATCCGTGGCCCACCTACGGGAGGGTCGGGAACTGGCATCGGCGGGGGAGCCAGGGTGCCCGGAGTCGGGGCCTCTGAGGAGTCCACTGGCGGAGGTGGGGCGATCTGTGGTGAGCAGGTGGACTGTGCGACGGGGTAGGCGGCGGCGGGCCCGGCGCCGAGCAGAGTTATGGAGCAGAGAGCAGCAATCAGGACGCCCACCACCCGGAAGGAGCGGGAGGCATGAGTGAGTAACAGGGTTATCGGACTCAATGCGAGGCGGCGTCCGCCAAGACGCCATCACTACCGCCGCCTTGCTCGGCCTCCACCGGCTTAGACTGGCGAGCGCGAACCCGACGCGGAGCCGGTCGTGGTGGCGGCGGTGCGGCAGGGGGCGGGGCAGCCGGCACGCCGCCCCCCATGATGATCTCGGCGAAGGTGGCCATCGCCTCGTCCAGCTGCGCGGTGTAGCGCAACTCGGACTCTTCGTTGGCCTGCCGGACCAGCCCGGACAGCGAGTCCACGTCGGGGCGGTGGGCCAGCGCGCTTTCCAGCGTACCCAGCCCGCCGGACAGCACGTCCAGCCGCTGGGTGATCGACTCCAGGGCACTCGACAGCGATTCCTGCATGCCCGCCTCGAGCACGTCCAACCGGGTCCGCAACCCTGTCTCAGCGGCGCCAATCTGCTCCCGCACCGGCCCGTGCACCGCGGCGGGCAGGCCGTCGAGCCTGGTGTCCTGCCGGTCGAGGTGGTGCTCCAGGTCGTCGATCCGCTTGTGCAGCCCAGCGATCCGGTCCTCCAGACCATCCATCCGGCCGGCGACGCCTTCGAACCGGCCCGCCATCCCGTCCAGCCGCCCGCCGAGCTCCGCGAACGGGGTGGCTAGCTTGTCCACGATCGACTCGATGCTGCGAGACAGCGCGGCGATGGCGCTGTCCTGAGTTTCGAGCCTCGACAGTGCCTCATCGAGCCGCTCGGCCAGCACGCTGATCTCGGTGCGGTCCGGCAACTCCGCCAGCCGTTTGCGGACCGAACCTAGCGACTCCAGCGGAGCCAGCCGGGCGTGGATCTCGTCCAGCGCGTCGAAGATCTGCTGCTGCTCGCTGTCGCGGATCTCGGCGGCACGCAGGAGCATGCTGCGCATCCGATCAAAGGATTGCGTCGCTGGGTTAGTCACGGGCGTTGGCCTTTGCTGGGGAACGAACCGATCCTGGCGGGTGCGAATCCTAGCCATCCTGGCCGGCGTGAGGCGCGCGGGGAGGGCTAATGCACGTGCAGCCGGTCCTCGAAACCACCGGCCAGGGCCCGCCAGGCGGCCACTTCGGCGTTGAAGGGAGCGCTGGGCGCCAGCCGGGTCGGGTCCGGGCGCAGGAGGAAGGACACCAGCCAGCCCAGCGGTTCAGAACTGGTCAACGCCTTGCTCGCCGCGTCCGACCCAGCCCACCGCTCGGCGTCAGTGATCAGTTCCACAGCCAGCTCGAGCTGCCGGGGATCCACCGTCTCGGGGCCCCCAGCGAGGTCGTCTGCCAGGCCGTCGAGCCGGTAGCTATTGCCGCGCTCGAGGGCCACCTCCAGTTCGCGCTCCTGCGCCCGCTGGATCACCTGCGGCCAAGTGGACACCGCGTCCAAGTCGTGCTCCTCGCGGTTGTTGGCGAGGTAGCGGACCAGCGAGCCCGGCGAGCTGAAAACGTCGATGCGCCCGTCCCGACCCAGGAAGACCGGTGCGTCGTCGAGGTAGCAGCGCAGCGTGTAGTGCTCACCCAGGTCGCTAATGATCCGGATCGGGTCGATGCCGACCTCCGACCAGAAGGCCAGCGCGGGATCACCGGCCCTCGCCGGAGCCACCTCCCGCTCTCCGAGGGCGGAGGGCTCCTCGAGGACAGAGGGCTCCTCGAGGACAGAGCGGGACTGCGACAGTTCGGTCTCCGCCGCCTGCAGCGCCGCCTCGTTAACGTCGGGACTGTGGATCACCCCGTCGAGCGTGTCGATCACCTCGTCCCACCGCTGCGCGATCACGGTGCATAGCGCGTCCCAGCGCCGCGCACCCTCCCGACCGCCGAAGGCCAGCATGCCGCCGTCGAGCATGCTGAACCCGGGGGTGGAGTCGAGCACGTCGTGCACCACCTCCAAGCCGCAGACATCAGCGAGGGAGCGCACGATCGACACCACGTCGGCGAGCTCACCGATCACCCAGGTATCCGGCGGCTGCGCCACCAGCTCGGGCACCCCCACCAGGTCGTAGCGGTGGTACTCCGCAGGTTGCAGCTCCGGCGCGGGTAAGGCCGCTACCAGCGCCCAGGACGGGTGGTCGATGAGGTCGTGGTCGTGTGCGGTGCGCACGAAACCGACCAGCGCCGCAACCTCGGTGAAGGCGACGAGATGCTCCTCGTCGCCGAGGAATGCCTCCCATTCCTCGCCGTCCTCGCGCCAGCAGGGCGCCCACAGCGTCACCAGGTCACCAGCGGTCACAGAGAGTTCGATCGGCACGATATCCGCAGCCATGCGCCGCAGCGTAATCCCTGGGTTAGGGCCGTAGTCGCCAGCCGTCGAGGGTGGCGCGGATCGCGGCCTCGAACAAGCCGGCGGGATCTCCGGCCCGCTCCGGCACCGCGCGGCCCAGTTCCAGGGACACCACGCCGTGCACGGTGGCCCACAGCGTGGTGGCGATCAGGTAAGGGTTGGTCTCCCGCAGCAGGCCCGCCGCAACCGCCCTACGCACCGTGTCGAGCAGCGGCGTGAACGTGGCCTTGGCGTGCGCGTACGAGGGGATCACCGTGTCCAGCTCGGCGGCAAACCTAGTGAACGCCTCGATGAACAGCCCCTGAAGGATCCCCGGCTTGCCGCCGAACAGCGCGTCCGGACCCTCGAAGGTGAGCAGCGAGGCCGCGGTGTCCAGCAGACGGACCCGCAACGCATCATCGTGCAGTTTCGGTCGAGCTACCGGACAAGCATAGGCCGTCATGCCCGGCGGAGGAGCTCCCGCAGCAGCTCGCCGGTCCGTACCGCGGCGTGGGCGGCGCTGGCGAGTATCTCCTGATGGCTGAGCGGTACCGTCGCAATACCTGCGGCGAGGTTGGTGACCAGCGAGATCCCGAGCACTTCGGCGCCCTCGGCCCGCGCGGCGATGGCCTCCAGCACGGTGGACATCCCGACCAGGTCGGCACCCAGCGTGCGCAACATGCGGATCTCCGCCGGTGTCTCGAGGTGGGGGCCGGGCATCCCGGCGTAGACACCCTCGGCCAGGCTCGGGTCGATCTCGCGGGCCAGCGTGCGCAACCGGAGCGAGTAGGTCTCGGTCAAGTCCACGAACTGCGGCCCGACCAGCGGGGAGGCCGCGGTGAGGTTGAGGTGGTCGGAGATCAGCACTGGCTGACCCACCTCAAGCCCCTCGGCGATCCCGCCGGCAGCGTTGGTGAGCACCACCACCCGCGCGCCCGCTGCGCAAGCGGTGCGGACCCCGTGCACCGCCTGGGTTACCCCATAGCCCTCGTAGCTGTGCGTACGACCCAGCAGCACCAGGATGCGACGCTCATTCCCGAAGCCGCTCAGGCGCACCGACCGGACCGTCCCGGCGTGCCCGCTGACCTGGGGTGCGCGAAACCCCGGGAGCGCGGTGACCGGAATCTCGACGGTGGCAGCGCCCAGCACGTCGGCCGCCGGGCCCCAGCCACTACCCAGCACCACCGCGATGTCGTGCGTGGGCTCCCCGGTGCGCTGGGCGAGCACCGACGCGGCATCTCGGGCGATCTGCGCCGGGCCAGTCACGATCGGCAGCCTAGGCGCCCCAGCTGCCTGTGATCTACAGTTCAGCGAATCCCGCCACCACGGGCTCGAACAGCCTCGTACGCCCAGCGCCCTCTCGTTCGGTGGGCACGGTGACCGAAACCACCCACAACTGCGCCCTAGTCGCGACCAGCCGCAGATAGGTGGTGCGGCGCAGCTCGCCGCCCTCCTGGGTCCGGCCCTCCTGAGTGCGGCCCTCCTGAGTGCGGAAGGTGGCGTCCAGCCCATGACCGGGCAGCCGCTGCCGCTGGGTCTCGACAAGCTCGGGCACCCCCTGTGCCAGGGTGCGCAGGTAGGTAGTCAGGTATTGGTCCACGCTGTTGCCGGGCAGCCTGCCGGTGACCCGCTCCACAGCGATCACCTCCGAGCCGTCCGGGGAGACGAAGCGCAGCACGGTGCCGAAGGCGGTCCCGAGCACCCGCTGCTCCCGGAACTCCAGCCAGCCCCGCGGCACCATGACCGTGAACCGGGCGCCTTGGGCGCCGTTCGGTTCGGTGATCTGAAGCACCCGGGGTGTCAGCACCCCGTCATCGGGGCTCGTCCCGACGGTGGCCCGGGCTCGGAGGTCAGGCAACGCCGCTCGGCCGCTGGCGAGGCGGACAGCCCCGAACCCGGCGAGGCCGGCGCCGACGAACAGCAGCACCGCCAACGCCCACAGCACTGCTCGCTCTGCGATGCCCCGAGCCCGGGTGGTGGCGAACCTGCGCGTCGTGATCGGGTGCTTCGCACCGGAGGGAACGGCAAAGGGCAGCGGGCCCGGGTCGGCCGCGAGCCGCCCTCCGGGGGGGTCGCTCGGGGGGACGCTTGCCGCGCTTGCCGTGGTGACGGTCACGGTGACCGGGTGGGGGCGGGGGCACACCACGGGCGCGGGGTCGGCTGGCTCGGGTGGTGCACCCAGCAGCTGGCGCACCCGCGACAGCGGCATCCGGCGAGCTGGATCCTTGACCATCAACCCGCTGATCACCTCGGCGAGCGGTCCGGAACACGAGGGCCTGGGCACCTCGTCCTGCACCACCGAGGCGACCGTCGCCATCGCGGTGCCCCCGTCGTAGGGGGGCCTGCCCTCGAGGGCGGCGAACAGCGTCGCGCCGAGCCCCCACAGGTCCGATGCTGGGGTGACCGGCCCGCCGGAGGCGATCTCGGGAGCGATGTAGGCGGGGGAGCCCAGCATCAGACCGGTCGCGGTCAACGTCTGATCGCTCTGGTTGCGGGCGATCCCGAAGTCGGTGAGCTTGATCCGGCCGTCGTGAGCCATCAGCACGTTGCCGGGTTTGACGTCCCGGTGCGTGATGCCCGCGGCATGCGCGGCCTGCAGCGCTGCCGCCACCGCGGCCCCGATCGCCACCACCCGGTGGCCCGGCAGGGCACCGTCGCGCAACAGCTCCGCCAGGCTGCGGGAGGCCACCAACTCCATCACCACGAAGGGCGCCCCACCCTCCCGGGCCACGTCGTAGAGGGTCACCACGTTGGGATGCGACAGGGCGGCGATGGCCCTGGCCTCCCGCAGCGAACGCTCCCGCAGCGTGTCCGCCTCGGCCTGCGGGATGCCCGGCGGCAGCAGCACCTCCTTGATTGCGACCGACCGTCCGAGCACCTCGTCGTGTGCTGACCACACCGTGCCCATGGTGCCCCGGCCCAGCACCGCGCCGAGCCGGTAGCGACCCGCCACCAGGCGGGGCGAGGCGTTGGTCACGGCCCCCATGATGCCCGCCTGGCAGACCGCTTACTCGTTGGGCATTCGACAAGACTGGGCGCTGACGGCACACAATCGGGATCATGCACGCTCTTCAATCGAACGGACCTGAGATGGTGGGCAAGAGAACTACACAGTCCGATTTCGCGATCAAGCCGGTGTACCGCCCGGCGGACGTCGCGGCCGGGCTGGCCGAGCGGCTGGGCGAGCCGGGGGAGTTCCCGTTTACCCGCGGGGTGTATCCCACTATGTACACCCAGCGTCCTTGGACGATGCGCCAGTACGCTGGCTACGGCGGCGCTACCGAGTCCAACACCCGCTACCACCAGCTGCTGCGGGCCGGACAGACCGGCTTGTCGGTGGCCTTCGACCTGCCCACGCAAATGGGTTATGACTCCGACGAGCCGATCGCGCACGGTGAGGTGGGCAAGGTGGGCGTGGCCATCGACTCGATCGAAGACATGCGGACGCTGTTCGCGGGAATCCCGCTGGACGCGGTGTCCACCTCGATGACGATCAACGCCCCGGCGAGCGTGCTGCTGCTGCTGTATCAGTTGGTGAGCGAAGAACACGGTGTGCCGGGCTCGAAACTAACCGGGACGATCCAGAACGACGTGCTCAAGGAGTACATCGCGCGAGGCACCTACATCTACCCGCCGGCGCAGTCCCTGCGGCTTACCTCGGATATCTTCGCGTATTGCAAGGCCGAGACTCCGCAGTGGAACACCATCTCGATTTCGGGATACCACATGGCCGAGGCGGGCGCGAACCCTGTGCAGGAGATCGCCTTCACGCTAGCCAACGGGGTGCAGTATGTGCAGGCCGCGCTGGATGCCGGGATGGTCGTCGACGAGTTCGCGCCGCGGTTGTCGTTCTTCTTTGTCTGCCGCACCACGCTGCTGGAGGAAGTCGCCAAGTTCCGGGCCGCCCGGCGGATCTGGGCTCGCCTGATGGCGGAGCGTTTCGGTGCGCGTCATCCCCGGTCCCGGATGCTGCGGTTCCACGCCCAGACCGCCGGTGTGCAGCTCACCGCGCAACAGCCCGAGGTCAACCTGGTCCGGGTCACCGCGCAGGCGATCGCCGCGATCTTCGGTGGTGCTCAGTCGTTGCACACCAACGCCTACGACGAGGCGATCGCGTTACCTACCGAGAAAGCCGCCCGGCTGGCCCTGCGCACCCAGCAGGTGCTGGCCTACGAGACCGACTTGACGTCCACGGTGGATCCCTTCGGCGGCTCCTACGCCATCGAGGCGATGACCGACGAGATGGAGGCCGCCGCAGTGGCCCTCATCGAGAAAGTGGACGAACTGGGCGGCGCGGTGCACGCGATCGAGGCGGGTTTTCAGAAGTCGGAAATCGAGAAGACCGCCTACCAGACCGCAATGGAGATCGACTCTGGCGACCAGGTGGTGGTGGGGCTCAACCGTTACCGGCTGGAGGCCGAGGATCCCTACCGGCCTCTGCGCGTGGACCCGGCGGTCGAAGAAAGTGCCCGGGCCCGGCTCGCCGCGCTGCGCTCGTCACGATCCTCCGCCGAGGTCGAGCGCGCCCTGGGTGAGCTGCGGCGCGCTGCCAAGGACGTCGGCAGCAACGTGCTGTACCCGATGAAGCGGGCCCTTGCCGCCCACGTCACGGTGGGCGAGGTATGCCACGCGCTGCGCGACGTCTGGGGTACCTACGTGCCCACCGAGACGTTCTGAGCCGGCCTGGCAGGCGGTGATGAGAGCAGAATTGCAGGGTGAGCACAGTGGCTAGCATCCTTGCCGCAGCCGTGGAACGGCATGCGGATCACTTGTGGGCGTTGTCCCGCAGCATCCACGCCGAGCCGGAACTCGCTTTCGCTGAGTACCGCAGTGCCGCCAAGGTGGCCAACCTGATGGAGGCCGAAGGTTTCGCCCTCGAGCGTGGCGTGGCGGGCCTGGACACCGCGTTCACCGCGACCTACGGCGCGGGTGAGCTGGTGATCGGGCTGTGCGCGGAGTATGACGCGCTGCCCGAGGTGGGCCACGCGTGCGGGCACAACATCATTGCGGCGTCCTCGGCCGGGGCGGCATTGGCGCTGCGCGAGCTCGCCGATCGGCTGAATGTGACGATCAAGCTGATCGGAACGCCGGCCGAAGAGTCCGGTGGGGGCAAGGTGCTCCTGTTGCAGGCAGGGGTCTTCGACGACGTGGCGATGGCGATGATGGTGCACCCCGCGCCGGAGGAGACCTGCGCGTCCACCTCGCTGGCCATCACCGATCTTGCGGTGCGCTACACCGGCAAGGCGGCGCATGCGGCCCGCGCGCCGCACCGGGGTCGCAACGCCGCCGACGCCCTCACCGTCGCCCAAGTGGCGGTGGGTCTGCTGCGCCAGCATCTGGAGCCCCAGCAGATGGTGCACGGCATCGTCACCCACGGCGGTGCCGCGCCGAACGTCGTCCCCGCCGACACCTCGGCGCTGTACTACGTGCGCGCACCCGACGTCGAATCCCTGCACCAGCTGGAAACCCGGGTCCGGGCCTGTTTCGAGGCGGGGGCACTGGCCACCGGATGCGCCCACGAGGTGACCCAGTGCTCTCCCGTCTATACCGAGCTCGTTCCCGACCCCTGGCTCGCCGCGGCCTACCGGGTGGCGATCACCGGGCTCGGCCGCTCACCGCTGAGCCCCGAGGAGGAGCGAGCGCGCCGCTCCGGGAGCACCGATATGGGCAACGTGTCCCAGGCGCTGCCGGCGATCCATCCGACCATCGCGATCGACTGCGGGGAGGCGGTGAACCACCAGCCCGAGTTCGCTGCAGCGTGCGCCACACCCTCAGCGGACCGCGCGGTGTGCGACGGGGCGCTTGCCCTGGCCCTGACCGGATTGGCGGCGGCGACCGACGACGAGCAGCGGCAGCGGCTGATGCAACGCGTGTCGCCTTAGGGACCGATGCCGGCGCAGGGGCGGCTGCGCAGTTCGGCGACGTAGTCTTCGGGGGCGCCGGCCGCCTCGGCGGCGTCCGCGATGACGCCAAGGTAGCGCGCCGAGGGCAGCCCGCCCTCATATGCGTCCAGCACGTAGAGCCAGGCAAGCACCGCGCCCTCCAGGGTGTGCACCCGCAGCCGCAGCTTCTTGTGCAACCCGAAATCGCCGCCCTCCCAGTTGTCGAGCAGTTTTTCATCCTCGGCAGTCATGTCATAAAGCACGACGAATACCTGGGAGGCGGGGTCCTCGACGACGGTGGCCAGCGCACCCTCCCAGCTGAGATCTTCGCCACCAAAGGTCAGCCGCCAGCCGATCAGCCACCCGGTCGTTGCCATCGGCGAGTGCGGCGCACGTTGCATCATCTGGGCGGGGTCCATGTTGGACCCATAGGCGGCGTAAAGCGGCACGCGCGATAGCGTAGCCGCCACACGATGTGTCCTGGCGTTCCCGCCGCTGTCCTTGCCCCTCTGAGCAACTCTCGCCCTGCCCAGGCGTCTTAGCAGGTGTAGGGCTGGCATGAGGAGGTTGCGATGCGGATCGTCGTCTGTGGCCTGATCGCTGGCGCGGCCTTGCTGGGTCCTGTTCCGATGGCCATGGCCGACACGCCGGCCAACACTGCCGGTGCGGCCAAAACCGCCAATACGGACAGTCGAGCGGTGCCACAGGCTGAGGTGAGCGTGCTGGCGGTGGCGCTCACCGTAGGCGGCACGGTCGCCATGGCCGGATCTGGCGTGGCGCTGGCGCGGCGCCGTACGGTCAGCCGTCGACCCAGTTAAGGGTTCGGGTGACCGCCTTGCGCCACTGGGCATAAAGATCCTCGCGTCGCTGGGCGGGCATCGTCGGCTCCCACCGCCGGTGCTCCGCCCAGTGGGAGCGGATTTCCGGTGTCCCCGACCAGAACCCGACCGCCAGGCCAGCGACGTAGGCAGCACCCAACGCGCTGGTCTCGCTGATCACCGGGCGGATCACGGGAACCCCGAGGATGTCCGCCTGGAACTGCATGAGTACCTCGTTGCCGACCATTCCCCCGTCCACCTTGAGTGCGCTCACCGTGGTCCCGGAGTCGGCGTTCATCGCCTCGAGCACCTCCCGGGATTGGAACGCGGTGGCTTCCAGCACCGCCCGGGCCACATGCCCCCGGTTGACGTAACGGGTCAAGCCGACGATGGCGCCCCGGGCGTCGGAGCGCCAATGCGGGGCGAGCAACCCGGAGAAGGCCGGCACGAAGTACACCCCGCCGTTGTCCGCCACGGTAGCCGCTAGGGGTTCGATCTCCGCTGCTGAGGAGATTATGCCCAGGTTGTCCCGCAACCACTGCACCAGCGACCCGGTGACGGCGATCGAGCCCTCCAACGCGTACACCGGCTCCTGCCCCCCGAGCTGGTAGCACACCGTGGTGAGCAGCCCATGATGGCTGCGCACCGGCTCGGTGCCGGTGTTGAGCAGCAGGAAGTTACCGGTGCCGTAGGTGTTCTTGGCCTCCCCGAAGGACAGGCACGCCTGCCCGAACGTGGCCGCCTGCTGGTCACCGAGCACGCCGGTGATGGGCACCCCGGCCAGCGCGGCGGGCTCGGTGACCCTGCCGTAGATCTCCGATGAGGAGCGGATCCGCGGCAGCATCGCAGCCGGCACGCCCATCTCCTCGGCGACGGAGTGGTCCCAGGACAGCGTCTGCAGATCCATCAGCAGAGTCCGGGAGGCGTTGGTGACGTCGGTGAGGTGCGTTCCGCCGGTCATGTTCCACAGCAACCAGGTATCGACGGTCCCGAAGCACAGCCGCCCCGCCTCGGCCCGCTGCCGGGCCCCGTCGATCTCCTCCAGGATCCAGCGGATCTTGGGACCGGAGAAGTAGGTCGATAACGGCAACCCGGTACGAGCCTGGTAGCGCGTCGGGCCCGTCTCGCCCCCGAGTTCGGTGCACAACCTGGCCGTGCGGGTGTCCTGCCACACGATCGCGTTGTGCACCGGCTCGCCGGTGAACCGGTCCCACACCACGGCGGTCTCTCGCTGGTTGGTGACGCCCACCGCAGCGATGTCGCGTGCGCTCAGGTCGGCCTTGGCCAGGGCCTCCGTGATGACCGTCCGGGTGTTTGCCCAGATCTCCCGCGGGTCGTGTTCCACCCAGCCGGGGGCGGGAAAGTGTTGCTGGTGCTCCCGTGCCTGCGCGCTGACCACCCGACCGTCGTGGTCGAAGACCATGCAGCGGGTGGACGTGGTGCCCTGATCGATCGCGACGACGTACTGGCTCATCACCCCTGGACGCTAGCGGGTTCCTCGCCCCTACCACGCAGAGGCGGTGGGGCGGCCTTGCGCGCCGTCCACGCAGATCTGGGTGCCGCTGACCCAGCTGGCCCGCTCAGAGAGCAAGAACGTCACCACATCCGCGACCTCCTCGGGCGTACCGAGTCGGCCGAATGGGAAGTCCCGCTCGATAAACTCCGCGAAGCGTTTGGGATCCCGATCGCGCAAGGAGTCCCAGCCGCCACCGGGGAACAGGATCGAGCCTGGGCTGACGGCGTTCACCCGGATTCCCTCGGCAGCCAGCTCGCGCCCGAGTTCCAGGGCGAGGTAGATCTCAGCCGCCTTGGCTGCGCCGTACTGCGGGCGAGGCGCGGGTTTCCAGCCGGAGATCGAGGCGATAATCACCACTGCGCCACCGCCGGCCTCCTTCATATGCGGCACGCAGGCCCGGATCGCTCGCGCGACATGAATCACGTGGACATCGAACGCCTCCCGCCAATCATCCGGCGTTGACGTGACTAGCCTGCCTCCCAGGTACGGGCCCACGTTCGACACCAGCAGATCGACCCGACCGAACTTGGCGGCCGCTTCCTCGACGAAGTGCTCGATATCCCCTTCCCGCTTTACGTCCGCGACGACGCCACACGCAGTCACGCCCTGCCGCTGTACCTCCTGAACGACTCGGTTGAGGTCTTCGGTGTTGCGGGCACAGATCCCCACCGAGCAGCCTTCGCCCGCTAATCGCAGAGCGATCGTCCGGCCGATTCCCGGCTGCCCCCTGTGAGGAGCGCGGCCTTACCCCAATGGCGTTAAGTTAAGTGGGAGTTGGTAGCTGCCAGTATTTGATCATGTTGAGTGGGATCAGTCGGGCTGGTTCGCCTGGCGTGCGGGTCTTGTAGCGGCCGCCGGCTCGTTTGGTCTCGCGTTTGTAGCGGCGGTGTGGGCGTGGGGGGACGAGGTTGCGGGGGAGGGTGATCTCGAAGGTCAGCTCGGCGAGGAGCTCGTCAAGGTCTGGAGGGGGAAAACAGCCGGGGTCGCTAATGCGGCCCCGGATCGCGTCGCGGGTGGGAGTGAAGGAGATCCGGGCCGGATCGAGGCCGGTGGTGTCGGCGGCGTGGCTGATCAGGGTGCGAATGGCCTGGTAGCAGCAGAGCATCGCCTAGATCTCCTGGCGGATCAATGGTGGGGATTTGGAGCGCAGCATCACGGCGGCGCCACCCCGGATCGAGGTTTCCAGCTCCTCGAAGCAGGTCTCCAGCTGCCAGCGCCGCGCGTAGGCGGCTGCGGCCTGCTCCGCGGTGAGGACCTGTGGGTCGAGGATGTCGGTGACTAGGACGAAGGTGGTCGAAACCTCGCTGGTGTCCTCGGCGGCCACCGAGTACTCGATCACCCGGACGTCGATACCGGGAATGTCGGCGAGCTCAGCGCCC